>JGI25406J46586_10001807_pt1 | contig 10044 bp, 8 predicted proteins | sample TabmetS4T2R2_FD_46586 | JGI IMG/M metagenome (IMG submission 46586) | reverse complement strand
GGTCGATGTTGAGCCGCGCCAGCCGTTTTGCCGGCTCGGTTGCCAGCAGGAAGGCCGACATGAAGGAGAAGAACTGACCGGGCGTCGCGCCGAGCGCAACCACGCTGTAGCCGCCATAGAGCAGGCAGCCGGCCACCGCAAAGCCGCCGAGCATCTCCATCAGCGGGTTGGAGCGGTTGGCGACGCGCGCCATCTTGTTGGCGTTGCGCTCGACGACATCGATGTTCTCGTTGATGCGCCGCTGCATCGCTTCTTCCAGCGTGAATGCCTTGACGGTGCGGATGCCCTGCAGCGATTCCTGCATGGTCTCGAGGATATCGGCGGTCCCGGTGAACTGGTGGTAGGCAAGGCCCTTGATCCGCTTGACCAGCTTGCGCATGACCAGCATGGCCGGCGGCACCGCGACGAGGCCGAACAGCGACATCAGCGGATCCTGCCAGATCATTACCCCGAGCAGACTGACCAGCATGAGGAGATCGCGGCCGATGGCGTTGATCAGCATGTTGAGCACGTCGGTGATCGATTTGGCGCCGGCGGTCAGCCGCGCCAGAAATTCCGACGAATGCCGGCTCGAGAAGAAGCCGATGCTTTCGTTCATCAGCTTGGCGAACAGTGCGCGCTGATTATTGGCGAGAATGGCGTTACTGATCTTCGACAGGATCACCATATGGCTGTAGGTCGACACGCCCTTGATAAACAGCAGGAACACGGTGACGCCGGAAAGCATCGCGATCCCTGCGACGTTCTTGTCGACATAGGCCTGGTTGATCACCTGCCCGAGGACATAAGTGGCCGTCGCGGTGGCGCCGGCGGCGACCGNCATCAGGGCGAATGCGGTGAGATAGCGCCGCCAATAGANGATGCCCTGTTCCATGACGAGGCGGCGAATCAGGATCGCAGCCCCATAGGGATCNTCGGTGATTTTCTTGGGAGTTTTCCCGGGAAACTGGGCCATCCGCGTTCCTTGACGCAGCCNGAGGCGGCGCGTCGCAGCTTGCGGTGTCTTGCCCGCTAAATCGCGGCTTTTCAAGCCAAATAAGCGCGCAATTTCAGGCCGATTGGGCCCGCTCGATGGGCCCGCCGCGCTCGCGCAACAGCTTCTCTTCCCAGGCCAGCGCGTGGGTTGCGATGGTGTCGAGATCATCGAATTGCGGCGTCCAGTCGAGCATCGCGCGGATGCGGCTGGTGTCGGCCACCATGGTCATGATGTCGCCGGGCCGGCGCGCGGCATATTGAATCGCAAGGTTGCGGCCCGAGATGCGCCGCACCGCCTCGATGGTTTCCAGCACCGAGTAGCCGCGGCCATAGCCGCAGTTCAGCGTCACGGAATCGCCGCCGCCGCGCAGATAGAACAGCGCCGCGCGATGCGCCTGCGCGAGATCGCTGACATGGATGAAGTCGCGGATGCAGCTGCCATCCGGCGTCGGATAGTCGGTGCCGAACACATCGATCTTGGCGCGCTGGCCGGTGGCGACCTCGACGGCGATCTTCAAGAGATGGGTGGCGCCGACGGTGGCCAGCCCAATGCGGTTTTGCGGATCGGCGCCGGCGACATTGAAGTAGCGCAGCACGACATACTTCATGCCGAGTGCGGAAGCGACGTCGTGCAGCATGATCTCGCTCATCAGCTTGGAAAAGCCGTAGGGCGACAGCGGCCGGGTCGGCGCGATCTCCGGAACCGGCACCTGGTCCGGATTGCCGTAGACGGCGGCCGTCGAGGAGAAGATGAAGCGATTGATGCCGCACTTCACCGCGGCGTTGAGCAGGTTGCGCGTCGTGAAGGTGTTGTTGCGATAATAGCCGAGTGGGTCGCGCATCGAGTCCGGCACCACGACGGAGCCGGCGAAATGAACGATGCTCTCGATATTGTGCTGCTCGATCACGCCCTCGACGAGATTCTCGTCGCCGGCATCGCCAATGAACAGCGGCACGCCTTCGGGCAGGAAGGCGGAGAAGCCGGTGGAGAGATTATCGATCACGACCACGCTCTCGCCGGCTTCCACCAGCGCAAGAACCATGTGGCTCCCGATATAGCCGGCGCCTCCGGTGACGAGCACGGTCATGGGCTGTTGCCTTCTCCTTTGGATTGGAGCGGCGATGCTAGTGGCAGCGCGGTGAAGACGGGGTTTCGACGCGCGCTAACTGGTCAGTATGCTTAATGTTGCGTATAGGAGGCTTGCCAACCGGAGCCCGACGTGCCGATCGAGACCCATTTGCCTGCCGATCTGCAGCTGATCGTGCCAAATCTGCACAGGCGCTATTCGGGGGTGACCGCCACCAACCGCATGGTGGCGCCGAGACTGGCAAAACTGTTCCGCGCGGCGTGGCTCGGTTCCGATGCGCCCGGCGGCATCGCGCGGATGGGTTTTGCGGATCTCCTGAAGCTGTGGCGCCGCCGCGCGCCGCTGATCTGGCATGCGCGCCGCAATGACGAGATGATCGTGGGCGTGTTGCTGCGTGCGCTCGGCTGGCCATTGAGGCTGGTGTTCACTTCGGCGGCGCAGCGGCATCACACCTGGCTCACGCGCTGGCTGATCCGGCAGATGGATGCGGTCATCGCCACCAGCGATATCTCCGCATCCTTCCTCAAGCGCGAGTCCGTCGTCGTGATGCACGGCGTCGATACCGGTGCCTATGCGCCGCCAAGCAACCGTGCGGCCGCGTTTGCGGAAACCGCGTTCCCCGGCCGCTACGCCATCGGTTGTTTCGGCCGGGTGCGCGCGCAGAAGGGCAGCGACGTGTTCGTGGATGCGATGTGCCGGCTGTTGCCGCGCTATCCCGATTTCACGGCCGTCATGGTCGGCGCGATCGTGCCTGAGCAGCAGATGTTTGCCAATGAGCTGAAGCGGCGCATCGAGGCCGCAGGCCTGCAGTCGCGCATCGTCATTCTGGGCGAGCTTGCGATCGAGGAGGTGCAGCGCTGGTACCAGCGGCTGACGATCTACGCCTTCACTTCGCGCAATGAGGGATTTGGCCTGACGCTGGTCGAGGCAATGGCGGCGGGCGCGGCGCTGGTCGCCGCGCGCGCCGGCGCGGCCGAGCGCGTGGTCGAGGACGGCGTCACCGGCGTGCTGACGCCGCCGGGCGACGTGGATGCGCTCGTGGCGGCGCTCGAGCCGTTGATGGGCGACCCGGCGCGCGCGGCGGCGATGGGAGAGCGTGCGCGGGCGCGTGTGCTCGAAAAATTCAGCCTCGATGCCGAGGCCAGTGCGATTGCCGACGTTTACCGCCGGCTGGTCTGAGCGTCGCCGGATTGATCAAATGAACGAGAGCTTTTCTCCTTGCTTGAATGCCTGCACGTACTTCAGAGTGACGTGGGGCGGAGCAGGGAGGACGGCATATGAAGAGATCGATTCTTGTCGCGGTGGGCGGTGTTGCCCTGCTGCTGGCGGCATGCGGCAGAGACCCGGGTCCGAAGGGTGATCCGGGTCCGCAGGGGCCCGCCGGACCGCAAGGAGCGCAAGGCGTTCAGGGCGTGCCGGGGCCGCAAGGCGCACCAGGCGCTCAGGGCGCACAAGGCCCACAGGGCCCGCAGGGCTTACCCGGTCCCAAGGGCGAGTCAGGACAGACCATACGCTCGGTGCAGTCAGACGGTGCCGTCAGCTGCGATGCGAGCGAGACGCTGGTGTCAGTATTCTGTCCGTCGGGCGGGGCGCCGGACGGAGCCAAGTGCGGCAGCACTCCAACCATCGGTCTCTGTCTGAAGAAGCCCTGATGCGGTTGGTCGCCGTAGAGACCCGCCGGCGGGCCCGATGGCGCTATCGGCTGCTGGTCTGAGCCATCACCTCGGCGACGAACGCATCGAGGTCGCCGCCGACAAACAAAAAGCCGGGCAGGCCGGCGGCTCTTGCCGCCTCGATGTCGCTGTCGCGATCGCCGATGACAAAACTGCCTTCGTGACGCACCGGCCAATGCTCCATCAAATCGTGGATCATACCGGGCGCGGGCTTGCGCCAGTGATGATCCACCAGATAACCCTCGACGGAGCCGGCCGGATGATGCGGGCAATATCTGATGTCGTCGATGCGCGCGCCCTGCGCCAAAAGCTCGGCGCACATCCAGTCATGCAGCACATTGAGCTCGGCTTCGGTGAAGAAGCCGCGCGCAACGCCGGACTGGTTGGTGAAGAAGAACACGAGATAGCCGGCGTCGTTGAGCCGCTTGATCGCCTTGGCGGCGTTTGGCATCCAGCGGATGCGTTCCTTGGTGCCCATGTAGCCGTCGTCGTGATTGACGACGCCGTCGCGGTCGAGGAAGGCGGCTGGCCGTAGCTCTTGCGTCATGGCGCGGCGCTTGTACTTGCCAGCACGCGCTGCGTGATCGCGACGACGTCGGCCGCGGAAATATCGCGCATGCAGCGATGATCGTTTTGAGTGCAGACGGTGCGCTGACACGGCTGGCAGGAAAGCTGCGTCGTGGTCTGCACGGTCGCAGCGAGGCCGTTCAACGGCGCCCACAGATAGGGGCTGGTCGGGCCAAAGATGCCCATGGTCGGCGTGCCGATGGCTGCTGCAATGTGCATCAGCCCGGAATCATTGGAGATGGCGACGCTGGCGGATGCCATCGCCAAAATGCCGTTGCGCAGGTCGTTGCCGGTGAGGTCGCGCACCTTGGGCCCGCCGGTGGCGACAATCTCCTGCGCCAGCGCCTTCTCGCCGGGGCCGCCGATTACCCAGACATCAAGACCCTGCTCGGCGAGCAGCCGCGCCGCTTCGCCGTAATAGGTCCAGCGCTTGGAGATGCCGACCGAGCCGGGCGCCAGCGCAATCGCCCGGCCGCTGCCGAGCCCATTGGCCTGGCGCCAGTGTGCGGCTTCCCCCGCGGGCACGCGAAGCTGCGGCACCGGCCATTCCGGCGGCAGGGCCGCGCCGTCGGGCAGGGCCAGCGCCGCGTTCTTATCGATGAAGCGGGGCAGGGCCTTTTCGCCCCAGCGCCACTGGTTTATGAGCCCAAATCGTGCTTCGCCGACAAAGCCTACCCTCTCGGGGATGCCGGCGAGTGCCGGCGCAATCGCCGCCTTCCAGGTACGGGGCAGCACCAGCGCCGTGCCGTAGCCGCGCTGGCGCAGCTCGGCGGCCAGTGAACGCTGCTTGCCGACCGCGAGCCGGCTGCGCGGCAGGTCGGCCAAAATGCCCTTGCGGACGCCGGGCATGTAGTCAACCAGGGGCGCGCAGAGCGAGGTCGTCAGCAAGTCCACCGGCCGGTTCGGCCAGCGCTGCTTCAGGACCCGCACCACGGTGTGGCCGCGCACGAAATCGCCGATCCACATGTAGGGAACGATCAGAATCGGCCGGGTGTCGGCAGTATCCGAATGAATTGAACTACGGTTCATAATTTGATGCGGGTCACGGTGCAATACCGTCGGTAGCGGCTCCTGAACGGGAGGTAAAGCGCTGGAAAAGCCGGTTCCGATCTTCACCACAGGGGACAAGTCAGGTTGCCCGCCGCGCGTGACTGGGGCAAAGGTGCCTTCGAGCCATCAAGGCAGGGACGGGCATGTTGCTGGTGACCGGGGGCGCCGGTTTTATCGGGTCGAATATCGTGGCCGCGTTGAACGACGCCGGCCGCAGCGATGTCGTGGTGTGCGACACGCTCGGCCATGACGGCAAGTGGCGCAACCTCGCCAAGCGGCAGCTCGCCGACATCGTGCCACCGGCAGAGCTCGCGGACTGGCTGGCCGGCCGCAAGCTCGACGCGGTGATCCATCTCGGCGCGATCTCCGAGACCACCGCGACCGACGGCGATCTCGTGATCGAGACCAATTTTCGCTTTTCGATGCGCTTGCTCGACTGGTGCACGGGGAGCGCCGTGCCGTTCATCTATGCCTCTTCTGCTGCGACCTACGGCGACGGCGCGCAAGGTTTTTGCGACGATCCCGCGCCCGCGGCGCTGAAACAGCTGCGGCCGATGAATCTCTACGGCTGGAGCAAGCACTTGTTCGACATGGCGGTGATCGACCGCGCCGCGCGCGGCGAGAAACTGCCGCCGCAATGGGCGGGGCTGAAATTCTTCAACGTGTTCGGGCCGAACGAGTATCACAAGGGCACCATGATGAGCGTGCTGGCGCGGCGCTTTGCCGACATCAAGGCGGGCCGTCCGGTGCAGCTGTTCAAGTCGCATCGCGCTGGGATTGCCGACGGCGACCAGCGCCGCGACTTCATCTATGTCGACGACGTCGTGCGCGTGATGATGTGGCTGCTGGCGACGCCGACAGTATCCGGTCTGTTCAACGTGGGAACCGGCACGGCGCGCAGCTTCAAGGACATGATGCTGGCCGCCTTTGGCGCGCTCGGTGCTGCGCCGAACATCCAGTACATCGACATGCCCGAGCAGATCCGCGGCAGCTACCAGTATTTCACGCAAGGCAAGGTCGATCGGCTGCGCGGTGCAGGCTACAATGGCGGTTTCACGGCGCTGGAAGACGCCGTTGACGCTTACGTAAAGGGGTTCCTCGATCGCGCCGATCGCTTCCGCTGAGCGGCGCAGAACAAACGAGTACCGATGTTCGATTTCGACACGCTCGCGCAAGCATTTTCCCGGCAGACGGTGCTCTGCATCGGCGACCTCATGGTCGACGAGTTCGTCTATGGCGAGGTGTCGCGGATTTCGCCGGAAGCGCCGGCGCCGGTGATCGCCGCGCAGCGCAGCGAGACCAATATCGGCGGCGCCGGCAACGTCGCGCGCAATATCGCCTCGCTCGGCGGGCAGTGCATCTTCACCGGCCTGATCGGCGAGGACGAGGTGGGCGTCAAGCTCGCGGTGACGCTGGCGCAGGAGCCCGGCATCGAGAGCGTGCTGGTGCACGACCCGGCGCGGCCGACCACNCGCAAGGTGCGCTTCGTCTCCGAGCATTTCTCCACCCACATGCTGCGCGCCGACTGGGAGCGCGCCGAGCCGGCGGCAAGCGAGATCGAGCAGAAGCTGATCGATGCGGTGCTGCCGAATATCGCGCGCGCCGACATCGTGCTGCTGTCGGACTATGCCAAGGGCGTGTTGACCGCGCGGGTGATCCGCAACGTGATCGACACCGCGAAATCGCTCGGCAAGCGCGTGATCGTCGATCCTAAGAGCGCCAATCTCGCGATCTATCGCGGCGCGAGCCTGCTGACGCCGAACCGCAGGGAATTTGCCGAGGCGACCCGCAGCCGTGCCGACAGCGATGCCGGCATTGCCGAGGCCGCGCTTGACGCGATGGTTCTCGCCGATTGCGAGGCGATGCTGGTGACGCAGAGCGAGCACGGCATGACGCTGGTGACGCGGCGGGGCGAGGCGATCCACGTGCCGGCGCTGCCGGTGAAAGTGCGCGACGTCTCCGGCGCGGGCGATACGGTTGCGGCGGCGCTGGCATTGTCGCTCGCCGCCGGCGCCGGTTGGGAGGCCGCGCTGCGGGTGGCCAATGCCGCCGCCGCGGTGGCCGTCGGCAAGAAAGGCACCGCCACCGTCACGCCGGCGGAGCTGCGGCGAAAAATCCTGCCGCATGCCTCGCTTGCGGCCGAAGAGAAGATCGCGCCGGCAGACGTGCTCGACGCGCATCTTGCCGAGTGGCGCAGGGAAGGGCTGCGCGTCGGCTTCACCAATGGCTGCTTCGACATCCTGCATCCCGGCCATGTCAAGGTGCTCACCGCCGCGCGCGGTGCCTGCGACCGGCTGGTGGTCGGGCTCAACAGCGATTCCTCGGTGCGGCGGCTGAAAGGCGAGGGGCGTCCGGTGCAAGATGAGCGCGCCCGCGCCGAAGTGCTGGCGGCGCTGGAGGCGGTCGATCTCGTCGTCATCTTTGCAGAGGATACGCCGATCAAGCTGATCGAACATGTCCGGCCGAGCGTGCTGGTCAAGGGCGGCGATTACACCCGCGAGCAGGTGGTCGGCCACGAGATCGTCGAGGCCCATGGCGGCGAAATTCTGCTGGTCGACGTCCTCGAGGGCCACAGCACGACCTCGCTGGTAAAACGCGCCCGCGAGGGGCGGGCATGAGCGGCACAGTGGCGCGATTGGGTCGGCGTTTGCAAACCCAGGCCTTTTGGATGATGGCATCCGACGTGTTTGCGGTCGCCATGGCGATTTCGCTGCCATGGTCGACTTCCCTGGTAGCCATCTTTTCGGCTTTCTGGCTCGGGGCCGTAGCGCTCACGTTTGATTATCGCGCCTACATGCAGTTCATGCGACGTCCGGCCTGTTTTCTGCCATCCGTCTTTTTCTTGCTGGTTGTTATCGGCACCCTGTGGTCGGATGCGTCGTGGGCATCTCGCTTTTATGCGGTGGGTCCAGCCCTGAAGCTTCTGTTTATTCCTGCGCTCCTTTTTCACTTTCAGCGCTCGGTGCGAGGACAGTGGGTGTTCGTTGCGTTCTTTGCTTCCTGCGCGCTGCTGATGGTGATGTCCTGGTTGGTCGCTTTCAATCCCGCTCTCGCCCTCAAGAGCGGGGCGGAATACGGCGTTCCCGTCAAGAATTATATCGACCAGAGCCAGGAGTTTGCGCTTTGCGCGGTGGCGCCCATCCTCCCGGTGATCATGTTGCTGCGTGCGGGCAAGATCCGGCAGGCCGTCTTGCTCGGCGCCGTCGCGTTGAGCTTCCTCATTAACATGCTGTTCGTGGTTGTCTCCCGGACAGCGCTCGTCACGATGCCCATCATGCTTGCTGTATTCGCGGTGATCCATTTCAAGTGGCGCACCAATCTTGCGATGCTGCTGATGGCGGTGGTGCTGGCGACGCTGGCATGGATGACTTCGCCGAAATTGCGATGGACCGCCGAGACGTTTTACAGGGACTACTATTATTACAAGCTGCAGGACGAGCCGACGTCCGTCGGCCTGCGCCTCGAATTCTGGAAGAAGTCGCTGGGGTTCTTCGCCGAAGCTCCTGTTTTCGGACACGGCACCGGATCGACGCGCGGGCTTTTTGAAAGATCGGCCTCTCGCCCCACTAGTGGAAAGGTTTTCGCCAGCGGAGAGGTCATCGGCAATCCGCACAACCAGACGCTCAACGCTGCGGTTCAATGGGGCACCGTCGGCATTGTCGTGCTGTATGCCATGTGGCTGTATCATCTCCTCTTGTTCCGCGGTGAAAGCCTGGCCGCTTGGGTGGGACTGCTGGTCGTCGTGCAGAACTTTTTCACCTCGCTGTTCAATTCGCATCTATTCGATTTCCACGAGGGCTGGATGTACGTGCTGGGTGTCGGTGTTGCCGGCGGCATGGTGCTCGGAGAGCAGCAACGCAAAGCCCGTTCGGCGTCTGGAAGCGCCTTCCGATGATGAGTGGTGGCATGCAACCGCGGGATCGGCTATCAGCTAGGCTGCGGCCAGGCCAAGCCACGGTCCGTCAATCGTCAATGTCATGGTGAGCCTGAAGAATCTGACCCTGCGCAACGCGCTGATCGCCACGCATGACGCGCTGGCGACGGCGGCGGCGCTGTTTGCCAGCTTCATCCTGCGCTTTGATGGCGATCTGTTCTGGAACCGGGTGCCGCTGCTGCTGCACATCCTGCCGTATTTCATCGCCTTCAGCGTGGTGGTCAGTTACGTCTTCAAGCTGACGACGACGAAATGGCGGTTTATCTCGCTGCCGGATGCGCTGAACATCGTGCGCGTCGCCACCGTGCTGACGCTGGCGCTGGTGGTGCTGGATTATCTGATCGTCGCGCCCTCTGTCGGCGGCACGTTCTTCCTCGGGCGCATCACCATCGTGCTGTACTGGTTCCTGGAAATCCTGTTCCTGAGCGCGCTGCGCTTTTCCTATCGCTATTTCCGCTACACGCGAGTGCGCCGCCACGCCAGGACCGAAGGCGCTTCGCCCGCGCTTTTGATCGGCCGCGCCGCGGACGCGGAGGTGCTGTTGCGCGGCATCGAGAGCGGCGCGGTCAAGCACCTGTGGCCAGTCGGCGTACTGTCGCCGTCGCCCTCCGACCGCGGCCAGACCATCCGTGACGTGCCGGTGCTTGGCGGCATCGACGACGTCGAGGAGGTCATCCACGATTATGAGCAACGCGGCAAGCCGATCGCGCGGGTGGTGATGACGCCGTCGGCATTCGAGCCGGAGGCGCGGCCCGAA
>JGI25406J46586_10001796_pt1 | contig 10071 bp, 8 predicted proteins | sample TabmetS4T2R2_FD_46586 | JGI IMG/M metagenome (IMG submission 46586) | reverse complement strand
ACATCTCGACAATCTCTCCCTCGATGAGTTCCACGCGGTCGCCTGCGGGGAAAATCCCGGCCGCGCCCATGCGTTCGTACTCGCCGACGGTGAACCAGCGCTTTGCGATCTGAACTGACATCCTCACGCCCTCACGGGAGACACGTCCCAACCGGCATGCCGTATCATAACACACGGCTCGCGCCCGCCCGCGCGCCGCCGTTTTGCCTGACCGGACGGGCGTGCTATAAGCCGGAGTCGGACTTATGAAGCGTTACGTCATCAAGCGGCCGGCGGGTGTGCCCGACAGGCTAGCGCGCTACCGCGAGGAGTTGAACGCGGAGCAGTTCGCGGTGGTGACCGCGCCGGCCGGCCCCGTGCTGGTCATCGCGGGCGCGGGGTCGGGGAAGACGCGCGCGATCACTTATCGCGTGGCTTATCTCGTCGAGCAGGGCATCGCGCCTGCGCGCGTCATGCTGGCGACGTTCACGAACCGCGCGGCGCGNGAGATGCTCCGGCGCGTCGAAGGGTTGACCGGCGGCGGCANCGATGTAAGCCGCCGCGTCTGGGGTGGCACGTTCCATCGCATCGCCAACCTCATCCTACGCCGCCACGCCGAGTCAATCGGCTACGACAACAATTATTCGATCCTNGATGCCGAAGACGCGCGCGACCTGCTCGCCGTCTGTGTGCAGGACGCGGGCGTGGACACGCGCGCGCGCCGCTTCCCGAAGGCCGAGGTCTTGCAGGACATCATCAGCTACGCAACCAACACGGATCAGCCGATCCCCGAAGTGGTCGCGCGCCGCTATCCGTACTTCGAGCCGTTGACAGAACAGATCAAGCGCGTGGACGTGGCCTACATGGAGCGCAAGCGCGCGCGCAACGTGATGGACTATGACGACCTGCTGCTCAACTGGAAGCGGCTCTTGATGGAAAAGGACGAGGTGGCGCGGCTCTACGGCGAGCAGTTCGAGCACATACTCGTGGACGAGTACCAGGACACGAACAAGCTGCAAGCGGAGATAGTTGACCTGCTCGCCGTCAAACACCGCAACGTGATGGTCGTCGGTGACGACGCACAATCAATCTTCGCGTGGCGCGGCGCGGAGTGGGCGAACATCTACGAGTTCCCGCAGCGTTACCCGGACGCGCGGCAGTACCGCTTGGAGACGAATTACCGCTCGACGCCCGAAATCCTCGCGGTCGCCAACGTCTCGATTGCCTCGAACCGCAGACAGTTTCCGAAGGAGTTGCGCGCGGTGCGNCCTTCGCTCGCGCTCCCGCCCGCGCTCGTGCCGTGCCGCGACGCGGATCAGCAGGCCACATTCGTCGCCGCGCGCGTGCTTGAGTTACGCGAGGAGGGCGTGCCGCTNGGCGAGACCGCCGTGCTCTACCGCTCGCACTACCACTCGCTCGAATTACAGTTGGAGCTGACGCGGCGCGGCATCCCTTACCGCATCCGNAGCGGCGTCCGCTTCTTCGAGCAGGCGCACATCAAGGACGTGCTCGCCTACCTGCGGCTGGTGACGAACCCGCGCGACGAGTTGGCGTGGCAGCGCGTGTTGAAGTTGATTCCGAACGTCGGCCCCGCCACGGCCGCGCGCATCTGGGAGCAGTTGGCGTTTGCGCCCGACCCGCTCGCGCTGGTCGTCTCCGGCGGCGCGGACAACACGGCGCGGCGCGGCACGACGTGGAACGAATTTCGCGCGCTCATCGCTGAGCTTGTGCGCGAGGAAGTCCGCCACAGCCCGTCGCGCCAGATCGAACTCGTGCTNGCGCGCGGCTACGAGGCTTACCTCGCCTCATCTTACGAGAACGCCGACGCGCGGCTCGAAGACCTGCGCCAACTCGCGCAGTACAGCGCGCGCTACAACTCGACCGAAGAGTTCCTGGGCGAGTTGGCGCTNCTNTCGACTGAACGCTACGGCGCGGCGCAGCCGCTCACCGGCGAGGACGTGGTCTCCGGCGGCGATGAGGACGAGTTGCTGACGCTCACCTCAGTCCATCAGGCGAAAGGTCTCGAATGGCGCGCGGTCTTCATCATCTGGGCGGCGGACGGGCGCTTTCCCGCGCCGCGTTCTTTGCGCGAAGCCGAAGGCGAAGAGGAGGAGCGGCGGCTCTGGTANGTCTCGCTCACGCGCGCGCGCGATCAGCTCTACATCACCTACCCGCTCATGAGCACGGACTACAACCGCCAGACCGTCGTGCAGCGCCCGTCGCGCTTCGTGACGGAAGTCCCGCCGGAGCTTTACGAAATCTGGCAGCTTGAGGAAGAGGGCGGTGTGCTCGTCGCGCCGGAAGTAAAAGAGGGCGAGCCGGGCGGGTATCTGAACTAGGATTGTTTGATGACGGAAGGGAGTTTAACCGCAAAGGGCGCGAAGAGAGCCGCCGTAGGGCCGCGGAGGAAAACTCTTTGCGCCCTTCGCGGCCTTACCTTCGCGCCCTTTGCGGTTAAAGCTTTCCCGTGCCGGTAACACTTCATGCCGAACGAATCAAACTCTCTGCAACACGACCGCACGCTCGCCGCGCAGGTCAAGCTTTATTACGACCTTCATGCGCCTGCGCCCGCGCCCGCCCCGCTCCTCGTCGCGCTGCACGGGTACGGCAGCAACAAGGCGTGGATGCTGCGCGCGGCCCGCGAGTGCGTGCCCGAAGGATTTGCGGTCGCGGCGCTGCAAGGGCCGCATCAGCATTTGAAAGAGCCGAAGGAGCCGGGCGGGCCACTGCGCTACGGCTTCGGCTGGCTGACGAACTTCCACCCGGAAGACTCCGTCGCGCTCCATCATCGCGCGCTGCTCGATCTCTGCGCCGCGCTCGTAGCGGAAGGCGTCGCGGACGCGGCGCGTATCTTCCTGCTCGGCTTCTCGCAGACCTGCGCGCTCAACTACCGCTTCGCCTTCACGCACGCGCGCATCCTGCGCGGCGTCATAGGCATCTGCGGCGGCCTGCCCGGCGACTGGGAGACGAGCAAGCTCTATCAGCCGACGGAGGCGGGCGTGCTCCACCTCGCGGGCGCGCGCGATGAATTTTATCCGCCCGCGCGCGTCGCGGATTACGAACGGCAGTTGCGCTTGCGCGCGCGCGACGTTGAGTTTAAGAGCTACGACGCCGGGCACGAGCTAACGCCCGCGATGCGCGCCGACGTGCGCGCGTGGCTGGCGGCNCGCGTCTGAGTTGTCGCCCGCGGACAAGTTCAGTATAGTTTGCGCCGCCGCCCGACCCGACTTGCGAAAGCGAACCAGGACAACATGAACCGTCAACGCATCGTCGCCCTGTTGTCATTACTCTCAGTCGCGTTGTTCGCGCCCGCGTGCGTCTCGTCGCCGGACTCGGCGCGGGAGAGCGAGCAGACCGTGCAGGCGGTGCGCGCCGTGATTGACGCGCAGGCGGNCGCCTGGAATCGCGGCGACATCGCGGGCTATATGGACGGCTACGAGCGCGCGGAGACGACGACGTTCGTCTCCGGCGACACCATCACGCGCGGCTGGCAGACGGTGCTGGAACGCTACCAGAAGGCTTACGACTCGCGCGAGAAGATGGGCACGCTCACCTTCTCCGAACTGGAGATCAAACCGCTCAGCCCCTTCTACGCCGTCGCCACCGGGCGCTGGCATCTGGCGCGGGCGCAGGACGCGCCGCACGGGCGCTTCTCGCTCCTCTTCCGTCGCACCAGCGCCGGCTGGCGCATCGTGCTCGACACCACGACTTCGGCATAAGTCCCAAGTCCAATGTCCAAAGTCTAATGTCCAACGTTAGCGCGTGCTCAGACTTTAGACTTGGACATTGGACTTGAGACTTTGAAGTGACATCTTATGGCAACAAACGTTGAGATTGAGGCCGCGACCGAGTTGCTGCGCGAGGAGCGGCGGGTCGAGGAGCGCAGCGCGGTCTTTCGGAAAGAGTTGGGGCTGTTCGATCTGGTGTTGATGCAGGTCGTGTTCGTCGTCGGCACGATCTGGGTCGGCGCGGCGGCGAAGCTCGGCGAGCAGCAACTCGTCTTCTGGCTGCTCGCGCTCCTGACGTTCTACGTGCCGCAGGCGGCGGTCGTTATCTACCTCAACAAGCGCATGCCGCTTGAAGGCGGTCTCTACCAGTGGGCGAAACTCGGCTTCAACGAGTTCACCGGCTTCATCGTGGCATGGAATCTGTGGCTGCTGGGCATCTCCGTGATGGCGGGCGTCGGGCTGATCGTGACGACGAACTTGTCCTACGCGCTCGGCGCGCCGTGGATGGCGGAGAGCAAGTGGCTGATCGCGCTGGTGAGCATCGTCACCATCGCCGTGCTCTGCTGGGTGTCGCTGCGCGGGCTGGCGCTCGGCAAGTGGGTGCACAACGCGGGCAGCATACTGTTGATGACGGCCTTCCTCGCGCTCATCGCGCTGCCGTTCATCGCCCGCGCGCGCGGGACGCTCGCCGAGTACCGCCCGTTCGTCTTCGCGCTGCCGGCGCTGACGCTCCTGAACGTGAACGTCTTCAGCAAGATGGCGGTCGGCGCGCTCTCCGGCTTCGAGTACGTCGCCATCCTCGCGGGCGAGTGCCGGACGCCCGCGCGCAACATCGGCCGCTCGGTCNTNCTCGCCGCGCCCATCATCGCGCTCATGTTCATCCTCGGCACGAGCGCGGTGCTGGCGTTCGTGCGCCCCGGCGAGGTNGATCTGATCGGCCCGATCCCGCAGGTCTTGAGCCGGGGTTTTGGCGAGTTCGGCGGCGTCGGGCGCATCGTGTCCGTCGCCATCCTGCTCGTCGCCTGCCGGCAGATCGCTTTGATGAGCATCTACCTGGTCGGCAACACGCGGCTGCCGATGGTCGCCGGCTGGGACGACCTGCTGCCCCGCTGGTTCACGCGCCTGCACGCGCGCTACCGCACGCCGGTCAACTCAATCATNTTCGTCGGCGCGGTCACGCTCGCGTTCGGGCTGGCGGGCCTCGTCGGCGTCCGCGCGCAGGANGCGTTTCAACTGATCGACAACGCGGCGGGCGTCTTCTACGCCATCGCCTACGCNGTCTTGTTCGCGCTCCCGCTCGTCGGCCTGCACCAACTCAAGCCCCGCGCCCCGCTCTGGCTGCGCGTGTGCGCGACCGTGGGCTTGCTCGTGACATTGCTCTACGCCGTGTTCACCGTCTTCCCCATCATTGACGTGGCGAGCCGCCTCGCCTTCGCCGCCAAGATCATCGCCACGACCATCGGCGCGAACCTCGTCGGCGCGCTGCTCTACCTGCTCGGCCAACGGCGGCGCAGGCGGCACGTAAATGCTGGGAGCGCGGGCGGCCCGCCCGCCGTGAGCGCGTGAGCGCGAATAAAGGATGCGCCAAAGTGCAAGCTTGAAGGAAAGCGATACCTTTGAGCGTGCTGGCGCACGCTTAGCGGGCGGGACGCCCGCGCTCCCAGCAGTAGGCNTGCTTTATATCTAGGAGAAACCTCGATGCTGAAACCAGAAAGAGCATTTCTAGCAATTGTTATGCTGTTTGCGGCTTGCGCTATGACGGGCGCATCCGCCCAGCCCGCGCCGCGCGAACAATTCACGATTGATCGCTACCTGAACATCCGCAGCGCCACGTCGCCTGCGCTCGCGCCCGACGGGCGGCGCGTCGTGTTCCTCATGAACACGACCGGCACGGCGCAGGTCTGGTCTGTCGCCCCGGCGGGCGGCTGGCCCGAGCAGTTGACCTTCTACCAGGATCGTGTGGACTTCGTGCGCTGGTCGCCCAACGGCACGGGGCTGCTCTTTGGCAAGGCGGTCGGCGGCAACGAGAACGCACAGCTCTACTGGATGTCGCCCGACGGCGCGCAAGTCCGCGCGCTGACCGACGCGCCCAAAGTGCGCTACAACTTCGGCGCGTGGGCGCACGACGGCCGCCGCATCGCCTACGCCGCGAACAAACGCAACCCGAACTTTTTCGACATCTACGTGATGGACGTGGACAGCGGGCGCGAAGAACTCGTCTATCAGCAGGACGGCGACAACGGCTTCGCCGCGTGGTCGCCCGACGACAAGCAGATCGTCGTCTCGCGCAGCAGCGACACCCTCAGCCTCGACAACGACCTCTATCTCGTGGACGTGGCGACCAGAGGCGTGACGCACCTGACGCCGCACCAGGGCGCGGCGCAGTTCGGCGACGTGGACTTCACGCGCGACGGCCGCGCGCTCCTCCTGAGCACCAACGTCGGCGGCGAGTGGCTCACGCTCTCGCGTCTCGACTTGCAGAGCAAGAAGATCGAGCCGCTCGACCCGACGCCGTGGGACATAGATGCGACCGCCCTNTCCGACGACGGCACACTCATCGCCTACACCTTCAACCGCGACGGCTTCAGCGAACTCTACGTGCGCCCGCTCAAACCCGACGGCACGCTCGGCCCGAAGCCCGCGCCCGTTAAGCTGCCCGCGCAGGGCATAGNCGGCGGGCTTGAGTTNGCGCACGACGCGCGCCGCCTCGCCTTCAGCTTCAACAGCGCGACCTACAACCCGGACGTGTGGCTCTACGACCTGAAANCCCGCGCCCTCACGCAACTTACGCACGCCTCGCGCGCCGGCATCCCGCAAACTTCCTTCGTCGAGCCGGAGTTGATCCACTACAAGACGTTCGACGGGCGCGAGATTCCCGCGTGGTATTACAAACCCGGCCCGCCATCAACAAGTGCGGCGTCGCTGCCCGTGATCGTCAGCGTGCACGGCGGCCCGGAAGGGCAGGAGCGGCCCGCGTTCAACGCGATCTATCAATACTTTCTCGCGCGCGGCTACGCCATCCTGGCGACGAACGTGCGCGGCTCGACCGGCTACGGCAAGACCTACACGCACCTCGACGACGTGANGCTTGCGCGAAGACTCGGTGAAGGATTTGGCGGCGGGCGTCGANTGGTTGAAAACGACCGGCGGCGCAGACCCGCGCCGCATCGCCATCATGGGCGGCTCTTACGGCGGCTACATGACCTACGCCGCGATCACGCTCTACCCCGATCTGTGGGCGGCGGCCGTCGCCCAGCGCGCCATCGCCAACTTNGAGACAAATTTGCGCAACACCTCCGGCTACCGCCGCAAACAACGCGAGCGCGAATACGGCACGCTCGAACACGACATAGACTTCCTCCGTGCCGTCTCGCCGATCCACAAGATCGAGCGCATCCGCGTGCCGCTCATGGTCGTCCACGGCAGAAACGATCCGCGCGTCCCGTACACCGAAGCCGAGCAGATCGTCAAAGCTTTGCACGAGCGCAACGCGCCCGTTGACTACATACTCTTCGACGACGAAGGGCACGGCGTGGACAAACTCGCCAACCGCCTCGTCCTCTACCCGAGGATCGCCGACTTCCTTGATCGCTACATGAAGCCGCAGCCGTAAAGCAGCGTGACTATGAGACGGAACTGGAAGCGTTGGCTGCTGTCGGTCATCCTCGGTCTCTGCGTCATGTTCGCGGACGCATCATTGCTCGCCGTCACCGGCAAGCTTTACCGCCCGCGCCCGCGCCCGGCGTGGATGACCGCAGCCATCTATTACTTCCTTGCCTGGCCTCTGTTCTTCACGCAGCAANTCTTCCCGCGCGCGCCGGANGACACCTACGGCGGCCCGACGTTCCTCGCCGTCGCCAGTGCCGGCCTGCTTGATCTCATCATCTTCACACTACTGTTCTACGCCCTGTTCACGTGGCGCGCGCGGAGGAAGCAACNTGGCTGACACACTCGCCGTCGTCAACTGCGCGCAACTCGTGACGCTCAAAGGGCCGGCGCGCCCGCGCGTGGGCGCGGAGTTGAGCGAACTAGGCATCGTCGCGGACGGCGCGCTGCTCGTGCGCGACGGGCGCATCGCGGCGGTGGGCGCGCGGCGCGAGATCGAGCCGTTGATCGAGAAAGACTGCGCGGTTGCCGACGCCGGCCGCCGCGTCGTCATGCCGGGCTTCGTGGACGCGCACACGCACCCGGTCTTTGCCGGCACGCGCGCCGACGAGTTCGAGCAGCGCACGCGCGGCGCGACCTACCAGGAGATCGCCGCGCGGGGCGGCGGCATACGCGCGACCGTCAGGCGGACGCGCGGCGCGAGCGAGAGCGAGTTGGTGGCGGCGGGGCGGCGTTATGCGGCATGGTTTCTGCGCGGGGGCACGACGACGGTCGAGGCGAAATCGGGCTACGGGCTGACGCTCGAAGACGAGTTGAAAATCCTGCGCGCGATCCGGCGGCTCGGTGCGGAGACGCCGCTGCGCTACGTGCCCACGTTCCTCGGCGCGCACGACGTGCCGGAAGAGTACGCCCACCGCCGCGCGGCTTACGTCGAACTGATCACCGGCGAGATGTTGCCGCGCGTGGCGGAAGAAAAGCTCGCGGAGTTCTGCGACGTGTTCTGCGAGGCGCGCGTGTTCACGCCCGACGAGGCGTGGCGCATCTTAACGGCCGCGCGCTGTCACGGCCTGGGCCTGCGCCTGCACGCAGATCAACTGTCGCTCTCCGGCGGCGCGCAACTCGCGGCCGAACTCGGCGCGGCCACCGCCGATCACCTCGAACACACGGATGCGGCCGGCATCGCGGCGCTCAAGGGCGCGGGCGTGCAGCCCGTGNTGCTGCCCGGCTCGGTCTACGTGCTCGGCTCGACGCGCTACCCGGCGGCGCGCGCGATGATTGACGCCGGCCTCGCCGTCGTCCTCGCCACTGACTTCAACCCCGGCTCTAGCCCCACGCCTTCGATGCTCACAATCCTCTCACTCGCCTGCACGCAGATGAAGCTGACGCCGGCCGAGGCGATCACGTGCGCCACAATAAACGCGGCCTACAGTCTCATACGCGGCGCTGAAATCGGCTCGCTCGAACCGGGCAAGCGCGCCGACTTTGTGCTGTACGACTGCGCCGACTACCGCGAGCTAGCCTACTTCTTCGGCGTCGAGCACGCGCACGCTGTTTACGTCGCAGGGCGCGAGGTCTTCCGCCGAGTCTAAGGCGCAGGTAAGAAAAGCAGTAACCACGAACTCACACGAAACGACACGAACAAGACACCCGAACAGCGTGCCGCTTGTTTCNTGCTGCTTCGTGTGATTTCNTGGTTACTGNTTTTCCTCTTTCGTTGGCGGTAAGACAGCGCGTGAAAATATTTATTGACGCACAAACTGTTGTCCTTTATCATCGGCGCAACACTGGAAAGGAGGTGATCAAAACGTATATGAGTTCTAATCACAGTGAGGTGGCTGAGACCTGAACGGACTCGCACCCCTGAATTTGTTCGGGTGTTGTCCGTCCGTCGCTTGGTCAGTTGCGCGTTAGCGCGCACACTGAGCACGCAGGTCAATCCCAACAGTTCACCGGAAAACCGCCCGCGCAGACTCGCGGGCGGTTTTTCTCTTTGCGGCAGTGCGGTGAGTTGCTGCCTGCCGGCGCGTGTTGTTGTAGAATGCGTGTGACAATTCGGGCGATGGAGTTCGCCATATAACCGCCCTGCGAGCAGGGTTGATGACTCCTAACCNCGCCGCGCGACAACGCGCCGGCTGGTTAGGAGTTTTCGCGTTCGGGAGGAGGAGAGCATGGAGACGTTGACGAAATACGCGGCGGTGGCGGCGGGCGGCGCGCTCGGCGCGATGCTGCGCTACTGCGTGGGCGGCTCGGCCCTTGAGCGTGTGGCCGCGCCGTTCCCGACCGCCACGCTGGTCATCAACGTCACCGGCTCTTCAGATCGGGCACATGAAAAGCCGCGCGGGAGACTTTCCCGCGCGGCTTCCTTTCGTGTCTTTGCCGTGCGCGCCTGGGTCGCTCGGCTACAGCAGCCGGCGCGTGGCCCTGGGGTAGTTGCTCGTCCGCCCGGTGTCGGTCAAGTCCTGTACGTGCCAGTGCGTGGGCAGGCCGCGGCTGAGCAGGCGGCCGTCGGGGCCGACCCAGAACTCGGCGTTGCCGAACGTGTCCCAGGCGTTGAGCGGGTAGAGGCAGCAGCCGTCGTCGTAGATGGTGCTGACGATGAATTCGCGGCCGTCGGCGAGGCGGTAGATGCCTAGCTCGCGCAGACTGGGGGCGGCGGGTGTGTTAACGGAACGCAGTTGCGTGGCCTGCTTCATGAGGGGACTCCTTTCGGCAGGCAACCGGCGCAAAGGGCCGCGCCGAGTTGCGGGTGCGCGCAGGG
>JGI25406J46586_10001789_pt1 | contig 10099 bp, 8 predicted proteins | sample TabmetS4T2R2_FD_46586 | JGI IMG/M metagenome (IMG submission 46586) | reverse complement strand
ACGGATCGCATCGATCTGCTCTACCAGCATCGTGTTGACCCGAATGTACCCATCGAGGACGTGGCTGGCACCGTCAAGGAATTGATCACGGCCGGTAAGATCAAGCACTTCGGCCTGTCCGAAGCATCAGCTCGGACGATCCGTCGTGCGCACGCTGTGCAGCCGATCGCGGCGGTTCAAAGTGAATATTCATTGTGGACGCACGATGTCGAGGAAAACGACGTGCTTGCAACGTGTGAAGCGCTTGGCATCGGATTCGTGCCATTCAGTCCGCTTGGCGCTGGGTTTCTCACTGGGAAGATCGACGCCAACACGCGAATCGATGCGCACGACTTCCGTTCCCAGTCACCACGCTTTTCGGCCGAGGCGCGTGCGGCGAACTTCGCCGTCGTCGAGCTTCTGAAGCAAGTTGCCGAGCGAAAGAAGGCAACCGCACCGCAGATCACACTCGCGTGGCTCCTCGCGCAGAAGCCGTGGATCGTTCCTGTTCCGGGGACGACGAAGCGCGAGCGACTCGCTGAGAATCTCGGTGCCGTGAACGTCGATCTCACCGCGGATGACCTGCGCGAGATCAATGACACTGCCGCGAAGATCGAGGTGCAGGGCGCTCGCTTGCCAGAAGCGGTGCTGCAGTACTCAAACGGTTGAAGCCATCTCTAACAAGGACTCGAGCCGTGAATAAGTCTGTCTTCGGAATCGCAATGTGCGTGGCGGCCCCCATTTCTGGTGGGGCGGAAGCCGGGGCCGGAGTTACGGCGACGCCGTACCAGACAATTACGCGTGCGGGGACTCAGGCCACCGCGGCCGGACCGGCAGAGAATTTCACTGGGCAAGTGCGCGTCGACCCGCTGTTTCCGGCCACCGATGACATCGGTGCGTCTGCCGCGTACGTGACGTTCGAGCCGAGCGCGCGCTCGGCCTGGCACACCCATCCCGCCGGGCAGCGCCTCGTCGTGATTTCCGGTGTAGGTCGCACTCAGGAATGGGGCAAACCCGTGCAAGAGATTCATCCGGGCGACGTGATCGTCTGCCCTCCGGGTGTCAAGCACTGGCATGGCGCCGCACCGGCGAGCCCGATGACGCACCTGGCCGTGACCGGATCCGTCAATGGCAAAACGGTGCAGTGGATGGAGAAAGTGAGCGATGAGCAATACATCGCGCGATGAGCGGTCGTCATCATGACGGATGCAGCACGCGCACGACATCAGCGCCCCTCCGCAACAGCATTACTAGTCAGTTTGGGACTTGCGATTGCGCCAGGGTATGGCGCGCAAAAGACTACAGGGCCCGTAGCGATGTCCCGAGCACAACTTCCTTCCGAGACTCTGTCTGGCAAGCAGAAGGCCATACTGCTGATCGCGGCTTCCATGGCTACGAGCGACATGCACACGCTTGATTTAGCCCTCAAGCAGGGGCTAGACGCCGGTCTCGCAGTGAGTGAGGCAAAAGAAGTTCTGGTGCAGCTCTATGCCTACGTAGGCTTTCCGAGAAGTCTCAACGCCCTCGCCGAGTTGCTGGCGATCGTAGAAGAACGCAAGCAGCGCGGCATTGAGGACGCAGCGGGGCGTGAACCGAGTCGTTCCATTCCCACAGGCGATGAACTCCTCGCCGTGGGCCTTGCCAACCAGACGCGCATCTCGGGAGCGCCGGTGTCCGGGCCGATAATGGATTTTGCGCCAGTTATCAATCGGTTCCTCCAAGCGCATCTGTTCGGCGACATCTTCGAGCGCGATAACCTCGATTGGCAGAGCCGCGAGCTGGCCACCGTTGGCGCGTTGGCCGCAACACCAGGAGTGGAGTCGCAGTTGCGGTCCCACATGAGTGCCAGCATGCGGGTCGGTTTGAGCGCCGCACAGTTGCGTCAAGCCACTCAGTTGCTGGAGGGCGTGAACAGAGACGCAGCGGAACGTGCAAGCGCCGCCCTGACGCAGGCGCTCGCGGCCGCACCGGTGCGCTGAACATGCATATCGCCAAAGCCCTACCAACGATCCTCGTGCTGGCCGCATTGTCGGCTTGCACCAGTCTTCACGCGAACGCCAGTCGAGTGCCCGGGCCGCTAATCATTCAGGAGCAAGGCAGCTTCACTGCGGGCGGCAAGGTGATCAGCAGCGCAGGGACTTTCAACAACAACAAGCCGACCGCCGCAGGCCAATCCTTCCATGGCGATCATCTCTATGCGTTCTATCAGATTCCAGTTCACGCCAAGCGACTGCCGATCGTCATGCTCCATGGCGCCTATCAGTCTTCGCGCAGCTGGGAGACCACCTCGGATGGTCGCGAAGGATTTCAAACGATCTTTCTGCGTAAAGGATTCGCGGTCTATCTAGTCGATCAGCCGCGTCGCGGCCGCGCAGGCAACAGCACCGTTGCAGCGAGCATCGAACCCACGCCTGACGATCAGCTTTTCTTCGATCAATTCCGGATCGGTAAATGGCCAAACTACTTCGACAAAGTCCAGTTCGATCGAAAGCCTGAAACGCTAAATCAATTCTTCCGTTCGATCACGCCAAACACAGGACCGTACGATGCAGGCGTGATTTCCGATGCGATGGCGGCCCTGTTCGAAAAGACCGGGCCCGGCATCCTCTTCTCTCACTCACAGGCGGGCGGACCGGGCTGGCTCACCGCAATCAAAAGCAAGAACGTCAAGGGCATCGTCGCGCTCGAACCCGGCAGCGGTTTCATCTTTCCCGACGGCGAGCTGCCCGAACCCCTGCCGAGCGCTGCGGGCACGCTGACACCCGAGAGCATCCCACTGCCGGAGTTTGAGAAGCTTACCCGGATTCCGATCGTCATCTACTACGGTGATAACTTCCCCGTCGAACCGACGCCCGAGCGCGGACAGGACAACTGGCGTGTGCGCCTCGCCATGGGGCGTCACTGGGTCGATGTCATCAACAAGCATGGCGGTGACGCTCAGCTCGTGCATCTGCCGGAAATCGGAGTACGAGGCAACACACACTTCCTCATGTCCGACTTGAACAACATGCAGATCGCGGATCTGGTGGCGAAGTTTCTTGCGGATAAAAGGCTGGATTGAGTGGCGTTCAAGCAAGGTCTTTGGCCCTCCGCCACCGTAGTAACCGGCTCGCTGAAATTCGACCCATGGAGGACATCATGAATAAGCGAAAGCTCGGTAACGACCCACTCGAAGTGTCCGAAATGGGTTTGGGGTGCATGGGCTTGAGTCACGGTTACGGGCCCGCCACGGATCGGCGCGAAGCGATTGCACTGATCCGCGCCGCAGTGGATCATGGTGTGACATTTTTCGATACGGCCGAAGTGTATGGCCCTTATCTCAACGAAGAGGTGGTAGGCGAAGCGCTCGCTCCGATGCGGCAGAGAGTGGTGATAGCCACTAAGTTTGGCTTTACCTTCGGCGATGACGGCAAGCAGCAGATCCTGAACAGCCGGCCCGAACAAATCCGGTGGGCTGTTGATGGCTCGCTCAAGCGCCTGCGCACCGATGTGATCGATCTGTTGTATCAGCACCGCGTGGATCCCGAGGTACCGATCGAGGAGGTGGCCGGCACTGTCAAGGAACTCATTGCCGCAGGCAAAGTGAAGTACTTCGGGTTGTCTGAAGCGGGCGTGCAGACCATCCGCCGCGCTCACGCGGTACAGCCGGTCACCGCTCTGCAGAGCGAATACTCGCTGTGGTGGCGCGAGCCTGAGCGAGAAGTCCTGCCGACACTGGAAGAGCTCTGTATTGGCTTCGTGCCGTTTAGCCCCTTGGGAAAGGGCTTCCTGACCGGGGCAATCAGTGCCGGGGCAACCTTCGGTAAGGACGACTTCCGAAGCGTCGTCCCACGCTTCTCACCCGGAGCACTTCGAGCAAATCAGAAATTGGTTGATCTGCTCACTGAGATTGCGAAGAACCAGGACGCGACACCAGCTCAGATTGCGCTCGCATGGCTCTTGGCACAGAAGCCGTGGATCGTGCCGATTCCAGGCACCACCAAGCTGCATCGTGTGAAAGAGAACCTCAGTGCCGTGTCATTGGAGTTGTCTGGGGACGACTTGGGCGAGATTGCGAGCGCCCTGGCGCAAGTCGACATTCAAGGCGATCGTTATCCGGCAACACTTCAAGCACGCGTTGGACGCTAGACGCGGGGCCACAATGCCGACACTTCACGATTCAACGCGTCGAGCCTTCATGGCGGCCATCGCGAGCGTTCCCCTGAGCAGTTCTGCCGCCGGCAGTGGTGGCGGGCAGACTCGGCGCGCTGGTTCACCGATACTCGTTGCGTACTTCTCCCGCACCGGCAACACGCGAGTGGTAGCCGGGTTGATACAGCGGGCGCTTAAGACGGATCTGTTCGAGATTCGACCTGCGTCGGCCTATCCCGAAGATTATCTGGCGACCGTGGAGCAGGCGCGGCAGGAGCGGGACCGCGGAGATGAACCTGCGCTTGCCGCGAAAGTCGCGCGTATGGCCGATTACGACACCCTCTATTTGGGCTTCCCGATCTGGGGAGAAACCGCGCCGCCGATCATTCGAAGCTTTCTAAAGGCGCACGATCTTTCTCGCAAGAAGGTCATTCCGTTTGTGACTCACGGTGGATATGGCCTCGGTAACAGCCAATCCGTGCTGGAGAGTCACGCGTGGAATGCGAAAGTCCAGCGCGGCTTTTCCATGCAGGCCGATCAAGAACGGCAGACGATGGATCGCGTCAACGGATGGCTGACCTGCCCGGCGCAGCTGGCAGAAGCTCCGAAGGGAACTCAAAACGATGCTGAGGGCGACAGTGGCGTGTTCCCCTGACCGGCAATTCATCGGCGGAAACGACGGAGGCCGTTTCTTGCGATCCCGAGCTCTACTCGGACTTCACGCGTCCTCGAGAATCATTGCAGCCCCTTTCTCGGCGATCATCGCAGTGGGCGTATTCGTGTTGCCCGAGGTAATCGTCGGCATGATCGATGCGTCGATGACCCGCAGTCGCTCGATTCGGTGCACGCGTAGCCGTGCGTCGACAACTGCCAGTGGATCGGTGGCGGGTCCCATCTTCGCAGTGCCGACAGGATGAAAGATCGTCGTTCCCATGGCGCCCGCGGCATCGACGAGCGATGGGGTGTCATCTCCTACGGCAGCGCCCGGCACGTGTTCAGTCGGTGCGAATGGCTCGAGTGCCGGTTGCGACATGAGGCGTCGTGTCACGCGAATTGCATCAGCAGCAATCTCACGATCCTCCGGCGTGGCGAGATAGTTCGGCGAAATCAGCGGGGGCGCCAGTGGATCGGCAGAGCGCGGACGCACAGTGCCACGCGACGTAGGGCGCAGATTGCATGCACTCACGGTGATCGCAGGAAAGCGATGCAGAGGACTTCCGAAGTGGTCGAGCGACAAAGGCTGCACGTGAAACTCGAGATTGGCCCTGGGCTGGCCCGGATCGGAACGCATGAAGATGCCGAGCTGCGATGGCGCCATCGTCAGCGGTCCTCTGCGACGGAGCGCATAGTCGAGGCCCATCCACGCGCGAGCCCAGATCGAGTGATAGGCTTCATTCAGGGTCCGGGCGTTGCGCACCTTATATACGGCGCGCTGCTGCAGGTGATCCTGCAGATTTGCGCCGACGCCCGGTGCATCCAGCACCGTGCCGATCCCGAGCGATGCGAGCCACGCGGCGGGTCCGATCCCCGACAGGCAAAGCAGGTGAGGCGATCCTACCGCTCCAGCGCATAGTACGACCTCGCGTTGCGCTCGAACTTCGCGGACTTCGCCCGCGCGTCGGAATCGCACGCCACGAGCACGGCGGCCATCGAGGACCAGTCGCTCGACCAGTGCGTGGGTCTCGACGCGCAGGTTGGGACGCGCCCGCGCCGGTTGCAGAAATCCGCGCGCCGCGGACCAACGTCTGCCGCGCTTCTGATTGACGTGAAAGTACGCGGCGCCTTCGTTGTCGCCGCAATTGAAATCGTGAGTGGTCGGGACACCGAGCTCGCGAGCTGCATCGCGTACTGCGTCGAGCACGGGCCACCTCACGCGCGGAGCTTCGACCCGCCAGCCCCCTCCGGTGCCGTGATGCTCGCTCTCACCGAGGAAGTGGTCCTCCAGACGCCTGAATGCTGGCAGCACATCATTCCAGCCCCAGCCGGGCAGGCCCTGATCGCGCCACCCGTCATAGTCCGCGGCGTGTCCACGCATGCAGATCATCGCGTTGATTGCAGACGAGCCGCCAACCACCTTACCGCGCGGATAGGCGAGCGTGCGTCCACCGAGCCCGGGTTCGACCTCGGTGCGGAACATCCAGTCTGCACGCGGGTTGCCAATGGCGAAAAGATATCCCACGGGAATGTGAAGCCAGATCCAGCGATCATCTCCGCCGGCCTCCAGCAGCAGCACGCGCTGACCGGGTTGGGCTGAAAGCCGGTTCGCTATAACGCAGCCTGCCGTCCCTGCGCCCACGACGATGTAGTCGTAGTGTCCATCGAGTTGCATCTATGGCCGCTCATTCCCAGTGCTGGAGCAGTTGCCGATAGTGATGCGCCCGCCGCGTCAACGCCAGATCCTGCGACCAGCCGATGGATGCCCTCGCGACCTCTACTGCGGCAAATTGCCGAAGAATCGCCTCAGGTCTTGCACGAGCAGTTGCGGCACTTCCATGGCCGGGAAATGGCCTCCCTCGCTGAACTCGGACCAATGCGCTGTTTTCTTTTCCGGATCGAGAAGCGCCCTGGCAAACGGTTCAGCGTTGAACAGGGCCACGCCTTTGGGTGTCTGCGTGGGCGGCGCCCAGCCCATCGCCTTGAAGCTCTCCCAGATGGCATTCGCTGATGCGGCGCCTGCCTGTCCGAACCAACAAAGGCTGACGTGGGTCAGGAACTGGTCGACATCGACCGCATCCTCGAGCCCCCTCTTGTGGGGATTTGTCCAGGCCTGGAATTTCTCAGCGATCCACGCCAGCTGGCCCACGGGTGAATCCGTCAGCGCGTATCCCAGTGTCTTGGGCCGAGTAGATTGAATGGCAAGGTATCCATTTCGATCAGGAAGGGCGGCCACGCGCTTCGCGACCCGCTGCTTCTGATCCGCATCGAGATGGCTATTCTGCGAAAGATCACTCCCCATGAACGCCGCTACGGCGATCACGCTGTCGGGGTCTTGAGCGATGTGAACACCGAATACCTTCCCGGCGCTGATGCGATCCAATTGACCTGCGACGTCGGCCCCCATGTCGGTGGCATGGATACCGAAACGGCCGTAGCCCAATGAAGTCATCAAAGCGGCAATGGCGGCGGCGGTGTTTGCGCTCGTCCAGCCTGCGCGCGCGGGAGCTGGCGACAGCCCAAAACCGGGCAGCCCGGGCACGATGACATGAAAAGCATCACGCGGCGCCCCGCCATATGCTTCCGGATCGACCAAGGGCGCAATCACTTTGAGAAATTCCACGCTGGAACTGGGCCAGCCATGCAGCAGCACGAGGGGGCGCGCATGATCGTGCCTCGAGCGGACGTGGAAGGCGTGAATGAACTGGCCGTCGTGCTCGAGAGTAACCTGCGGAAACTGATTGAGCAGCGCCTCCTGCTTGCGCCAATCGAAGCCCCCGGCCCATCGATCCGCGAGCGCGCGCAGGTCGCCGCCGCGAATGCCCCGCTCAGAGCTCTCAGGGGAAACCTCGGTCGGCCAGCGCGTATTGCGCAGGCGAGACCACAGATCTTCGAGCTGCGCTTCGGGAATCGATACGCGAAAAGTCCGCGGGCTCGTCATGGGTAGTGCTCCGCTTGCCGCCCGCGTTCACCGGGCCCGGAGAGATTAGAAACTCACGTGATCCGCGTATTGGAAAAAAGCGCCACCGCGCCTAGGCGCCAACCGGGGCGCAGCGGTTAAGTTGGGATGGAGTCTGGCCGATGATGGCGCGCAGTGAGTTGATGAGATGAGCCTGGTCGTAAAAGCCCAAAGCATCGATCACGTTGTGTACCGGCTCGCCGTGGCGCAGCTTCGCCGCTGCCAACCTTGCTCGCTCGATCATGGTGAATTGTTTATAGGTCATGCCAGTCGTGGCCTTGAACTGCCGCTGTACAGTTCGCTCGGACCTGGCGATGCGCTGGCCGTCGAGTATCGACTGGACGGCGCAATTCATACGCAACAACCCTGCTCTCGCAAGGTGGTCGACGAAGACATCGGCATTGCTGAACACGGGGATCTCGAACACTTCGCCGGCGATCAGAACGCTGTTTCGATCGCTCTCCAGCAGGTAGCCCTTGTCCAGGCTGGCAACAGGGTCAACCGCGGCAATGTTGACGCTTGCCTTGAAGGAGATGGCGAGGATCTGCTCATTCTCGCTGTGACACAGCCGTACGGCTTTGGTGGTCATTCCAGTCCGGATAGCCCGGATGCCCCGCTGATTCTGGATGAACACGAGGTCCCATGTGCCGTCCGGAGGGATCAGCGTCTCACCCGCACGATCGACGTGCAGGAAGGACACGCTCGCCACGAAGGGCGATCTGTCGATCGAGCTTGCTTTGCTGGTGGTCACCGTCGACCAGTATAAAGTGGTGGTGCCCACGTATCAGTCAGGTTCGCTCACTAGCCGCGTAAATGTTTGGACCGTGGCGAATTCCCGTCTAATATTCGCTCAAATACGATCAACTTCGATCGCGTGATACTGCAGGAGCGAAGGAGCCGATTCCCGCATGAATCGAAGAGACTTCGTGAAGAGGACTGGTGCAGGCATGGCGCTCGTGCTGTCGCACTGGCCACGGTCGACTGCCACAGCCGCAGAGCCCGGTGCTTTTGAAGAGCTGTTCCAGAAGCCTCCGGCAGACGCGCGACCGCACACGTGGTGGCACTGGATGAACGGGAACATCTCCGCTGCGGGAATCACCCGAGACCTCGAAGCCATGGCCCGGGTTGGCATCGGCGGTGTGCAGATCTTCGACGTTGGCACGGGAATTCCCAAAGGTCCCATCGTCAGCCTGAGCCCGGAATGGTTTGCGCTGATGAAGCACGCGGCTGCCGAGGCCGATCGGCTCGGTCTGTCATTGACGCTCCACAACTGTCCAGGATGGTCTTCCACCGGCGGTCCCTGGGTGACGCCGGAGCTTGCCATGCAGCAGGTCGTATGGAGCGAAACATTTGTCAGCGGAGGCAAAACGCTCGACCTCGAGTTGCCGCAGCCGATCACCAATCTGGATTTCTATAGAGACGCTGCGGTGATCGCCTTTCCATCGCTGGCCGGCGAGACGCGAGCGTTTGCACAGCGCGTTGCTGGCGTCAAGGCGAATGGCGAGGCCATCGATATCCGGCGGCTGACGGACTTCGGCACTGGCACGAGCGTGCAAATCCGTCCGCAGAACGCAAGCTCACCCGCCTACCTCGAAATCGAATTCCAGAACCCTTACGAGGCACGTGCGATATCCGTTCATGCGACCAGCCCGAACGCGCCACGCTTTGGGCAACCGCCGATGCTGGGTCTGTCGCTCGAATCCTCTCAGGACGGGCGTACCTACACACCTGTCGCCGCGTTGAATGGTGGGAGTCCATTCGGCCGCGGCGCAGAGTTCCCGGCTACAGCGCAATTCCCGGTCGTCAAGGCGCGTTACTTTCGCATCGCGTGCGCGCTCGAAGTGGAGATCAGCGAGGTCGACATTTCGGCGTCAGATCGTGTGCCGGATTGGGTCTACAAGACCAACGCGGCTCGCAAACCGAATCAGGAACAGGATCTCACGCCGCGCACGGTCACCGGCGCCATCGATTCCAGTCGCATCGTCGATCTGACGAGCCATGTGCAGAAGGGCCGACTCAATTGGCGCGCACCTGCCGGAAACTGGACGATTCTGCGCATCGGACACACGCCCACCGGCAGGCGGCAGAATGCGTCCACCGATACGGGTCTTGGCCTCGAGATCGACAAGTACAGTCGGCTCGCAATGGACTTTCACTTCGCACGCTTCTTCGGTCCATTGCTCGATGGCCTGCAGCCTTTGATCGGCAAGCGCATGGCCGGCGCGCTGATCGACAGCTACGAAGTCGGGATGCAGAACTGGACGCCCGCATTCGACCGCGAGTTCGCTCGACGGCGCGGCTACGACATGATCATGTACCTGCCGGCAATGACAGGACGCTTTGTCGACGGTGCGGAGAGTACCGAGCGCTTTCTGT
>JGI25406J46586_10001769_pt1 | contig 10175 bp, 8 predicted proteins | sample TabmetS4T2R2_FD_46586 | JGI IMG/M metagenome (IMG submission 46586) | reverse complement strand
GACCAGCCCGGCAAGGGGGGCCTGCCGGTCCTGAAGCGTCTGGGCGGCACGGCGCAGGCTGACCCCGACCCCGCCGGCGGCCACCGCCCCGGCGGCCAGCGATGTGGGCGCGTTGATGAAGCCGTCGGGTATGTGCACCGGCCCGCCCTCCACGCCGCATCAGTTGCGACTCGGTTGCATCTATATGCAGCTTGCAACTGTACGGCCCACCCCGACAAGCGCAACGGCCGGGTAGCATCGCCGCGACAGGGGGAACGCCCATGAACCGCCGTACCGGGCTGGTCGCGCCGCTGGCCCTGGCCCTCGCCGCCGTCCTCGTGGCCGGCGGCTGCTCGCGAGGCGGCGGACCGTCGCCGGCCGGGGGCGCCGCCGCGCCGTCCACCGCGGCCCCGGCCACCTCGGCTCCGGCGGCCCCGGACACCACGGCCGGGACGGCGACCACGACCCGGAAGCCCGACCCGGTCCGCTACCGGTTCCCGGTGGCCGGCTGCCGGGCCAGCTACGGCAGGTCCCACCACGACTACCCGGCGACCGACCTGTTCACCCAGCGGAACTGCACCTTCGTGGCCCCGGTGGCCGGCCGGGTCGACGAGGTCACCCGGACCGACCATTGGGACCCGGCGACCAACCGGGGCGCCGACCGCGGCGGCCGCTCGGTGTCCCTGGTCGGGGTGGACGGCGTCCGCTACTACGGCTCCCACCTGGAGGCGGTCCTCCCCGGCGTGGTCCCCGGCCTGCGGGTCAGGGCCGGGCAGCCGCTCGGCCGGATCGGCAACTCCGGCTCGGCCAGGGTCACCGACGTCCACCTGCACTTCGCCATCTCCTGGCCGACCCGGCCCGGCATCTGGTGGGTCCGCCGCGGCATGGTCCCGCCGGCCCGCTACCTCGACTCCTGGCGCGCCGGTGGGAACCTCTCACCGGCCCGGGCCGTGCAGGCGGCCCTGGAGGCGGCCGGGGGCACGGTCCCGCCCTGCCGCAGCTACTGCTGAGCCCCGGCCCGGTGGCAGGCCGCGCACACCCCGGCGATGGCGTGGTGGGTGAAGTCGGGCCGGAACCCGTGGTCGCGCTCGATCCGCCGCTCCAGGCTGCGTAGTGAGCTGCGGGGCAATTCGAGATCCGTGCCGCAGCGCGAGCAGGTGAGGTGGACGTGCTGGGTCTCCTCGAGCCGGTGGTAGCCGGTCCCCTGCTCGAGGTGGACGTGGGTGAGGACGCCGACCTGCTCGAGGCGCTCCAGGGTCCGGTACACGGTCGAGGGGCTGACCCCGGGCACCTTCGCCTGGACCCGTTCGATCAGCGTGGTCGGGATGATGTAGCCGGCCGTGGACATGATCTCGTCCACGATCGCCAGCCGCTGCGGGGTCATCCGCATCCCCTGCCCCCGCAGGAGCTCGACCGCGTCCCCGGTCCTGGTGCCGCTGCTGCCCATGGCCGCAGTCTAGCAATGCAGCTGCAACTAATTGCAACAGGAAGACCATGGCACAGGCGCTGTTGGGGGGCCGTGGGGGGAGCGAGCTCCCCCCACATGGATCAGGACTGTCTCGCTCTCCTCCCCGTCTAGAAATGCGTGGTGCAGATGGGCGGAGGCGAAGCCGCGAACATCCGGTCGGCCCGGAGCAGGGCGCCCGGGGTGAGCTCGGCGACCCGCTCGGCCCGGCCCAGGGTGGCCAGGCTGGTCCCGCCGAGGTAGGCGGCACCGAGGTCGGTCACGTCGAGGGCCAGGTCGGGCGCGGCCGAGGTGGGCTCGCAGGCGGCGCCGTCGGGGCCGCCCTGCAGGCGGAACCGGCCCTGGTTGCGGGGCCGCACGGCGTCGGTGACCTCGAGCACCAGGGCGCCGTCGACCGCGTAGCGCCGGGCGGCGAGCGCCCCCGGCAGGTCGAGCAGCCGCAACCACAGGTGGTCGCCGACGTCGGTGGTCCGCAGCCGCCTGGGATCGGCCAGCCGCCAGCGGACCGGGTCGTCGACCGGGCGGCCCCACAGCTTGATGGTCCCGGCCAGGTCCATGTCGAACAGGTAGCGCCAGAGGGCCGCCTCGGCCTCGGGGACCAGCCCGACCAGCATCCGCACGGTGATGACGTTGGCGGCCAGGCCGCTGGGCCAGCGGTTCTCGACCCGGTAGCTGAGCCAGCCCTCGACCCGCCCCGGTTCGGTCTCGTAGACCACGTCGTGGTGGCGGCTGGCGCCCTGGCGGGTCCACTCGGGATCGCGGGCGTACACGTCCCACCACGCCTGGGGGCGGGTCAGCTCGCCCGGCTGGCCGCGCCGGTAGCGGTCGTACAACGGCGGGACGACCTTGGCCGTCTCCTCGGGGTCGAGCAGGCGCAGGCGGCCCGTGCCGGTGGCCGGCCGCAGGAACTGGGCCCGCCGGGGCTCGATCTCGTAGGAGGCGTCGGTGGTGGCCAGCCCGTAGCCGAAGCGGCCGTAGATGACCGACTCCGAGGCCCCGAGGCCCGAGACCAGCTCGCCGCGGCCTTCGACCTCCTGGAAGTGGTAGTCGATCATCGACCGGAGGATGCCCCGGCGGCGGTAGGTCGGGAGCACGGCGATGGCCGTCAGCCCGCCGATCGGGATGGTGGTGAGCCCGGGCAGGGTGAGCTCCATGGAGTAGGCGCCGCCGGTGCCGACCAGCCGGTCACCGTCGAAGGCGCCGATGCTGCGGTCGTACTCGAACCAGCGGTCGTGGTCAGCNACCTCCTCGGAGGTGAACTCCTCGCCGAAGGCGGTGGCCATCACCCTGGTGAACTGGTCGCCGTGCTCGGGCGTCATCGGCCGGATCTCGATGTCCATGGCCACCGTTGTACTCGAAACGCCGGACTGACACACCCGGTTTTCCACGCCGATTCCGGCATCCTGGTGAACAGCGCACAAACGAAACCTGGCCAGCCATGCTATCGTCCACTGCTTGACCGTGACATCCCGTTCGCGGGCCCCACGGAATCCCCCGACCGTGCTGCACCCGCCCTGGGATGCGCCCGCTTGCCGCAAGGAGAACGAACACGATGCACCTGGCCTACCTCGACGCCGCCTCGGGTAGCATGATCGTGCAGGCGATCGTGGCCGGAGCCGCCGGTGCGGCGGTCTTCTTCAAGCTCGGATGGCGCCGGCTGACCGGCCCCTTCCGCAGCCGCCAGAACGACAAGGCCTAGCCTCACCCTGATGGAACAGGAAGGGCCGCCCACCGCCCGCCGCGAGCGGCTGTGGGCGTTCTTCGAGCTGTTCGCCCTGGTCGGGTTCGCGGTCGCGCAGCCGACCCTTGATGTCCTCGGCAAGGCCCCCGACTTCTTCCTGTTCCGGCAGGCCGGCCGGGGCGAGATCCTGGTCCTGGTGCTGGCCGTGACCGTGCTCCCGGCCCTCGGCCTGTGGCTGGCCGAGCAGGCCGCCGGGCTGGCCGGCGAGCGGGCCCGCCGGCTCGTCCACCTGCTGATGGTCAGCGGCCTGCTGGCCGTGATCGCCCTCGAGGTGGGCAAGAACTTGACCTCGGTCCGCGGGCCGGCGCTGGTCGCCCTCGGCGTCCTCGGCGGCCTGGCCGGCGGGCTCGCCTATGCCAACTGGCCCGGGCTCAAGCTCTGGCTGCGCTACCTGGCCCCGGCGCCGCTGGTCTTCGCCCTGGTGTTCCTGCTCGTGTCGCCGGTGTCCAAGCTGGTCCTGCCCCAGCCGGGCGGGACCGTGGACGCCAACGCCCCCGGGGTGCGCATAGACCCCGAGCACCCGGTGGTGATGATGCTGCTGGACGAGTTCCCGATGACCTCGCTGCTCGATTCCAAGGGCCAGATCGACGCCCGGCTGTATCCGAACTTCGCCAAGCTGGCCGGCCAGTCCACCTGGTACCGCAACGCCACCGCGGTGTCGGGGCTGACCCAGTGGGCCGTGCCGGCCATGCTGTCAGGCCGCTACCCGACCAAGGCCGAGGCGGAGGCCTCGCCCACGGCCGCCCAGTACCCCGACAACCTGTTCACCCTGCTGGGCAAGTCCTATCCCATCGAGCAGCAGCAGGTCGTGACCCAGCTCTGCCCGGCCGACGTGTGCAAGGCGACCAAGGACTCGGGCCCGTCCGGGGCCGGGCTGAAGACGACCCTGCGCGACTCGGCCCGGGTGTTCAAGCGGATCGTGTGGCCCCGCGACGTCGACGAGAACCCGACTGGGGCCTGGCTGACCGCCGACCCCGAGGCCGACGCCAAGCCGGCCACCAAGCCGGGCGACTCGCCCATCCTCAAGGAGATCGAGCAGGGCAACGAGCCGCGCCAGTACTACAACTTCGTGCGGTCGATCGAGGGCACGGATCACCCCACCTTCTACTTCCTGCACATGCTGCTCCCCCACCAGCCCTGGCACTACCTGGCCGACGGGCGCAAGTACACCGACCGCGGCGACGGCCGCAACGCCAACGGCTGGACCTCCGAGCCATGGCCGCCGGCCCAGGCCCGCCAGCGCCACCTGCTGCAGCTCGGTGAGACCGACCGGCTGATCGGCCAGGTCATGCGGCGGCTCCGGGAGCAGGGCATGTACGACAAGACCCTGTTCATCGTCACCGCCGACCACGGCATGAGCTTCAAGCCCAAGGAGTTCGGCCGCCGGGTGGCCACCCCGGGCAACGTCGACCAGGTCCTGTGGGTGCCGCTGTTCATCAAGACCCCCGGCCAGGCCGAGGGCGAGGTCACCGACCGGAACTGGGAGCACGTCGACCTGGTCCCGACCGTGGCCGACCTGCTCGGGATCAAGGTCCCGTGGGAGATGGACGGCGTCTCCCAGGCCGGCGCCGAGGATCCCCGGACCCGCACGGAGAAGTGGTTCTTCTCCAAGCCGGGCGAGCGCCAGGTCTTCCCCGGCCCCGAGAACCAGGCCAAGGCCCTGCACGGCGTCACCGACCAGCTGCTCAAGCCGGCCGACGGCTACAAGGGCTGGTTCGAGTTCGGCCCCCACAGCGACCTCGTCGGGCGCAGGGCCAGCCAGGTCGGGATCGAGCCGGCGAGCGCCGGCAGCGCCAAGGTCGAGAAGCTGGCCCAGTACGCCAAGGTCGACCCGCGCAGCGGCCTGGTCCCGGCCCAGGTGGCCGGGCAGGTCGGCCTGGCCGCCGGGGTGCCGTCGCGGCCGGAGGTGGCGGTGGCCCTGAACGGGGTGATCGCCGGGGTGTCGGAGACCTTCCGGGAGGTGCGCGACGCCCAGGGCAGCCAGCCCGAGGGGCCGCCAGACAAGTTCTCCGCCATCGCCATGGACACCCTGTTCAAGAAGGGCGACAACCGGCTGGAGCTGTTCGTGATCGACGACTCGGGCGGCAAGCTGCGACTGCGGCCGCTCACCGTGAGCTGAGAGGACACCGGTGGCCAGCGAGATCGACGAGGCGGGGAGCGCGCCGGCGGGGGCGGCCCCGGAGGAGGGCCAGGACGGCCGGCCCCGCCGGTGGCTGGACCGGCTCCACCTGTGGGCCCTGGTCGAGCTGTTCGTGCTGAGCGGCTTCGCCATCGCCCAGCCGCTGCTGGACGTCACCGGCAAGAGCCCCGATTTCTTCCTGTTCCGCCGGGCCGACCGGCTCGACATCATCGCCCTGGTGCTCGGGGTGGTCCTGCTCCCGGCCTGCTTCATCTGGGGCTTCGAGGTCGCGGTGGGGCTGGTCTCGGAGCGGTTCCGGCGCTTCCTGCACCTGGCCGCCATCGCCGGGCTGTTCGCCGTGCTGGCCATCCAGGTGGCCAAGAAGCTGACCGACCTGCGCGGGCCGGTGGTGGTGGCGGCCGCCCTGGCCGCCGGGGCGGGGGCGGCCGTCCTGTACGCCCGGACGTCGTGGCTGCGGCTGTGGCTGCGCTACCTGGCCCCGGCCCCGCTGGTCTTCGCCCTGGTGTTCCTGCTGCTGTCGCCGGTCTCCAAGCTGGTGCTGCCGGCGCGGTCCGCGGCCTCGGCGAGCGCGGCCCCGGCGGCGGTGGCCGCAGGCAAGCAGCCGCCGGTGGTGATGATCTTGTTCGACGAGTTCCCCCTGACGTCCCTGCTGAACTCCAAGGGCCAGATCGACCGCCGGGTCTATCCCAACTTCGCCCGCCTGGCCGACCAGTCGACCTGGTACCGCAACGCCACCGGCGTGTCGGGATTCACGCCCTGGGCCATGCCGGCCATGCTCACGGGCCGCTACCCGGCCAAGGTCAAGGCCCCTTCCTACACCGAGTACCCGGACAACATGCTCACGTTGTTCGGCAAGTACTACGACCTCGAGGCCTACGAGACCATCAGCCAGCTCTGCCCGCCCTCCAAGTGCCGCTCGACCGCCGGCAACCTGGACCGGGTCGGCCTGTCGGCGCTGGTCGGGGACTCGGCCAAGGTCTTCAGCGAGATCGTCTCGCCCTACGACACCGCCGTGGACCCGGCGACCTTCATCGACCAGACGGCCGCCGAGGAGTCCGCCCCCAAGGACGGCAAGCCGCTCGACCCGCAGTTCCGCTTCAACCAGCTACGGCTCAACCAGCCGTCGCGGTTCAACGACTTCCTGGCCGGCCTGAAGGCCGGCGACCGGCCGACCCTGCACTTCCTGCACATCCTGCTGCCCCACGCCCCCTGGCGGTACCTGCCGTCGGGCAACGAGTACAACTACAAGACGTTCGGGCGGGCCTTCAAGAGCAACCAGACCCCGGCCCCGATCGTCGAGCTGGCCCACGAGCGCCACCTGCTCCAGCTGGCCTACACCGACCGGCTCGTCGGCCAGGTCATCTACAAGCTCAAGGCCGAGGGCCTGTGGGACAAGTCGCTGGTCGTGATGGGCGCCGACCACGGCGAGGGCTGGGTGCCGGGCGAGAAGCCCCGCAGCCTGGGCAAGACCAACGCCTCCGACCTGATGTGGGTGCCCCAGTTCATCAAGGCCCCCGGGCAGGACAACGGGGTGGTCGACGACCGCAACTGGGAGCAGGTCGACCTGCTGCCGACCGTGGCCGACCTGGCCGGCATCAAGGTGCCCTGGACGATGGAGGGCTTCTCCCAGACCGGCAAGCCGGCTCGGACCCGCACCGACAAGTGGTGGTACGACATCCCCGGCCACCGCGAGACCCGGCCCGGCCCGCCCAACTGGTCGCTGGTGCTCAAGGGCACCACCGACACCCTGGTCCGGGCCAGCGAGGGGGTACGGGGCCTGTACCGCTTCGGCGACTTCGCCGGCCTCGTCTACCGCGACCCGGCCTCGGTGGGGCCGATCACGACCGACCAGGAGGCCACCGCCACCCAGGACGACTTCAAGCAGTACGGCCAGATCAAGCCCACCTCGGGCCGGATCCCGGCCATGGTCTCGGGCAAGCTGACCTCGCCCCTGCCCCCGGCCGGCAGCACCGTGCTGGTGGCCGTCAACGGCAAGATCGGCGGCGAGTCCAAGCTCTTCCCGGAGCGGCCGGGGGACCCGGCGGCCAAGTTCGCCGCCATCACCCCCGACACGCTCTGGAAGGCCGGCGACGGCCACCGCCAGCTCCAGGTCTACATCGTCGACCGGAGCGGCGGCGCGCCGCGCCTGATCCCGGTCAGCCTGACGAACGGGTAGCCGGAGCCCGCGTCCGGGCCGGGGCCGCCTCCGCCTCCTCGGCGCCGAGGCCGGTGAGGGCCCGCACCCGCAGCTCCTCGTACTTCTCCTCCGAGGCTGGCTCCCGCGACAGCATGGTGCCGAGCCAGGCGGCCGCGAAGCCGAGCGGGATCGAGACGATGCCCGGGTTCTCCAGCGGGAACAGCGGCTCCGAGCCCTTGAACATCAGGCCCTTCGGGCCCATCACGTTGGGGCCGATCACCACCAGCAGCAGCGACCCGATCAGCCCGACGAGGATCCCGACCACCGCACCGTTGGTGTTGAACCGTTTCCAGTAGAGCGAGAACAGGATCGTCGGCAGGTTGGCGCTGGCGGCCACGGCGAAGGCCAGCCCGACCAGGAAGGCCACGTTCTGGCCACGGGCGAACGACGCCAGCACGATGGCGATGGCCCCGATGACCAGGGCGGTGATCCGGGCAACCCGGACCTCGGCCTGCTCGTCCCGCTGCTGGCCGCGGCGCATGACGTTGGCGTAGAAGTCATGGGCGAAGCTGGAGGAGGCGGTGATGGTCAGCCCGGCCACCACGGCCAGGATGGTCGCGAAGGCCACGGCCGCGATGAAAGCCAGGAACAGGTCGCCGCCGAAGCTGCCCGCGCCCCCGCCGATCGTCTGGGCCAGCAGCGGCCCGGCCATGTTCCCCGCTTTGTCGGCCTTGGTGATCGCCTGGTGGCCGACCAGCGCGGCCGCGCCGAAGCCGAGGAAGGTGGTCAGGATGTAGAAGCTGCCGATGATGCCGATGGCCCAGAGGACGCTCTTGCGGGCCGCCTGGGCGGTGGGCACGGTGTAGAACCGGATCAGGATGTGGGGCAGGCCGGCCGTGCCCAGGACCAGGGCCAGCCCGAGCGAGACCAGCTCGATGGTGCTGGTGAAGCGCAGCCCCGGGGCCAGGAAGGCGTCGCCCTTGCCGCTGGCACCGGCCGCGTCGGCGAACATCTTGTTCATCGAGAAGCCGAACTTGGTCAGCACCAGGAACGACAGCAGCACCGTCCCGGCCATCAGCAGGACCGCCTTGACGATCTGCACCCAGGTGGTCCCGATCATCCCCCCGAAGGTGACGTACACGATCATCAGCACCCCGACCCCGGCGATGGCCAGGATCGCCGCCGCGTCCCCCTCAAGGCCCAGCAGCAGCTTGACCAGGGCGCCGGCCCCGACCATCTGGGCGATCAGGTAGACGATCGAGACGCCGACGGTGGACAGGGCCGCCGCCGAGCGCACCGGGCGCTGGCGCATCCGGAAGGCGAGCACGTCGGCCATCGTGTACTTGCCGGAGTTGCGCAGCAGCTCGGCGACCAGCAGGAGCACCGTCAGGTAGGCGACCAGCCAGCCCACCGAGTACAGGAACCCGTCGTAGCCGAACAGCGAGATCAGCCCGGCGATGCCGAGGAAGCTGGCCGCCGACATGTAGTCGCCGGAGATGGCCACGCCGTTCTGCCATCCCTTGATGCGCCGCCCGGCCGAGTAGAAGTCGACCGCGGTCCTGGTCTGGCGCGAGGCCCAGATGGTGATGCCGAGGGTGATGACGACGAAGACCACGAACAGGGTCAGGGAGAGGCTCTGGTGACTCACCGGTCCACCTCCCTGATCTGGCGCCGGTGGAGCTTCTCGCGCAGGTCGGCGGCGAGCGGGTCCATCCGCCTGGCCGCCCAGCGCGCGTACACCCAGGCGACCACGAAGGCCATCACGAACTGGGAGAGGGCGAAGAGGTAGCCGAAGGTGAACTCGCCGAACAGCTTCTTCCCCATCAGGTCTGGGGAGGTCCCGGCCAGGACGTTGAGGGCCATGTAGTAGACGAGGAAGAAGATCGTGGCCGGCCAGACGAAGCGCGTATGGCGGCGCTCCAGCTCGACCATCTCGGGGTCCTTGCCGATGGCTTCGGTGGCGGTGACCGCCTCCTCTGCCGTCATCCGGCCGGTGGTCGGCGACCTCGACGGGTCGCGGCGATCGTTCGCCATATGCCCTCCTTGCTCCGGAGCACCCGCCGTCGGGCGCATCAGCACCAGAAGCAGTGGCAGACACCTACCCGGACAGTGCAGGGGTTATGCGCTGAATATGTGTGACCTGCGCATCTGTAGGAATGCCGCGTCCTTGTCGGGCGCGAACGCGGGCTCAAGCTCGGCCCGCCGCTGCCGATGGAGCGGGCGTGGCCGGCACGGGGACGACACCACGGCGGGGAGGGCGCCCCAGGGCACCGTCCCTCTGGGTACTGGCCGCTGGCCTGCTGGCCGTGGCCGGCCTGGCCTTCGTGGGCGCCAGCCGCGTCGGCGCCGACATCGACCGGCTGGAGCGGGCCGAGAGCCTCTCCTTCCAGCTCGAGGCCCGGGTGTTCGAGCAGGCGGTGCTGGAGTCGCGGGCGAGCGCCAGCGGCGTCCCCGACGATATCGGGCGGCAGCGGGCGGCCACCCTGCGCCGGGAGATCGCCGGCGCCCTGGCCGAGCTCACCTCCCTACTTCCCGGCGACCGCAACGCCGCCGCGACCGCGGCCGCCGCGGCCGACTGGCAGGCCGCCCTGGACACCAAGCTCGCCCTGCTGGCCGCGGGCGACCTGGTGGCGGCCAACCGGATCGACCGTGCCCAGGTCGAACCCCGCTACGAGCGGCTCGCCGACCGGCTCCGGACCACCTCGGCCGCCTA
>JGI25406J46586_10001767_pt1 | contig 10179 bp, 5 predicted proteins | sample TabmetS4T2R2_FD_46586 | JGI IMG/M metagenome (IMG submission 46586) | reverse complement strand
TGGGGGCGGAGTTCTCTCCGCCCCCACTCTTTTTTCAATCGCTCTACCCGCTCGGCGGGCCATGCGCCGATCACGTTAGGGCGAAGCAACGAGCGATCAGCGAGGCGTGATGGCGCGGCGCCCGGCGATCGCCTGGCGCGCCAGGCCGAGCACCGCGTTGCGCGCGATCGCGGTGTCCGGCAGGCCGGTGGTCTTGGTGTGGCGCTCGGCGGCGAGCAGGCTCTCGCCGGCGGCGGCGAGCGCTTCCGCCGTCCAGGCGCGCAGTGCGCGCTCGTAGGCGGGGCGGGACTGGAAGAACACCGGCGGGCGCAGCGCGCCGAGGGCATCGGCGGCGCTGGCGCCGCGCGTCATGGCGAGCGCCGCCTGGTGCAGCCGCTGCACATGGCGGAGCGCGGCGCGCACCACCTGCACGGCCGCCGCGCCCTCGGCGAAGGCGGCGTCGAGCGCGCGGTCGGCGGTGACGACGTCGCCGGCGGTCGCCGCCAGCAGCGCGGCATCGAGATCGAGCGCCGAGCCTTCGGCGATGCAGGCGAGGGCGTCCTGCTCGGTCACGCGGTTGCCGGCGCCGACATAGAGGGCGAGCTTCTCGAGCTCGCGCCGCAGCAGCATGCGGTCCTCGCCGAGGCGGCCGGCGAGGAATTGGCAGGCGGCGGGATCGGGATCGAGGCCGAGCTCGCGCAGGATGGCGGCGATCGAGGCCTCGAGCTCGGCGCCGCGCTCCGGCCAGCAGGCGATCACCGCCGCTGCCTCGCCGGCGCGTTCGAGCGCGGCGCGCAGCCCCTTGTTGCCCTGCAGCTGGCCGGCCTCGAGCACCACGAGGCCGGGGCCGGGGCCGTCCAGCGCCGCCTTCGCGGCGTTGGCCAGCGCGTCGGTCGCGTCGCGCACGCGCACCACGCGGCGGCCGCCGGTCAGCGCGGGGGTGGCGGCTTCCGCGGCGAGCAGGCCGGCATCCTTGGCGGCCGCCTCGCGCGGGATGTCGACGATGCGGAAGGCATCGCCTCCCGCGACCACGCGCACCAGCGCCTCGGCGCGCTCGCGCGCCAGCCCGGCATCCTCGCCATGCAGCAGCACCACGCGGCAGGCGCCGGGATCGCGCAGGAAGCCGGCGAGGCGCCGCGCATCGAGCTTCGCCACGCGCTCAGGCCCGTGCGGCGCCCTGGCGGATCAGGACCACGGCGAGACGGGTGACGATGTCCTCGGCGAGCTGATCCATCAGCCGCCGCTCCATGGTGTCGCGCGAGAGGTCGGCGGCGAAGAACTGGTTCTCGGGGATGTTGTAGGCGTCGAAGGCGCGNTCGGCGCCGGTCGCGACCTGCACCGGCGGGGTGGCCATGGTGAAGAGNTACCAATTGGCGCTGGCGATGTAGCGCACGCGGCTCGGCGTGCCGTCGCGGCGGAAGCCCTCGAGCTCGACGCCGAAATTGACGCCGACGCGCAGNTCGTAGCGGCCCTGGCCGGTGGGGGAGGGCAGCCGGTCCTCGAGCGCGCGGCGCAGCAGCTGGCCGTTGCGCTCCGGGATGCGGGCGACGCGCACCGCGGCGAGCTCGGCCGCGGCGGGGCCGGTTTCGATGGCGCCGTTCTCGCCATACATCGGGCGGAAGCCGCAGCCGGCGAGTGCGGCGCCGGCGCCGAGCAGGAGGACATCGCGCCGCCGCATCGGATCAGACCACGAAATTCACGATGCGGCCGGGGACGTGGATGCGCTTGCGGATGGGCTTGCCGCCGATCGCGCGCTGCACGTTCTCCTCGGCTTCCGCGCGCTCGAACACGGCCGCCTCGTCGGCGCCGGCCGGCACCTCGATGGTGGCGCGCAGCTTGCCCAGCACCTGCACGGCGATGGTGACGGTGTCGGCGCGCAGCAGCTCGGGCGCGGCCTCCGGCCAGGGGAGCTCGGCGACCAGCGCGGCGCCGGGGCGGAGCAGCGACCAGGCCTCCTCGGCGAGATGCGGCATCATCGGCGCGGCGAGGCGGGCCAGCATCTCGAGCGCCTCGCGCCGCGCCGCGGCGGCGAGCTCGCCCTCGGCGTTCCTCGCCTCCTCGATGGCGTGGGCGAGCTCGTAGATGCGCGCGACCGCGACGTTGAAGGCGAAGCTTTCCAGTGCCTCGGTCACCGCGACGATGGCGCGGTGCGTGGCGCGGCGCAGCGCCTTCGCGGCCGGGTCCTCGGCGGCGCGCAGCAGCAACGCGGGGGTGTCGGCGGCGGGCGCGAGGCCGGGCAGCGCGCTCTCCACCATGCGGAAGACGCGCTGGGTGAAGCGGTAGGCGCCGGCGACGCCGGCTTCCGTCCACTCCATGTCGCGGTCCGGCGGGTTGTCCGAGAGGATGAACCAGCGCGCGGTGTCGGCGCCGTAGCGGTCGATGATGGCGCCGGGATCCACCGTGTTGCGCTTCGACTTCGACATCGCCTCGACGCGGCCGATGCTCACCGCCGCGCCGGTGTCGCGATGCCTGGCGCTGCGGGTGCCGTCGGGTGCCGCGGCGAACTCCACCTCGTCGGGATAGAGCCAGGTGCCGTCGATGGCGCGGTAGCTTTCATGCTGCACCATCCCCTGGGTGAACAGGCCGGCGAAGGGCTCCTCCGCCGCGACATGGCCGGTCGCCTTCATGGCGCGGGCGAAGAAGCGCGAATAGAGGAGGTGGAGGATCGCGTGCTCGATGCCGCCGATATACTGGTCCACCGGCAGCCAGCCATCGACCGCGTCGCGGATCACCGGCACCGCGGCGCGCGGCGAGCAGAAGCGCGCGAAGTACCAGGACGAATCGACGAAGGTGTCGCAGGTGTCGGTCTCGCGCCGCGCCGGCTTGCCGCAGCGCGGGCAGGCCACATGCTTCCAGCCGGGGTGATTGTCGAGCGGATTGCCGGGCCTCGAGAAATCCACGTCGTCGGGCAGGCGCACGGGAAGCTGGTGCTCCGGCACCGGCACCGCGCCGCAATCCTCGCAATGGATCACCGGGATCGGGCAGCCCCAGTAGCGCTGGCGGGAGATGCCCCAGTCGCGCAGGCGCCAATTGACGATGCCCTGGCCCTGGCCGATGCGCTCGAGCGCCTCGATGACGCGGCGCTTCGCGGCGGCGATGTCCAGCCCGTTCAGGAAGTCGGAGTTGTAGATCGTCCCTTCGCCCAGATAGGCGTGGTCCTCGACCTGGAAGGTCGCGGCGTCGGCGCCGGGCGGCAGCACTACGGGGATCACGTCGAGCCCGTATTTGCGCGCGAATTCGAGGTCCCGCTGGTCATGGCCCGCGGAGCCGAACAGCGCGCCGGTGCCGTATTCCATCAGCACGAAATTGGCGATCCACACCGGGAAGCTGGCGCCCTGGATGAAGGGATGCGCGACGCGGAAGCCGGTGTCGTGGCCGCGCTTCTCGGCCTGCTCGATCGCCGCCTCGCTGGTGCCCATGCGGCGGCATTCGGCGACGAACTCCGCCGCCTTGGGGTCGCGCGCCGCGGCCGCAGCGGCGAGCGGGTGCTCCGCCGCGATCGCCAGGAAGGACATGCCGAACAGCGTGTCCGGCCGCGTCGTGAAGACCTCGACCTCCTCGATCGGCGGCGCGGATTCCTCCGCGACATCGGCGATCTTCCCGGTCAGGCGGAAGCGGATGCGCGCGCCCTCGCTGCGGCCGATCCAGTTCGCCTGCATCAGCCGCACGCGCTCGGGCCAGCGGTCGAGCCCGTCCAGCGCCTCCAGCAGATCGGGTGCGAATTTGGTGATCGCGAAGAACCACTGGCTGAGCTTCTTCTTCTCGACCAGCGCGCCGGACCGCCAGCCGCGGCCGTCAATCACCTGCTCATTGGCGAGCACCGTGCCGTCCACCGGGTCCCAATTGACCCAGCTCTCCTTGCGCTCGACCAGCCCGGCCTTCCAGAAGTCGAGGAACAGCTTCTGCTGCTGCCCGTAGTATTCCGCGTCGCAGGTGGCGAATTCGCGCGACCATTCCAGCGAGAGCCCCATGCGCTGCAGCTCGGCGCGCATGGTGGCGATGTTGTCGTAGGTCCATTGCGCGGGGTGGATGCCGCGCTCGCGCGCCGCGTTCTCCGCCGGCAGACCGAAGGCGTCCCATCCCATCGGATGCATGACGAGATGCCCGCGCGCCCGCTTGTAGCGCGCCACCACGTCGCCCAGCGTGTAGTTGCGCACATGCCCCATATGGATCTTCCCCGACGGGTAGGGGAACATCTCGAGCACGTAGTACTTCGCCGCGCCCGGCGGCGGCACGTCGGGCACCGCGAAGCAGCCGCGCGCCGCCCAGGCGGCCTGCCAGCGCGGCTCGGCGCTGCGGAAATCGTAGCGGGGGCCCGCCGCCTGCTCGGCGCGGGCCTCGGTGGTGTCGTTCATGGGGCGCAAGGAAGCCGGTATGCTTGAGATGCCGTGCTTAATCCGCGGCGTCCCCGGTGGAAAGGGCGAGGAGGGAACGGGATGGAGTTGCAACGCCGGGGGCTGGCGGCGCTGGCCGCCCTGCTGCTCGCCGCGGCGCCGGCGCGGGCCGCCGATCCGGCGGGTGATTTCGAGGCCTACCGGGCGCTGTTCTCCCCCGGCCTGCTGGGCGCGGTCGGCCCTTCCACCGCCACCGCCTGGAGCCTGCAGTATCGCGGCGCGGTGCCCCATGCCGGCTTCGCCTTCGTCGCCATGCCGGACGGCCGCGCGGTCTGGCGCATGGTGACCGGCCTGCCCAGCGCCGAGGCCGCGCGCGAGGCGCTGGAGCGGAGCTGCAACGCCGATGCCGCCCGCGCCTTCGGCGAGGGCAGCACCTGCCGGGTGATCGCGCTCGACGGGGCCATCGGCGAGACCACCCTCGCTGCCCGCCAGGGCAGGATCGGCCCGTTCCGGGAAGCCCCCTTCCTGTTCCGCCATGGCCCGGCCCAGGCAGCCGGCGTGCTGGTCTGGTCCCATGGCCACGGCACGCGCGATCAGCGCGGCACCAACACGCCCGGCTTCGTCTCGGTGCTCAACGATGCCGGCTGGGACGTGCTTCGGCTGGACCGTGCGCCGCAGGAGAACGACCTGCCCGCCGCCCTCTCCGCCCTGCTACGCGGCCTGCCCCTGCTGCGCGAGGCCGGCTACCGGCGCATCGCGCTGGCCGGCACCTCCCGCGGCGGCTGGCAATCCATCATGGCGGCCAGCCAATCCGAGCTGGTGGACGGCGTCATCGCCGCCGCCCCCGGCGCCCATGGCGAGACCAGCCGGCCCAACAACCTGCCCGCCGCGCTCGAGGATTTCCGCCGCCTGCTCGCCGGGCTGCCGGCGGAGCGCCCGCGCCTCGCCGTGCTGCTGTTCGAGGACGACCCCTACGACCCCGATCCCGCCGCCCGCGCCGGCATCGTCGGCGCGCTGGACCGCGCCGCCCCCACCCTGGCGCTGTTCCCGCCGCCGCCCATCCAGGGCCATAGCGGCGCCTTCGAGTGGCGCTTCACCCGCAATTACGGCGCCTGCATCCTGACCCTGCTGACCGCGCCACCGCCCGCCGCTCCGCGCGGCATGCGCCGAGCGCCCTGCGGCGGCGGGTGAGCCGGGGGGCGGAGCCAACTCCGCGCTCTTGCGACTATTGGCGCCCCCGCACCCTCGGGCGCCGCAGCGTTGTCGGGCTGAGAACGCGGCTTTCAACCCTTCCCATCAGAGCGTCTTCGTCCGCGGTGCACGCGTGCCGGGGGGCGGAGTGAACTCCGCCCCCCAGACCCCCCACCTCCTTTTTTTGGATACGGGGAAGCGTTGAAAGCTTCGGCGCCGGTCGCGACCTGCACCGGCGGGGTGGCCATGGTGAAGAGATACCAATTGGCGCTGGCGATGTAGCGCACGCGGCTCGGCGTGCCGTCGCGGCGGAAGCCCTCGAGCTCGACGCCGAAATTGACGCCGACGCGCAGNTCGTAGCGGCCCTGGCCGGTGGGGGAGGGCAGCCGGTCCTCGAGCGCGCGGCGCAGCAGCTGGCCGTTGCGCTCCGGGATGCGGGCGACGCGCACCGNGGCGAGCTCGGCCGCGGCGGGGCCGGTTTCGATGGCGCCGTTCTCGCCATACATCGGGCGGAAGCCGCAGCCGGCGAGTGCGGCGCCGGCGCCGAGCAGGAGGACATCGCGCCGCCGCATCGGATCAGACCACGAAATTCACGATGCGGCCGGGGACGTGGATGCGCTTGCGGATGGGCTTGCCGCCGATCGCGCGCTGCACGTTCTCCTCGGCTTCCGCGCGCTCGAACACGGCCGCCTCGTCGGCGCCGGCCGGCACCTCGATGGTGGCGCGCAGCTTGCCCAGCACCTGCACGGCGATGGTGACGGTGTCGGCGCGCAGCAGCTCGGGCGCGGCCTCCGGCCAGGGGAGCTCGGCGACCAGCGCGGCGCCGGGGCGGAGCAGCGACCAGGCCTCCTCGGCGAGATGCGGCATCATCGGCGCGGCGAGGCGGGCCAGCATCTCGAGCGCCTCGCGCCGCGCCGCGGCGGCGAGCTCGCCCTCGGCGTTCCTCGCCTCCTCGATGGCGTGGGCGAGCTCGTAGATGCGCGCGACCGCGACGTTGAAGGCGAAGCTTTCCAGTGCCTCGGTCACCGCGACGATGGCGCGGTGCGTGGCGCGGCGCAGCGCCTTCGCGGCCGGGTCCTCGGCGGCGCGCAGCAGCAACGCGGGGGTGTCGGCGGCGGGCGCGAGGCCGGGCAGCGCGCTCTCCACCATGCGGAAGACGCGCTGGGTGAAGCGGTAGGCGCCGGCGACGCCGGCTTCCGTCCACTCCATGTCGCGGTCCGGCGGGTTGTCCGAGAGGATGAACCAGCGCGCGGTGTCGGCGCCGTAGCGGTCGATGATGGCGCCGGGATCCACCGTGTTGCGCTTCGACTTCGACATCGCCTCGACGCGGCCGATGCTCACCGCCGCGCCGGTGTCGCGATGCCTGGCGCTGCGGGTGCCGTCGGGTGCCGCGGCGAACTCCACCTCGTCGGGATAGAGCCAGGTGCCGTCGATGGCGCGGTAGCTTTCATGCTGCACCATCCCCTGGGTGAACAGGCCGGCGAAGGGCTCCTCCGCCGCGACATGGCCGGTCGCCTTCATGGCGCGGGCGAAGAAGCGCGAATAGAGGAGGTGGAGGATCGCGTGCTCGATGCCGCCGATATACTGGTCCACCGGCAGCCAGCCATCGACCGCGTCGCGGATCACCGGCACCGCGGCGCGCGGCGAGCAGAAGCGCGCGAAGTACCAGGACGAATCGACGAAGGTGTCGCAGGTGTCGGTCTCGCGCCGCGCCGGCTTGCCGCAGCGCGGGCAGGCCACATGCTTCCAGCCGGGGTGATTGTCGAGCGGATTGCCGGGCCTCGAGAAATCCACGTCGTCGGGCAGGCGCACGGGAAGCTGGTGCTCCGGCACCGGCACCGCGCCGCAATCCTCGCAATGGATCACCGGGATCGGGCAGCCCCAGTAGCGCTGGCGGGAGATGCCCCAGTCGCGCAGGCGCCAATTGACGATGCCCTGGCCCTGGCCGATGCGCTCGAGCGCCTCGATGACGCGGCGCTTCGCGGCGGCGATGTCCAGCCCGTTCAGGAAGTCGGAGTTGTAGATCGTCCCTTCGCCCAGATAGGCGTGGTCCTCGACCTGGAAGGTCGCGGCGTCGGCGCCGGGCGGCAGCACTACGGGGATCACGTCGAGCCCGTATTTGCGCGCGAATTCGAGGTCCCGCTGGTCATGGCCCGCGGAGCCGAACAGCGCGCCGGTGCCGTATTCCATCAGCACGAAATTGGCGATCCACACCGGGAAGCTGGCGCCCTGGATGAAGGGATGCGCGACGCGGAAGCCGGTGTCGTGGCCGCGCTTCTCGGCCTGCTCGATCGCCGCCTCGCTGGTGCCCATGCGGCGGCATTCGGCGACGAACTCCGCCGCCTTGGGGTCGCGCGCCGCGGCCGCAGCGGCGAGCGGGTGCTCCGCCGCGATCGCCAGGAAGGACATGCCGAACAGCGTGTCCGGCCGCGTCGTGAAGACCTCGACCTCCTCGATCGGCGGCGCGGATTCCTCCGCGACATCGGCGATCTTCCCGGTCAGGCGGAAGCGGATGCGCGCGCCCTCGCTGCGGCCGATCCAGTTCGCCTGCATCAGCCGCACGCGCTCGGGCCAGCGGTCGAGCCCGTCCAGCGCCTCCAGCAGATCGGGTGCGAATTTGGTGATCGCGAAGAACCACTGGCTGAGCTTCTTCTTCTCGACCAGCGCGCCGGACCGCCAGCCGCGGCCGTCAATCACCTGCTCATTGGCGAGCACCGTGCCGTCCACCGGGTCCCAATTGACCCAGCTCTCCTTGCGCTCGACCAGCCCGGCCTTCCAGAAGTCGAGGAACAGCTTCTGCTGCTGCCCGTAGTATTCCGCGTCGCAGGTGGCGAATTCGCGCGACCATTCCAGCGAGAGCCCCATGCGCTGCAGCTCGGCGCGCATGGTGGCGATGTTGTCGTAGGTCCATTGCGCGGGGTGGATGCCGCGCTCGCGCGCCGCGTTCTCCGCCGGCAGACCGAAGGCGTCCCATCCCATCGGATGCATGACGAGATGCCCGCGCGCCCGCTTGTAGCGCGCCACCACGTCGCCCAGCGTGTAGTTGCGCACATGCCCCATATGGATCTTCCCCGACGGGTAGGGGAACATCTCGAGCACGTAGTACTTCGCCGCGCCCGGCGGCGGCACGTCGGGCACCGCGAAGCAGCCGCGCGCCGCCCAGGCGGCCTGCCAGCGCGGCTCGGCGCTGCGGAAATCGTAGCGGGGGCCCGCCGCCTGCTCGGCGCGGGCCTCGGTGGTGTCGTTCATGGGGCGCAAGGAAGCCGGTATGCTTGAGATGCCGTGCTTAATCCGCGGCGTCCCCGGTGGAAAGGGCGAGGAGGGAACGGGATGGAGTTGCAACGCCGGGGGCTGGCGGCGCTGGCCGCCCTGCTGCTCGCCGCGGCGCCGGCGCGGGCCGCCGATCCGGCGGGTGATTTCGAGGCCTACCGGGCGCTGTTCTCCCCCGGCCTGCTGGGCGCGGTCGGCCCTTCCACCGCCACCGCCTGGAGCCTGCAGTATCGCGGCGCGGTGCCCCATGCCGGCTTCGCCTTCGTCGCCATGCCGGACGGCCGCGCGGTCTGGCGCATGGTGACCGGCCTGCCCAGCGCCGAGGCCGCGCGCGAGGCGCTGGAGCGGAGCTGCAACGCCGATGCCGCCCGCGCCTTCGGCGAGGGCAGCACCTGCCGGGTGATCGCGCTCGACGGGGCCATCGGCGAGACCACCCTCGCTGCCCGCCAGGGCAGGATCGGCCCGTTCCGGGAAGCCCCCTTCCTGTTCCGCCATGGCCCGGCCCAGGCAGCCGGCGTGCTGGTCTGGTCCCATGGCCACGGCACGCGCGATCAGCGCGGCACCAACACGCCCGGCTTCGTCTCGGTGCTCAACGATGCCGGCTGGGACGTGCTTCGGCTGGACCGTGCGCCGCAGGAGAACGACCTGCCCGCCGCCCTCTCCGCCCTGCTACGCGGCCTGCCCCTGCTGCGCGAGGCCGGCTACCGGCGCATCGCGCTGGCCGGCACCTCCCGCGGCGGCTGGCAATCCATCATGGCGGCCAGCCAATCCGAGCTGGTGGACGGCGTCATCGCCGCCGCCCCCGGCGCCCATGGCGAGACCAGCCGGCCCAACAACCTGCCCGCCGCGCTCGAGGATTTCCGCCGCCTGCTCGCCGGGCTGCCGGCGGAGCGCCCGCGCCTCGCCGTGCTGCTGTTCGAGGACGACCCCTACGACCCCGATCCCGCCGCCCGCGCCGGCATCGTCGGCGCGCTGGACCGCGCCGCCCCCACCCTGGCGCTGTTCCCGCCGCCGCCCATCCAGGGCCATAGCGGCGCCTTCGAGTGGCGCTTCACCCGCAATTACGGCGCCTGCATCCTGACCCTGCTGACCGCGCCACCGCCCGCCGCTCCGCGCGGCATGCGCCGAGCGCCCTGCGGCGGCGGGTGAGCCGGGGGGCGGAGCCAACTCCGCGCTCTTGCGACTATTGGCGCCCCCGCACCCTCGGGCGCCGCAGCGTTGTCGGGCTGAGAACGCGGCTTTCAACCCTTCCCATCAGAGCGTCTTCGTCCGCGGTGCACGCGTGCCGGGGGGCGGAGTGAACTCCGCCCCCCGGGTCGTGTCCCGGTTGGTGGTGTAGGAGCGACGGAGCGCGGGGCGCGGAGCGAGGCCCCTGGCTGAGCGGAGCGGAGCGCCCTGCGCGGCG
>JGI25406J46586_10001755_pt1 | contig 10199 bp, 3 predicted proteins | sample TabmetS4T2R2_FD_46586 | JGI IMG/M metagenome (IMG submission 46586) | reverse complement strand
TGCCTTCGACCTCCGGCCGGTTGCGCTCGACGCGAACTTTGGCCACGGCTCGCAGTGGCTCGGGGTGATCGGGCGGCTGAAGAACGGTCAACGCCTGGATGGCGCACAACGGGAACTCACCGCGATTCGCCGTCAACTGGTGCAGGAGCATCCCAGCGACAACAGCAACGTGGTCGCGATGCCGCTGCGCGATGCGTTGGTGGGCGACGGCCGCACGCCGCTCGTGGTCGTCATGGCCAGCGCGCTGCTCGTCCTGCTGATTGCGTGCGCGAATCTCGCCGGGGCGGTGCTGTCGCGCAGCATTTCACGCCGCGCGGAGTTCGCCGTCCGGACGGCGCTGGGGGCCGGCCGGCAACGTCTCATTCGACAGGTCCTCAGCGAGGCGGTGCTGCTTGGCGTCCTCGGCGGCGCGGTTGGTCTGATACTCGCGCGATTCCTGCTCGCTCTGCTCCGCGACGTTCGTCTCGCGACGCTGCCGGCGTATGCAGACGTCTCGCTCGACTGGGTCGCCGTGCTCGTGACGGCGGCGCTCGCTCTGGCAACGGCGATCCTCTTTGGCGTGGCACCGGCGATCTGGGCCGCGCGATCGGATCCGGAGCGCGTCCTCCGGGAGGCCGCGCGCGGCACGAGCGAAAGCCGCGGGTCAGGACGCTTGCGCGGCGCGCTCGTCGCGGGGCAAATCGCGCTGTGCACCAGTCTTCTGATGGGAGCGGGCCTTCTGGGTCGCAGCCTGTGGGCGATGACCACCGCCCCACTGGGCTTCACCTCCGATCGTGTGCTTGCCGCCACGGTCCAATTGCCGCCGCGGTACTACTCGACACCGGACGCGCGGCGCGCGTTTTACGACCAGTTCGTCGACCGTTTGCGCGGCATCCCTGGCGTCGACATGGTTGCCGCGACCAGCGCCGCACCGACGGCCGTCGCGCAGCATTTCGGCTTCACGCTCGACGGAGCGGTGCGCCGGGAGAACGAGGCGCAGCCGCTCGCGCTCGCCGCGGTCGTGTCCGAGGACTACTTCCGACTGCTGCAGATCCCGCTGCGGCGAGGTCGGATGTTCGACGGGCGCGATCGGCTCGACGCAGCGCCGACCATCATCGTCAGCGAAACCATGGCGCGGCGGTTCTGGCCGCAGGGCAATGCAGTTGGCGCCCGGCTTCGACTGGGTGCGAACACGAACGCGCCCCTCATTGAAGTGGTCGGCATCGTCGGCGATGTGCGGAATGATCGATCGCGCGTAGACGCAGAGCCGATTGTGTACCGTCCGGCGGGTCAGGCCCAGGTCGCACTCAGTCGGACGTTCCTGATTCGCACGCGCGGTGAGTCAACCGCCGTGATCCCGATCCTCGAACGGGAACTGGCCGCTCTGGACCGCACGCTTCCGCTCCAACGCGCCGTACCGCTCGGAGAGATCGCCGCCGAGGGTCTGGCGAGCCGTCGCATGCCGGTGTTCCTGATGGTCGCGTTCGGTGGACTCGCGCTCGTACTGGCGGCCGTCGGCGTGTACGCCATGTTGGCGACCCTGGTCGCGGCCCGCGGGCGGGAGTTCGGCGTCCGCATCGCGCTCGGATCGCGTCGAAGCCAAATCGTCACGCTCGTGATGCGATACGGGGTCAGATGGATGGCGCTCGGCTTCCTCCTTGGTGCTGTCGGCGTCATCCTGACGGCGCGCGCGCTCCAGAACCTTCTCTACGAGGTCTCGCCGTTCGACCCGTTGACCCTCCTGTTCTCGATTCTGGTGGTTGTCGTCTCCGCGACGATCGCGCTGCTCGTCCCGAGCTGGCGCGCGGCGCGACTCGACCCGGTGATTGCGCTCCGCTCCGAGTAATCACAACATGACGATCCTCCAGGACGTCCGGTACGCCGCACGCGTGCTCCGGCGACCGCCGGTGTTCACCCTCACCGCCGCGCTCTCGCTCGCGATCGGGATCGCCGGTCACGTTGTCGTCTTCAGCATCGCCGACGCCGTGTTGCTGCGCGATCAGCCGGGACTGACCGATTCTGCGCGGCTCGTTGACGTCGGCCGCACGCAATCCGGGAGCGGGTTCGACACCGTCTCCTATCCGAACTACCTCGATTACCGATCCCGCACCCGCACCCTCGCCACCCTGGCCGCCTACGGCGATGGCGAGCCGTTCGCACTGACGACCGATCGCGGTGACGCGATCCGCGTTTTCGGCGGGCAGGTCTCGGCCAACTACTTCGACACGCTGGGCGTGCGGATGGCATTGGGTCGCGGGTTCATCGCCGACGAGGAGCGCATCGGCGATCCGCGCCTGGTGGTCGTGTTGAGCGAGCCACTGTGGCGCTCCGCGTTCCATGCCGACGCGAACGCCGTTGGTCGCACTGTGCGCATCAACGGTCGCCCACACACGATCGTCGGCGTCACACGCAACGGGTTCGTGGGCAGCTCGCTCGCGCGAGAGGCCCTGTGGATCCCGTTGACCACGTTTCCCGAAGGCGGCGACATGAGCCGCCTCACGCGCCGGGAGGGTACGTGGCTGATGATGATCGGCCGCCTGCGTCCCGAGGCGACGATCGACCAGGCGCGGGCCGATCTCGAAGGGATTACCCGCGACCTGGCGCGCGAATATCCCGACGCCAACCGCGGCCGCGGCGTCGCCGTCGCGCAGCACGCTCTCCTGCCGCCGCCGTTCCTGCGTATCGCCGGCGGGTTCATCGGCGTGCTGTTCGGCTTCGTGGCGCTGATACTCGTCATCGCGTGCACAAACATCGGCGGGATGCTGCTGGCGCGCGGCTATGCGCGGGCACGCGAGGTGGCCGTGCGGCTCGCGATTGGGGGATCGCGCGCCGTCGTCATGCGACAGCTCGCAATCGAAAGCGTCCTGCTTGCTGCGTCCGGTGCACTAACCGGCGTGGCTCTCGGCTGGGCAGGCATACGGGCCGTCCGCGGCGTCATGCCCGTCCTCCCGCTCGATCTCGCCCTCAACCTCGATCTCGACGTGCGCGCGGTGCTGTTTGCCCTCACCGTGGCCCTGACCGCGGGAACCGTGTGTGGCCTGATTCCCGCGTGGCAGACGGTCCGCGCCAACATGCTGACCGCCATCCGGGCAGACGAGGCGAGCACTCCGCGCCGGCTTCGCCTCCGGCATGCGCTGCTGACCGCACAGATCGCCATGTCCGTGCTGCTGTTGATCGCCGCGTTGCTGCTTGCGCGCTCGCTGCGGGCGGCCACGACCATCGACACCGGATTCGACGCCGACAACGTCGACGTCGTCGCCCTGAGTCTGCAACTTGGCAACTACACCCCGGCAACAGGACGACGATTCGTCGACGACGTGCTGGGACGGATCGAGAACGTGCCCGGCGTCCAGGCAGCCAGCGCGTCGATCGTCGTGCCGCTGATGATGGAGGATGTGTCGTTGGGCGTGCTCTGGTCACCAGCCGCGACGGCAGCACCGACTCGCGTGATCGCCGGCTGGAACATGGTGACGCCGCACTACTTCGACACGTTGCGAATCCCCATCCTGCGTGGTCGTGCGTTCACCACAGGCGACGTGGCCATTTCGCCCGCGGTGGCGATCGTGAACGAAACGTTCGCCCGGCGAGCCTGGCCAGGCCGCGAGGCAGTCGGCCAGACACTGCTCCACGGAGACAGCCCGGCCAAAGCCACACCACTCATGGTCGTTGGCGTCGCACGCGATGCGAAGTACCAAACGCTTGGCGAGAACCCGCGTCCTTTCATCTACGTGCCGCTCGCGCAGCAATATCGCAATGATCTGTCGCTCCTGGTGCGCCACAACGGCGGGACCGTCATTCCGGCCATTCGCTCGATCCTGCGTGAACGCGATGCTGATCTTCCCGTCATTCAGACGACGACGCTCTCGGCCGCCACGAGCGTAGGTCTGACGCCGTATCGTGTGATCGCCTGGCTGGCGGGCAGCGTAGGTGTCATCGCCATCCTCCTCGCCGCGATCGGAATCTACGGCGTCACGACGTTCGCCATCATGCTGCGCACCAGGGAGCTCGGCGTCCGTGTGGCGCTCGGCGCACGGTCGGGTCAGGTGCTGCGTCTCGTCATGCGGCGGGCGCTGGCCGTTGCCTCGATCGGCTCGCTGATCGGCGTCGCTGCAGCGGCGGTGGCGACTCGGCTGCTCAGTGGATTCCTCTTCGGCATTCGCCCGCTCGACGCGCCGTCATTCGGATCGGCCATTGCCGTGCTGCTGTTGATGGCGGTGCTGGCGAGCCTGCTCCCGGCGCGCCGCGCCGCGCGCCTCGATCCGGTCGTCGCGCTGAGGGCTGAGTAACGGCTTTGGGTGTTGGGCGTTGGGCGTTGGGAGTTGGGAGTTGGGAGTTGGGAGTTGGGATTTGACAGCGTGAGGCCCCACTAATGGTCGACCATCTGCTTCAGGATGTCCGCCGCGCCCTGCGCTCGTTACGTCGTGCGCCAGGCTTTGCCACGGGTGTATTCCTGACGCTCACGCTGGCGATCGGCACGGCGACATCGATCTTCACCGTGCTCGAGCGCGTCGTGTTGAATCCACTGCCGTACCCGGATTCCGATCGGGTGATCCGCGTCGAGCATCAGGTCCCTCGCGTCGCTGCGCCATCGTTTCCGACGATTCCGCTCGGTCTCTATTTCCTGTACGGGGATCGTGCGCGCACGCTCGAAAGCGTTGCTGCCTATAGACGGGACGCCATCACGATAACGGGCACCGGCGACCCCGAGAGGGTGGCCATCCTGTGGACCACGCCGTCGCTGCAGGCGGTGCTCCGGGCTGGGCCCGAGCGCGGACGATGGTTTCGCGAGGATGATGTCGTGCCAGGCGCACCACGGGTCGCGCTCCTGTCGCATGGCTTCTGGATGCGGCGCTATGGCGGCAGCGAAACCGTCGTCGGACAGTCCATCACACTCAGCGGCGTGCCGACGACGGTCATCGGTGTGATGCCAGCGTCGTTTGCATTTCCGGACCCGGAAATCCAGGTCTGGGCGGCAGACCAGATCACTCGAGCGTCCGGGTTCGGCATCTTCACGCATCAGACGATCGCACGCCTTCGCGCCGGAGTGTTGCTGGAGGATGCGCGTGCGGAGATGAACAGCCTGATCGCGCAGTTGCCGCAGGTGTACTCGGGCAATGCGCTCGCAGCATCGCTCGCACGCGAGCACATGCGGTCGACCGCGGCGGGGCTGAAGGATGCGACGATCGCGAACGTCACGCCGATGCTGTGGAGTTTGATGATCGCGGCCGCCCTGGTCCTCGCCGTTGCGTGCGCGAACATCATGAACCTGTTCATGGTCCGATCCGAGATGCGACGCACCGACGCGGCGGTACGTCTTGCGCTCGGCGCCAACCGCGCGGCTGTCGCGCGAACAGGGTTCGCCGAGAGCGTCCTCCTGTGCCTCGGCGGCGGGGCGGCCGGTCTCGCCATGGCGTGGGGATCCGTGCGTCTGCTGGTGGCGGCCGCACCACGCGGGCTCCCGCGCCTCGAGGAGATCGTCATCGACATTCGTGTCCTGCTGTTCGCCGCTGTTGCGACGGTTGTCGCGGCACTGGTGTTCGGACTCATCCCAGCGCTCTACTATTCACCGCGGAAGCTTTCGCTGCGCCATGCGACTCGCGGCGCCGGCACATCGCGTGTTCCGCTGCGGGCACGGCAGGTGTTGATCGGCGGCCAGATCGCGCTCGCGTTGCTGCTGGTGATTGCGTCGGGATTGATGGTTCGCGGCTTTCAGCAGTTGCGCGCAGTCGATCCAGGATTTGATGTTCGCTCCCAGCTGACGTTCCGTGTCGAGCTGCCGGCGAGCGCGTATCCGACGCGAGCCGCGGTTGCGGGCGGACATCAGCGGATTCTCGACGCGCTCGCGGTCATACCGGGTGTGACGAGTGCAGCGGCCGTCACTCGCCTTCCGCTGTCGAACGTCGGCGGCTTCGGCAATGCGGTCGCCATCCCTGGCCGCTCGAATCAGACCAATCCGCCTCCACCCGCGGTGATGTTCATGGCGACGTCGGGTGACTACGTGAAGACGCTGCGGCTGCGAGTCATTCAGGGGAAGCCGTTCGGTCGCGCCGAGGTCGATCGACAGGAGCCGGTCGTCGTCAACAAGGCGTTCGTCGACGCGTACTTCCGTGGCGAAGAGCCGCTGAACCGCCTCATCTCTTCGAGCGTGCCGCCTCCATTCACCGCGACGCCGCTGCGGATCGTCGGCGTCGTGGCAAACACTCCGTTCCAGGCGCTCGCGGAGATGAAGCCGCTCCCCATGCTGTACATGCCGATGACGATCGCCGGCGGTCCTGACATCCCGCCCGCGAGGCTCGTAGGTCCAAGCGTGGCCGTCATGACGTACTCGGTGCGAACCGCCGGGGCTTCTCCGCTGGCGATTGTCGATGCCGTTCGACGCGCCATTGCCGGGATCGATCCCGCGCTGGCGGTCGCCAACATCGAAACGTTCGAGCAGGCGTTCGATCGTTCAACCGCGCAGACAGCCTTCACGATGATCCTGCTGCTGGTCGCGGCCGGAATCGCATTGCTGCTCGGTCTGGTCGGTGTGTACGCCGTCACGTCCTACGTCGTCGCTCAGCGGACGAGCGAGATCGGTGTCCGGATGGCGATCGGCGCAAACCCCGGACGCATCGCGGTGATGGTCGTGAGCCAGGGCGCACGCGTCACGTTCGTCGGCGCCGTCATTGGGGTGGCTCTCGCGTTGGCCACCACCCGTCTGATGACGACGCTGTTGTACGGGGTCAGCCCGCGTGACGGCACCGTCTTCTCGGTGACACCGGTCATCGTGATCGCAGTCGCGCTGGCCGCCTGCTGGCTGCCCGCACGCCGCGCGTCACGCGTCGATCCGGTCGTAGCCCTGAGAGCTGAATGATAGTCAGGTATCTGCGGCAGGATCTCCGTCTCGCAGTGCGCACGCTGACGAGGAACGGCGTGAGCACGATCGTCATCGTCGCCACCCTCGGTCTCGCAATCGGAGCGACGACGGTCGTCTACACAGTGATCGACTTGCTGTGGCGCGTCGCGCAGCCGTTCGCAAACACTGACCGCCTCGTGTTCGTGTCGTCGACCGATCCGCGTCCGAGCGAGGCACGCGCGGGGATGCTCGGCGCGCTCGCGCTGACAGGTACGTCCGTGCCCGACCTTGTCGACTGGACGGCGCAGACGTCGACCGTCGACCAGTTCGCCGCGTTCACCTTCGATTCGGCGACGATGACCGGACGCGATACGCCGCTGCGCACCGCGGTGCTGAAGGCGACGACCAATGTGTCGACCGTGTGGGGATTCGACGCCATCGCCGGCCGCACCTTCGCGGCCAGCGACGCGCGGCCTGGCGCCGCGTCAGTTGCGATTCTCAGCGAAGGGTTCTGGCGGCGTGAGTTCGGTGGCCGTGCCGATACGGTTGGCAGCCGCATCATCCTCGATGGCGAGTCGCACACCGTTATCGGCGTCTGGCCGGCGAAGCGGCTTGCCGGTATGTTCTCGAATGTCGAGATCGTCGTCCCGCAGTCGCTCGACTCGACCGCGTTCGCGCGCGACGACCGCAGTTTGTTCGTCACCGCGAGGCTGCGTGCCGCCGCCACGCGCGAACAGGCAGGCGCAGATCTGGCTGCCATCGCCGGTCGACTCCAGACACGCTATCCGAATACGAACGCCCACACCGGAGTCGTGGTGCGCCCGCTCATCGAACAGCTCGGTGCAGACGTGCCGTTCATCCTCCTGCTGCTCGCGCTGGTCGCTCTGCTCGTGATCGCCATCGCCTGCACGAACGTCTGCAACATTCTGCTGGCCCAGGGGCCGGAGCGGCAGCGCGAGGTCGCGGTACGCGCCGCTCTCGGCGCCAGCCGCGTCGATCATCTACGCCGGGCGATGATCGAGGCCGTCCTCATGTCGCTGGCGGGCGGCGCCGTTGGCGTTGCGCTCGCAGCGGGAGGCATCGATCTGCTGCGACAGCTCAACACCGGGGCGGAGAACGTCCTCTCGCAGCTCGCGCTCAATCCCCGCCTCCTCGCCGTATGGGGCGGCACGGCGCTGATTACGCCGCTGATGTTTGCGTTGTTGCCGGCGCTTCGCTCGTGGCGGCCCCATCCGATGGCGCTCAGGGACGGGGCGCGCTTGACCGGCTCGCAATCGCGGCGACGACTTGTGAGGACACTGGTCGCGACCCAGGTTGCATTCGCCACGATCCTGATGATCGTGATCGGGATTATGGGCAGCTACGCGTGGACGTGGTGGAGGTCGCCTTACGGGTTCGATCCGTCGCAGCTGCTGACGTTCAGAGTCGAACCTGACGCGAGACAGCTCGCGACTCCGTCGCAGATCGTGCAGTTCTACGACGAACTCCTGCGCCGACTCGCGGGCGTCGCTGGTGTGACGGCAGTCGCCGCCGGCGACGCGATGCCAGTGATTGAGCGTGGACGCAGCGTCCGTGTGAGTGTCGAGGGCGCGGCGGCAACGAGGCCCGCGGAGTTACCGTCCGCCTCGCTGGCCATCGTGACGCATGGGTACTTCGAGACCCTCCGTGTTCCGCTGATACGCGGACGCCTGTTCGAGCCCGCCGATTTCGAAGGCGGTCCGCCCGCAGCGCTGATCAGCGAGGAAGCTGCACAACAACTGTGGCACGGCCGCGATCCAATTGGTCGTCGATTCTCGCTGCCTGGAGGGTCCCTGCCCGGCACGCCGCTGACCGTCGTCGACGTCGTCGCTGACGTTCACAGCAAAAGCGTCGACCGAACCATCGTACCAATGTTCTACGTGCCGACGTCGTGGGCTCCTGCACGGGCGATGACAATCGCGATACGAACGTCTCTTCGCAATCCGCTGTCCCTCGTCCCGACGATGCGCCGGGAAGTCGCCGCTCTCGACGCGACACTGCCAATCTTCCAGGCCGTCACGATGGCGCAGGGGCTGATGAACAATTCGGCTGGCATGTATACCGTCAGGGGCCTGCTGGTCGCGATCGCCCTGGTCGCCCTGTGCATGGCCGCGGGGGGAATCTTCGCCGTGATTTCCTCGAGCGTCACCGAGCGCACTCGCGAAATCGGTGTGCGGATGGCCGTTGGCGCCAGACCGTCGGTGATCGCACGAATGGTCATCCGTGATGGTGCGCTGCCAGTGGGATTCGGCGGCACGACTGGTTTGATTGCCGCGGTATTCGTCGCCCAGACGATGGCGGCGGCGCTGACGGAAATCGACGCGCACGATCCGACACGCTATGTCGCGGTCATGACCCTGATCACCGCCGTTGCGCTGATGGCAAGCTACATCCCTGCCCGGCGCGCGTCACGCGTCGATCCGGTGGTTGCCTTGAAGGCTGAATAAGGGCTCCGGATTCTCGATTTTGGAATTTGGGAGTTGGGAGTTGGGAGTTGGGAGTTGGGAGTTGGGAGTTGGGAGTTGGGATTTGACATCGAGGGTTACATGACACCCGAGTCACTCTGGCAGGATCTCCGTTATGGTGTGGGATCGTTGCGCCGCTCGCCGGCATTCACTGCCGCCGCTGCCTTGACGCTCGCGCTCGGCGTCGGCGCCAACAGCGCCATCTTCGCGCTCGTCGACGCGACACTCCTTCGCCCACTGCCATTCCCGCAGCCGGACCGCCTGGTGATGCTCTCGGAAAGCAGCAAGGGCGACACCCGGGGGCGCGTGGCCCCTCTCAACATGAGCGATTGGAACGCGCGCAATCGCACCTTCGATCGCATCGCCGCGTTCGCTCCCGGCGTCGGCGGCATGGTCATGACCGGCGCCAACGGGATCGCGGAAACCGTGACGCGGCAGTGGGTCACCGCCGGCTTTTTCGACGTCCTCGGCGTGAAGCCTCTCGCCGGCCGGACGTTTCTCGTCGACGACGACCGCCGCCGCTCGAACGCGGTCGTCTTGAACGAGGCGTTCTGGCAATCGCGCTTCAACAGAGACCCGGGCATCGTCGGCCGCGACATTCGCCTCGATGGCGCGCAGTACACCGTGCTCGGTGTGGTTCCCGGCGAGGCGCAGGTCCTGGGGCGCACCAGCATCTGGGCTCTGATGGCCATCGAAGGAGCACCGCCCCGCGCGCGCTCGTTCTACGGGCTCCAGTCCATCGGCCGGATGAAGGCAGACATGACCCTCGATGCCGCCGCCGCGGACATGACGGCCGTTGCAGCCTCGCTGGCGCGTGACTTTCCGGAGACCAACACGGGCCGCGGCGTGTCGATCGACCCGCTGCACGACGCGCTGATTGGAACGGACCTCCGCCGGACGTC
>JGI25406J46586_10001748_pt1 | contig 10218 bp, 9 predicted proteins | sample TabmetS4T2R2_FD_46586 | JGI IMG/M metagenome (IMG submission 46586) | reverse complement strand
GAGGCGCCGCGCCCCGCCGCGCTCGTGCTCGCGCCGACGCGGGAGCTGGCGAGCCAGATCGTCGACGAGCTGCGCCAGCTCGCGCGCGCCCGCAACCTGAGCGTGAGCGCCGTCTACGGGGGTGTCGGCTTCGAGAAGCAGACCCGCGAGGCGCGGCGCGCGCACATCCTCGTCGCCACTCCCGGCCGGCTCGAGGACCTGCTCGGGCGCCGGGCCTTCNCGCTCGACCACGTCCGCACGCTCGTCCTCGACGAGGCCGACCGCATGCTCGACATGGGCTTCCGCCCGGCGGTCGACCGGATCGTCGGCAAGTGCCCCGCGACCCGCCAGACGCTGTTCTTCTCGGCCACGCTCGACGGCGAGGCCGGACGCGTGGCGCGCGCCTACACCCGCGACCCCGTGCGTCGCGAGCACACGCCGCCGGCGCGGCGCTCGGCCGACATCGAGCACCGCTTCCTCGCGGTCGAGCGCGATGACCGCCTCGGCGCGCTGGTCGGCGAGCTCAGCGCCCGCGACCGCGACCGCGCGCTCGTCTTCGTGCGCACCAAGCGCGGCGCCGACCGCCTGGTGCGCCGGCTCGCCGGCCGCGGCGTGGACGCGGTGGCCATGCACGGCGACAAGTCCCAGCGCCAGCGCGAGAAGGCCCTCGCCGCGTTCGAGGCGGGCCGCGTCGACACGCTGATCGCGACGGACGTCGCGGCCCGCGGGATCGACGTGAGCGGCATCTCCCACGTCATCAACTTCGACCCGCCGGCCGACCGCGAGGGCTACGTGCACCGCATCGGGCGCACCGGCCGCGCCGGGAGCACCGGCGTCGGCATCACGTTCTTCGGCGCCGAGCAGGTCCGCGACCTCGAGAAGATCGCGGACCAGCTGCGGCTGAAGGCGGAGTTCCGGGCGGCGCTGGCGTAGTCGACCCCGGTGCAGCGGCGCGATCGAGGTCGAGAGCCTGACCTCGTGGATTGATTTTGGGATAAGGAAGGCGAGTACGATCCGCTCGGGTAGCCGTCCGGCACGCCGGACGCGTTTGAGAGCCCCGACGTTCCCGCCCCACATGACCCAGACTGCAAAGCGGCATCGCGTCACGGACGCGGAGCGGTACCGAGCCGTCACCGCGGCGCGTGAAAGGTTCCTCGCCGGCGATGACCGCGTCCGTGGGGTGCGACCCGAGGTAGCCACATCCTGGTATCGGTGCCGCGAGCAGTACCACGTCGACCCGAGTCTCGTTCAGGCACCGCCTGCGGCGGCGGTGGACGACTCTGCCGCCGAGCACACGCTCGATCACGAGATCGTGTTCGCCCAGCTCGGCAGCGCCGCGGCGTCGATCGCGACCGAGGTCGAGAGCCTCGGCGGCGTCATCACCGTCACAGATGGCGCCGGCCGCATCCTCAACGTTCAGGGCGACAAGGAGACCCTGCACCGGGCGCGGGACAGCAACATGGCACCGTGGTCGTGCTGGTCGGAATGGGCGACCGGGACCAACGGGATGGGCACAGCGCTCGAGGCGCCGGGACCGGTGCTCATCAGCGGGCCGGAGCACTGGTGCACGGGCTTCCAGGAGTGGGTCTGCGCCGGCGTGGCCGTACGCGATGCCGTGACTCGCGACGCCGTTGCGGTCCTCGACGTCTCGGCCTGGCGCGCACACCTTCCGCCCCAAGCAGCCGGGTGGCTGTCGAAGGCGGTGAGCGGCGCGCGCGCGATCCTGCGCCAGCGCGCACACGACAGCGGCGCCGAGCTGGCCGCGGCATTCGCCCAGGCGCACGCGCGGTCCGGACAGTCGCTCGCCGCCCTCGACGCGAGCGGCAAGGTCGTGATCGCCGACGAGGGGGCAAGCCTCTTCCTCGGCGTCCCGGCGCGGGTCCCCGCACTGGACCCCGCGGTCCGGTGGCAACCCGGCCTGAACCTCGAGGGCCTCGCTCGCCACGCGGTAAAGCAGGCTCGCCTCGACCGCGGCTGGGTCGGTTCGACCCAGATCGTGACCGAGCTCAGCAACGAGCCGTGCCGGATCACCCTGCGCCCGGTGTTCCTCGCCGAGCAGCCGGTCGGGGCGCTCGCGCTGTTCGGATCGGCACACGGTGACACGATCGAGCACGAGCGGCCCGAGCCTGTGCTGAGCCGCCCGACGCGCGTCGTCGGGGTCAGCGGCGACCGCATGGTCCTGCTGCACCGGCCCGAGGTCCGCTACGCGGAGGCGGACGGCAACGCGGTGTGGCTCGTCACCGACGAAGGCCGCCTCCAAGCCGCGGTTCGAGGCATCGACAAGCTCGAGGAGGAGCTCGCCGACGGCGAGTTCATGCGCGTCCATCGGCGGTTCCTCGTGAATCTGACCTGTGTCCGCGCGGTGGACCGTGGGCCGAGGGGCGAGCTGTCGCTGATCATCGACGGCGCCTCGCGCGAGGCGGTGCCCGTGTCTCGCCGCCACGTGCCGGCCGTGCGGCGCGCGCTGGGCCTGTGAACTACGAGCGCACGCGCGGCCGCTTCATCGTGCGGTAGACGAACTGGCCGCTCTGCGCAGGCTCGCGCGCCGCGACGACAGCGTCGTGATGGGGCGAGAACCGGCAGACCGGGTCCGTGGCCGCTGCGTCGCCCGCGAGCCGCAGCGCCTGGCAGCGACAGCCGCCCCAATCCACCTCCTGCCGCCCGAGCGGGCAGCTCCGACACGGCTCCTGCATCCAGCCCGTTCCGCGGAAGCGCGCAAACGCGTCGGACTCGCTCCAGATCCACTCGAGCGGATGGTCGCGGACGTTGGCGAACTCGAGCCCAGGGATCGTCGACGCGGCCTGGCAGGGCAGCACGTCGCCGTTCGGAGCCACGACCATCGCCGTCCGGCCCCAGCCTCCCATGCACGGCTTGGGCAGGTCCTCGTAGAAGTCGGGGAGCACCCAGAGGACGCCGACCCTCGGGCCGACCCGCTCACGGAAGCGCTGGACCGCCTCCTCCGCACGCTGGAGCTGTGCCCACGACGGCATGAGCGCAGCCTGGTTCGGCACGGCCCAGCCGTAGTACTGCGTGTTGGCGAGCTCGAGCCGTTGCGCGCCGAGCTCGAGCGTGAGGTCGAGCAGCTCCTCGATGCGATCGAGGTTGTGCCGGTGCAGGACGCAGTTGATCGTCAGCGGGAAGTCGAGCTCCTTCGCCTGGCGCGCCGCGGCGATCTTCTTCTCGAAGGACCGGTTGGCCGCGATGCGGTCGTTGTCCTCAGGGTCTGGGCTCTGGATCGAGATCTGCACGTGGTCGAGCCCGGCCGCCTTGAGCGCGTGTGCCCGCTCGCGCGTGAAGAGCGTCCCGGCGGTGATGAGCGACGAGTACAGCCCGGCGTCGCGCGCGCCGGCGCAGAGGTCGACGAGATCGCGGCGCAGCATGGGCTCGCCGCCCGTGAGCGCGAGCTGAAGGACGCCGAGCTGCCGCGCCTCCTCGAACGCGCGGATCCAATGCTCGGTGTCGAGCTCCGTCCGGTACTTCTCGCCGCCGATGTCGATCGGGTTCGAGCAGTACGGGCAGTGAAGCGGGCACCGGTACGAGAGCTCGGCGATCAGCGTGGACGGCCTAGGCAGCATCGACGACGAGCCCTTGCTGTTCCATCGCGTCGACGAGCTCGACGACGTCGTCGCGGAGGTCGGATCCTTCGTAGCGCGCGGACAGCGCCGCGACGATGTCGTCGAGCGAGCGCTCGCCGTCGCACAGCGCGAGCACCTCGGCCGCCGTCGGATTCAGCCGCACCGCACCCTCGGGGATGAGCAGCAGGTGCTCCTCGCGCACGTCGTCGTAGCGCAAGCGCGCGCCCGTGACCAGACGGGGACGCGTCATGGCTGCGTTTCCCCGCGCTCGATCGCGTCGAGCTGCGCCCACAGGACCTCGGTCTTGAAGCGCAGCGCGGCGACGGCAGCATCCTGCTGCTCGCGCGTCGTGCAGCGCTCGACGGTCAGGTCGAGCGCGTACCGCGCGTCTCGCGGCGCCTGAACCAGCCGTCTGCGGAAGTACTCCAGCCCAGCGGGATCGATCCACGGGTAGTGGCGCTCGAGCGCCTCGAGGCGCACACGCATCGCTGCCGGCCCGAACAACTCGGTGAGCGATGACGCGATCGCCTCGACCCAAGGCCTCTGCCGCGCGAAGTTCACGTAGGCGTCCACCGCGTAACGCACCGCGGGCAGCACCCGGTGCTCCGAGAGCAGCTCCTCTCGCGACACGCCCAGCGCGTCGCCGAGGCGCAGCCACGACTCGGTGCCACCCGCCCCGTCGGCGGTGCCGTCGTGGTCGATGATGCGCTGGATCCACTGGCGCCGGACCTCGACCTCGGGGCAGTTCGCCAGGATCGCCGCGTCCTTGAGTGGGATGCACTTCTGGTAGTAGAAGCGATTCGCGACCCAGCGCTGCAGCTCCTCGCGCGTGAGCTCTCCGGCGTCCATGCGTCGGTGGAACGGGTGCAGGTTGTGGTAACGCTCTCCCTGGGCCCGCAGACGTGCGACGAACTCCTCGCTCACAACTCGACCTCGAGGCCATCGTAAGCGACTTCGACCCCCGCCCGGACGACCTCGTCCCGTTCGGCGGAGTCCTCGAGCAGGATCGGATTCGTGTTGTTGATGTGGACGAGCACCTTGCGTGGCCGCTCCAGGCTCGCGAGCAGCTCGAGCGTCCCGCCAGGCCCGGCGAGGGGCACGTGGCCCATGTCGCGCGCGGTGCGGTCCGACGTGCCCAGCCGCGTGAGGTCGTCGTCGTGCCAGAAGGTGCCGTCGACGAGCACGACATCGCTTGTGGCGAGGCGCGCGACCACGTCCTCGTCCAGCCGGGCGAGCCCTGGGACGTAGGTGATGCTGCCGCCGGCGTCGCTGAAGACGAGGCCGCTCGCCTCGAGCTCCTCGTCGAGATAGCGCGGCGCGTCGCCGCCGGCCGAGAACGACTCGACCACGAGGCTCGACCCGTCGAGCGGTTGCGGCCGACCCGGGGCGAGCGTCCGCCATTCGGTGCCGCAATAGCGCTCCAGCACCGCGAGCACGGGATATCCGTGCGTCAGCGCGCGCTCGACGCCGGCTTCGCCGTAGATGCGCAGCGGCGTGGCCGACTCGCGCATCAGCAGCAGGCCCGCCGTATGGTCGATCTCGGCGTCGGTCAGCACCACGCCCGCGACCGGCGTCCCGCGGACGCCGTCGACCGGTGCGTCGAGCGCCGCGAGCTGCTCACGGAGGTCGGGCGAGGCGTTGACCAGAAACCATGGCCCGTCGTCCCCGCGGATCGCGAGCGACGACTGGGTCCGTGGCCGCGCACGTTCACCCGCGCGCGCGGCCTCGCACGTCGCACAATGGCAGTTCCATTGCGGGAAACCTCCGCCGGCGGCCGAGCCCAGCACACGAACGCGCACGGGCCCGGCCGTCAGACGCCTAGCGGCGATAGAGGTAGGACGTCACCTCGGAACACAGCTCGACGATCTCAAACTTGGGCTTGACCCACGTCATAGTGCCTCCTATCAGGGTGCGAGGTGTTCGATGAATGTCGAGGTAGGCGCCGCCGATCCGCATGCGGTCGGGGCCGATCTGCTGGCCGCCGCGGGCGCGCGGGCAGCGGAGCTGGGTGCCCCGGAGCGCGCCATGGCAGCGGCCGACCCGGTCGCGATGGTGTACGCGTCCGGCGCTCCGCTGGCCGTCGTCGCGCTCGAGCCCGATGCCGACGGGCTGCGAACGGCGGCCGCGCTGGCCGTACGAGCGTGCCGCGACGGCGGGACGGTCGCGTGGGCGCTCGATGCGTCGCTGCCCGTCCCCGTCGAGGAGCAGGTGCGCGCGCTCGCCGAAGGCGCGGTGATCGGCGGCTACGACGGGCGCCGGTGGACGAGCGGTGGCGTTCCGCGCAGCGTCGAGCGCTTCGTGATCTGCGGGGCCGGCGACCACCTGGAGGCCGCAGTGGATCGCGCGGCGCTCATCGGCCGCTGGACCAACGCCGCCCGGGAGCTGGTCGACGCTCCTCCGAACGTCGTGTCCCCCACCGGACTGGCCGAGCGCGCCGCGGCGCTCCCAGGCCTTCGCACCGAGGTCATTGACGCCAAGCAGGCCGGGCTCGGTGCGCTGGCCGCCGTCGGTGGCAGCAGCCCGATCGACCCGGTGCTGATCGTGCTCCGCCACGAGCCGCCCGGCGCGCCCGACGCACCCCGGCTCGCGCTCGTCGGGAAGTCCGTCACGTTCGACACGGGCGGGTACTTCCTCAAGACGCAGTCGGACATCGTCCGGCAGAAGGCCGACATGGGCGGCGGCGCAGCCGTGCTCGGCGCGCTCGGCGCGATCGCCGAGCTCGGGCTCCCACTCTCGGTGACCGGGGTCCTGCCGGCGTGCGAGAACATGCTGAGCGGCCGCGCGATCCGGCCGACGGACGTCATCACGACCGCCTCCGGGTTGACCGTGGAGGTGACGAACCCCGACGCCGAGGGGCGATTGATCCTCGCGGATGCGCTGTGGTGGGCGCGCCGCGACGGCGCGACGCACCTCGTCGACCTCGCGACGCTGACCGGGGCCATGCGCGCGGGGATGGGTGACATGTACGCCGGCGTGTTCGCGAACGACGACGCGTGGCGTGACGCCATCGTCGACGCCGGGAACGCAAGCGGCGATCTCGCCTGGCCGTGGCCGCTTCACCCGCGCTACCGGCGCCTGATCGATTCGAGCGTGGCCGACCTGCGCAACACCGCGGGCAAGACGTTCGGCTTCCCGATCGTCGCGGCGATGTTCCTCCAGCAGTTCGCGGGCGACGGCCCCTGGGCGCATGTCGACATGCTCGGCACCGCGTTCCTGGACGAGGACCGCGGCGACGCCTTCGGCCGCGGGGCGACCGGGTACGGCGTCCGCATGCTCATCGAGCTCGCCGCGCGCACGGCCGGCGTGGCGGTCCGGCCAGAGCGCTCGTAGACGGTCGGGCGTCATATCTGCGGCCCCATGACGGTGGCCATGACTACGAGCGCTATCCCAGTCACGAGATCAGGGCGCATCGGAATGACGTGGGCGACGGCTCGACCGATCTGCAACCCACCCAACGCCATCACAGCCGTGATGACGCCGAAGACCGGCGGCGCGAGCCACGGGGAGAACCCAAGCAGGCCCAAACTTGTGCCAGCAACGACATTGTCCGCGCTCAACGGCACGAGCAGGCCGCACACCGCCCACGGTCGATCGAACTGCTCCGACGCCGCGGTTCGCCAGGCCCGAATGATCAGGTACACACCGTAGGCGGCCAGCGCGCCCGCCCCTACATACTCGGCTGTCGAGCCGATTGTCTCGCTCCAATAACGCCCCACGAGGATGCCCACGAGTGGTGCCACGGCATCGCACATGCCGAACACGAGGGCGATTTGCACGGAGCGGCCCCAGCGGAACCGCAGCCCTCCGAGCGCGATCGCCGTCCGGAAGTTATCCAGGCTGAGAGTAAATCCGAGTATGAGAAGGCTGCCGATCACGGCCGTTCTTGTAACCCCTTGTCAGGGACTGACTACGAAGCGTGTGATCTGCCACGTCCTCCAGGGCATGGCAGATCACCGCTAACCGCTCCTCAGCTCCTACTCCGGCAGCGCGAAGGCGAACAGCGCGCTCCCTTGGCCGGCCCCGAGCATCCCGGGTAGGAACCCCTCCGTCCACGCGCCCCAGCCGGTCGGCACGGCGATGTACTGCCGTCCGTCGATGCTGTAGCTGCACGGGCTGCTGTGGTGGCCGCTACCGCACTGGAACTGCCACAGCTGGTCTCCGGTGCTCGCGTCGAGCGCGTTGAACTCGCCCGTCGGCTCGCCTGCGAACACGAGGCCGCCGCCCGTCGTGAGGACCGACGCGCACATCGGGATGTCGTTGCGCCAGCGCCAGCGCTCCTCGCCGGTGCGCGGGTCGAAGGCGCTCACGGACCCCGCCATGTCATCGAGGTCGACGCCGACACCCGCTCCCCAGTACGGGATGCTCTCCTTGAACTCCCGGCGGCGCCGGGTGGCCGTCGCGCCGACGTCCTGCACCGGCGCGTACAGCAACTCGGTATTCGGGTTGTACGCCGCATGCGTCCATTCCTTGGCGCCCGCCGGTCCGGGCCAGAAGTGAACGGGGTCGCCTTCCTTGTCGGGGAAGACCTTCGGCGTCACGTTGCCCTTCTCGTCGACCTCGCCCCAGTCGATGCGGTCGACGAAGGGAGCCACTCGTACCGGGTCCATGGTGGTGCGGTCGAGGATGTAGAGGAACCCGTTCTTGTCGAAATGGGCCGCCAGCTTCTGCCCGTCGAGGTCGAACAGGATGTGCTCCATCGTGGAGTCGTAGTCCCACACGTCGTGAGGCGTGTACTGGAAATGCGACTTGATCTCGCCCGTGTCGACGTCCACGGCGACACCGGAATCGGTGTGGAGGTTGTCGCCGAGGCGGACGTCTCCGTCGAAGTCGGGACACGGNTTGCCGGTCCCCACGTACAGGAGGTTCAGCTCCGGGTCGAANGTGCTCGTGACCCAGCAGTTGCCGCCGCCGCGCTGCCATGCCTCACCGTCATCGGGCCAGGTCTCGGACCCGGGCTCCCCGGGCTTGGGCACCATGTACGTCCGCCACACGCGCTCGCCGGTCTCGCGATTGAATGCCTCGAGGTGCCCGCGGTTCCCGAACTCCCCGCCGGAGCTCCCGACGATGACCATGTCCTTCACGACCAGCGGAGCTACCGTCGCGCTCTCGCCGGCGCGCACGTCGCCGTAGGTCTGGTCCCAGACCTTCTTGCCGGTCTCGGCGTCGAGCGCGATCACGTGGGCGGCCAGGGTGGTCACGAAGACCTTGCCCTCGGCGACGGCGACGCCCCGGTTCACNTTGCCGCAGCACAGCGACACGTCGAACGCCGACGCGGTCCTGTACTGCCACAGGATGTTTCCGGTCCGGGCGTCGAGCGCCCAGACCCAGCCGTCCCAGCCCGACACGTACATGACGCCGTCGACGACGAGCGGGGAGGCCTCGAACGAGTAAGTCGACTTGCCCGAATGCAGGCCCACCGAGCCACACTGGAACACCCACGCGGGAGCGAGCTGCTTGACGTTCTCCTTGGTGATCTGGTCCAGGGGGCTGTAGCGCTGCCCGTCGTAGGCGCCGTAGTAGGTGAGCCAGTTCTGCGGCTCCGAGCGGGCGTTGAGGATGCGCTCGTAGGTGACCCCGTCGGTCACCGGCGGCGCGCTGCCGACGATGCCGCTGAGGGACGAGTTGTCGATCGCCTGCCCTGCGTCTACGTAGTCAGTTGCCATCAGGGTGCTCCTAAGACGTCGTGATTAGCCGGGCGGTCGGACTACGGGCGCGGCTGCGGCGGGCGGTCGATGCGGGCCTCCGGGGGGGCGTCGCCACCCACGACGATCGCGGCGGTCAGGCCGCGGCCCTCGTCGTTGCCCGAACGGGAGCCGTACCAGTAGTAGCCCGGACCGTCGAGCTCGAGCGTCGCCGTGCCTTTGGAATGGTTCACGAGCCAGATGAACTTGTAGTCGCCGTTGCTCGGCAGGACCGCGCAGTGCGTGTTCTTGTCATCGTTGATGAGCTCGAGCTCGAGGACGCCTCCGTGGGGCATGACCAGGATCCCAGGTTCATAGACCAGCTCGTCCTCCGGGATGCGGATCGTGGCGTGCATCTTGCCGTCGGGTCCTTCCTCCGCTTGCCCGACGGTGCCGCGCCCGAGGATTCGACCCAGCGTCACCCCGTTCTGCTTGTCCAGACTGGATACGTCGACGGCAGCGCTCACTGAAGCTCCCTCGCGTCGATTGTCATCGGTCACCGAAGGAGGACCNATCCCCCTCCGACCCGTCGAAAATCGTAGACCCGTCCACAGGAGCCCGCAGCGAATTCACACGGAGGTGCCGCTCACGTCGAGAGCCGCACCACTCGTGTGCAATCGCACGCCGTTGGTGTTCGGCTCAGAGGTGCTGCGGGACCGCGAAGTCGTCGAGCAGGCGCTGCCAGGTGGCCGCGCGCGGCGCCGCGCCCGCCGTCGTGCCGCCCGCCCAGCGCGTGACGGCCCGAATGCCGTGCAGGGCGCTGACGAGCCAGGTCTCGCGGCCGACCAGCTCTTCCGACGCGGGGCGGCGCTGCGCGACGGGCGTGCCCCGCTCGATCGCGAGCTCGATCAGGAGCGCCCGCGTGATCCCGGGGAGGATCGGCGCCTCGTCGGGCACCACGCACAGCGTCTCGTGCTCCCACCACAGCAGGCTCGTAAACGCGCCTTCGAGCAGGCGGCCGTCGGCGTCGGCGAGCACCGCCT
>JGI25406J46586_10001746_pt1 | contig 10222 bp, 14 predicted proteins | sample TabmetS4T2R2_FD_46586 | JGI IMG/M metagenome (IMG submission 46586) | reverse complement strand
ATCCGCGCCCATCCGCCCAGCTACCTAACGCGCGAACTGCTCGGCGAGTTCCGTGGCCGTGCACGGCGTCTCTTCCGGCGTGGAGTAGACCTCACGAATCTCGCATTCGCCATCCCCGCCGGCGACGGCGAGAAACCTCTTCGTCATCTCGATCGCGTCCTCCTTCGAGTTCGCCTGGAGGATCGCGAAGCCGGCAACGAGCTCCTTCGATTCGGTGAACGGTCCGTCGGTGACCGTGACCTTGCCGCCGTCGGTGCGGACCCGCGCGCCGCGCGCGCTCGGCAAGCATCCCTCGGTGGACAGCAGCCACCCAGCTTTCTGCCCTTCCTCGACAAGCTTCTGCATCATCTCGATGTGCTCGAGACTGGGTGGCGCGTTGCGTTCAGCGGTCTTGTAGATTGACAGGAATTTCACGTGACATCTCCTTTCGCGGCATCGTTGCGCCGCGGTGTTGGCCTTGATGGCGTTTACTTCTGTTGCGCGACGCCCATCTCGCGGAACCGCTCGATGGCCTCGCCCGCTGCGAAGTCTTCCAGCTCGAACAACGGACGGATTTCGATCTCGCCGTCTTCATCGTGCGGATTGGGAAAGCGTCGGGCCCATTCGAGCGCTTCCTCGCGCGATTTCACCTGGAGGATTGTGTAGCCGGCCACGAGCTCCTTCGTTTCGGCGAACGGCCCGTCGATCACCGTACGCGTGCTACCGGAATAGCGGACGCGCCAGCCGGTTGAGCTCGGCTGCAACCCGTTGGCGTCGAGCAGGACGCCCGCTTTCGCGAGCTGCTCGTGGTAATCCGCCATGACGGCAAGCTGCTCCGCGGAGGGCATCGCGCCCCCCTCGTAGTCCGTGTTGGCCTTGACCAGAATCATGAATCGCACGACCGATCTCCTTTCCCTGGTCCGTTGGTCCTGAGTGGCCTCCCATCTACACGTCGAACGGGAGGCCGCGAAATCGACAAGGGGAACGTGAACCAACCTGCTGCGTTTCTGGATCGATCACCGCGGGGAGCTCGCCATCATGCTCGGCGAGCACGTGTTCCTTGTTGCGATTTCGACTGTCATCGCGGCCGGCATCGGTGTGCCGCTCGGCGTGTTCGCGGCGCGACGACCTCGTCTCGCGACCCCGTTTGTCGCGGTCGCCAATGTCGTGCAGACCATCCCCAGCCTGGCGATGTTCGGGTTTCTGCTCCCGGTGCCACTGCTCGGCGGCGTTGGCGCACGCGCTGCGGTTGTAGCGCTCGTCTTCTATGCCTTGCTGCCGATCGTCCGGTCGACGATTGTCGGCATCACCTCCATCAGCGCGTCGATTCGAGACGTCGGTGTGGCGATGGGGATGCGATCGCGCGACATGCTGTGGCAGATCGAGCTCCAGCTGGCGACGCCGTCGATCGTCGGCGGCATCCGCGTCGCCGCCGTGATCGGCGTCGGATCGGCCACGATTGCAGCGGCGATCGGAGCAGGCGGCCTCGGACAGTACACCTACAGCGGGCTGTCGATGGTCGATTCGACCGTCATTCTCGCGGGCGCGATACCTGCCGCAGTCCTGGCGCTCGTGGTCGACGGCGCCCTGGTCTGGCTGGAGCAGCGCCTCTCGACACGGCAGCGCACCAGTCCACGCCGTCGCGTCGCCGCGCTCGCCACGTTGTTGATCGTGATTGCCGTTCTCGGCACCGTTTCGGTGCGCGCCCATGGCGCGAGCACCATCGTCTTCGGATCGAGGAATTTCGCCGGCAAGTAGAGTCCGATTATCCCCACTGGACACAAGCCGCACAACTCCTTTCATACTGCCTCCGCTGCGATGGTGGTTGGTGGATGGTTAGTGGAGGCTGGTTGCGATGAGCGAACAGAGCGAGCGTGAGGCGATCATCCGCGAGATCGCGAAGAAGCGAGTCGTGTACAGGGCAGCGGGCGTCGATGCGCTGCCTGCCCCTCGAGACCTGACGTATCAGTCGAGCAGCGGTGCGTCATTGTCGATGCAGGTGCACTATCCGGCATCGGCATCGAGTCGCGTGCCTGTTGTCGTTGTGCCGTTCGGGTATCCCGATCCCGAGGCTGGCGTGAGGATGTTTGGCCCCGTGACGTCGTGGGTGCAATCGTTCGCCGCTTCGGGGATGGCGGGCGTCATCTATGGAACGACAGCACCCGACAAGGACGTGCATGCGGTGCTGAATCATCTGCGCGCCAATGAACATTCACTCGGTCTCGATCCGACGCGGCTCGGCTTGTTCGCGACCTCAGGGCACGTCCCGGTTGCCTTGTCCACGCTGATGCACGACCCGCACATCAGATGTGCCGCGCTGCTGTACGGCTACACCATGGACGTCGACGGATCGACCGCAGTTGCCAACATGAGCGGGCAGGTCGGGTTCGTGAACGCGTGTGCGGGAAGGTCAGTGAACGATCTGCCGGATAACGTACCGATGCTCTTCGTCCGCGCGGGTCGCGACCAGCTCCCTGGCCTGAACGACGCTCTCGATGGCCTGCTCTCCGGTGCGCTGAAACGCAATCTGCCGTTCACGCTCATCAACCACGCGCCCGGCGGCCACGGATTCGATTGCGATGAGGACAGCGACGCGTCGCGAGGCATCATTCGGCAGGTACTGGCGTTTCTGCGGTTTCACCTCCAGGTTCGTTGGTAGTTGGTAGTTGGTGGATGGTGGTTGGGAGTTGGGAGGTCTCTGGTTAGCGGGTCGAGGCTCTCTGCCACGCGGGGATCGCCGTCGCGCATGGCGTTGTTCTCGATATCGCTCGACCCGTGTCGTCGGCCGGGCGGGCGAGCCGGCGGGCGGCGACTGTGAACGGCGTGATCAGCGACCGGAGGTAAATCGGGGCCGCAGGCGATCCAGGCGCGTCGCCGGTGCTATCGCCACGGCTGCTCGACGCCGCTGGCTATCGACACGATGAAAAGGCTGTCGCGCGGATCAGCTCCGGCGACGCGGCATCGACAGCACGCCGCCGGAGGCCCCGATTTTCCACGCGGTGAACCGGAGCCGCTCGCCGGCTCGCCCGCCCAATTGATGTTCACGGGACGATTGGCAACGACTGGCGCGCACCCGCGATGACAACCCGCTAAGCAGACTGGGAGTTGGGAGTTGACACGCGACGGTTACGATCCCGTCGACCACGGCCCGCACGTGGCCGACAGGCGTGACACGATCCGCTCGAGATCGTCTTGATCGAGGTCCTCGCGTTCCAGCAGTTCGCGCAGTGCCAGTCGCACCTCGCGGAGTGTGGCTCGCCTCGCATCGAACTCGGCGAGCAGCGCCGATACGTCCTGTCTCGCGTTCGCCATGAACGTCGCGTCGGCTTCCACCTGCGCGGCAGCGATTTCGTAGATGCGCTTCGGCACGCGGAACGTCCGCACGCTGGGGTGGGTGCGCCCGTCGCCGGCATTGCTCCGCCACAGGTTCGGCAGGCGTTTCACCCCCCAGGCACCGGAGGCGGCTTTTCGCAGACGCGCGCGGATTTCGTCCAGTTCGGATTGAGTCATGAGGGGGCAGATGACCGCCGGTGTAATCGGCATCCGTCTGTGACGCTTGAGCGATTGCGCCGATCTTCAACCAGAACCGGGTCGAGCCGCGACGGAGCTCCAGGTGCGCCGATACCGATCACGGCATCGTCCGCGCGACACGGAAGCCGACGTTGTCGCGGATCTGGTTCGGGAAGTAGGTGACGTCGCCACGGTGCGCCGAGCGGGCCGTGAACCATTCGTACGCGAACGAGCCCCCTCTGCGTGTGCGCGCGACGTCGTTCGAGACCTGCAGAGCCGAGTCTTCGACATCTTCGGTGACGCGGCCATCAGCAGGGTAGGGCCGACGGCGATCAAAGGTCCATTCCCACGCGTTGCCGAGCATGCCGTAGAAGCTCCATTGATTCGGGAGTAGCCGACCGACCGGATACATCCGCTCCCGGTTCGTGTTGCCGTCGTACCACGCGTACTGCGGCAGCAGACTGTCATCGTCACCGAAATGACGACTCGTGGTGGTGCCGGCACGTGCGGCGAACTCCCATTCAGCTTCGGTCGGGAGGCGATAGCCCGTGCGATGGAGGTAATCGCGAGGCAGCTCGATGCCGTGGTCGGCGTCGATCACCTCCGGGTAGACCCATTGCTCTTTCGGTATCCCGCCTTGTTCACTCAGCCAGTTGCAGTACCGCGCGGTGTCATACCAGCTGACCGCGACTTGCGGACTGTCGGGCGTGCGTGAATATCGCGCAAATCCGGGAGGATCGCCGAACCTGGCTCGTGCCGCGGCCGACCAGCGCGTGGCGTAGTCGGGAACCGCAGCCAGGAAGCTGCTCGCAGGACGTCCGACTCTGTGCACGTACAAGGCAGCGGTTGCTGTAGTTCTCGGGTACGCGAAGTACACGCCCGCTTACGCTCGCTGCTGATGAAGCTCGCGACCGGAACGGATGCGTCTGAGGTTGATTCCCTCGGGGAGATTAAACTCGACACGTTCCTCGTGAATCAGAAATACCGGCCCGGGGAGGGACATTGGGATTCAACGACGTACACGTCGGCCGAATGGGACCGTGCATTTTCGGCAGCGTCGGTGATCGAATGAGCACTTAGGTGATCGCCGCGTNTTGTAAGCTCATCCTTGGACTGACATGCCCAAGTCGGGCATGATAATGCCCATATTGGGCGCACAACCGGCTGCTCGTCGCTCTGGCCGAAGGAGTCTTGCAGACGCGCTGTTGACGAAAACGCAGCAACGGGTGCTCCGCGTAATTTTTGGTCACCCTGAACGCAGCTTCTACGCATCCGAGCTGATTCGGGATGCGGGCACAGGATCCGGAGCAGCGCAGCGCGAACTGGCGCGGCTCGAAGACAGTGGGCTGGTCGTCGCCCGTCGCATCGGCAATGGATGTAGCGATGCCGCAGTGGCGAGTTGTGCGGGAGCAGCTCAATCGACTGCCGGTTCGGCATGACGAATGGGATTACTGAGGGTCGTTTCGAAAGTCTTCGGCACTGCAATGGATTCAGGAGCGGAACGATGACAGTCAAAGCAGTCTACGAGAACGGCGTCTTCAAGCCGAAGGAGCCGGTGCAGCTCAAAGAACACACGGAGGTGGAGGTNCTGATCCCTGAGAGCTCCTTGTCGGATGCCGACGACCCTACCGGCTGGAAGGCGGCCGAGGGGCTAATTGGCTTCATCGCGGATGCGCCGGCAGACATGGCCGAGAACCACGATCACTACCTCTACGGGCAGCCAAAGGCGTGATTTTCGTCGACACGGGCTTCCTTTTCGCGCTGGTTTCCAAGAGGGACGCCCACCACGAGCGCGTCGTCGAAGTCTTCCGCGAATTCAAGAATCGTCGGCTCCGCGATCACCTTCTCACGACTAATCATGTCGTCGCCGAAGCCATTACGCTCACCCTCAAGATGGGCCATGACAAAGCCGTGAAGCTCGGGGACGAGTTGTACGGCGAGAAGCTCGCTCGCATCCATTGGGCGACTCCCGACGAGGAGCGCGCGGCCTTCGAGTATTTCAAGCGCCACCAGGACCAGACCTACAGCATGGTGGACTGCCTCAGCTTCATGGTCATGGAAAGACTGGGCATCCGCGAAGCCCTGGCGGTGGACTCGGATTTCACGCACCGATTCATTGCGCGGCCCGGACCACTGCGAGGGTGATAGCCGTCGCCTTGTAGACACGCCTGAACGCGTGCTCCTTCAAGGCCACTGTCTGGGTTCGAGCTGAAGACGTCCGACGGAGGCCGCCGATTCCGAATAAACTGACTTCGACTTTTGTCCGCTGGAGCGAGCATGTTCCAGCTTCCGACGTCCAAGATCCGCTTGGCCTCGAACTCGTGGGTGCGCCACCCGTGCGCTGCGCGACCGCACCAGCGTATCGGCCAGGGAGTGCAGGCCGGTCTGGTCGTGATCCAGATGGCAATGTCGACGGTGCTGCTCGTGTCCGCAGGCGTGCTGGCGCACAGCGCGATCACGAACCACAGTCAGAGCCGCCCGTTCGTGAGCGATCGCGTCCTCATGTCGACGGTCGCACTCGTCGGCGACGAATACACGCCGGATCGGCGGCTGGCGCTGGTGCAGCGACTGCTCGATCGCCTCGAGCGATCGTCTGGCGTATCGGCGGCGGCAGTCGTCGCCTCGGTGCCCGTCGTGAACAACGCGCCGCTTCCTCCGGCGATGATGCGCAGCGAAGGGGTGACGCGACAGGTGCAGGTGAATCTGACGTNGCACGGGTTGTTCCAGACGCTGACGGTTCCGCTCCTGGCGGGACGCGATTTTTCGGCGAGCGACGATGTGGCTCCGAAGGCGGTGGGGATCGTGAACGAGTCGCTGGCGCGTGCGTTCTGGCCCGGCCAGAGTCCGATCGGCAAGCAGCTGAAGGACAACACGGGTGCCGCGATTCAGGTTGTCGGTCTCGTTCGCGACAGCGAGTACGGCACGTCGGACGACGCGCGACAACCGTTCCTCTATCGGCCTCTGGCCTTGGCGCCGTCCGCCACGCCGACATTCCTGTTCAAGTCGACCGGCGATCCTCGATCCGTGCTGTCGCTGGTGCGCGCCGGGCTCCTCGAGCTCGATCCGGATCTCGCCGCCTACAACGTGATGCCGATGGACGACCGGCTCAATCTCAGCGTGGTACTCAATCGTGCGGCGGCCACGGTGTCGGGCAGCCTCGGGCTGCTGGCGCTCGCACTCGGCGCGATCGGCATCTACGGAACCATGTCGTTTCTGGTGCAGCAGCGGCAGCGCGAAATCGGAATCCGTATCGCGCTTGGCGCGTCACGTGCCGACGTGGTGGGACAGATCTCGAAAATGGGGTTGCGTTGGGCGGGGAGCGGCCTGGCTATCGGCCTGGTCCTGGCCGGCGTCGCCTCGTTCGGGTTGAGCCGCCTGCTGCGCGGTGTGACGCCCGGCGATCCGCTGGCGTTCGCCATCACCGGCCTCATGCTGAGCGGCGTCGCGTACCTCGCGTGTCAGATTCCCGCCCGCCGCGCCAGCCGGGTGGATCCTAACGTGGCGCTCCGAGTCGATTAGAGGGTCGAAGAGCTCATAACGGTTTCTCGTGCCCGAAGGTACTCGAGATTCCGCGGGATCATTTGCCAGGTTCCCTTCATTACAGAGGAGTCCAGATGTGCCTGGATGTCCGCGTTGTGCTCCTTGATGGTTCGCCATGGATTCATGTCGCCGAATCGTCCCCCTTCGACGCCAGCCTCGCGTGCGGCCCTATAGTCAACGAGATTCCATCCACCAAACCTCAGGACGTCACCATCCATCATTGTCACGCTGACGACATTTCTTGCAGATGGAAACACCAATGCATTCACGTCATTGGCGAGTAGCCAGCTCCCAATGCCATGGGTGGTTTCCGTTCCGCCGCGTTCGGGATTCGTGAGTTCAGGCAGCATGTGCAGAAACGAAGGAATCCTGTGACCGCCTCGTTTGGCGAACGGCACGTCCGTAGCCAAGCGGACAAATCGTTCGTGAAACCACTCTTGCGCTTCTGTCTTACGCAAATCTATCGTCCTCTCGATTTCTACGTGTCCGATTATCGTTGGTAAGAAGTAGCACCGAGGCGACTCGGCGCTTGAGGATGGCGTCAGCACGTCGTGGTAGTACTTTTGCCACACCGCTTTCTCGGTCTCGCCGACGGGAGGAAACAACAAGACGAAAACACCGACCTTCGGCTGGATCTGCCTCGCAGAGTCAGTGAGCCCAATTCGCTCGAGGAGCTTTGTATCGTTCGAATCGCATACGAACACAGCGCCGGGGACTCTGCCGTCGACATAGGTGTAGAGCTCCGCGCACAAGGTCAGGTCATCCACTCCCGTGGCGTCACTGCAAACAGAGTGATACGACCCAGGTGGCAGTTGCTGGCCACCTGCGTAGCGACGCTGTCGCATGAAGACACCCCGTCGCCCGATCGCTTCAAATTCGGCCAACCGATAGCCATTGTTAAGTCCGAGAGAATGCAAGTACTTTTCGCGACGCTCGAGACCCCTGAAAGAGCAATGTTCGAAATGCGGAAACGCCAAGTCGAGCAACGTGGTTTCGAGCGACGCCAAGACGCCTCGACGGATCTGCCGTGTCCAGCCACAAAATGTGGTCAGCGCCATGGGTGAGACGACTCGGGTCGAACTATCGGCCCCGCCATTCGCTCGGCCGGCCTCGGAGTAGACGGGTCTCGACGTCCACGCCATCGCCGTGCGGTTGAAAGAACACGGTCGGTGGTGCTCCGGCGAATCCGCGGAACTCGTTGATCATGTGCGCCTGATCGTAGAAGCCGAGCGAGGGGGCCACCGACACCCAGTGCGACACGTCGGACGAGAGCAATGCGCGCACGAGCGCTTGAAACCGTGTGACGCGCGCGAAGAGCTTCGGCATCATCCCGATCGCCGCAGAGAATCGCCGCGCCACCTGCTTGCGGCTGACGCCGTGCCGTCGCGCGATGTCGTCGATCGAGATCTGCCCTCGGTGCCTGATGATCAATCGGCTGGTCGTGTCCGCGAGGCTGTCGCGATCATGCGCTCGCTCGAGGCGTGAGACGACAGCGTCGCACAGTCCAGCCACCTGAGGCCGGAGCGCAAGCGGCGAGATGGCGTCGATCAGTTCTTCGACCTCGGATGACGTCCATAGATCTTCGAGCGGGACGATGCGATCGACGAGCTCGGAGGGCGCCACGCCGAAGGCGCTCATCGTCAGCGCTGGCGGGATGACAGCGCCGATCGCCTGAACTCGCGTGCTCAGACGGAGGATCCGTGCTTGCGTCACTGATCCGATCACGCAGACGCGAGGCAGCAACGAGGATCGGACCAGTGAACGGCCCGCCGCCCACGAGTCGCCGAAATTCACGACGAGAGAGACGCCCGTCCCGGGCAGGATCGTGTTCAGGAGCGGATCGGATCGCTCCAGCCAATACTCCGGATTGCCATCGCGATTCAGTGCGACAGGTCGCCGATCGACTCCGCGTACACACGATTCGAACGACCACAGCGACAGGATGTGCGTGGCGACCCTGAGGTCGGCGTGCTCTCTGTAGATGACTCCAGGCTCGCGTTGCCTGTCCTGTCCGGCTTTAGCCGGACTAGTTGAAACGTCAGACATCGGCAAGGGTCAATGGACGGGGCGTCTTGCCATCGACATCGGTAAAACCATAGTCGCGTCCGATGGCGGCTGCAACGAGGACCTTGCCTGTGTGTCGCAACACGTCTGGATCCGCCTGCAACGCCGCCACCGCGCGTCCGATGAAGTCCGGCGATTCGGAATTGCTCATATCGAGATAGGCCGCCGCTTCCATCACCTTCTCGGTACGTACGAGCCCTGGATTCAGCGAAACGACTGTCACGCCATGTGACCGCAGCTCGATCGCCATGTCGCTCGTCATCTTGTCCGTCGCCGCCTTCGACACACCATACGCGACGTTGGCGATGTGCTTCTGCGCCGCCCAGAACGAGATGTTCACGATCAGTCCTCGACGCTGCTGGACCATCGTCTGCGCCGCGAGCCGGCTCGCGTGATAGGCCGCGCGCACCCCAGCGCCGAGCATCGCATCCCATCGCCACAACGGTTGTTCCCAGAACGGTTTCGGCCACGTGAATGCGCCGTCTTCAATCATCCCTTCGTAGCCGCCCCACACGCTGTTCACGAGGATATCGATGCCTCCTGCCTCGCTCACGATCTGCTGAAAGACGGCTTCCACCTGACTGTCTTCGCGATGATCGCAGCGGATCGCGGTGACCGGTTCTTCGAACGGTTCGTGATTCGGGACCGAGCGCCCCGTGACGAATACGCGCGCGCCCTGGCGTGCAAGCTCGCGCGCCACGCCCCGTCCGACACCTTTCGTACCGCCAGTTACGACCGCGATTCGACTCTGCAGATTCATGGCGCAAGGGTATGGCGAGACCGCCGTTGCCGTATTGGAAAAATGGGCAGCGGTCGCCGCGGCGCGACAGCCTCTCAGCGGCTGCTTGGGCGGAAGACGACGCGCGTCAGTTCGTCGTTGTTGGGTAAGGCCCTGGCATAGACGAGCCGTTGGCCGTCAGCCGAGACCCGGCGAGCATCTCGTAGAGGACGCACCCGAACGCCCATGCATCGGTCCGCTTGTCGACCTGCCGGTCAGGTGCCTGCTCGGGGCTCATGTAGCCGGCGGTGCCGAGCACAACGACGCCGATCTCGCGATCGATCATCGATTGGCCGTCCGGCATCGAGCGGGCCACCGCGGTGATCGCCGGGGTGCTGAGAAATCCCGCGG
>JGI25406J46586_10001722_pt1 | contig 10292 bp, 8 predicted proteins | sample TabmetS4T2R2_FD_46586 | JGI IMG/M metagenome (IMG submission 46586) | reverse complement strand
CCGCTGGTCCCTTCCCGTCCCGATCTGGTCCCGATCATCGTCCGTGACGTGCACAAACGGCGTGCCCGCAGCTTCCGCCGTCACCCGGCGTCCCCGCCCGTTCCGCCCTGTCCCGCGCGGCCTCGCGTCGGGTGGAGGGAAGTCGGAGGGAAATCCCGGCCGCCATCTGACCAGAGTTCCACCCTTACTTCCTCCCCGCGTTGGTAAGCCTCATGGCAGTGGCGACAGTCGCTGTCCGTCGCCGCGGCAACCGGCCGAGGGGTAGGGGCGGCTCGTGATTGGGGCCGCAAGCCTACTGGAACGAGCCGCCACGTCGACATCGGGGTCCGGCCATTGCACCAGCCATGCTTGGTGCTCCGCAGCCCCGATGGGCTGTCGAACTGACAGTCTCAGCCTCATTTGGGAGGATTGACCGGAGATTGTGTCATGAGTTCCCGGTTGGTTTACTGCGCCGATACGAGCGATTGCGCAGATGTGCCCAAGGACGTTGTCGGCGGCGACACATACCAAGCGACCAGGGTAGGGGCCAACACCTGGGAGGCAACCGATGTCCCGCACCGAACAGACCCAGCACCGCCACCTCGCCACCGCTGATCAGCCCCGCCATCTCACGCGCCCACGGTGGGGCGCTCCCGCCGTGGTCGTCGGGGTCCTCCTGCTGCTGCTGCTCCCCGTAATCTTTGTGCTCGCCGCGACGCGAACCACTCCGCCTCCCGACACCCGATCCGCCTCGGTCAACCAGCCGGCACCGGCCAGCGCCGCGCCACAGCCAGTGCTCAGCAAGGACTGCCGCACGCTGTTGGCCGCTGCCCAGCGCATGATCAGCCACGCCGATGCGGCAGTGGGCCAGCTGCGGGGCCACAAGCAACTGATGGACGACTACAAGTCCGGCAAGATCGACCGGGCCGCGGCGTTCCCGCAGGGCAGCCCGTGGCGCCAAGCGTTGGCGCGCACCCTTAAGGACGGTGTGGCCGCAGCCGACCGGTACGACGCCGACAAGGCCACCTACCGAAAGCTGGCGGCGCAGTGCAGTAAGGGTGGGTAGCGCCTGCGACCCGGACGACGGCAACACTCTCTACAGCAGCCCGCTCCAGTGTGAGCCTCACCGGTGCCACGGCGGCAAGACGAAAGCCATAGCTGGACGTTCGTTCACCCGACTGCGGAGTAGGCGGCTGGTGGTAGCGGCAGGGGAAGGTAGGTGCCTACTCCTGCACGCTAGGCCNGTTGTCGATCGACTCATCGGGTGTGCCAGGCCCATCGAGCACGATGCAGTTGCGGCCCTCCCGCTTCGCCTGGAACAGGTGGAGGTCGGCCACGCGCAGCAGTTCCTCCAGCGTGCCGGCCTGGTGGGAGTCGGTGACGCCGTAGCTGACCGTGAAGGAGGGGACGTTGCCCTTGGCGATGGCGACCAGCAGCTCCTCCTGGGTTCGGCGCAGCACGTCGCTGGCCTCGGCGGCGGTGAGCCTGGGGAAGATCAGCACGAACTCCTCACCGCCGAACCGGCAGACCAGGTCCTCGGAGCGGACGCTGCTGCGCAGGGTGCGGGCAAACAGGCGCAGCGCCCGGTCGCCGGCCTCGTGGCCGTGGGTGTCGTTCAGGTGCTTGAAGTGGTCCAGGTCGCCCATGGCCAGCGCCAAGGGTTCACCGCGTTGCAGCAGCTCGTAGGCGCGGTTCTCCAGGGTGCGCCGGTTGAGCAGGCCGGTGAGGGAATCGGTGGCCGCCTGCAGGCTGGTCCGCTGCATGACCCGCAGCATGCCGATGCGGGCGCCACCCTGGCCGGCCAGGGCCTCCAGGCGGGCGACCTGTTCCGAACCGAACGGCTGCTCGGGCGGCCCGACGGCGTGCAACACTCCGATCGAGCGGCCAGCCACGTTGACGGGCACGCAGGTGGCCGAGCACGGCCCGTAGGGTCGATCTTGGAGGAAGGGGCAGGCGTCCAGTTCCTCGCTGCTGGCGAAGGCCAGGGTCTGTCCGCGGCGGATGGCCGGGCAAGCGTGGGGGGTGTCGACCCCGCAACCGGGGCCGCTGCCGTCTGGGCCGGCCTCGACCGCGCGTTTGAGGTGAGCGTCGCTGGAGTCCGCCAGCAGCAGCTCAGCGGGGTGCGGGGGCAGCATCCGCTGCAGGGTCCGCCGTACGATCCCATACGAGGCGTCTTCGGTGGTGGCCATCTCCAGGGCGCGATGCAGGCGGGCGTCGAAGTCCTGCCGCTGGCCCTCGGTTCGTAGCTGGGCTTCGCGGGTGGCGGTGGCCTGCCGCTCGGTCTCCACCATGTGGCGCAGTGGCCGGACGACCAGCACCCACAGCACGCTGCCACCGAGGCAGGTCAGCACCACCGTGATCACGAGCAGCCGTTGCAGCTCGGCAAGGTCGTTGAGCAATGGCTCGAGGGTCAGCTCGACCAGCAGATGGGCGCCGATGATGATCGCGAGCACCTTGCCCACCAGCACCAGCCCCGACATGCCTGTCGCCGAAGCACCGTGCGACGAAGCACCGCGCGATTGGTTCATGCGCTAGGAGATCGACACCGGCGCCGGTGACCTGTAGGTCCTGGCATCAGGGAAACCACAGGGCAAGGCCATCGGCCCGCCATGCTCTGCTCCGCCGCTGCAGTCGACCATAGCCATAGGGGGGTCTGTTGCGCGGAGGTTCTGGACGAAGGCGTGCCCGGCGATCACAACCCTGGCGCTGCGGTCCTGTTTGAGCCTCGCATCGGACCCAGCCTTGACGTGAGACGGCCGTGGTTGGCCTCGATGTGGTTGTTGGCATACCGATCGGTGCGGTACGAGGCCGCCGACAGCAGCTCTTCAAGCACCATCGGGTACGTGGGTGCCGGTCGGTCACGACTTCACTCGGCCTGACGTTGGTTGCGCCGATAGCCCGCTCGAAGAACCGGCGAGCTGCTCTGCCGTCGCGCCGCGGGGAGACGAACACGTCAATGACCTGCCCGAACTGGTCGATGGCGCGGTAGACATAGCGCCACTGGCCGGCGACCTTCAGGTAGGTCTCGTCGACCTGCCCGCGGTCGCCAATGGCGTGTCGGCAGGGCCTGGCGGCCTCGGCGAGCAAGCGGGTGAAGCGGAGCACCCACCAGTAGACGGTGAGGTGGTCGACCTCGACACCGCGCTCAGCGAGGAGTTCCTCGACGTCCCGGTAGGAGAGGCCGAACCGTAGATACCAGCGGACGGCGAGCACGATCACGTCGGGTGGGAAACAGAAGCCAGCGAAGGGCCGACCGTGGGACAGGAGCAGGGCCAGCGCGGCGGGTTCTCATGCCAGCAGTCTCGCTGCACGCACTCGGTCACGGCCAATGCAACAGTACCGCACGCTGGCGGCCCGCGTGCCCGCGCGGCCGTCGCGGATCACCCCGCGGGGGTGATAGAAGCCGGCGCCGCACAGCACCAGCCAGGTCGCGATCCCCAGTGTGAGACGCCTCACGCCGCCCACGCTACGCCGGGCGTGTTCAGTCGTGGCCAGGCGCGACCGCTCTCGCGTTGTCGGTTTTCACAACCCGGTATTGGGAGGGGTCGAAGACGGCGGTCCGCTGCAGGTATTCGCGCATGTAGCCGGGCCAGTTGGCGACAATGCGGCCGTCGTGGTCCTTGCGGTACCAGGAGTCGCACTGCGTCCAGGCAGTCCCGGCGAAGCGCGCCTGCGTCTCGCGGTCCGATGCCTCGGCGACCTCGGGAAGGACCTCGACGACGCCGAGTTCGATCGCCTGGCGGACGTAGGCGGCCTGCGCCTCCTCATAGGCGATAATCGACCCGCCCGACGTGTTGGTGTTCGGCCCGTACATGAGGAACAGCGACGGGAAGCCGGGCACGGTGATGCCGAGGTGGGCCCGCGGCGCGCCGCCCCAGTAGTCGGCCAGCGTGACGCCGCCGGCCCCGCGCACCTCCATCGGCAGCATGAAGTCGTTGGTCCGAAACCCGGTCGCCCAGATGATGCAGTCGACCCTTCGGTGCGTGCCGTCCTCGGTCGTCACCCCGTCGGCGGTCAGCCCGGCCACCGCCTCGGTGATCAGCTCGACGTTGGGGCGCTGCAGCATGGGCAGCCAGTACGAGCTGAACAGGACGCGCTTGCAGCCGAAGGTGTAGTCCGGCCACGCCTTGCGCCGCACCTCGGGATCGCGCAGCTGCCAACGCATCAGTGCCGCCGAGCGGGCGCGCCCGATCAGCCCCAGCGTCCTCGGGTGGCGGATCATCGCCGTCAGCGACTCGCCGTAGTTGAAGATGAACCTGCGCCGGTACGCCTGGAGCCCCGGGATCGTCCGGACCAGCCACCGGTACCACGCCGGGTAGGGACGGTTGCGGCGTGCCAGGAACCAGTTGCCCGAGCGCTGGAACACATGGAGCCGCCCGACCTGCGGAGCGATCTCGGGGGCGAACTGCACGGCGCTCGCGCCGGTGCCCACCACCGCCACCGACTTGCCGGTGAGGTCGTAGCCGTGGTCCCACTCGGCCGAGTGGAACTGGTGGCCGGCGAACGCGTCGCGGCCTGCGAGCCGCGGGTAGGCGGGCTGGTGCAGCTGGCCGGTGGCGATCACCACCGCGTCGGCATCGCGCTTTGACCCGTCCTCGCAGGTGACGGTCCAGACGTGGCGCGCCTCGTCGTAGGCGCACGCCGTCACGCGCGCGTTGCAGACCACCCGCTCGGCGATGCCCTGGTCGCGAGCGACGCCGCGCATGTAGTCGAGGATCTCCTCCTGCGGCGAGCACAGCCGCGTCCAGTCCTTGCGCTGCGCGAACGAGAACGAGTACAGGTGGCTGGGGACATCGCACGCCGCCCCGGGATAGGTGTTGTGGAACCACGTGCCGCCCAGCTCGGGCGCGGCCTCGAGCAGGGTCACGTCATGATCGCGTAGCGCCACCGCTGCCGCGATGCCGCCAAAGCCCGCCCCGACGATGATGACCTTCGCCATGTGGGGGCCATTGTCGCAGCTGACGCCGCGTCAGGCGAAGGGGGGCGTCCTTGGCGTCCACGCCCGGCGCGTTCTTGATCAGCGGGACGATGTCGTCGACCAGCAGGTGCTGGCCCGTCTGGACGCTGGCCGACACGCGCAGCTGTCCGAGCAGGCGGCTGTGGGGGTCGAGGGCGGCCGCGGTCAGGGTGCGCTTGTGGGGGTCGATGCCGATGGTGATCACGGCGTGGCCTTTCGTCGCGGCGGAAAGAGACGTTCCCGCGACGGCCAGCCCTGACTTCAGGTGAGCACACGCCTCTGTTGAGCCACGTCACGGCGGGTGCCGGCCCTAGCCCGGCACGCTATCAGCAGGCCAACCCCGCAGGGCGCAAGGAGCCTGCGAGCCAGACGGCCGGCACCTGGACGGTACGGGCTGCAGCCCCGGGCGTCCTGGCCGGCATTCAACAAGTCAGGAGCCAAAGCAAGCCTTCGATGTCGTCGGTCATCGCTGCCTTGTCCGCAGCTCCATTCGCCAGTACACCACCGCCACCGCGGCGGTGACCCCGACGAAGCCAGCCGCGAGCAGCCAGGTGAGGACGTTGCCGGGATCAAACTCGGTACGGGCACGCACACCGGCCACAAGGATCGCCGTCAGCATCACGCCGGCGACCTGGAACGGCAGGCGGGCACTACTCCAGCGCCGATCAACGAGCGCGCCGATCCCGGCCACGCCGAGACAGGTGACCGCCCCCAGCACCCGGGCGGTAAGCGGGGTCAACGGCCATGGCCACAACGCCACGGCCGCCGCGGGCAGCAGATAGAGGAACAGGCCCCAGACGAGGGCAAGCACACCGACCGCGGCGATCACGCGCGCCCCCAAGACCGAAAGGAGCAGCGCATCAGCGTCGGCCGGGACATCGTGTCGACGGTTGCGTAGCCACGCCAAGACGATGAGGAAGGGCGTCGTGAAATACAGCAGCACCCACAGCCAGAACGCGACGTGGCCATGATGAAACCTGTTCCAGTGCACGATGGTCGCAATTCCCATCAACGAGGCGAACACAGCGACCGGTACGAAGCCCGCCTTGACCCTATGCCAGGTTCGGGTTCGGGCTGCGCAAATGAAGAAGTAGGCGCCGCCGAGATAGGCCGAACCGAGCACCATCGCAGTCATCGTCGGCCTAATGTGCCAGGCGAAGAGGCGGTCAGTGTCGCCCGGCCACAGGTACAGGACAGCGAACCCCACCACCAGAAACGGCACAATGACGGCGGCGATCCCGCGGGTCAGGGGCAAGACGCGGTCGTCGGCTTCCTTGCTATCCAGCTCCGGCATCACGATGGCCCCCCCGCCAAGACACGCCAGCCCCAGGTACCCGACCGCCCTGCCACAAGCCGCGACCATCTTAGCGTTAGCTTGTGAGACAGACCACGAATCTGTCCAAGGGACCGGATGCTGTTCAGGGGTCGTTAGTTAGATGTGTTGAACCGTGATGGCTACCGAGTTCGAGATGGTGAAGCTGCCGATCGGCAATTGCAGACGCTGGAGATCGTAGTTCTCTCCCTCCGGTGTGAACTTGATACCCCATTCTGGTCCATCGACATCAGGAAACCGAGAGTCTGCGCGGCCGTGCCATCCGCAGTCACGACACTACAGATCCTGGTCGTACCGATAACTTTTGGGTCTGCCGGGGGGCCTCCTCCGAACCGAGTGAGAACGACTGATGCCCTCGGCCGAGGATCTCGGCCTTTGCGAAATAGAGGTCATGGCCCCCTGGCCCTTGTCCTAGGAGCTCGCAGACCAGAAAGAGGCGGTTTCCATTCGTGGGCTGCTTGCTTAGGTTGACCTCGACGCGGGCACTCGTGCCCATGCTCTTCGACCCGTCATTCGGCGTCACACGAGTAGTCTCCGCCTCTCCCCAGGAGGGAGGGGTCGGCCGGGCAGGAGGGTTGATTATCTGGGTCCCCGACCCGTTGTTCTGAGTCCCTGACCCAGTATTCTGGCCGGTGCTGTGATTCTGGGTTCCCGACCCGGAAGTGGACGCCGTCGGCCCAGACGTACACGTAGTCCCGACCCGACAGGTCACGCTGGCAGAACGCCTGGTAGTCGACCTGCCATTGAGCGACCAGGCGGGTGATCACCGGCGCTGATAGCCCTGCCGACGACCCGAAGAACGCCTCCAGCGCCGGGGCGAAGTCGCCGGTGGACAGCCCGTGCAGATACAGCAGCGGCAGGACCTCGGCGACCTTGGGGCTGCGGCGGCACCAGGGCGGCAGGATCACCGAGCGGAACCGCGCCCGCTCGCCGGTCGCCGGGTCGACGCGGCGGTCGTCGACCCGAGGTGCGCGCACTGGGATCGCTCCGGCCACGGTGGCAACCTCACGCTGGCGGGCGTGGCCGTTGCGGACCACCAGCCGCCGCCCACCCTCGTCCCGCTCGGCGGCGAAGGCGGCCAGGTAGGCGTCGACCTCGGCCTCCAAGGCGACGGCCAGCATCCGCCTGGCACCCTCACGGGCCAGGCCGTCCAGGTCGGTGTGCAGCTCCGCCTGTGCGGCCTCGTCAGCGATTACACTCAACATGCGGCGTCACCCTCCTCACCGGCGTTGCCGCGCCGGTCTCCCACTTGGGTTGGTCAAGCAGGAGGGTACGTCGCGCTCTCGCGCAGGAAGCCGATCCACAACTTCAGGTCATACCTCGCGTCGGTACCTATGCTGCTGGTCCTACCTTGGCATGAACGGCGACCTCATCCTTCCCATCGATGCGCCGGCGGTTCACGCCGCCGTGCAGCACCTCACGTGATCCCACAATCGCCCAGGTGGGAGACGCTGTCGCGGGTCGGGAGGTACGGCGACGCGAGGTTACGTGTGGCGCAGTTTCTGGCAAANCTCTGGCAAGGCCCCTGCATGGTCCGTTATGGAACGGTGTGGCCCCGGACGCCGAGCACACGGCCCACCAGCGGTCCGCGAAGCCCCCGGCCGAGCCGCCGCCGANGCCCTGCTGGCCGCAGCCGTGGTCAGCTGCTGACCATCGGCCTGGTCATAGCCCGTACCGCCACCAGCAGCGGCAACGCCGAGGACCTCCAGGCCGGGCGCAGCCTGGCCAGCGTGGTCGTGCCCTGGGCGGTGGTCCACACTGTGTTCACGCTGCGCTCTGCCCGCCTGTCCTACGAGGGAGGCCAGCCATGACGGGCACCTCAGGCGACGACGCACCATCCCCGACTGCCCGCAGCACCTCAGCGCGTCGGCGCAGCGCCGGCATCTACGGCGCGATCGTTGCCTCGGCGGTCCTTGCCGCCGGGGGAGCCAAGCTAGGGACGGTGCCGCTGGCGGTCACAGTGCTCGTCACCTTGCTGGTGTACTGGGCCGCCGAAGCCTACGCCGAGCTGCTCAGTGAACAGATCCACGCCGGCCATCTGCCGACGCGGAGGCAGCTGCGAGCGTCGCTGGTCGCCATCTGGCCGATGGTCAGCGCCTCCTATGTCCCGCTGCTGGCGCTGCTGGTGGCACGTGTCCTCGGCGCGACCACCAAGACGGCGGCCACGGTGGCGTTGGTCGTGGCCATTGGGCTGCTGCTGGTCCACGGCTGGGCGGCGGGAAGGGCGGCCCGGTTGCACGGCCTGCGACTGGTTGCGGTGACGCTGATCGCGGGTGGGTTTGGGGTCATGATGATCCTGCTCAAGCTGGTCGTCACCCATTGATGACTAGGGCGCAGTGGGAGAGCGAGGCTATTCGCTCATACCGACGTTGAGAAGGGCGGCCCCAGTTAGAACGATGAGGAGCACGGCCATGATGACCGCGGGGGTGACGAGCCGCTGCACGGGCAGGCGAAGCCGGATGAGCAGGCCGGCCACGCCAAGGGCGATGGCCACCTCGAACACGGCCGACATGGTGTCGGCGACGCCGAACCGCTCGGGGGTCCATGGCTCCTCGCCGATCGGGAGGCCGCGGAGGCGGACGAACAGCCACAGCGCGGCCACGGCCAGGTTGCCGACGGCGCCGGCGATCAGCAGAGCCCGGGTTGGGTAGCGGGGCACCAGGATCGCCCACAGCGCCTGGGCGATCGCCACGGCGATGAAGAAATAGCCGGCCGCGGGGAGTTCGGCCAGGTGCTCGGGGATGACGGCGAAGTGGATGCCGGCCGCGCCGGCCGAGAGACCGGCCAGGCTGAGCAGCAGCAGCTGGGCGGAGGTGTCGGGTTGGGCCGCGGGGTGGGCGGCGTCGGCTGGGCGGTCGGCGTGGAGTTGCCCGCGAAGGGCCATGGGGATCACTCCCTTCCAGGACGGTGGTGCCTGTTATGGGCGATCTGAAATGATAGAGAACGTTCTCACCCATACTCTAGAGAGGTGAGGATCGCCCGTCTAGACCGAATTTCCTCAAGTGCCGGATTCATGGCGTTCGCTGGTGCGCCTACTGCCCCTGATCTCGGGGCGCCGCCTCGGCTGCTCCTTCGTGGTCGGCTCGGTGGTGGCCGGTGAGCTCGTGGTGGTCGACGCCTTCGTGCTCCAGCGGGTCGGCGTGGACCAGCGCCGCGGTCAGCCGGGGAATGTGGTGGAGCAGCCGGTGCTGGGCCTCCTCGGCCACCCGATGGCCTTCCACCACCGACAGCGCCGGGTCGACGATCACCTCGCACTCGGCCCGCAGGGCATGACCGATCCAGCGCAGCCGGACCTGGCCCAGCCCCAGCACCCCCGGGGTGGCCGCCAGCTCGGCCTCGACCCGGTCGACCAGCGCCGGATCCACGGCGTCCATGAGCCGCCGGTAGACCTCCCGGGCGGCGTCGCGCACCACGACCAGGATGGCCGCGGTGATCAGCAGGCCGACCAGCGGGTCGGCCAGCGGCCAGCCCAGGGCCACCCCGGCCGCCCCGGCCAGCACCGACAGCGAGGTCAGGGCGTCGGTGCGGGCGTGCAGGCCGTCGGCGACCAGGGCGGCCGAGCCGATCTCGCGCCCGACCCGGATGCGGTAGCGGGCGACCAGCTCGTTGCCGGCAAAGCCGATGACCGCGGCCACCGCGACCAGGCCCAGGGCCTGGACCGGCTCGGGGTCGAGGAGNCGCCGGATCGCCTGGTAGCCGGCCAGGGCCGAGGAGGCGGCGATGACGGCGACGATGACGATGCCGGCCAGGTCCTCGGCGCGGCCGTAGCCGTAGGGGTAGCGGCGGGTGGCGGCCCGCCGGCCCACGGTGAAGGCCACCCCCAGGGGGACCGCGGTGAGGGCGTCGGCCAGGTTGTGCAGGGTGTCGCCGAGCAGGGCCACCGAGTGGCTGCGCCACACCACCAGGGCCTGGAGCGCAGCGGTGACGGCCAGGACGGCGAACGAGATGATGAGCGCCCGGATGCCCTTGCGGCTGGTCTCAAGGGGGGTGTCGACCGCCACCGCGGCGTCGTGGCGGTGCGGG
>JGI25406J46586_10001717_pt1 | contig 10309 bp, 9 predicted proteins | sample TabmetS4T2R2_FD_46586 | JGI IMG/M metagenome (IMG submission 46586) | reverse complement strand
TTCGGGGCGTAGGTGTGGATCTAGAACGGTTAGGGTCGATATAGCGCCCTAACCGTTCTAGATCGCGAACCTGGTGCCCGTTACCAGGCACAGTGGCTACTGCCCGCGACCGAGGCCCGCCCGGCTCGGTCGGCGCCGGGCTGGCGGCTTAGGACGTTCGGGTGGACGCGGCGGTCGGCGATCTGTACGTCACGTAAGCACATGCTGGCGTCGAGCCTCGGGGTCACACCCCGCGCGGTCGCGGCGAGGCCAACGGCGCAACGCACGCCACGATCCACTGGCACATATCGGCACAAGTAAAGACCGACCGCCAGCGGCGAGTGATCATCCGGAAACGTCAATCCAGCGGGCGGCCGCGTCGAACGTGTCCGCAGGAGTGGAGCTGAATGCGATCGCGGCGCCGGGAGCGTGCCGACGTACCAGGTTGATTACACGCTCGAACAGCTCCAGCTGATTGCGCATACCGCCGCCAACGACGACGCACTCCCAGGGCTGGGTGCGAAGGGCAGCGGTGACGGCCGCCTCCACATCGTCGCTGCCGTCGAGGCCGACCAGGCAGAACACGGCCCCGACGCCGTGTCTGACGAAACGGGACTTTCCGACCTCGATGCCGTCTGCTACCGGCTGAGGATCCCATGGCCCGGGCACTCGATACGGATCGAGCCCGATCACGAGCACACGAGGGGCGAGGGTCGGTCCGTCCACTGTCGAAGACTACGGCGTGGCGTGCGGGCAGACCAGATGACAGCTCGAGGAACAAGATCACGGAACGTAGCGATCACCTCGCGGCAGATGTGCGCACTCGGGGCCGCACGCATTGGACGCTTGATCGTGAGAATTTGCCGGAGTGCCCCGAGTCGTGGCTGCTGCGGCGGTGGCAAAACCTGACTTCAGTCTGTGGAATCACGTAGGTGCAGCAGGCGATCACACCTTGGTCGGGATCTGCTCCAGGTATGGCGAATCATCGTCCCCGGACACCCACGACTGGCCGACGTAGTAGACGCGGATCGCCGTCAAGTCGAACTCGTCGGCGACCAAATACGAATCCACGCACCGCACCTGATTTCGACCACCCGGTGGGATGCGGTCGACGTGGTGGAACAGCCTGTCGTTGGTCTCGAAACAGGAGCTGCCGCCAAACAGCGAACCGTTCTTGCTTATGCACCATCCCTGCACGACACCCGGAGCGTAGCTCAAGACCGGGCCAAGAAAAGGCGTCTGCTGAGCGCCGCAATCTGGGCCGAGGCTCGCCTCCTCGCGCGCGAAATGAAACTCGATCCCCGGCGCTTCTCGGTCATCGAGCAGATTTTCGACCGTGATGTCGAAGTAAATGTACTTGAAACCCGGCTTCGCCGGCCCATGGCCCTCCAATTGAGGCGAGGTGCGAAGTCGGGCCTCAGAAGCGCGGTACTCCCAACCGCCGCTCGCCACCAGTTTCGTCTTTGTGTCGAAAAACGTCGTGTTGTCGTGAAGGACGGCGTATCCGGCCCCTGCACAGACCACCATCACGGCAAGGAGCACCACTGCGGCGCCACCTATCAGCCAGGGCCAACCGGAGATGCGGGTGATGTGTCGGACGCTCTGGTCGATCCTCGTGCGGACGCGTCCCCCGGTGTTGCTGTTCTGGACCACGACACCACTGCCGATCACCGTCGCGTTCGCGGCGGTCGGACGCAGGGCGCCGTCGAGCGCCGCACGAAACTCGGGGGCGACCGCGGCGGCGCGCGCGATTCGGTCGCGCAGGTCGGCTGCCGCCGCCGGGTCCGCCGGATGCCGCTGCAGGTGATGCAGCGCGGTTGCGACTTGCGCGTCGCCGCGGACCAGCCGGCCGACGGTGCTCAGCACCCGCCCGGCCATTTGGTCAGCCATCTGGTCACTGATCTGCCTGGCCATTCGGCCGAAGTAGGCTGTGATTATCCCGACCGCCGCTGCGGCCATCTCCATGTACATGAGCGCTCCTGGCCGTTTCGAGGATGAGAACGATACTCGCAGATTCCACATCAGCAATTGCTGAGCCAAGGAGTCAATTGGGAGAGCTAATCATCCAGCGCGCGGAGACCAGCTGAACTAATCCTGTCCGACTGCGGACAGGGAGTCAGCACATATGGCGACTCAGGCGAATGCCCGGTGATCCGGACGCTCGGCAAAGAGGGAGCGCCTGAGACGCGTGTGCACGGTTCTCGGCAGATCCGGGTACCTGGCAGACTGGAGTCATCGTGATCCAACTCTGCGCGGGGTGGCGCGGTCCCATGGCCGGGTTCACGGCGTGAAGGCGAACAGATAGAGCCCTCGCTCCCCCGCGAGCGCGACGTTGTCGCGCTGCCAGGCCACGCCGTGGAGGTCGCCGTCGACTCGCATGGCCGCGTGGCAGTCGCGTTTGGTGGTGTCCCAAACGCGGAGCAGGTCGTTGCCCGCGGTGGCCAGCCAGCGTCCGTCTGGCGAGTACGCGTTGTCCGCGTGCGGTCCGGCGTGACCGTGCACGTCCCAGGCGAACGCTCCGGCGGCGGTGTCCCAGATCTTTGTCGTTCCGTCGACGCTGCTGCTGGCCATGAGTTGGCCGTCCGGAGTCAGGGTGAGTCCGGTTATCGCGTCGGTGTGTTCTGAGAGCTTAGAGAGCGTCCGGCCATTCGCAATATCGACGAACGCGATCGAACCGCTCTGGCCGCCCACCCAGAGCCGGCCACCCGCGGGGGCGGCGGCACACCGGGTCAACTCGCCGAGCTCGCAGTCCACTGTGCCGCGAAGTTGGCCGTCCGGTCCCCAGAAGCGGGCCCGACCGTCGCGGCTCAGTGTCGCGGCCCATCTCGCGTCCAAACTGATCGCGCAGTCCGTAACCGCTTCCGGATGGTGAAGGACCGCGGTGCACTCCCCAGTGGAGGCGGACCAGATCCGGGCCGTCTTGTCCTCGGACGTGGTGACCAGCCAGCTGCTGTCGGGTGCGACCGCGATGCCGGTGATCTTCGCGGCGCGAGGGCGCAGCTGGTAACCGCCCCGGTGTGCCCAGCCAATACCCGGGCGACGATGCCGCGGTCGAGATCCCAGACCCGGACCTGTGCATCCTCGCCGCCCGTGATCAGACGCGTCCCGTCAGAAAGGAACACACAAGTGGCCAGCGCGCCGCCCGCACCGTCTAGGACGATCCGTGTCGCGCCGTCGGACAGGTTCCAGATCCGCGCCGTACCGTCGCGTCCGACCGTGGCCAACAACTGTCCGTCAGCCGAGATGTCGCATGCTGTCGTCCACCCACGATGGCCGGTGAGGACGCGGAGCAACGCCGGATCGGTGTCCGGGAGCGGCCAGCGGTTGCGCAGCCGCCGTTTGCCAGGTGCGGTCAGGACCACGTCCGCCAGCTCCCGCATCCCCTGCAACCGGCTGACCACGATGTCGGCAACGGCCTCCGCCGGCTCGATCGTGCCGCAAAGATGACCGTCTCGTGCGAGCACGCTCGACAGCGCGGCCGCTTCGGGACCGGCCGCTCGTTGCACGTCCGTCTCCGCGGCAGCAGCTCCATAGTGGACTATCCGGCGCACGATCCACCGCAGGTCGCAGACCACCCGGTGCAGTTCGTCAGCCTCGTCTGCCTCGACAAGGTGGTAGGAGAGATAGCGCCAGTAGTAGTCGGCCTCGGCAGGGATAAGCCACCACTGCGGTGGATCGGACCGGCTGTCGAGCAGCCGCGCGGCGGCGGCACCGAGCAGGCCACGGTTCAGCCGCGTGATGGCGGCCCGGCCCAACTCCCCGCGAACGAATGCGCGCAGCACATCGTGCAGGCGCAGCGCCCCGGTGTCACCCCGGTACGACTGGACGAGCGACAGCTCGGCGAGATCGGCGCGTCGCTCGCCGCTTATGCGCGTTTCCGCACCTCGGGGTAGCCGGACGTCAGCCGCCGCGCATGGCGGTGGTGGCCCGTCGACGCGGCTCCACCCGACCGAACCGCGGGGCCAACCCTGCCATGAGATCATCGAACGCCGACGTCCACTCGGGCATCGCACCGACCGACACGATGCCATGGTCCACCTAGGACGATCATCGCCCTCGCCCGACCAGGGACAGCCCTCACGGCGGGGTGCTGACCAGGCAAGACGTCAAAGCGGAAGTGCGGCTGGAGCCCGGGTGAGGGCTTGGTGGCGTCAGATCGAGGGTCGTGTAAAGGATTTGTCCGCAGGTGTCACTTGGATGATCACGTTGTATGGCTAACATGTGCCACATTCGTGGCACGAAGGGGCGGCCGATGGCTGAGATAGTTCGGTACGCGCTAGATGACGATTCGGTGGTGTTGTTCGAGATCGACCCATCGGTCGAGTTCACCGAGGCGGCCTCCGATCGAGTGATCGGTCGAGTGCGGGAAGCAGTTGGGCCCGCGATTCGTGCGGCGCGGGAGGTCCTTGATCAAGTGCGGGCGCTTGGGCCTCGCGAGGTGGAGGTGAAGTTCGGGATCAAGGTGAGCGGAAAGATGGACTGGCTGGTGGCGAAGGCCGCGGCCGAGGGCAGTTTCGAGGTCACGCTGAAATGGCAGCCTCCTGTCCCGGGTGGTGTGGAGGGCACGAGGTCGTGAGCCGGTCGCTGGTCCCGGCGGCGGACCCGTGGACCCTAGCGGTCCACCGTACCGATACCGGGTTCTTACCGGTCGGTACCGCGGTCGCGATCGGCCCGCGGCAAGCGTTGACGTGCGCGCACGTGATCCTCGACGGTTTCGACGATCCGGACCATCGACGGGTGGTTGAGCCGCTGTGGGTGTCGTTTCCAAAGGTAATCAGTGCGTGGAAGCAGCGCCGCCTGGTGGCGCGGGTAGAGCTCGACACCGACGAACCGCAGGTCGCCGATGTGGCCGTCCTGCACTTGGTCGAGGACATGCCGGCAGGGGTGAAGCCGGCGCGGCTGAGGCTGCTGGACCCATCTGTTTTGAAGGGTCGACGGTGGTGGGCATTCGGGTTCCCGGCCAGCAGCCGGCGCAATGGCAACGAGGCGGCTGGCACGGTCGGGACGAGGTTGGCGCATGGGTGGGTGCGGTTGGACACTGATTCGCCGTACCCGGTGGAGAAAGGCTTCAGCGGAGGCGGGCTATGGATTCCGGATTATGCTGCGGTCGCCGGGATCGTCGGCCAAGCGATTCCAAACGGTGAACGGCGCGGTGACGCCCAGGCGTTGACGTTGGCCCACGCGGACGTGTTTCTACCGGACGCGAAGCTGCGGGTGACTGCCGGCTGGACGGCAGCAGACGCGGGACCGACGGCGATGGCCGCATGGGGTTGGCGGCTGGACGAGGATCCAGAAGCCGGCCGGCACTGGCGGCCCCGTGGGCGTGGAGTGATCAGCGACCTGGATAGCGGCTACCGCTTTCAAGGGCGCCGGGCAGCTCTGCACCGGATCGTGAGTTGGCTGGGTCGACCAATACCGGACCGGCGTGTTCTGGTCGTCACCGGCTCACCCGGTGTGGGTAAGTCCGCGGTCCTGGGCCGCATCGTAACCACCGCCGATCCGCAGTTACGGACCGAACTACCCATTGACGACACCGGAGTACGCGCCGCCGTCGATTCCGTGGGTTGTGCGGTACATGTCAAAGGCAAGACCGCACTCGAAGTGGCCACCGAAATCGCGCGGGCGGCCGGAGCCGCTCTACCGGCACATGCCGAGGAACTCGCCTCGGCGATCCATGACCTGCTGGCCAGCAATCCGCGCCGGCTCAACATCGTTATCGACGCCGTCGACGAAGCTGCCAGCCCACCGGACGCCCGGGCGGTGCTCACACATGTTGTGCTGCCGCTGGTCCAGGGGTGCGGCCATCTGGGGGTGCAGGTGGTGTGTGGCAGCCGCCGCCACGACAGCGCCGGCGACGTGCTCCGGCTCTTGGACGGCGCCGCGCTGCAGATTGACCTCGATGACTCGGCGTTCTTCGAGCTCGAGGATCTGCGGGCCTACACCCTCAACACGCTGCGATTGGTCGGCGCCGAACGGCCCGGCAACCCCTACGCCGATCCGGCGGTCGCCGAGCCGGTCGCACGGCGGATCGCCGCCTTGGCCGAACCGAACTTCCTTGTCGCCGCATTGGAGGCTCGCCGCCGCGGTATGTACGACGAGACCGCCGCCGACCCGGCCACGCTGGCCCTCACCGCGACCGTTGACGCCGCGCTGAACGCCTACCTGGACCGGGTACCCCCTGTCGACGGAATCAGCGCACGGTCCGTGTTGGCGGCTCTGGCATACGCACGGACGCCGGGCTGGACACGCGAACTGTGGCACACCGCAGCCACTGCCCTCGGATCCCCGGTCACTCCCGACTGGCTCGACCGGTTCGCTCGGTCCGCCGCAGCCGCGTTCCTCGTCGAGACCAGCCACGCCGACCAGGAACCGACCCTTCGCCTCTTCCACCAGGCACTCAACGACGCCCTGCTTCGCCATCGCGGTTTCGACGGGCAGCGCCGCGACGAGCAAGCCCTCACCAGAGCACTCCACGCCGTCGGCCGCGCACCTGGTTGGCAAGCCGCAGCGCCATACCTGCTGCGTTCACTTTCCGGTCACGCAGACCGGGCCGGGCTCATCGACGACCTACTCGGCGACGACCACTACCTGCTCCACGCCGACCTACTACGCCTCCAGCCACCAGCCAGCCACGCCCGAACCCCAGCCGGCCAGGCCCGCTGCAGACTGCTGCGTCTCACTCCACAGGCGGTCGCCGCGGCACCGGACGAACGCGCGGCCACATTCAGCGTCACCCAAGCCCTCGAAGGCCTCCCACCCGTTGCCCTCGATCATGCCGCCCCTTATCGGGCCCGCTGGGCCCGTGCTCGTCCACGCACCGAACTGCGCCGCCTCGACGGCCACACCAGCGCGGTGAACGCACTCTGCCCCATAGACGTCGACGGACAGACGCTGCTCGCCACCGCCAGCAGCGACGAAACCGTCCGGCTGTGGAACCCAGCCACCGGCACCGAACTGCGCCGCCTCGACGGCCACACCAACTGGGTGAACACGATCTGCCCGATCGACGTCGACGGGCAGGCCCTGCTCGCCACCGGCAGCGACGACAACACCGTGCGGCTGTGGGACCCAGCCACCGGCACCGAAATACGCTGCCTCGACGGCCACACCAACTGGGTCGCCGGGGTCTGCCCGATCGACGTCAACGGGCACACCCTGCTCGCCACCGCCAGCCACGACAACACCGTGCGGCTGTGGGACCCAGCCACCGGCACCGAAATACGGCGCCTCGACGGCCACACCAACGGGGTAAACACGATCTGCCCGATCGACGTCAACGGAAAAACCCTGCTAGCCACCGCCAGCCACGACAACACCGTGCGGCTGTGGAACCCAGCCACCGGCACCGAAATACGCCGCCTCGACGGCCACACCAACGGGGTAAACACGATCTGCCCGATCGATGTCAACGGACAAACCCTGCTCGCCACCGCCAGCCACCTCCGGACCGTGCGGCTGTGGGATCCAGCCACCGGCACCGAACTGCGCCGCCTCGACGGGCATACCAGCGCGGTGAACGCGGTCTGCACGGCCGTCATCGACGGGCAGACCCTGCTCGCCACCGCCAGCAACGACCGAACCGTCCGGCTGTGGGACCCAGCCACCGGCACCGAACTGCGCCGCCTCGACGGCCACACCGACTGGGTGAATGCCGTCTGCACGGCCCTCATCGACGGGCAGACCCTGCTCGCCACCGCCAGCAACGACCGAACCGTCCGGCTGTGGGACCCNGCCACCGGCACCGAACTGCGCCGCCTCGACGGCCACACCGGCTGGGTGAATGCGGTCTGCACGGCCCTCGTTGAAGGGCAGACCCTGCTGGCAACCGCCAGCAATTACCGAACTGTCCGGCTGTGGGACCCCGCCACCGGCACCGAACTGCGCCGCCTCGACGGCCACACCGGCGCCGTCAACGCACTGTCCCCCATAGACATCGACGGACAGACCCTGCTCGCCACCGGCAGCGACGACAACACCGTGCGACTGTGGGACCCAGCCACCGGCACCGAACTACGCCGCCTCGACGGCCACACCGGCGCCGTCAACGCACTCTGCCCCATAGACATCGACGGACAGACCCTGCTAGCTAGCGCCAGCAGCGACGAAACGGTCCGGCTATGGAACCCGGCCACCCGCGGTTGTACGTCAGTCATCGCCACCCACCACCCGGCGCTGGCGTGTGCTTCGATCGACGATCTGCTCGCCGTCGCCCTCACGACCGGCCTACTTACGATCGACATCCTCGCATCAGCCAGCAGTCTCACGGGAAACGTGAGTGTTGGATCCTTCGACTGACCTCACTTTCAGAAAATCACAGTCGAAGAATTCTCCTGCCCCAAGGGCCGGCAATTACTTGAGCGCTGACACAGTCAGGCCGAGCAGCTAGATCGGGTTGGACGAGATCGGCGGTATGAACGCCACCGCCTTGCCGTCTGCCAGGACCGGGTTCCGGAAGGAGTACTGCAGGCCGACCATGCCACCCGGGCTCTCGATCCCGATGGTGGCTTCACTACCGCGTTCGGGATCGCTGCTCGTGCTCAGGTCGCTGTAGTTGAAGAAGATGAATCCGGTCTCGTCGAGTGTCACCTGTGCCGTGATCCGCTCGGCCGCGTTGCCGGCTCGGTGAACGTTACGCCACTCCACGACGTACTGCCGGAACGGCGCTGACCCGTCCGTGGCGGTGTGGACGCTGGCCGAGCCGTCCACGACCAGGTCGTCCCAGAACGGGGCGACCACAGCGTTCGGGGCGGCGGCGTTGGGAATGCTGATCGCGTTGTTCGGCCGCGACGAGCCGCGTTTGTCGAACGCCAGCATGCCGTTGGTCCCGACCCAGGCACGAGTGTAGGTCTGTCCGTAGAAGGAGAACGCGAATGGCAGCGTCACCCGGGTGACGTTGTTGTTGCCGGTCAGCGGCAAGGCGGGCCCGGTCGTCGGGGTAAACGGCTGGTCGAACACCTGGCAGCCGTATCCGAAGCTGTCCGTCGCCGGCTGCAGGAACAGGTCGGCCTGGGCCAGGGTCGTGACGGTGACCTCGGTCCTGGCGGCGATCTCGCAGCCAGCGTCGAACGTGGCGGTGAGCACGTACGTCCCCGGGGTGAGCCCGGTGAACGAGTACGCGCCGTTGGCGTCCGTCGTAGTGGCAAGACCGCCGGGCTCGAGCCGGACCTCCGCGCCGGGCTGGGGCGTCGACGTACTGGCGTTGAAAGCCCACCCCGTGATGGCTGCCGAGTCGCTGACCTCGAGAGCGACGTTGGCGTGCGGCCCCACGGGCCTCGCCTGCCCAACCGCGACCGCCTCAACCACCACAGACGTAGAGGCTGGGCCCGGCGCCGGCTCTCGAGGCGCCGCCCACGACTGCCCCGGCACGACCAACAGCGAGGCAGCCGACACCAGGGCAACCGCACCACTGAACCGCAACCGCAACCTCCGACCCGAACCCAGCCACACCGACCGGCCAGCCCTCACAGCGCCTCCCCATTGCCACGCGTAGCAAAGTGGTCGCTACTTTGAGCCGTCGCAGGCATTGATGTCAACAGCCTCGACGCCGGCGGTGGCCGACCCAGTCATCGTCATGCGCCAGGAGGCGTTCCGTCTGCCCAATGTGGACGCCCGGCTGCTCGGCTGCCCGACCTGCGTGAACGACGAGTAGCTCGCTGCCCGCCACCCGGATGCGACACCGCGTACGACGCCGTCACGCCCGGGCGGGGCGGCTCGAGGTCAGGTCTGACAAACGTGGGTCCGGGTCACGCCTCACCGATCGCGGCGAATGTCCGCCGTCGGGTCAGGCCGGCCAGGCTCGCCGTCGTGTAGCTGACCACGATGAGCCCGAGCACCGGCGTGATGACCGTGTGCGGGCGATGGAGGAGGAAGATCTGCACGTCGACCGGATACGCGAACTCAAGAACGAGCCGGACGGTCCAGACCACGGCCATGGCGGTGGAGAAAGCGTGCGACGGCCGGCTGCTGTAGACGAACGAGAGCACCGCGAAGCCGAGCAGGAACGTGCCGATCGCGTAGGTGCCCAGATAGTAGAAATGCTCCTCGGCCGCGCGGCTCATCCCGTCGGTAGCCGAGGTCGGATAGCCGAACGTAGGCAGCAAGGCGTGCCCGACCGCGATGGCGAGGACGAGCGCGCCGGCCAGGCGCAGTGCCCACCGCTCGACCCGGACCCATCTGGTCATTGCACCGCCTCGTCGGTGAACGTGTGCGTCACACCGGCCAGAAACCGGGTCACCACCGCGATGTCAGCATCGGACAGGCCCGCGGTGAGCCGCGTCGCGCACTCGGCGATGACCGGCCGAGCCCGGGCCGCGATGTCCCGCCCCTGGCC
>JGI25406J46586_10001713_pt1 | contig 10313 bp, 3 predicted proteins | sample TabmetS4T2R2_FD_46586 | JGI IMG/M metagenome (IMG submission 46586) | reverse complement strand
TGCGCATCGAGGCGACTGACGATAAAGAGGCCGACTCTGACCTTTCAGCTGTCGGAGCCGGCGCGGGCGTGGTTCACAGTGGCGCGGTCGCTGGATTCCCAATCCCCGTGCTGCGCTATTTCGTCGGCAGCGGACAATCCAGTGTCGCCATTCCATTGCGCCCGCTCACTCCCGCAGAGAACGCCGTGGCGGCGGCGGGACGGCCGATCGATTTCAGTTGGACGCCGGCGCCCGGGGCCGCGCTCTATCAGCTCGAGATCTCCGATCAATCGGGACAGGTCGTGCTATCGGCCTTGCTTCAACCTCTGACGCTCAATTACCGCGCGCCTTCCTGGCTGNGCGAAACACCTTTCGGAGCNNGTTTGCAATGGCGTGTCTCGGCGATCGATCAGACCGGAACGAAGACCATGGAGACTCCCTGGCGGCATCTGCAATTGGGCGTCATTCCTCATCAATGAGCGATGTGAACTGAAGTTCAATCAAGGTAGGTTTGTCATCAAAAGAGCATCGCCTTGAAGTTCACCGCGCGCGACGACAAGGTTCTTTCTGCCGCGCGACCAGGCGAAGTTGAAAATGCGGTCAGGAAAATCACAGATTTTTCGCGGTTCGCCGTCTCTAATAGGTTGTCTCCACAAGCTGGATGTATTGAATGTCCCGGCGGCATAATCGAAAGCATCGGAAGCTTCTGACCATTGAGTGATCGGACGACGCATCGGCAAGTCGAACAGTTTAAGCTGCGCCGCGCCGTCCATCGGCAGGACGCCGATTCTCGTCGTCCGTTCTTCACGCGGCTTCTGGCCGGTTGCGACATAATGATAGGCCAGCCACTTGCCGTCGGGCGAGATTGAGAGGAAACCTTCCGCAGCAATGCCGGTCAACTGCGAAACAGGAACGGGAGTTCCCCCCTCAATGGAAATTTTGCAGATCTCAGCCGTCCCGACGCCACGTTTGATGAAGAAGATTTCCTTGCCATCGGGCGAGAGAGCGGGATACTGCGCAGTATCTTTCTGTCCGTCGTTTTTTTGTGCGTCACCGAAGGTCAGTTGTTTTTGATTGCGTCCGTCAAGATCCATGCGCCAGAGCTGCCTGGAGCCAGTGCGATTCGAGGTGAAAACGATGTAGCGTCCGTCGTTCGAGACCACCGGAGACGCATTGTCCGGGCCGGAGTTCGCGGTCAATTGGACTCGATGACTCCCATCCGGGTCCATCGAGTAAAGGTCAGTCACGTTATTGGTGAACGAGCTGAAAACAATCCTGCCGTTCGGCGTCCAGGCGAGTCCGTTGTAACCATCAAAGTTGCGTCCGCCGAAAGTCAACTGCCTGGCTCTTTTCACCTCGCCTTCCGGCATCAGCCACAGATGCAAAATGAACCGTTGTTGCCGAGTGACCAACATCCGCCCGTCAGCCGAGAGGCTGAGCCAGAAATAACTTTCGAGATCGTTGGTCAAGCGGCGAAGCTCACCATCAGGAAAAGCGAGTAACCACAGTTGCGAGGACGGCTCGTCGGCCGCGCGCGCCGAGAAGATCAAATGCTTGCCGTTCGGCGTCCACAGAGCTTTTGCGACCGCGCGCCATCGCGGAGTCCGCAACTCTCTTTCCTCTCCCGTTGAAATATCAACGAGCAAGAGATTGCGCTGTTCCTGCCCGGCGGCGACAACGAGCTTCGAGCCGTCAGGCGACCAGGCGGGAGCGCCTCCGCCATATTCCTGCGGCGCTTGTTTGGCGCCCAATTCGTTGGCGTCTCCATCATCGATACTCAACAAAATCAGTAACTGCGCGCTGCGCGCCGCGTCGCGCCGAATGAACGCCAAGAGCTTGCCATCGGGCGAGATGCTGAAATCGCTCCAAACATCATCCGCGACTTTTTTTGGCGCGCCGCCGAAAACCGGCGTTTGATAGATCGCCCCCGGATCGGTCTCTTCACGAAAGAACAAGTATTGACCATCGGGTGAGAAGGCCAGCGATCGATAGCTCTTGCGCGAAGGCGGCAACGCTTGAAAGGAACTGCCCGTCGCAATCTGCTTGATCCAAACGCTCCCCTGCTCTTCTTCGAGGCGCACGTAGGCCAACAGTTCACCGTCGGGCGAGATCGTTGGATAAACGACATCGCCGCTGTCAGTCAATCGTTGAAACCGAACCTGTTCAATCGGCGCGGTGGTCTTCTTTCCGCCGCGGCGATTGACGAATTGATAAATGCCGAAGCCGAGAGAGGACAAAACCACGACTCCCAGAACGGCCAAAAGCGCCGCGCGCAACGCGGAGCGCGGGCGAATCTCTTTCTTCGCCGGCGGGGACGGCGGCACGAACGCCGGTTGATCCGCCACGAACGCTTGCGAGCCGTTCGCGCCGTTGCTCGCGGCTTTGTCTAATAATCTGACGGGAACCGCGAAACGATAGCCTCGGCGCGGGACTGTTTCGATGAACTGCCGGCCCTGCTCATCAACGCCGAGCAGGCGTCGCAGCGTGTAGATGTTCTGCGATATGTTGCTTTCTTCAACGATGGCACCCTTCCAAATCTCTTCCATTAATTCCGATTTGGAGACAATGCGGCCTTCCTCTTTAACCAGCATCAAGAGCGTGTCGAAGACCTTTGACGGCAAGACAATCATCTCTTCGCCGCGCCACAAGACGCGCTCGGCGACGTCCAAACGAAATTCGCCGAACTCATATAACCTGTTAAAGGACTGAGACATACTTGACTTGAAAAGTACTTGAAAACTAATTGAAGGCCAACTTGAAGATTTCCCCGGCCCGCTTGGTTTAGCTTCTCCGCCGCCCGGTCACCTAGGCGCATTCTAAATTTCCGGGACGGCAGTTGGCAAAGAGGTTAGTGTGTCCTCGCAAGAGACGAGGTGATTCAAAGAATATGAAATACCATTTGATGATCGCTTGTCTTTGTTCTCTCCTGGTTGGAGTCACAACTTTCTCGACCGACGCCACAACAATTCAATCTCAGCAATCTTCTAATCCATTAGAAAAAAATCGGGCAGAAGAAAATCAGGCGTTGGACATGCGAACCGAAGAGGTCCGGACGCTCGAACCCACCGCACCGGTCGAGCGGGAAATTTCCGGAGCGACTAAGCATATCTATAAGCTCTCGCTAGCGGTAGGGCAGTTCGTCCAGGCCACGGTTCAGCAGAAAGGGACCAACGCTATCGTCCTGCTTCATGATTCAACCGGAAAGGTTCTTCAGGATTTCGTTGATCCGGTCTATGAGAACAGGACAAGAAAAGTTCTGTTTATCGCCCAATCCGATGGTGATTACTACCTCGACGTCCGTCTGCGTCAGAAAAACTCGCCTTCAGGTCGCTATCTGTTGACCCTTGAAGTCGTGAGACCGGCGACGGAACTCGACCAAATCCGCGTGCGCGCGGCACACATTACCGAAGACGCAAACCGGACTTTGAGGAGATCTTATGCGATCAACTCGGAGGAAGCGCAGAAAATCGCCGAGAAACTCGAGGAGGCGTTAAAACTTTGGCACCGTCTCGATGAGTCCCTGGAGATCGGAAAAATTTTCATCTCTCTGGGCACGATGAATCAACGCGCCGGCAACTATACGAAGGCGCTTGAATTTTTCGAAAAGGCCCTCCCGCACTTCCCGGAGACGCCGGAAGGAGAATGGGAAAGAGCGACCGCGCTGAACAATCTTGGGGACGGTTATCTCAGATTGGGAAATGCGCGGAAAGCGCTGGATGTTTATCAGAAGAGTCTGGAGTTGAAGAAAGAGGACGGCCGGGCGCGAGCGATTACGCTGGATAACATTGGAGCCGTTTATAGCCAGCTGGGCGAGTATCAATTGGCGCTGGATCATCACCTGCAGGCATTGGCGAGCTTTCGCGTTCTGGTCAACCGCCGTGACGAAGCGACGACATTGAACAATCTCGCCTGGTTTTGGGAAAGCGTCGGAGACCCGGCAATGTCGGTCGAGTATATGCTGCAGGCGTTGCCTCTGGTCAAAGAATCCGGCGATAAAAGCGGGGAGGCGCTCTATCTTTGCAACACCGGAAGATTCTATTTCCAGATGGGAAGCTATCAGCAGGCGCTCGAGTATGCCAATCAATCGCTCAATCTCAGNCGCGCNATCAACAATCGCCGCACTGAAGCGAGTGGTCTGAGTTTGTTGTGCAAGGTCTATTCCGCGCTTGGCGAACACGAGAAAGCGCTGGACACCTGCCATCGCGAGTTGCAGATGCATCACGGCAGCGGCGACCTGGTCAAGGCGGAGACACTCATCGCGATCGGCCGAGTTTATGAACAAACCGGCGAGCGACTGAAAGCGGCCGGATCACGCGAAGCCGCCCTCGCGATCTATCGCGCGTTCGGCTCTTCGTTGGGCGAGCTGACTATTTTGCATGCGCTTGGCCGAGCCGCTTTAGAGAGCGGCGATCTTGTTTCGGCGCGCAGACAGATTGAGCAAGCCATCGAGATCGCCGAATCACTGCGCGTCAAAGTCGGCAGCCATCAGTTGCGATCCATGTATATGGCGGACAAGCAGCAGGTTTATGAAAGTTACATTGACCTGCTGATGGAGATGGGCAGGCGAGAGCCTGAAAAGGGATTTGAGCGGATGGCATTGCAATTCAGCGAACGCGCTCGCGCTCGCAGCCTGCTTGATCTGCTGGCCGACGCGCATGCCCAGATTCGACAGGGAGCGGATTCGGCCCTGCTGGAAGAAGAGCGCGGGCTGCTCGAACGTCTGAACGCCAAAGACGCCGCTCTGAAACAGCTTCGAAACAGCGAACTGATGAAAAGAGAGGCCGAATCCATTGCCAATGAGATCAACGATCTGACCACGCAGCTCCAACTGATCGAAGCGCGGATTCGATCCTCCAGCCCGCGTTATGCCGCACTGACCCGGCCGGAGCCGCTCGGCGCCGCCGAGATTCAGCAATTGCTCGATGACGACACCGTGCTGCTCGAATACGCGCTCGGCGATAAGCAGAGCTGGCTCTGGGCCGTCACGCGAGAATCAATCGTCGGCCACAAGCTTTCGCCGCGCGCCGAAATCAATGCGGCGGCGCGCCGTGTTTACGAACTGCTGACCGCGCGCCAGCCCGAGAAAGATCAGACCGCAGATGAGCGACTGAAGCGAAGCGCGGAGACCGACGCTAAACTCCAGGCCGAAACCGCGGCGCTCAGCCGGATGTTGCTCGACCCAATCTCCTCTCAATTACAACAAGAGTGGAAAGGCAAGCGATTGGCCGTCGTCGCATCAGGCGCGCTGGAATACGTGCCGTTTGCCGCGTTGCCGACACCATGGACGGAGAACAGTGAAACAGGGAGACAAGTGAAACCTCCACTCCCTATTCCGCTGATCGCGAATCACGAGATCGTCAATCTGCCATCGGCCTCGGCGCTCGCCTTGATCCGCCGGGAAGCGGCGGAACGGCACGCGGCGCCGAAGATGCTGGCAGTGCTGGCCGATCCGGTCTTTGAGACCAGTGATCCGCGGCTGGTCACCACCAAGAAAAAGGCGTCTGCGAATGGTTTGAGCGCCTTTCCTCGATCTGCGGCATCCTCGTTCCCAACATCCCGATTGCCATCGGCGCTGGCGCGTTCGGTTCGGAGTTTTCATCGCGACGGCTTTGGCCGCCTGGTCTTTTCCAACGAGGAGGCTGAATTCATCACGCGGCTGGCTCCCAGAGGCTCAGCGCTCAAAGCCACCGGCTTTGAGGCCAACCGCCGGTTTGCCGCAAGCGGAGAACTGAGCCGTTATCGCATCGTCCATTTCGCCACTCACGGCCTGATCAATAGCGAACATCCAGAGCTCTCGGGACTCGTACTTTCACTCGTGGATGAAAACGGAAAGCCGCAGGATGGCTTTCTGCGGATGAGCGAGGTCTTCAACCTGCAATTGCCGGCCGATCTGGTGGTCCTGAGCGCTTGTCAGACCGCGCTCGGCAAGGAGATTAAAGGCGAGGGGCTGGTCGGATTGACTCGCGCATTTATGTACGCCGGCACCGAGCGTGTGACGGCCAGCCTCTGGCAAGTGGACGATCAGGCGACCGCGCAACTGATGCGATATTTCTATCGCGGAATGTTGAAAGAGAATCTGCGGCCGGCGGCGGCGTTGCGCGCGGCCCAGATTGAGATGTCGAGAAGCTCGCGCTGGTCATCTCCTTATTTCTGGGCCGGCTTTGTCATCCAGGGCGAGTGGCGGTGAATAACTATGGATACAAAATGGTTTCACGTGTTACTGATTTTTGGTCTGTGTGGCGGCTTTGCCGGAGCGGCGCAACAATCACAGACCCCGCAATCTCTTTTGACCGGCGTGCCGATTGAACGCGAACTGCCCGGAGGTCAAACGCACACTTACCGAATTACTTTGAGCGCCGGGCAATTCGCTTTGGTGTGGGTAGAGCAGCGCGGCGCGGATGTGTTGCTCGCCGCGAGCGGACCGGACGGCAAGGAGTTCGCCTCCGTAAATTTGCGCTCGGGCGTCGAAGGCGTAGAACAATTGGCGATTGTCGCGGACGTAGCGGGTGAATACACCCTCGAGGTCAGATCGAGAAATCCGAAAACTTCTATTGCGGGAAAATACGAAGCGAAACTCGGCGAGCTACGCGCCGCAACCGAACAAGATCGCTCGCGCGTGAAAGCGCAGACGGTCTGTTACGAGGCCCAGAAGCTGAGTCTTGAACAGTCTCCGGAAGCGAGGCGAAAAGCGGTCAAGCTCTACGAAGAGGCCTTAACGCTCTGGCAGCAACTTCAAGAGCCATTGTGGGAATCATCGGTGTTGTTGCGGTTGGGCCGTGTCCACATCGACCTGACGGAGTTCCGCCAGGCGAAGGACTATTTCAGCCGCGCGCTCGTCGCCAGGAGGGCGATCGATGATCGGCGTGGCGAAGCGACCGCGCAAAGCGGCATCTGTGAGTCGTTGCATTATCTGGGAGAGACGAAAGAGAAAGCCGAATGTCTTGAGGCATTGATTCCGATCTATCGCGAACTCGGCGCCCGTCTGGACGAGGCAAAAGCGCTGTCGAACAAAGCCGTCACGCTCAATGACCTGGGTGATTCTCACTCGGCGCTCGAATTGGAGCAGCAGGCGTTGCGCCTCTTCCGGGAGCTGGGCGACCGCGTCGATGAATCATTCGCGCTCAATTCGCTCGGACAAATCTACCGGTCGATGAATGAACGGCAACTTGCGCTCGAGCACTTTGAACGCGCGCTGGCCCTCCGGCGCGAAGGCCGCGACAAGCGGCTGCTGGGGCTGACGCTGGGGGATATCGGCATCATCTATCAAGACCTGGGCGATTATGAGCGCGCGATCGATTATCTCAGCCAATCGCTGGCCATTAGCGAAGAGATCGGCGACCGGCGATCGACGGCCATCCGGTTACAAAGCCTCGGCGTGATTTGGAAAAGGATGGGTGAAATTGCCAAAGCGCTCGATACCCAGACGCGATCGCTGAGCTTGGCGCGCCAGGTCGGCGACCGCCGGGCGGAGGGCCTGGCGCTCATCGCGATGAGTGAGCTGCACCAGCTTCTGAATGAAAAGGAGAAGGCGCATGACGACCTCACTCAGGCGTTGGAACTCTCGCGCGGGGCCGGCGATTCGGTCTGCAAAGCCGCGGCCCTCACGAAACTGGGAAAGATAGCGGCAGAGAGCGGCGATTGGCAACAGTCGATCAATCTCATGCAACAATCTCTCTCACTGGCTCGTGCGACGGGGGACCTGCAACGCGAACGCGATACGCTCATCGCTCTCGCGCTTGCCGAACGCGAACGAAACAATCTCAGCGAGGCGCGCGATTATCACCAGAAGTCTCTCGAATTGACCGAATCGATCCGCGCCAAAACCCGCCGCCAGGAATTGCGCGCCAGTTTTCTGGCCTCGCGGCAAGAGGAATATGAACTATACGTAGATTTGCTGATGCAATTTCATCAGCAACAGCCGGATGCAGGACATGCCGCCGCCGCATTCGGAATCAGCGAACGTGGCCGCGCCCGCAGCCTGCTGGAAATGCTGGGCGAAGCCCGCGCCGACATCCGGCAGGGCGTTGACGCTGCTCTCATCGCCGAAGAGCGCAAGCTGGCCGGGCAGATCCGCGCCAAAGAATTTCAGCGCGCGCAATTGGCCGGCAATTCCCGTGCGGAGAAACAAATGGAGGTTCTGGCCAAAGAGATCGGCGATCTGATCAACGAGTATCAGGCTTTAGAGGGCCACATTCGCAGCGTCAGCCCGCGCTTTGCGGCGTTGACCGAGCCGCAACCGGTGACTGCCGCTGAGATTCAGAGAGAATGTCTGGATCGCAACACCGTCTTGCTCGAATTCGCGCTGGGCGACAATCGGAGCTGGCTGTGGGCTCTCACGCCGGACGCGATCATCAGCCACGCGCTCCCTCCCCGCGCTGAAATCGAAGCATCGGCGCGAAAAATCTATGAATTGTTGACTGCGCGCCAACCGAAGAAAGACCTGACCGAGTCGCAACGACAGGCTCGCATCGCCGAGGCCGATGCAAATTTTCAAATCGAGGCCGCGGCGCTCAGCCGAATGTTGCTCGGCCCAATCTCCGCACAATTACGGCAGGAGTGGAAAGGCAAGCGGTTGGCCATCGTCACTTCGGGAGCATTGGAGTATCTGCCGTTCGCCGCGCTGCCAATGCCGGAGCCGGGACAGAGTACGGGAGAGCCGGATGGGCAGAAGGATGAGGTGACGAAGAGACGGAAGGGTAGAGAGACGCGGAGCAAAGGAAGACCTCTTTCTACCTCTCCTGCTCCATTGATCACGAACTATGAGGTCGTCTCGCTCCCTTCGGCATCGGCGCTCGTCGCGCTCCGCAAAGAGACAGAGGGGCGACAACCCGCGGCCAAGACGCTGGCGGTCATCGCCGACCCGGTCTTCGAACCTGATGACCCGCGTGTGGTGGCGGCTGCGAAGAGAAAAAGACCGAACAATAATCTCGTCGCGAACTCCCGATTCGCAGAGAGGCCCTCGACAGCAGCCTCTTCAACTCTCAACCCGATCCTCATTCGCGCGGCGAAGAGCTTAAACCGCGATGGATTTTCACGGCTTCCCTTCTCCCGCGAAGAGGCCGATAAAATCGCCGAACTCATTCCGGAAGGCTCCTTGTTTAAAGCCACCGATTTTCAAGCCAATCTGACATTGGCGGCGAGCGGCGAACTCAGCCGCTATCGCATCATCCATTTCGCCACTCACGGTTTGCTCAACGGCGAGCATCCCGAGCTTTCCGGCCTGGTTTTGTCGTTGGTTGACAGAGACGGCAAAACACGGGACGGGTTCCTGCGAATGAACGAAATCTTCAACCTGCGATTGCCGGCCGACCTCGTGGTCCTGAGCGCCTGCCAGACCGCGCTCGGCAAGGAGGTCGAAGGCGAAGGGCTCGTTGGATTGACCCGCGCGTTTATGTACGCCGGAGCCGAGCGAGTGGCGGCGAGCCTCTGGCAGGTGGACGATCAGGCAACGGCTCAGCTCATGCAATCCTTCTATCGCGGGATGTTGAAAGAGAAACTGCGCCCGGCGGCGGCCTTGCGCGGCGCCCAGATCGAGCTCTCGAAGAGCCCCCGCTGGTCGTCGCCTTACTTCTGGGCAGGGTTCATAATTCAAGGCGAGTGGAAGTGAGTTCTTCGAGGTCTGATGTAAAACAAGAACGAATTAGGGTGCTGTCAAAATACCGGGGTTCGATCCACGAATAGCACGGAAGTTGGCCGTTCTTCGCATCTTCATAGAACTGTTCCATCTGAAAGAAACGGTTCTTCGTTTGATCGAGGCTGGCGAAAGCATGAAGCCTCGAATTGAGCAGATAGGCGAAACTGAAGAGCAAGGTCTCGCCGTGGTAGATGCGCCAGGCCAGATTGGCTTCTCGAGTAGATTGAAGATCGTCTCTTCATGGTTGATGTCAATATCGGTACATTCGTCCACGATCGCTTCGCCTCCGCCCGGTTTGGGATTGGTCAAGCCCTTGCGTGAGACGCCGTCGAATGTTTGCCCGTGCGGCGGAGCTTGAAACGGCCGATCGTTGTCCTGATCGTAGAGCCAGCCAAGAATGTTATCGAATGATCTGTTTTCAAGCATCAATACGACGATATGTTTTATTCAGCTAAGGTTGTCCGCGCTTCAGAAACTATCCCATTGATGAGAGAGCAGATTCTACCAACCAGAACTTATTAGAAGGTTACTCGGCCATACCCAAGAAGCATCGGGATCAAAGTTCCCGAGCACTGCCAGCGCAGCGACAATGATCGGTATCTCGCAACGCACGGTCCAACTCCGGGTCGAGATTGGGGAAGCCGTGGCGGTCTTTATCAGCCGGAAATGTCGGGTGAGTATCGATTCTCTCAGAGGTATT
>JGI25406J46586_10001707_pt1 | contig 10332 bp, 8 predicted proteins | sample TabmetS4T2R2_FD_46586 | JGI IMG/M metagenome (IMG submission 46586) | reverse complement strand
ATTTTATTATCTTGACTGAGCGATAAATTCGTAGGAATAAAAGCGAAAATGAAAAACGCCACTATAGACGACCGTAAGCAGGCTAAAACGCTTGCTGTTCGTGAGAGGGAAAAACTTGACTTGGAGCGCCAAAGGATTTCCTTAGAGCACGACAAACTGGCCGTAGAACGCGACAAGATAGCCCTTGAGGAGAGTAAGCTGGCAGTCTCCCTCTATGTGGAGGACTTTAAGGCACGATGGCAGGAGCTATTAAACTTCGAGAATGAAAACAATCGCTGGATCACGTTGTATGTCACCGCCCTCCTATTGGTCATTAGCTGNATACTCAATAACAGCGGCAAATATAACGGCATAAATGGGCTGTATGGAGAAGGTGATAATGCTTATTTCATCATGGCCATCGCCATCATTAACGCGCTCTACACCTTCGCTATGGCCTTCAAGGGCTACCAGATTCAACAAATCGCGCAATATCAATATGAATTTCTAGCAGGGAAAATATGGGACACACTGCATGTGCCGTTTAATGAGTGGGAGCGTTATCGGCGGGAAGTGTTTGCCAAAAAGAGAGGCCCCGAGCCGATTAGAACAATCTATTATGTCCTGATTGGCTCGCTGCCAACCATCGTCTCTTACACAATCATTGTTCTTTATTGGTATTTCGACTGGAGGCAGCAAGCGGGCTATCATCACTGGGCGAGCCTGCGCAACTGGTTCTCGGTCGGTGCTTTTATGATAGTTACGTGCAGCCTGATCTTTTCATTGCTAACTTCTAAACTCAATAAAAGATGGGATCAAATCTTAAGCGAGGCTGAAGCGAAAAGAGGGCCGGATGTACTTGACAAACCCCAACATGAGCAAGAGGAAAGCAGGAAAGAGCTAGGAACGGCCGACTGGAAACGCAGATATATCGTCGCATTAATATTCGCTGGTGTCTTTATTGCTTCTACTACAATCCTACTTGGGGGTGTCAGCGGTGTCTTTCACCCAACTTCCGATACATCAACATGGGTTGCTGTTTTCACCGCTATTGTTTCTGCTATTGGTACTATTTCAACAACTATCCGTGCTTGGAGAAACGATAGGAGAGATGCGAGAGAGAAAGAACTTAAAATCGCGCATTTAGAGCGAGAATTGGAGGCAGCAAGGGAAAAGCCTGCGCCTCCTATACCTAAGTAGAATCGCAAATAGTTTCGCTAAGTTTTCTCTTTTGGGTTTGTTAAAGCATAAGCCCCAAAGGCATCCCGAGCACGATACTAAAAAGGCGACTATGAGCGAAGTTGAGATTTACAGCCTGATTAGAAGCGAAATCATGGTCAACCATGTGTTGATGCATGTGACTACTTTGCTAGTAGTTATACTCCTATTAGGCGGCGTCTGGCTGATCGAACACCGCTCGTCGTTCCTGAGTGTAGTCTTGCCGCTGCTTTCTTTGGCTTGGGCAGCAGCGATAGTACGATTTGATTATTTTATCCATCGGCAAGGGGCTTACTTGCGTGCCGTCGAAGCCCACTTGCAGGGAGCAGGCATGTCCATCCCTTTATGGGAAACGTGGAAATCTTCTCTACATTCAACCAGCATCGTCGTACCTGTTACAGATTTCATCACTATCCTTGTAGTGCTCGTGCCGACGGTTTACCTGCTATTCAGACCAGCGCAAGAGTTCTTCGCTGTAAAACAATGGCGTGGTGGTAAAGCATATGCTTGGGGCATTCTTATCGCGCTTGGTTGCTTACTTGGCTGTTTACCTTTCATACCGAAACTTGCGCAGCAGTAAGGCTCTTGGAATCTAGCAGGCTTGTTAGCATGTCAACGTAAAAGACCTTGTAATCCTGCTGACATTGCCCCCGCCATAGGATATAAATAATTTTATCTCTGTGAACATTCCATGCCGCGAGCTTTAGAAGCAGACGGGTAAGAAGAGAGCGGGAAGAAGTGATATAATTCTCGTTCGAGAAAGTTCCAACACAATGCCTTCTTCACACTCACAGGCAAACCCGCCGAAAATCTTTATCAGTTATCGCCGATCTGAAAGCGCGGCACACGCTGGACGTTTGTCCGATCAACTGTCAGCACATTTTGGCTCACAGATTACCTTTTTTGATATTGAAAGCATTGCCCCCGGCAGAGATTTCGTTGAAGCCATTGAGGCCGCAGTTAGCTCTTGCGAGATTATGCTTGTGCTCATCGGGCAACAATGGCTGACTTGCACTAACGAACGCGGCCGACGATTGGACGACCCGAAGGATTTCGTGCGACTCGAAATCGCCATTGCCCTCAAGCGGGGTATCAGGGTAATCCCTGTTCTCGTTCAAGGAGCAACCATGCCGCGCGAAGAAGATTTNCCCGCTGATGTAGCCACGCTCGCACGTAGACAGGCTTGGGAAGTGAGCGACCTTCGTTGGAATCACGATGTGGGGAAGTTGATTGAAAAGATTGCGGGGGATATTCCCGGAAGTGTTCGCCGATCAANGCCCGAACCCTCATTATCGTCGCGGGCTGGCAGTAAAAAGATTCCTATTGGGCCGCTATTAGCGGTAGCGAGCCTCTTCATAATCGTGACTAGTTACGTCTATTGGGCTCGTCCTTTCAAACGCTGGCTGGAGCCGCCGCAATCGTGTAGGAAGCCGGCAGAAGGAGAAATACAGTATTACGAGGCCGAGGACGCTAATCTTTCAGGTGGTGCCAGCAGGGACACAGAACATNTGGGTTTTTCTGGCTATGGCTTCGTCTCAGGGTATGGTGTGGGGTCTTTAGCGACTGCGGCTATTGGGGCTGATGGCCCCTCTACAACTTTTTTGGTTGATGCTCCCACTGATGGTCAGTATCAGGTTGGCCTTTGCTATGGGAACGGGAACGACTCTCCGAGGACACTGACAATCTATGTTAATGAAGAACGCGTCAAACGAACAGTCCTTCCAAACAGTGCTCGATGGAACGTTTGGCACACCCAAGCGGAGATATTGCCACTCAGGGCGGGTCGCAACGCGATAAGCTACCGAAAAAGTGAGCACGGCGACGGCGAAGTGAATTTGGATTTCATCGGCGTTGGCCGAGAGCCGATCATCCCCTACTTGCCACAGCCTACTCTGAAGCCTACTCCGACACTTACGCCAAAGCAGACAGCAACTGCTACTCCGATGCCAGCACCGTCGGACTAGGCAAGGCCCCTTTCAGAGAGTGTTATCCGTTTTGTGTAAATGAGCTGGCGTCGAGTCTGCCCATTGGGACTTGACCCTCGAACAGGATCGCGAACGGCTGCGTGTACTCAATGCCAATAATTGGTTTAAAGCGATCTCAGAGTCGTATCGATTTTCCTAAGAATCTTGTAGTCGCGCTGTTACTTTATAGCTTAATTCCTGCCAATAATCAGTTTAAGTCTCACCAAACCACTCTGCACTGAAAGTGCAGAGGTTGCGTTGAGGAATAAAAAATGTTCTCTTGAAATCAACCACCAGATTAGGAAGTACAGAGCCTTGCGCAGTCGAGAGTTGCCGATCTTTGAGAGCCTGACCCGCCCCCTGACACTGCTGCCCGACTGCCGCTCGCGCGGCACCAGCCCGGCGAACGCCGCGACTTGGCGCGCACTCCGGTACTGCGAGAAGTCAGGCACTTCGGCCAGCAATACGGCAGCGGTCGTCTCGCCTACTCCGGGTATGGAGTCGAGCAGTTGGCGTTGCCTCTTCAACCCTGGATGACTTTCGATGTGCTCGCGGATGCGCTCTTCCGTCCTCTTGATCTGCTCTGAGAGGTNGGCGATCAACTCCTCGACCGACATCCTCACGGCCTCGACCGAGATGCCCGAGGAAAGGCGATTCTCCTCCATCGTCCGCATCTCGACGAGAGCGTCGAGGCGGCGCACCAGAGCTTGCAGTTCGCGTAGCTCCGGCACCGGAGGCGTCCACGCCGGAGGACATCTCTCGGCACAGAAGCGGGCGATCAGGGAGGCGTCAACTCGGTCGCTCTTGGTGCGCGACAGCACGCTCTGAGCGTAAGCTTTGATGGCCGCCGGGTTGACCAGGCTGACGACGTGCCCCGCTTCGTAGAGGTAAGTGGCAAGTGCGTCGCCGTAAGTGCCGGTGGCCTCCAAGCAGGCATGCGCCCGGGTGACTCGTTGCCTGCCCAGCCACTCAATGAATTGGGCGAAGCCGGCAGGTGTGTTGGGGAACACCCGGTGAGGGAGTGAAAAGCCGCGGGCGCGGTCTAACTCCGTAACGGGGAGGCGAAGGCCGCCCGCCGTCCCGAATGATGACGCCGCTTTGACAGAATATGAAGGGCGGCGGGGTTTGTCCGGTACTAGAAAGGGAATGCCGGCACTTTTCGCTTACCGGGAATCCTGCTCCCTACGGCTCAAGTTGGACGAAGTTGGACGTAAAAAAGGTTGGGTCGCCGATAAGGGCGGCGGGTCTCCAACTCCCGCCGCCCCCTCTCTTCTCCGACTACTCAACATACTGTCGCGTTAAAATCCTCCGCCCTCCGGCGCTGTAGCACAGCCCGTTTCTGCTATACTGGCGGGGTCAAAAAATAGTAGTTCCCTGACTGTCTAATTCAGCCGCCAAAANAACCCGGAATCATTTTAGATTCTCACCTTCGCTTTTGGAGGGTCTTTTGACACCCACACGTCTGCACGATGAGAGTCGGAATCTACGCCCGCGTCCGAGCCGATTCGCGGTGAGGAGGCATAGACCTATCAAGAATCTATCTTTTCTTCTCTGTTTCAGTGCCCTTGCCCTGCTGGCCCCGCAGCGCAGTTACGCGCGGCCTGTGACCTCGCCGCCTCGGACAGTCAATAGCAGCGCGGCGTCAAGGACGGCCGGCTTAACTGCCGGCGCAGCTGTCGCGCAACGCTCCTCCCGTGTAAGCGCCGCGGACGGCGAGATCGCGCGGTGGGAGCGCCGAGCACAGAACGTCACGATCATCCGCGACGACTGGGGCATCCCGCACGTCTACGGGCGGTCGGACGCCGACGCCGTCTTCGGGCTGCTCTACGCGCAGGCGGAAGACGACTTCAACCGCGTGGAGATGAACNACCTCAACGCCCTCGGGCGGATGGCGGAGGCGGAGGGGGAGCGGGAAGTCTACCGCGACCTGCGCATGAGGCTCTTCACCGACCCGGACAGCCTGAAGGCGCAATACGCGGCGAGTCCAGCGTGGCTGAAAGCGCTGATGAACGCCACGGCCGACGGGCTGAATTACTACCTCTACAAGCACCCGGAGGTGAAGCCCAAGGTCATCACGCGCTTCGAGCCGTGGATGGCGCTCAGCTTCACGGAGGGGAGCATCGGCTGGGACGTCGAGACGATTGATCTCAAGCAACTCGCAGCGTTCTACGCGGGTAAGGCTGCGCACCGAACCTCGGAGTCCGCCTTAGGCGCGGTCGCGGAGCGTGAATTCACCGGCGAGCCCGGCGGGTCGAACGGCATCGCCGTCGCGCCCTCAAACACTGTGAACCACCGCGCACTCCTGCTCATCAACCCGCACACCTCCTTCTTCTTCCGCGCCGAAGTGCAGGCGGTGAGCGAGCAGGGGCTGAACGTGTACGGCGCGGTGACGTGGGGGCAGTTCTTCGTCTATCAGGGCTTCAACGACCGCGTGGGCTGGATGCACACCTCAAGCAGCGCGGACGCGCTCGACGAGTACGCGGAGACGATTGTTAAGAAAGGCGACCGGCTCTACTACCGCTACGGCGGGGCGGAGCGGCCCATGACGGCCTCACGGGTCACGGTGTCTTACCGGACTGCCGGCGGCATGGCGCAGAAGGAATTCACAACCTACCGCACGCACCACGGCCCCGTCGTGCGCGAGGCGGGCGGGAAATGGGTCAGCGTTCGGCTGATGCACGAGCCGGTGAAAGCGCTCACGCAGTCCTACCTGCGAACGAAGGCGAGGAACTACAAGGAATTTCGCCGCGTGATGGAACTCCACACCAACTCGTCGAACAACACGATCTACGCGGACGCTGACGGCAACATCGCCTACTTCCACGCCAACTTCATCCCCCGGCGCGACTCGCGCTTCGACTGGACCAAGCCGGTGGACGGCAGCGACCCGGCGACGGAGTGGCGCGGACTGCTCTCCGTGGAAGAGTCGCCGCACCTGCTCAACCCGCCCAGCGGCTGGCTGTACAACTCCAACGACTCACCTTGGGAGGCGGCCGGGCCTTCCAGCCCGAAGCGGGAGAACTACCCTCGCTACGTGGACAATGGCAGTCCCTCGCCGCGCGGGCGGCACGCAGTCCGGGTGCTCCAAGACAAGAAGGACTTCACCCCGGAGTCTCTACAAGCAGCGGCTTACGACACCTACCTCACGGCGTTCGACGAGCTTCTTCCACTGCTCTTCAAGGCATACGACGAGGCTCCGACCGGCCACCCGCTGAAGGCGAAGTTGGCCGAGCAGATCGAGCTGCTGCGGGGCTGGGACCGCCGCTGGTCGGTCACGTCCGTGCCGACATCTCTGGCCGTGTTCTGGGGAACCGAGTTGGGGCGCAGGGGCGCTTACCCCACGGCGGAAGACCGGCTCCGCGCGCTCGACGCGGCATCGGAACGCTTGACCCGGGATTTCGGGAGTTGGAAAACGCCTTGGGGTGAGATCAATCGCTTCCAGCGTCTCACAGGAGACATCGCGCATCCGTTCAACGACGCGATGCCGAGCATCCCCGTCGGCTTCACCGCCGGGCGCTGGGGTTCGCTGGCATCGTTCGCGACGCCGCCTTACCCGGGGGCGAAGCGTTGGTACGGCACGAGCGGCAACAGCTTCGTGGCGGTGGTCGAGTTCGGCGACAGGGTGCGCGCCCGCGCCGTCACCGCCGGGGGCGAGAGCGGCCACCCTGCCTCGCCGCACTTTAACGATCAGTCCGAGCGGTATGCGACGGGCAATCTGCGGGAGATCTACTTCTACCGCGCGCAGTTGAAGGGGCATACGGAGCGCACTTATCATCCCGGCCGCTGACAAGTGTCTGACCGACTCTTATTCGGTTCTGTTGCAGGAATTGCTCCCGCGGCTATAATCCCACCTTTAGCTCAGTCATCACCTACCGGGAATTATAATCTTGAGGCAGAACAAGTCTCCGTTCAAGTGGCGCCACTTCGGAACGTACTCAGCCGCACTCACCCGAAGTCACTAGCAAATCCTGCAAAACCTTTGCCCTTTGACTATTCCAATCTGTGATGTTCTAGCACTGGCGCGATGACAAATTTGATAGAAGTTCAAAAGGCTGTAACCAGTTGAGGAACTTTGGAGGCATTTGATTCCAAACTCGAAAGAGACGTGATTGTATTCCGGGATTCAACAGTTGAGATTTTTCGCTAACAACGCGGTATAATGCCGGCTCGGGGCGAGGAAGTAAGACGAAATGAGCGACTTGCTAACACCTGAGAAAACGGGGCGCGGCTGGATGATGGACATCCCGCCGGAGATGGCGGCCGCAATGGGCGTGGAGGAAGGCTCCATCATCATCCTTTACCCACACGAGGGCGGCATGAGTTACGAAATTTTGCCGCCGCCTACCCCGGAATTGAAGGCGTCCGTGCGAGAAACGTATGAGCAGTTCAAGGGCGCTTTTGAGGAGATGAAGCGGCTTGGCGACTGAAGTGGTGCGTTACCTCTCGTACCTCGACGCGCTATTCATCCACTTTGAACTGATGCAGTTGATGGGCGAGCCGCGGCGCGGCGTGTTTGACCGCTCCCTACTCGAATCTGCACTAGCGCGTCCGCAGCAGTCCGCAGCTTACGAAAATGCGGATCTCATCCGACAGGCCGCGACCCTTTGCTACGGCCTGATTAAAAATCATCCGTGGCTCGGAGGTAATAAAAGAACGGCGACCGCTATCGTCAACGAGTTCCTCAAACGTAACGGTTTCGTGTTAGCCGCCTCGATAGCTGAAACGGTTGATCTCGTCCTCGCAGTCGAAGCGAGTCGGTGGGATGTTGCTGAGATAGAAAGCTGGCTGCGCCGGCACGCGACCCGGATTGAAACTTAGACACTGCCCTGTGGGGACTTTTGTGGGGAGTTTTTGCATCTCGCTACCCGCGTCGGAATGCGAACGCGCCTGCTGTTTAAACCTTCAGTGCGNATCAAATGAATTGTCGCGCGTGCGAGAGGAATTTAGGGTTCACGACCGTCTCCGTTGTGAACCCTTGCAGCAAATTTCAAGGAGATGATTGTCGGGCGAGTGGAAATAGACGCGCCCTTTACCTCCCGGAAAATCGGACGTTTCAGAGTCGGTCGGATTTTCTCCGAAGAGGCTCGCGACGAACTTCGCCTGCCCTACCGCGTCTCGCTATCCGTCCTTTTAACCAGCCCCTTCCTCATCATGTGCGCAGTGTGAAATGACTAGAAGCATNGCATCGCCCGCCACCTCCTGCGGATGAATCGGTGGTTCTGCTCTACGAGGATAGTCAGATACTTCGTCCTTCGCGGCCTACAATCATTGGGCAGTATCTTCTCTTCTTGTGAGGTGGCGAAGGCATCTGGATAGGCGGCGTGCTTATCGACTGAAATGGAGACCGGAAGTCTCCTATGATCGTCGGTTCGAAGTGCCTCCACTTGGAAGGATATGGATGANGCCTCACGCTTTATGATCCATCGAAGGGGTAAGCTTGCGGAAAGGCACATTACAGCTTGAAACCTGTATCTGCAACAGAGCCCCGCGCTTGATGACATCTAATTCCGCTGGCGATATGTCGAGGCCGAGAGGTGTGTTTTCCTCATACGCCCCGCGCACAGGCGAGGCCGCAGTTTAAGAGTGTTTGAGACATGTTTGAGCGGGTGATAGGAGTCATCGCGGGGTTGATGTAATACTATACAGGGGTATATTATTGAAAACCAAATCTACGGCAACTTGAGTGAGGAAGGCATGGCCCATACTGTCAGGGACAAGCGGAAACTTCTCAACCGCGTGCGCCGCATCCGCGGCCAGGTCGAAGCTATCGAGAAGATGATTGCTGAGGAACAGGACTCCACCGCGATCCTTCAGACCATCGCGGCCTGCCGCGGCGCGATGAGCGGGCTGATGGTNGAGGTCATCCAAGGGCACATCCGCTTTCACATCGTCGACCCCGACCACCGGCCGACTTCGGCGCAGTCCAAGGCTGCGCAGGAGTTGATTGATGTGATCAGTACATACATGAGATAGAAGCAGCGAAGCTTCGTCGGCGACTCACCACTTTTCATTTGGCGGGACGCGCCCGAAGCGGCTGTTAGCGAAACCCTCAACGAAGAGTTCGGGAATGACGCCGGCTTCTGGCCGTCTAATCTTCCGGCAAGGCTTGGAGAAACAAGATGCAATCTGCCAGCACACTACAAACCAACACGCCCCAAACATCTTTCAGCGCGCTACTGACTCGTGAGCGTTGGATCGAGATCGCGCGCATCGTCCTCGTCGGCTTGATTTCATTGCTGTACTGGCAGGGAGTCGTGCCGCTGCCCGTTCTCTTGGTGGCAATCCCAATCGGTCTCTACCCGCTCGTCAAGACCGGGGCGCTCGATCTCGTCCGCGAGCGCAAGGTCGGGACGGAAATCTTCGTCACGGTCGCCACCGTCATCGCTNTNATCGGCGGCGAGTATGTGGCNGCGGCGGTGCTGATGACGATNATTCTGATCGCCGAGTTTATCGCCGAACTCAACACCGACCGGGCGCGCGCCTCGATCAAAGCCTTGATCGGCTCTGTGCCGCAAGTCGCGCTCGTGCGCGAAAACGGCGCGGAGCGCAGTGTGCCCATCAGTGAGTTGAAAGTGGGCGACGTGGTGCTGGTGCGCGGTGGCGAGAAGATTCCCGTGGATGGCACGGTGGTCGGCGGGCAGGGGACGGTCAACGAGGCCTCCATCTCCGGCGAGAGCCTGCCGCTGGAGAAGGACGTTGACTCATCGGTGTTGGCCGGCACGCTCGTCGAGTCCGGGGCGCTCGACATCAGGACGGACAAACTCGGTCAGGACACAATGTTCGCGCGCATCATCGCGCTCGTCGAGCACGCCGAAGATGAACAAGCGCCTGTGCAGAAGCTCGCCGATAAGGTGGCGGCGTGGCTCATCCCCGTCGTCTTCGTGTTCCTGCTAGTGGTCTATCTCGTCACGCACGATCTGCGAAAGATCGTCACGCTGCTCATCTTCACCTCACCGGCTGAACTGGGTCTGGCCACACCGCTCGTGATGATCGCCGCCATCGCGCGTGCGGCGCGCAGCGGCATTCTGGTGAAAGGCGGCATCTATCTGGAGTCGCTCGCCAAGGCCGATGTGATGGTCTTTGATAAGACCGGGACGCTGACCGTCGGAGAGCCGCAGGTGGTGGCGATTCGCCCGCTTGACTCAAGCATGACGGAAGAGAAGTTGCTGAC
>JGI25406J46586_10001698_pt1 | contig 10357 bp, 10 predicted proteins | sample TabmetS4T2R2_FD_46586 | JGI IMG/M metagenome (IMG submission 46586) | reverse complement strand
GTGCCGCCTTCCGCCAACGCGACGGCGGCCGGCCGAAGCTTTCGCGGCGGCGGGGCACGCTCCGCCCTATCGCTGCGCGACGCGCCGCAGCTGATCGAGCAGCGTGTCGTGGAAGTAGCCCACCGGGATCGTGCCCTGCTGGATGAAATACAAGTGAAACGTCTTGGCTGAGAACCGCGATGCCATCGCCTTGGCCGCCTCGTCGCGCAACGCATAGATCTGATCCTTCCCGAGTCGATAGGTGATCGCCTGCGTCGGCCATTTCGAGTAGCGGAAGATCGCGTGCTCGGCGTTGTCGCAGCTGGCGCGCTTCGCTTCGCTGCGCGGCGAACGGTCGGTGCACGACCCGGGCAGGAAATCGACGATCTCGGAGAACAGCGTGACCGCCGCGTCGTAGGTCATGCGCCCGGTATGAATGCCGGTGTCGATGCGCACGCGTAAATCTCGATAGAGTTCCCCCTGCAACTGATAGAGCCGCTCCTCGGGCGTGTAGAAACCGTCAGCGGCGCCGGGCTGCGGCTCGGCCATCAAGGCTTCGGAGTAGAGACCCCNCCCTTCCGCGGCCGGGGAGTCCTCCCACATCGACGACGAGTCCTCGACCGCGCCCGGCGTGAGCCATCGCACCGGCGACACCTTTTCCGGCGACGCCGACAGCACTTTGTAATACCAGTCGTGACCGGGGAACCCCTCGTGCGCGGCGAGATCGGCCAGCGCGGCGCGGTTGTTCATCTGCAGCGCGGCGATGTCGTTGTGCGTCGGACTGACGTAGAAGCGCCCGACGCCCGCTTTCCTGAACGGCGGCGCAGGATAATACGCGGCGCCATCGATTGACGCCTGCAACGGCGGCGGCGTCTCGACCACGTCCAGCTTGTAATCGGCGGGAACATCGAACATGCCCGTGCGACGCCCGTAGTCGACGAGACGAAACGCCGCATCGCGATACCATGCGATCATCTCCGCGTCGTTCTTCGGATACTCCTTGGAGAGCTCGTCGAACACCGCGCGGACGGCGCCGCGTGCATCGGCCGGCAGCGTCCAGTGGTGCTGCTGCCCGATCTGGCGAGCAAGATCGGCCATCTTCTGCTGCGTCGCTACGACGATCGGCCACGCTTCGTCATAGAGACGCGCGGCGGTCGTGTCGAGTCGCAGGTTGTTCTTCAGCGCCCAGTTGTAGTCCTGCTCGCCCATGGCAAAGCGGTCCTGGGCGAACGCCGGCTTGATCCGTGCGCCGTCGAAATACGCCGACTTGATGAAATCGCGAAATCGCAGGTAGGCATCGCTCGCCTGGCCGCCGGCCGTCTTCAGATCGGCCAGCAATCGATCGCGGTTGGTGCCACTGAGGCGCTCCCGCGCGGTCGACAGCAGCGTGTCTCTGAAGTACCTTGCATTGGCTTCCGCAGAGGAGACGCCGTCGCGCTCGATCATCCGCCGGTCGGGAACGTGGCCGCTGGCGACGCCGGCGCGCAGCTGCGCCTCGGCCGCGGCGAGAAACGCCGGAATCGCGCGCACGCGCTTCACCACCAGGTCCCATTCCTCAGGCGTGCCGTAGCTGTTGGCGCCGTTCTGGGTCAGCCCCTGGAGCTGCCAGTCGATCGAGCGAAACGGTTCGACCACATAGGTGTCGAGCGCGCGCTCCTGATACCGCCGCTGCTGATGCTGATGCTGCAGGAAGCGAATCTGCGCCAGCGCCACGTCGCGATCGATGCGGACAGCCGTGGACAGCTCTTTCGCATCGGCTGCCTCGAGCTGACTCGCGACGTCGGCCAACCAGCGGTCCTCCTGCTGCAGCGCCGCCGCCGAGTGATCGCGCAGCATGCCGTCTACTTCTCGCAGCGACGGATCCAAACCGGCCCCTCCGAGATAAGTGTTCGTCGTCGGATTGCGCCGCAAGAACTCGACGGCGTACGTCTTGAGCGTCTGTTGCATCCCGGCGTCGCCGCGATTCGATCGCGCGCCGTCGTTCCGGGCAGTGGGCTGGGCGTTGCGACTGCACGCGGCGACAACCGCAGCGCACAGCCACGCGCAGATAAGGGGTCGCGTGATCATGATGTGCCCGATGTGTGTGCGCCGATGCCAGCGTTGGACTCCAACGGCAGCGAGACGACGAACGTGGCGCCGTGACCGATGCCGTCGCTATGAGCGGCGACGGTTCCGCCATGCGCCTCGACGATCTGCTTGACGATCGCCAGGCCCAGACCCACGCCGCCAAGCTGACGCGAATCCCGGGCCTGTCGAAATCGGTCGAACACGAACGGCAGAAACGCCGCATCGATCCCTTGACCGGTGTCGATCACGCGCACAACCGCCTGATCACCTTCGACCTGGCCACTCGCCGTCACACAGCCGCCGGCCGGCGTGAACTTCACCGCGTTGATCAGCAGATTCCAGAACACCTGCTGGAGCCGCATCCGGTCGCCGATGACCCGTGCGGGCGCGACGGCGGCGACCAGCCGGACGTGCTTCGCCTCGGCGGCCGGTCTCACCACGTCGCAGGCCGAGTGGACCGGGTCGGCGATGGCGAGCGACTCGGCGGCGATGCGCATCCGGCCGGAGACGAACGTCGACAGATCGAGCATGTCTTCGACCAGGCGCTGCTGCACCGTCGCATTGCGCTTGATAACCTCGGCGATGTGATGGACCCGCTCCGGCTCCACGGCGCCCTTGAGCAGCATGTCGCTCCAGCCAAGCATCGCGTTCAGCGGCGTGCGCAGCTCGTGTGAAAGGGCCGCGAGGAATTCGTCCTTTAGCGTATTGGCCGAGCGCGCTTCGTCGTGCGCCTCGCGCTCGCGAACCATCAAGCCCTCGCGCTCGCGCTCGTGTTGTTTGCGTTCGGTGATGTCGCGAATGAATCCGAGAAATCGCCACGCGCCCTTCACGCGCATCCGCGTGATCGTCAGCTCGACGGGCAACTCGCTACCATCTCGCCGGCAGGCCAGCAGCTCGATCCGTCGTTCGAGCAGTTGCGACTGGCCCGACTCGCGATGCCGTCGCAATCCCGCGCGATGTGCGTCGCGCAGCGGAGCGGGCACGATCAACGAAGCCATCTCGCGGCCGACTGCGTCTTCGCGCAGATAGCCGAACATCTGCTCTGCGGCCCTGTTGAATTCCACGATCCGGCCGGCTTCATCGATGGCGACAATCGCATCCAACGCGCCGTGTACGATCGCGGCGTAGCGCGCCTCGTTTTCCTCGAGCCGCTCCTCCGCGGCCCGTCGTTGCAGGAACTGCCCGACCTGTCGGCCGAGCGCCTCCGCGAGGCGCAGCAACTCAGGCGTCACCGTCTCCGGCTCGCGTGTGAAACATTCGATCACGCCGACCACGCCGTTGCTGTTGACCACAGGAAACGCAAGACCGCCAAAGAGCTTCGCCTGACGCGCGAGTGCGAGTCGCGGCAATGTGGGATCGGTCTGCGTAGCCGCCAGCCAGATTGCCGTCCGATCGGCCCAGCACCGCCCCGGCAATCCCTGTCCGGGTTCGAAGCGGCCGCCTCGCGACAGACGCGCGAACTCGGCTATCTCGGGATCGTCGATGGTCCAGGTGTCCGCACACAGCAGGTGCCGCTCGGCAACGAGCCACAGCGCGGCGTAGTCCCACTCCAGTGCCTCCGCCAGCGCCGCCAGGAGCGCCGGCACCGCATCGTCAACGGTCCGCGCTTCTCCGAGCACGCGACTGACGGCAAGCTGCACGTCGGCGCGGCGCTGCGCGCCGGCCTGATTCGACGTCCGAAACACCTCCGACACCTTACTGGTGATTCCCCTGATGCGGCACGGCAGCCCGGACCACTTTATCAGGCGCCAACCGCCGACATTGACGGCTGGTCCACAGCGTTCGCTTCACCATCCCGCGGAAGCGTCAAGCGGAACGTCGCGCCTTTGCCTTCGCCTTCGCTGTGCGCGGACAACAGGCCTCCATGCAGCACGGCGATCTGACGTGCCGCGGTCAAACCCAACCCGAGGCCGCCGTGCGTCCGTCTTGCCGAGGAATCGGCCTGCCAGAACGGCTCGAATACCCGACTGAGCGCGTCGGCGCTGATACCGACGCCGACATCGCTGATGATGATCTCGACCTGCGAGGGCGCGACGGCCAGGGAGAGCTCAACATACGCACCGGTCGGAGAGAATTTCACGGCGTTGGCGAGCACTGCGGTGAGCGCCTGTCTCAGCGCACCAGGATCCGCGGAGACGAATACGCGGGAGTCAACGGGCACGAACCGCAGCTCTATCTCTTTGGCCCGAGCCTCCGCCTCGATGGTCCCCAGCGACTCGTGGCAGATTGACTGAAGGTCCAGCCGCTCGCGCGCAATCGCTCGATGGCCAGCCAGCGTTTCGGAGACGTAGAGCAGATTGTCGACGATGAGCGCCTGGGCGCGCGCATTGCGTTCGATGATGGCGGCTGCCTTGCGAACGCCAGGATCCGGCGAGTGCTTCAATCTCCAGGTCGAGCCCAACACGACGTTGAGCGGCGTTCGCAGTTCATGCGAGACGATTCCAAGAAATTCTTCTTTCAGGCGGGCCGCGGATTCGGCATCAGCGCGATGACGCTGTTCGGCGGCAAGCGCCTCTCCAATCCGCTGCCGGCTTGCGTGCAGTGCGGCAGTGAGGAAGGTAATGAGCGTCCCCTGTGCCCCGAACAGCATGAGGAGCACGGCCTGGTCGACGCGGTGTCCCGCCACCACGGCCATGGGCTTGACGAACAAGACAAGCCCCAGGGCGCCGCTCACCAGCGTCGTGAAGAGGCCGGCGCCGACGCCGCCGATCCAGGCGGCCAGAGCGACGACGCCTGGAAACGCCAGCAATGGCGCGGTGGCGCCTAGCCAGGGTGATAACGCCGCACGGATAGCGGCAGCAGTACAAGCCCCTGCCGCGCCCGCCAGACAGCCACGGATTGACGATCGCACACCGGGAGCTTACACAAAATGCGATGCGATTCCGCGCTGAAATCGTTAGGAGGTCGGCGGCGTCCGTTCGCGACCGATTTGAGTCACGCCACACGTCGATAGGCGAGCGTGCACGGGTCGTGCTTCCACCCTAATCCCGGAGCTCGCTTCGGTTGAGTACGAACCACGAAGGTCGCTTCGCGACGAACACGAAGACCACGAAGAATTCGGGCCTTCGTGGTTGACCAACTGAAGTGAACTTCGGTCTAATCGGCGCCAGGTTCAGCACCGGGCGGTACGGGCATCCAATCACCACACCCGCGTCGATCGCAATCGTGCGGCACATGGTCGACCACCGTCTTGTCGGCGGCCGCCATGGCCTGGTCCATCGTCGCGTACTCTTCTGCCGACCCTTCCGGAACAGTCCAGTTCTCGCTGTGCACGGTCCAATTCCCTTTTGGCAGTGTGCGGATGACCGACATCGTTGCGGGCGGATCCGTCTCATGTTTCCGTTGCCACCGGGGCGTTTCCATCGTCATGGCTGACCTCACTTGGCGACGCAGCACACCTCTGGAATAGGTTGCACATCGCGGGCCCAACGACTGCTTCAGCTTTGACGTGGACGGACCCCGACGCCCGCCTCGCGCGACCAGCGCCAGCCGTCCCGCGGCCGGACGATCTCGATAATCAGCGACAGGCGATGGATGCTCGGCTCGCGCCACGGACTTCCGGTGACAATCACGCGGTCACCCACCGCAAGCATGCCGGCGACGACTCCTGTCCGATTCAACTGCACCGCGCTCCCCCACTCAGCGGTGAACACCGTGCCCTCGTCGGTGCGCACCGTCAGGATCGCGTGCGGGTTGCCGAGTGTCAGCTGATCGATCGTTCCCTCGATCGAGAGTTTCCGATCGCGGTTGTAATCGGCATACGAATGGTGAGCCAGCACAACGGTGCTCGCGATCATCGAACACACCATGCAGCAGGCCAGCGTCTTGAGCATGACGATCCTCCGCTCGACACTGTGCCGGCGAGACGTTACCGGATTATTACGCGGCACTCCGGGGCACGGAGTCCTGCGTGGTGATGTCGGCTAGCCTTTCGGTTCGAACCGGTAGCCGACGTCGCGCAGCGTCTGGATGTACTCGGGGTTGTGCGGGTCTCGCTCGACTTTGGCGCGCAGTGTCGCGATGCATCGATCGACGCTTCGTGGCGTGACAAACACCGCGTTGCCCCACACCGCGTTCAGGATGACCTCGCGCGACAGCGCACGATCCGGCCGCGCGGCGAGGTACAGCATCATCGCCAGCTCCTTCGCGGTCAGATCGACGGCTGCTCCGCTGCGACGAACCGTGCGCGCCACCAGGTCGACCTCGCATTCGCCGAACCGCACGAGGCGCGCCGGCGTCGTCCCGCGACGCAGCAGCGCTCGTATCCGCGCCACCAGCTCGCTCGAGCGAAACGGCTTCGTCATGTAGTCGTCCGCCCCGAGGTTCAGACCCACGACCACATCCTCCTCCTGCGTCTTGGCAGTCAGCATCAGAATCGGAACCTCGAGACCTTGCTCGCGAAGGCTTCGACAGATCTCGTAGCCGTTCACTTTCGGCAGCATCACATCGAGCAGAATGACGTCAGCGGCGTTGGCGGACGCCGCATCGAGACCGTTCTGGCCGTCGGTCACGCTCGTCACCATGAAGCCATTTGCGCGCAACAGGTCGGAAACGCCACGCGCCAACGCCGGCTCGTCTTCGATCAGCAGCACGCGAGGGGCGCTCATACCTGCCTCGTCGTTGCGACCGGCACCCGCATCACGAACGTGCTGCCTTTGCCAGGGCTGCTCTCGACGTACACACGTCCACCGTGACGACGGACGATCAAATCGACGATGCTGAGGCCGAGTCCGACGCCGCCGGTGTCGCGCGACAGCCGCTGGTCCGCGCGGTAGAAGCGTTGGAAGATCCGCCGCTTGTCGCGCGGCGCGATCCCGATGCCGTTGTCGCTCACCGCAAACAGGACGAACCGCTTGTCACGCCGCACGCGGATCTCGACACGGGCATCGACGGGACTGTATTTGATCGCGTTGTCCAGCAGGTTAGCCAGCGCCGAGGAGAGCGCGTCGCGATCGGCGCGCAGCTGCGGCAGATCGGGCTCGAGGTCCGTGCGCAGCGAACAGGTCCCCGGCACTCGGTCGCGAATCGCCTCGAGTGCCGACGACACGACATCGGCAGGTGACACGAGCCCGACACGCAGTCCATCCTTCTGGCGATCGAATTTCGCGAAGGTCAGGAAGCTGTCGATCAGGCGGGTCAGACGCGAGCTCTCGGCGGCGAGCAGATCGAGGTACTCGCGCGTCTTCACCGGGTCGAGCACCGCATCGGCCCGCAAACCATCGACCAGCACGCGCATCGACGCCAGCGGCGTCCGCATCTCGTGGGAGACCGCGGCCACCAGATCCGTCTTGAGCCGCGCCACCCGGAGGTGACGTCGCAGCCCGCCGCCAGCCACACCGCCGACGATGACGATGACGCCGATTCCCGCGACAGCCACCGCCAGATACGCCGTTCGTCGCCTCATCGTCTCGACGTCAAACGGGTTCGACTGCAGCGGCACGTATGACAGCTGCCATCCGGGAAGCCACGGGCCGGCAGCAATCGCCTCGGCGTCGGCGCCGACATCCGGCGGATAGGCAATGAATACGATGCCGGCTGGGGAGATCGCATGGAGCGCGTCGTGCATCATCGCCTCGATGCGCCCGGTGCGATACAGGCCGACGACCCGGAGGTCGGCAGATGTCAGCGCCCACACATCGTGCAGCGCGGTCTGTCGGACCACGTTGGGAGCGGCCGCCGGCCGCTCCGCATCGAGGAGATCCATGGACAGATGCAACGCCGCCTGCGTCGACAGCCAGACGTTCGGCGCCACCAGTCGCAAACGATCCATCAGGAGCAGCCGGGCGGCCGGGGTAAACGGCGACGCGTAGTCGTTGAGCCGCGCTGCCACCGATGCCACAACCGCATCGCGTCCATGCGCCGGCAGATGTGCGATCGCCTCGACGCGGCGTTCCGCCTCGATGAGAGTCGCGTCGCGTCTCAGCTGTCGCGACGGATAGGTCACGGTACCGTCGGCATCGAGCACAATTGCGCCTTCGGCGATTTCGTCGACGATCAGCCGCTTAAAATGGTGGTTGGGCGCCCCGCTCACATCGAGACGGGCCGCCTGCGCGCGCCACACGCCATCCAGGCGTGACCGCACCAGACGCAGCTGACCCCGGTAGCCGTCTCGCACGCGCTGCCCTGCCGCCGCCGACTCGGTCGCCAGCGCCTGATTCATGAACCAGAGCACGCACGCCGACGGCATGAGCGTGAGGAGGACGATCAGCACGAACAGCCATGTGCCACCATCCAACGATCGCGGCGCGCCGACCCTGGTCATGACGTTGGAGGAGTGTCTCAGCCAGTGAAGCGATTTTCAACACGTGCGCGCCACTCGTAATAATCCGGTAACATCTCGCGTGCATGGTGGTGGCGTGGACCGTGTCAGGTCCGCAGCGCAGGAATGTCATTTCTCGCCTGGCTGGAATCGACGACGCTGAGCCAGTGGATCGTCGGGTCGCTGTGGGCGTTTCCCGTCATCCTGACATTTCATGCGATTGGGATGGGGGTCGCCGCTGGACTGAGCGCAATGCTGGATCTCCGCATCCTCGGCGTGGGGCGCGGCATCCCGTTCCCCGAGCTGCGCCGCTTCGTGCCGGTGCTGTGGGCCGGCTTCTGGGTCAATGCGGTGTCGGGCGTGCTGCTGTTGATCGGCTATCCCACGAAGGCGCTCACCAACCCGGTGTTCTATCTGAAGCTTTCGTTGATCGCCGGTGGCATGGTGCTGCTGCTGCGTCTGACGCGGCGGTTGTTCGCAGACGGCGGCGGCGAGTTGGTGGCGCCGCCGACGTCGCCGGCGATTCGTCGTCTCGCAATCGTGTCGCTCGTCTGCTGGGCGGGCGCTATCGTCGCCGGGCGTCTGCTCGCCTACACGTACTCACACTTGACAGCGACGGACTACTGACATGCATGCGGCGCAAATCTGGCTGGTCCAAAACATCCTCGCGCACTCCCCGGTAAAGGCGGTGATGCACAGTGCGTGGGGATGGCCGATCGCGGAGAGCCTTCACTTCATCGGGCTGACGCTGCTGGTCGGGACGATCGGTGCCTTCGACCTGCGCCTGCTCGGCATCGGGCGCCGCATTCCGATTGCGGCAATGCATCGCTTCATTCCGTGGGGCATCGCCGGCTTCGCGATCAACGTGTGCACCGGTCTGATGTTCCTGCTGACCGAGCCGGATCAGTACATTTACAATTCGTCGTTCCACATGAAGGTGGTCTTCCTGGCGATTGCCGGACTGAATGCGAGCGCGTTCTACGTGACGTCGTATCGCAAGGTGTGCGGGTCGAGCATCTGCTTCGAAGCGCCGCGACGCGCGAAGGCAATCGCGGCAATCTCGTTGTGCGCGTGGATTGGCGTCATCACGTGCGGGCGGTTGCTGACCTTCTTCCGTCCGGCGCCGTGCGTGGGCACGCAAGCGGCCATCGTGCTCGCCTGCCAACCATGACGGCTCGAACTGACCGTCCGCGATCGCTCAGCGGATATGCGAAATGCGCCGGGCCACCCGCTCGATGTCGAGACGAAGATGATCCTCGTTGCTGTCGGACAATTGGCCGAGAGCCACGCGCGTCTCGTGAAGGAGGGCACAGAGGCGATCGAATTCGGCCAGCAGCGCCGGAATGTCCTGTCGAGCACCTGCCATGAAGGCGGCGTCGCGCTCGACCTGCTCGGGCGCGACCTCATAAATCCGCTTCGGCACGCGAAACGCCCGTACGCAGGGATGCGTGCGGCGGTCGCCAGCATGGCTTCGCCACAGGTTCCCCACCCGCTTCACTGCCCACGGGCCACTGGAGGCCTTTTTCAGGCGGCCGCGAATCGCTTCCAGCTCTGATCGAGTCATTGCGCCGTACTGGCACCTGCGATGGATGGAATCGGCATCTGATGACCGAATCTTTAACACTGCTCAAAACTGATACTTCGCGCCGAGCTGAATCACGCGCGGCGCAGTGCCCCCTGCCAACCCCGTCACTCTCCCGAAATCCGAACTGCCCAGTGTCGTTTGCGGATTGCCGGGGGTGACGGTGTTGAGCAGATTGAACACTTCGGCGCGGAGCTGGACCTGGCGGTCGCCGCCCACCTTCAACGACCGCGACAGCGCCATGTCGATGTTCCAGCGTGGCACGGCCTGGATCGCATCGAGCGGCATCGTCCCGAACGTGCCCGGCGCCGCGCTCTGGAACGCCGCCGGATTCAGCCACTGGGCATAGGACCGATTCGGCATGAATGGATCGTCGAGCAGCTGGTTCGCGCGCTGGAAGGGCGAGCCGATCGTGCCGCAGCACTGTCCGATGAGCGCGACGTCGGTGCCACTGTTGACCGTGTAGTACG
>JGI25406J46586_10001693_pt1 | contig 10398 bp, 8 predicted proteins | sample TabmetS4T2R2_FD_46586 | JGI IMG/M metagenome (IMG submission 46586) | reverse complement strand
CTGTGAAGCGCTTCACAAGCCCGTTCCACTCACCGCCTTGTGAGATGTGGCGCCGACGCAGCGTCAGTCGTTGTCTTCAGGTCCCGCCTCGATCAGCGCCTGCAGGGGCTCTGCCTTCAGCACCACGAGGGCGCCGTGCTCGAGGCGCACCCAGCCGCGCGTCGCCCAGGCGCGCAACTGCTTGTTGATGCTCTCGCGGGTCATGCCGACCATCTCGCTGATTTCCTGCTGCGTGATGGCGAGGGTGCGGTCGCCTTCCGTCAGCTTGCGNCGCTCGGTCAGGCGCANCAGCACGCTGGCNAGNCGGCCNGGCAANTCCTGCAGGATGACCTGCTCGACCTGGTCGCTGGTCGAGCGCAGCCGCTCGCAGAGCAACTCGATGAATTTCATCGCCAGCGTCGGCTGGCTGCGCACGAAGGGTACGAATTCCCGGCGGTCGATGGTGAACAGCTCGCAATTGCTGTTGGCGGTAGCATCCGCGCTCCTGACTTGGCCGTCGAGCAGCGCTATCTCGCCAAAGATCTCGCCGGGACCGATCAGATTGAGGATGGCGTTGCGCCCGTCAGGCGAGGAAACGCTGATCTTCACCGTGCCGCTGATCACCGCAAACAGGCTGGTGGGCGGATCGCCCTTGGCGAAGATCGGCGTGCCCCGCTTCAAGGTGGCGTGCTTGGCATAGCGGCAGAGCTGCTCGAAGGCGTCCGGCTCAAGGTCGGAAAAATACGGGTGCTTGCGTAGAACCGACAGTTTGCTGCTCGCAAAGCCGCGGCCTTCGCCCTTGTTGTCTTGAGGCACGCTGGTTGACTCCCGCAAGGATTTGCCGCGCCGGCAATTCCTCCGTAATCAAGGCGGCCTGCCTTTTCAACCGGAAACCGGCTTTTGGGCCGCGTTTGGGGGGCGCAGGGCGAAGATGGCCCGCGGAGACCAGCTTCGAACTTTCTGCAAGACAAAAAAATAAGGCCGGCAGGACCTGAGGTCCTGCCGGCCGGGGTCCAATTCGAGACGATTCTGCTGCGCTATTTAAGCGATGTATTCGGACAGAGCAACGACCACCTAGCCCGAATGCAGGCCAACCCGCACGTGGAGGTCCGGGTCGTTCAGGATCAGGTCAATGCAGAGAACTGTGAGATATTTACGTTCGCCGGCAATGCGGGCCGCATGCCTCGGCCGACGCAGCACCCGGCGGTGCGGCAGCGTGGTCCGGGACCGCCGCCCCGCAGGAGGAGCAGAACAGATCGCCGCCTTCAGGCCGGAAAGAGAGACCTGGCAGATCACTCGAGCTTCCTCCATTCGCCGCATCGCATTAGCGAAAGTCGATGACGGAACAAGCGGTTATGCCGCCCGCTGCCGCTGGCATGGCGCGGACCTTCTAAGCATCGCATGGCCGATATCGGGAGGTAGCAAGCAGCTGCCGCCGTCGCGAGCCACTCCAGCGGACGAACCCATGGCAAACAACCCCTGCCGCCCGCAATGGCGCATGACGGGCCGAATACTCCACAATTTACGGGAAACGCCGGCAATGAACCTCCCGCGGACGAGGCGCACTAACCGGCACAACCCTGGAGAATACCGATGACGAAACTTGCATTGTTTGGCGCAGCCGCGCTCGTTTGCGTTGCGGCGGCGACGTCCGTGAAAGCGCAGGAGGTGATCTACAACCCCGGCTACTGCGCCCAGTTCTATCCAAACGCCAACTGCCAGAACAAGGGACCGAACAATCCCTATACCGGCGACTATCAGCGCCGCCTCGAACTGCGCAACGCCGTCGTTCTCCGCGCCAGTCCATGCGCGTTGGGCGCGGACTTCTATGTCGGCCGCGGCGGTCGCCGCATTTATTGCTATTGAAGTCTGCTGGATTTTGAATGAGCGCCGGCCGGCTCAGTCCGCCCGGCGCTCATTCATTTGCGATCCCCATCTCCTTGATCACGCGCCCGTACTTGGTCAGTTGCACGCGCGTCATCGAACGCAACTCTTCAGGCGAATTGCCACGCACCGCGAAGCCGAGTTCCTCAAGCTTGCGGCGAACTTCGCTATCGCCGAGGGCGTTGCGCACTTCCGCATTCAGCCGCGCGATAATGTCCTTTGGCGTGCCCGCGGGCGCGAGCATGGCGAACCACGAATTGAAGAAGAAGCCGGGTAACCCGGATTCTGAAACGGTCGGCACGCCGGGAAATTGCGCCAGCCTCTGCTCCGTCGTAACACCGATCAGCCGGAGCTGGCCGCCACGCACCAGCGCGGCAACTGTGCCCAGGCCTTGGAAGCCGACTGGAATCTGTCCCGCCGCAACATCGGTCGCCGCCTGCGTGGCGCCCTTGTACGGCACATGCGTAAGCGTGATCCCGGCACTGGATGCAAATATCGCCATGGCCAGATGCTGTGGGCTACCCGGACCGCCGGAGCTGTAGTCGATCTTGCCTGGCGCAGCCTTCGCCGCGGCGATCAGATCGGCCGCCGACTTGAAGCTCGTCTGGTTGCCGGTGACCATCCCCCACTCGACGGTCGCGACCAGGGACACCGGCTCAAAATCCTTCAGGATGTCCCAACGCATCTTCGATTGCAGGTGGGGTACCATGGTCATGATGCTGTCGTTGAAGCCGCCGATCGTATATCCCTCGACCGGAGGGGCCGCGTGCGGCGGAGGGACGAACCCCGCCGCGGGAGCCGGCGCGTTCGCGCGCGCCGGCCAGTAGGTGGCGTTTTGGGGTTCGGACGGCGGCTCGCTTGCGACGCAGGCAGGACAAGGGGAGATGTGGCGTCGTGACGTGCGGCCGCCGCCCGATCGGTGAATGGCGGCAAACAAAAAGCCCGCCGCGGATGGCTTCCGCGCGGGCCCTTGAGAGTTCTTGCGATGTTGGCGTTATACCCCTGATTTGCCCGACAGGTCAAGTGTTATTTTCGTTATTTACGAAATTCGTTTTTTATAAGCAGAATCAATGGACCACCCCCCTGATCTGCCCCTGGCGACCTTTCGAATTCGTAAACGAATTGCTGACAACATGAGGAAGCTGCTTCGACGAATTGAAACAGCCTTGCACTAGCGTCGGAGCAAGGAAAAGCCCGCGACCGGCCGCCGGATGCGGGCCATGCAGTTTTTGTGACATGGCGACGTGCCGCTGATTGCCCGTCGTGTCGGGTGCGCCGAAATTTTCGTCAGCGCACGACCACACGGCAGAGTGCAGCCGGCGTGCCGCAGGTCAGAAGGAGACGGGCCGATGTACTTTGCTGCTGTTGCGTTGGCGATCCTGTCCGGCGTGTTTTACGCGGCCGGTCACCGCGAGCTCGGGGCCTATAGCGCCGACGTTTGCCGCTATGGCGGTATGTTCTGCGACAACCCGACTTACGTGATGGTCGCCGCCGGTCTTGCCGCCGTCTGGGGCAAGTTCGTCAGCATCCGCTAATTGCGCGCCAAATAGAGCGGCGCGCGCAACCGATTGCGGCGCCAGCAAAAAGCCCGCCGCCGTTTCCGGCGCGGGCTCGATACTTGTCGCGATGATGGACAAATAGCACTGATTTGCCCGACGAGTCAAGCCGAATTTTCGATATTCAGAACTTGCCCTTGCTGGCGTCCCTGGCGGCCGACATCACCCCGCCGGTAATCTGGCGCATATGCTCGCCGGCATTGGTGAACTGGCTGCGCAGGAATTCCGACTGGATGCGGAGCGCCTCCTGCAGGTCGGTAGCATGAACCAGCTTGCGGGCGTGCTCGAAGGCCGCCTTCATGTTCTGCTCGGTGAAGTTCAGCGCCTGCTTGGACATCTCGCTGCCGGGGTTCGGCATCGTCGCCATGGATTTCGCGGCGGCATCGAAGAACATGCCGAACGCCTTTTCAGCCTGGTCGATGGTTTTTTCGGCCAGATCGCGCAATTCTGCCGGAACTTCCAACTTCGGTTCAATCATGGGCGTCCTCCACTGTCGAAAGGACGTTACCATATTTCCGGCTTCTGTCTCCGCCGGATTGGCGGCTCAGTCGCGCTTGCCGGCGAGGAGCGCCGGCGGCCGGAGGGCATGCGATCAGCCGCCCGAAACCTGCGCGGCGACGTGGAAGGCCAGGAGAACCGCCGGTACGCTGATGAGCCTGAGAACCTGATCCAACGAAAGCATCGTCCGCCCCAACTTGTCCCCCGACGCCTGCCCCCACGGCCGGCGTCAATTCCCCCGCTGCAACGCGTGCTGATCCGACGTCAGCAACTGATCCGTGTAGGCTGCGCCTGAGATGGTGAGCAGCGCCAAAATCGATATAACGGCCAGCGTTTTCATGGCCTCGATGGTCGTTTTCGAATGTGGCCAAAAACGTCAGCGCTTGGCGCATTTTCAGGACGTTCCGGCGGGAACTTGTTGGCGCGCCGCGCCACACGCGCGTCCAGCAGCGATACGCCAAGCGAAATTCGTCAATCAATTTCGATGCATCGGGCCAAAACGCGCGATGCCGAATGATGACAGGATTGTGCCTTCCGCCGTGCCCCGTATTAATACCGGTACGGCTCGATATCCAGCAGCGGGAAGGCGCTGAACACACTGGGCGGATTGGTCGCCGCGGCCTGACGCAGGTAGGACCTGTCGAGCTCGCGGAAGCAGGTCGCGCCGAGTAGGCCAAGGCAGCGGATCACCTCGTCTTCCAGCAGCTCCAGCATGCGCACGATCCCCTCCTCGCCCGCCGCCGCCAGCGCCCAGCACTGCAGCCGCCCGATGCCGACCAGATCGGCGCCCGAGGCGATCGCCTTGACGATGTCGGTGCCGCGGCAGAACGACCCATCGACCATGATTTTCGCGCGCCCGGCCACCGCATTGACGATCTCTGGCAGCACATGCATCGCGCCGCGGCCGTGATCGAGCTGCCGCCCGCCATGGTTGGAGACGTAGATCCAGTCGACCCCGTGGTCGAGCGCGATCTGCGCATCCTCGGCGGTGGCGATGCCTTTTAAGACAAGCGGAATCTTGAACTTGTCCTTGATCAATTTCACGGTGCGCCAGTCGAGCCCCTTCTGGTAGTCGCCGCCGGTCGCCCGGATCCGGCTTTCCCGCACGTAGCGCTTGGCGATGTCGCGTTCGCGCCGGCTGTAATGCGCGGTGTCGACTGTGAGACAAAACGCGGCATATCCGTTAGCGACGGCGCGGCTGACCACGTCCTCGACAAAGGCATCGTCGCCGCGAACATAGAGCTGGTAGAAGCGCAGCGTGTCGGGCGCAGCCTGCGCCGTCTTCTCCAACCCCGGCTCTGATACTGAACTGAGCATGTGCGAGGCGCCGAACCTGCCGGCGCCGCGCGCGACGGCTGCGCCGGATTCGGGATCGAAAATTTCCAGCGCGCCGACCGGGGCGATCACCACCGGCAGCCGCATCCTGCGGCCGAACGCCTCCACGGAAGCATCGACCTTCGCCACATTGCGCAGCACGCGCGGGCGGAACGCGATCTCGTCGAGCGACATGCGATTGCGCCGCATCGTGGTCTCGGTCTCGGACGCGCCGACGATATAGTCCCAGGCATTCTGGTTGAGGCGGGAGCGCGCCTTGCGGATGAATTCGTGCAGGTTTTGGAATTCCTCGCCGCTGGCGCCGAGTTCAACATTGCGCGATGGCTGGACCGGCGTGCCGTCATTCATGTGCTTCGCTCCCTCTCTATTCATCCGTGCCGCGCATCGGGATCGCCTTGCCGAAGGCGCCGGCCCCGGCCAGTTCAGCAATGCGACGGTCGTCATAGCCGAGCGTTTTGCGCAACACTTCCTTGGTGTGTTGCCCGAGCAGCGGCGCGGCCACGGGATCGACCGTCGGGGTCAGGCTCATATGAAGCGGCGTCTCGATGTTGGGCACTGTGCCCGCGGTCGGATGCGGGATGCGGCTGAGCCGATCGCGATCGCGCACCTCGGGCGCGTTGAAACCTTCCTCCACCGTGCGCAGATAGCCGACGGGAATGTTGGCCTTCTTCATCTTGGCCATCCAATTCTCAAGCTTGTCGGTGGCAAAGATGCCGGCGATGATCGCACGCAGCTTTTCCCTGTTGGCGGTGCGCGCCTTGCGGTGCGAAAAATCCGGATCGGTGACGAGGTCCGGCCGTTCCAGCACTTCCGTCACCAGGCGGCGGTAGAGCCGGTCGTTGGCGCAGGCCATGTAAAGCGGCCCGTCGGAAGCGCGATAAACGCCTACCGTCGGCGATCCATTCGGCGAGTTGCCGAAACGGCCGGGATTGTTGCCGCTGATCAGGTAGGCCATGCCGTAGAATCCGGTCAAGGCGACAGCTGTATCGATCAGCGCAACCTCGACACGCTGGCCACGGCCGAGTTTTTCGCGCGCCAGCAGCGCCATCAAGATCGCATTGCAGGCGGACATCCCGGTGGCCAGGTCCACGATCGGCGGTCCGGTGCGCACCGGCTCGCCGTCCGGAAAGCCGTTGAGCGACATGAAGCCGCTTTCGGCCTGTGTGATCGGATCGAAGCCGGGACGCAGCGCAAACGAACCTTTGCGGCCATAGGCTGAGATCGAGCAATAGACCAGGCGCGGGTTGCTCGACACCACCGAGTCGTAGTCGAGGCCGTACTTCTTCATCACGCCGCCGGAAAAGTTCTCTACCACCACGTCCGCTTTCGCGATCAGGGCGCGAGCGACCTCGAGCGCTTTCGGGTTGGTGAAGTCGAGCGCAATGCCATGCTTGTTGCGGTTGAGGCTGAGGAAGGCCGCGCTCTCGCCGCCGATTTCGGCGTGCTCGTAGGCCCGCGTATCGTCGCCGCCGTCGGGATTTTCGATCTTGATGACCTCGGCGCCGAAATCCGCCAGCGTCTGCGTGCAGGCCGGCCCGGCGACCACGCGGGTGAAATCAACCACCAGCACCCCGTCGAGCGCCGTCGGCTGATCCTTGGCGCGCGGCGTGCGCTCCGGCAGATGCGGTCCTGCGGTCATTTCAGGCGTTTCCCCGTGCTTTTGCCCGGCGACTTCTGCGCCAGCGCTTTGGCTTTTGGGGCTTTTTAGCGAAGGCCGCAGATTAGGCCAAATCCGGATTTTGCAGGGCCGGACCTGTCGCGGGCATAGCTGCGCGCTTCCAGGCCCGGGATTTCCCGAACCTGGCTTGAATGCGACCGATGGCTATTGGAGGTGCAGATGCGGCAGGCAGCCGCCGATCACTGCTGGTTCTTCTGCCAGAACGACAACAGCCCCTGCGAGGCGGAGCCGCCGATCACACAGGGGATGCCGACCGCGACCGCCCCTAGCGCTGCGGCGGAGACGCAGCCCAACGCCACGGCGCCGACGCCGACCTGTCCCCACATGTCGAGATTGCGCCGCGCATCCGACCCCTTGGCCTTCAGGTCTTCCACCGCCGCCACGGCATCGCGGCGCAACGCGCCGATCTGCACGGTATCGGCCGCCTCGACCACCTCGGCGAGCGGTGCTTTGAGCGGCTCCTTCGCGCGAGAGAGTTCGCTACGCAAAAATTCCCGCAAGGCCGCGTCGCGAATGGCGTAGCTTGCCAGCGTGTATCGCGCCATGCTGCCGACCGTCAGCTTATCGACGGTGTCGCGGCTCTTGCTCCACGGCAGCATCTCTTCGATGCGCTTGATCGGCATATGCGAGCCCGTCGCGAAGTAGTAGCCCCACAGCGTATCGAGCAGATCTTGGCTGCCGGCAAAGGACAGCGTCGTGTTGACCTTCTTCTCTTCCTTGGCGAAGGGGTTCTTGGTGAACGTGGTCTTCAGCTTGTCCATCATGTCGGGCTTGGTTTCTTCCAGCGGAATCTCGCTGAGGATCGGCAACTTGCCCGAGAGATAGGCATCGATCATGGCGCGCCGCGCCGGCATCCGCGGCGCCACGCGGCGAAGCAGATTGCGCCAGTCCGGATGCCCCGAATAGGCGATGGCGCGGACGATCACCCACTCGTCTTCCGGCGCCACCGGAAAGAAGCTCGCAATCAGCTTCTCGGCCTTTGCCGGGTTCGATCCAATCGCGCCCGCAATGAAGCCGAGATAGATGCCGGCATTCTCCGGCTCCTTGAAGGTCTGGGTGTGGAACAGCACCCGCACGGCGGCGGGCACATGGGCATAATCCGGCTTGGCCCGGTAATTGTAGATCCACTGCTGGACGACACCGAGCGACGCGCGCGGGTCAACCTCGGCTGCCTTCTCCGCCCGCGCAGGCTGAACCAGCATGATCGCGGCGGCGACGAGGGCTACGTAACGCATGTAATGCTCCTGGCAAGCGTCGGCGCAATAACGTCAACGCGTCCGGCTACTTGGTTGGCGGAGACATGAGGCGCGCATTGCGACAATTCTGAGAAATCGCCCGTTAAGCTTGGCGTTCAAAATGTGGCAGCGACTGCCCGCAACTCTCCCTGAGTCAGACATTCTTTTGCCCCTCCCCCGCACTTGCATCGGAGCCGGATAGGCAGGAGTCCGGCAGGGACGTGAGTAACAGACGCAGCATCCACCGCCAGCGCGCACAACGGCTGCTGACGGTGGGCGGAATACTGGCCGCTACGGTCGCAATGATGTCGATCGCGATGGCGGCCGAAGCGATCGTCGTCGAAGGCAATCGGCGCGTCGAGGCGGACACCATCCGATCCTATTTTCATGCCGCAGCCGGCGGCCGTTACGACGAAGCCGCGCGCGACGCCGCCTTGAAGGCGCTGATCGCGACCGGGCTGTTCGAGAAGGTTTCGATCGATCGCGCAGGCGAAACGCTCGTCGTCCACGTCACCGAGGCCCCGGTGCTTGCGCGCGTCGCGTTCGAAGGCAACAAGAAGGTCAAGGACGCCGACCTTTCCGCGGCGATCGAGTCCAAGCCGCGCGGCTCGTTGCAGCGCGCGACGGTGCAGTCGGATACCAATCGCATCGTCGATGTCTATCGGCACGCCGGCCGCGACGAGGTCGTCGTCAAGCCCGAAATCATCGACCGCGGCAATGGCAGCGTCGACCTGGTCTATACGATCACGGAAGGCGCCAAGACGCCGGTGCGCAAGGTTGAATTCACCGGCAACCGGGCGTTCGGCCAGCGGCAGCTCAACGCCGTCATCAAGACCTCGGCGCATTCAATGCTGAGCTTCTTCACCGGCGGCGATACGTATGACCCCGATCGCGTCGCGCAGGATCGCGAGCTGCTGCGCACCTACTATCGCAGCAAGGGCTATGCCGACGCCAGCGTGACCGCGACGACCGCCGAATACGATCCCGCGCAAAAAGGCTTTACGGTGACCTTCGCGATCGACGAAGGCCCGCTCTACAAGTTCGGCGGCGTCGACGTCATCTGCAATATTCCCGGTGTCGATACCGGCCCGTTGTCGCGGCTTCCGGTGGTCCGTTCCGGCGCCACGTTCGACGGCAACGCCCTCGACAAGACAACCGAGCTTCTCGCCATCGAGCTGTCGAAGCTCGGCTATCCCTTCGCGCACGCCACACCGCGTATCACCCGCGATCCGGCCGCGCAGCGCATCGACATTACTTTTGTGGTCGACCAGGGTCCGCGTACCTATGTCGAGCGCATCGAAATCCATGGCAATTCGCGCACCCGCGACTATGTGATCCGCCGCGAGTTCGACTTCGGTGAAGGCGACCCTTACAACAAGACCTTGATCGACCGCGCGGAACGCCGGTTGAAGAACCTGAACTACTTCAAGACCGTGAAAATCACGAGCCGCCCGGGCTCATCGCAGGACCGCGTCGTGCTCGACGTCGAGGCCATCGACCAGCCGACCGGCGACATCAACTTTGCCGGCGGCTACGGTACGACCGACGGCTGGCTCGGTGAGGTCAAGCTGAGCGAACGCAATCTCTACGGCACCGGTTACGACGTAAGGGCGGCNGCGACNTTTGGTCAGTATGCGCGCAGCATCAATCTTTCGGCNTCCGAGCCGTACTTCCTCGGCACGCGCGTCGCGGCCGGCATCGANCTGTTCGGCCGGCAAAGCGACCCCTCGTACTACCAGTCCTATGGCAGCGCGACCTATGGTGGGGCGCTGGTGTTCGGTACGCCGCTGACCGAGCAGCTCGGCGTGCAGTGGCGNTACTCGCTCTATAACCAGAACATCACGCTGTCGCCGAACTCGAGCGGCCTCACCGCATCGCTGCCGATCCAGCAAGCCGCCGCGGCCCGACCGGCCCGGGTTTCGCAGGCCGGAACCACCACCACCTTCTCGACGCTCGACAATAACAAGAGCCCAACCAGCGGAATCAGGTCGCAGCTCAGCCAGGACATCGCCGGCCTCGGCGGCGACGTGCGATTCCTCCGCACCACCAACGACACCCGCTACTACAAGCAGATCAACAGCGACGTCGTCGCGATGGTGCGCGGGCAGGGCGGCTACATCACCGGCTGGGGCGGCCAGCAGGCGCCGCTCATGAACAGCTTCTTCGGCGGCCCGACCATGGTGCGCGGCTTTGCGCCCTATGGCTTCGGGCCGCGCGACCTGACCGCAGGCTC
>JGI25406J46586_10001692_pt1 | contig 10403 bp, 12 predicted proteins | sample TabmetS4T2R2_FD_46586 | JGI IMG/M metagenome (IMG submission 46586) | reverse complement strand
CCTTGCGCGCACCGAGGCCACCCATACGCCTCGTGACTGGGGTCGCTCACGCCAGGGTTTGGGTGGTGTCGGCGATCTCCGTTGCGATGACGGGCGGCACAAAACGCCGCCCGTCGCCTACGCCTCCGCACTCAACCCTCAGCAACACAAAACTGACGTCCGCGTGCGGATCGCTGCGAGCCGCTATGTGGACGCGTTGCGATAGTGCTCGTGGCTATGCCAGGGAGGACAACCCCGTTCAGTGAGGTTGTCCCCGAGGTCGTCCCGGCTTGACTGTTTAAGCCACGCCAACCAGGGAGGAGAGATGCAGGTACTGGTGGGAGAGCTGGACGAACTCGACGCGGCCATCACGCCGGTCCAGCGCATCGCGGAGCGTCGGTGACTGCGCCGCCCAGATCACCGCGTCGCCGTGCACTTCCCAGAGTCGGTACAGGACTCCGAATCGAGGTTGGCGAAACTGCGAGGCGGCCACTCGGAACCGATCACTCTTCGGTTCTGACCGAGCCGCTTTCAGGCGGCGCCGCTCGCGAAAGAACCACTGCAACTCCTCGGATGCGGCCGGCGTTATCGGCGTGGCGAGCTCCTCACGCAGCGCGGTTCGGAATACCGGGATGGCCTTCGCGAACGGCTGCGGCACGAGTACGCGAATCGTCCATCGTGTGAGGGTTCGCAAGAGCTCCGCGTGACGATATAGAAACTGGCGGAAGTCGAGCGGGACGGCGCTGGTCACGAGGTACACGAACACGTGCTCGATGCGTTCCAGTTCTATTCCGACAGGCAACTTGTCCGGGAAGTAGCGCCGGACCTGCGTAGCACCCGAGCCGAACGTGAGATGAGGAAGTTCGCGGTCCTCGAGTTGATCTCCACAGAGCCGTCTGAAGTACGCGTGCTTGTCCTTCTCGGTCCCCAACCAGGCAAAGGCATGATCCGCCAAGACCAGGTCGAACACCATCAGCCGCTCCACCATTCGGCCGAGCGGCATTGGCTTGCGGTGGCGGTTGTCAGGCTCGTCAATCGCCTCGTAGAGCGGTTTGTGCCGCACGTGAAAGAGCCGCCCACGATGTAGGGCGCCGACCTGAATGGGCCGGGCGTAGCCGCGTTCGACCAGCTTCCGCAGGAAATCGTGGACCTTCTGCCCATGAGCGATGCCGGCGAACGCACAGTACTGGCGCGGAACGAAGACGCCGCCGTGGATCATGACGTCGACCAGAAAACGCGCCTGTCGTTCGGTGAACCCAAACGCGGCGACCGCCCGTTCTCGTTCGCAGTTCTCGCGCTCAAGGTTCCAGTTTTCTGACGGCGACGACGTCATAAGAACTCCTCCGCAAGATGCGGATCCGGCGACGCGCCGCCGCTGCGGCCGGCGGTGTGAATGCTGAATCCGGATCGGTGTGCGGCCGCGCTGTGACCACCCCGGTAGTGCTCTGTGGTGACCTCGATGTCGCGGTGGCGGATGTCGCCATCGACATCGACGTACTCGATGCGGACATCCGGGAAGTGCACCTGTTCGTCGAAGTAGGGCAGGTCGTGCTCGCGCGCCCACGCTTCGACCTCTTGCCGTGTTCGATCGGGCCGTCCGTCGGTGTTCGGGTCGTCGCGATTGCGATCGTGAAGAAACTGTTGATACTCACGCTTCAACTCCCGATCGAGTTTCACGCGCACGACGCGCGCCTCGCGTTCGCGCAGCCGTTCCGCCTCGGTCAGGTACGCCCGATAGAGCTGCGCGTCGTGCGTCCGTTCGCGTGCCCGGTCGGCGCCAGAGTAGAAGACTTGACGCGCTCCGGAGTCCGCGTTGCGGTGCCGCTCCAAGAGTTCGCGGCCGCCGTCCGTCAGGGCTACGACGTGATCGCGTCCATCGAACGGAAGTCTCTGTATCAGACCCTCCCGTTCGAGATGGCGGAGATCTCGTTCACGCACATCGAACGGGTCCCCCCGATCGAGCAGATCCCTTTCCGGAACGACACGAAACGCGCCGACGATGGACAGCGTTCGTGCGTCGCTGCCGTTCAACGAGTACTCGCGGTCGCGATCGCGTACCAGCTCACGCTCGAGGCCTCGCGGCAGGTCCACATAGCGGGCGAACACGTCATGAGGATCATGTTCCGCAGCGCTCTCGTTGGCATTGCGGGTGCCGCGTTCGCGTTCGTCCCGCCACTGATCGGCACGATCGCGTGAGTCGTAGCTGCGGGGATCGTCTTGAAACATCCAGTCGCTTCGAACGCGCGACGTGCTCGCGGATTAGAGCTTCGGCGTGCGTCATAAGGATTATCGGGACGCGTCAAACGGACAGCAATTCAGCTTCGTGCAAAGAAGGGCTGTTGCGGGTGGACTCGGTTGCTGATCCAACTTCTGGGAGGAGGCTGCGCACACCGTACGCGCATGGTGGTACGCTCGAGATCAGCAGCGGCCTTCTGCTGCGCTCCGGCCTCCTCGATTGTTTGGCGCTCATCTTCGCGACAAATTCGAAGAGCCGGACGTAGCACTCGATGCACGGCATAGAGCTGAACGTGCCGTCAGATCGTCGGCTGCGTCCAAACCCGGTCTGCTTCTTTGGCACAACAAGACGGCTCCGGGCGTGGGCGGGTGTATGAGGTCGTTAGAATAGGCTCGGGATTTCATGGTCGACGACGTGCAGGTCCGATTGGCCGCGTTCAGATTCCTCGAAGAACAGCGACGGCTCGCCGCAGATGAAGGCGTCTTGGCACGCAAGGTCCTCGTCGAGGGCTTCATGTACGAAGGCCAGCGAGTGCCGCTCATGGGACCGCAAGGAATCTTCAAGCCGCGCGTTTTCCCCGACATTCCGCTCAGCATCACAACGGTTGCTGTGGTGGAGGGCGAGACGCGGCCGTACGACGACGCATTTGGCGAAGACGGTTTACTTCGGTATCGATATCGTGGCACTGACCCGCGGCATCACGAGAACGTCGGCTTGCGGCTCGCGATGGAGCGGCGAGTCCCGCTCGTCTACTTCCACGGCATCGTCCCGGGCGTCTACGTGGCCGAATGGCCCGTCTACATCGTGGGCGACGACCCAGAACATTTGACGTTCACTGTGAGCGTGGACGATCGGCGGTTCGCAAACCTCGGCTCCTTGGACTCACCCGACTTGCAGGAAACCGAGATTCGTCGCCGATATGCGACGCGTCTTTTTCAGCAGCGCCTGCACCAGCGCGAGTTCCGTGAGCGCGTTGTGCGGGCGTACCAGCATCACTGCGCCGTTTGCCGTCTGCGCCGCGAGGAACTCCTCGATGCGGCTCACATTGTGCCGGATGCCGATCCGCAAGGTGTGCCGTCGATACGGAACGGGGTTGCGCTGTGCACCCTCCATCACGCCGCCTTCGATAGGCACGTGATCGGGATCACGCCCGACTACATCGTTCACGTTCGTCGAGATGTTCTCGACCAGGAGGACGGCCCGATGCTGATCCACGGCCTCCAGGGGTTTCACGGACAGCTGCTTCGGGTGCCAGCCCGGGAGGTCTGGCGACCGGACCGGCACCTCCTTGAGGAGCGGTATGCGTCATTCCGGCACATGGCCGGCTAACGCAGGCCTCCTTGCAATCCGCCCCCCAATCTCGCCGGTCGGCGTTGGGCTCGTACTTGGTACGATTGCGAACGCGACGCAGGCCAAGCGCCATGATGAGGCTCGCCGGTCCGGGCGGGTGTGGACTGTGTGATTCGGGAGCAACCAATGTCGGAATCGAACGTGTGTGGTCGTTGCCAACAGCCGCTGAGGTCAGACGAGACCATCTCCGTCGTCAACGTCGGGCCTCGCTGCTATCAGTGTTTCAACGAGGAGACGGCCACGGTGATGGGCGTCGACTTCGACAACACGCGTCTTCAGCCGGTTACCGTTGTCGACGCCGATGGCACTGACCATACCTTCGAGTTCCGGTCGATGCTCGTCGGTACGGGTCATGCTCTTTACGCACGAGAGCGCCTGCCCGAGGGCCAGGATGGTTACGAGTTCTCCGTCCTTGGGGATTTCGAAGAGGACGTGTGGGAGCTTTTCAAGTTGCTGTACGACCGCATCAGACGTGAACTCGCCGTCCGCCACGTGGAACGAGGTGAGCTCGGTTGGCGGATCACCGACGACCATCGTCTCGTCGGCCGTATCGTCTGGGATCCGGACCGTTCCGGAGATGCCCCATTGCTGGTTGTCGACGGCCGCCCCTTCACCTGGGATCAGGTGGGGCGAATGTTGATGGCCTTCGAAGGGTTCACCCTCCGAGCCGTCGTCGACGACACCATTGAAGTTGTCGGGGGTCCGCTCCTCGATGGGGGCGACTCGTAGTCGCCGGTCCCTCGTCACAATTGGTGAAGCACTCCTCCTTTCCCGGATGATCGAAGCGGCGGTTCCCGCCGAAGACGGACGTCCTGGTCGTGCGCAGTGCGGTGATGTTCTCGATCGGGAGGACGGCCCATCGCTGATTCACGGCCTCCAGCGGCTCCACGGGTGGACGTTGCGCCTGCCACGCAGGCAGGGTAGGTTTGGTCGCGGAGCGATCACCTGCTCGATGAGAGTTCCGCTATTGCGGTGTCTAGAGACTAGGGTGAGCCAAGAGCGTTGACCTGGTCGCAGGCTGGGAGTGTGGACGAATCCAGGTCTCAAGTCCGAATGCGGAAGAGATGCTACGCTACGTGCCGATGGGAACGCCCAGCCCGACCCTATTGCCGTTCGAATCCCAGGAGCACCTTGCGTTTCCAGAGTTCTTGAGAAGATTTCGATGGCGTGGGTCGTCGGAGACGACCGTTGCCACCTTGGATGTACCTAGCGATGCCCGGACGAGCGTTACCGTCCCAGTCTTTACGAATGAGTTCTGGACTGCCAAGCAACGCGCCGCCCACAGCCTGCACGAGATCTCGTATCGCGCCTGCTTCAAACCGCAGCTCCCGCGCTTCTTCATCGAGCGGCTTACCGCTCCCGGGGATGTCGTCTACGACCCCTTCATGGGGCGTGGAACGACGCTCATCGAAGCAGCTTTGATGGGACGAGTTCCTTCGGGATGTGATGTGAACCCGCTCAGTCGTGTGCTCTGCGAACCGCGCCTGAACCCACCGGCGTTCTCAGAAGTTGAGAGTGCTCTGGCAGCTGTCGATTTCGACGATGCGGATGACGCACCAGCGGAACTTCTCGTCTTCTATCATCCGGAAACGCTCCGAGAGATCAGCGCATTGCGCAAGCACCTCATCCATCGGGAACAGGCGTCTGCTCTGACGGCCGCAGACCGCTGGATTCGAATGGTGGCGATCAACCGGTTGACAGGCCACTCGTCAGGATTTTTTTCCGTCTACACGTTGCCGCCGAATCAAGCGGTCTCGGTACGCTCACAAGCCAAGATCAACGAAAGATTGAAGCAGCAACCATCGCGTCGCGACGTGCGTGGGATCATTCTGAACAAGACTCGTTCTCTCTTCGAGGAGGTAACACCTGATATCCGCGCACGGCTGCGAGTGACCGAAAGCAAAGCCCAACTCGTGGTTGGGTCTTCATCTGACACCCCCGGTATCGCGGCCGGGTCAGTCGCTCTCGTTGTCACATCCCCGCCGTTTCTCGATGTCGTTGATTACAAGACCGACAATTGGCTGCGATGCTGGTTCTGCGGGATTGACGCAACAAGGATCGCGGTCACGCTGGCAAGGACAGTTGAACAGTGGAAGACGTTCGTGACTGCCACGCTCGCCGAACTGCACCGAGTTGTCAGGCCAGGCGGATACGTTGCGTTCGAGGTTGGCGAAGTGAAAGCCGCCACTTTGCGTCTCGAGGAAGTAGTAGCCCCGGCAGGGCTCAGCGTTGGATTTGAGCCAATCTTGGTACTCGTCAACGCCCAGCAGTTCACAAAAACCGCCAACTGCTGGGGAGTTGCGAACAACCGCAAGGGCACGAACACCAATCGCGTCGTCGTTTTCAGAAAGGTCCGCTAATCAGAGCGATTCGATGGTTACTCTCACATTCCAACTATCGACAGAGGCCGTTGGCGCATTGTTGCGACCAGTCGTTGGAGAAGGTGGTTTCCAAAGTCTGCTTCGACAGCTCCAAGCCTCACTCGACAACGACAAGCTCACGCTCACATCAGATCTAATCGCAAAGATGGTGCGGTATGTTCGCGATTACGGCCAAGGTGGGTTTCAAGGGCGCCTTGATGCTGTGCTCGGCGAGCTGAAGAAACTGAGCGAAGTTCTACGGCCGTTGGACGAGATTCCCTGACTCTCCTTGGTAGCTGGGAAAGTCTGGACGAGGAAATGCTGTAGGGAACCGTTGACTCCCTGCTGGTCGTCCCGGAGGCGTATGTCGTTTCTTCCAGCTGTTCAGCGCGAGATCAATTCTCGACAACCCAACGATCCGGTTCGGGTGACGCTCGAGTTTCTTCGGGCCAACGCCGTGGGTCGCCAGAACGCGATTCCGCTGCCGACTATCGTCGCGCAGCTCCAGGCACAAGGCGTCAACGTCACAGAAACGGGCTTCCAGCAGACAGTGCTCGCTGATTCCCGCGATAGGGACTACTTCATAGGTTCTGGTCGCCGGGGGTACTTCCTGATTGAGACAGCTCAGGACGCAGCGGAGATGCGCGATTTTTATGAGGTGAGGATCCGTGCGGAACAACAGAACCTTGCGAATCTCCGAAGGCAGGCGGCGGCAGTTGGATGGAACATCTAGAAACGCCGATGAGTGATGACTTGACGGATCCAAGCGGCGTCTCCCGGCCGACGGTGCCTAACGTCGATGCCCTGTTGGGCGTTCCGTTGCGGGTCCTCGATGACGGCTTCGTGCGTGTTATTGATTACATGGGTGATGACAGAGCTGTGGTGCAAGCGGCGCGAGTGTCATACGGTGTCGGAACGAAGCGAATCCGAGAAGACCGCGGGCTGATTCGGTACTTGATGCGTCATGGCCATACGACACCCTTCGAGATGTGCGAGCTCAAGCTTCACGTTCGCACTCCGATGGACGTTTGGAGACAGTGGATTCGCCATCGGACCGCGAATGTGAATGAATACTCAACGCGTTATTCAGTGGCCATTGATGCGGCGCAAGTGACAGCCAGCGATCAATGGCGGTTGCAGGCGCTGACCAACAGACAAGGCAGCACAGGCTACCTCCCATACAACGTCGGCGAACGGCTTTCGGCAGCTGAGGCCGAGCTCCACCTGACAGCGAGAGCTATCTATGAAGATCGGCTTAGCGCCGGCGTCGCCAGGGAACAGGCCCGCAAAGATCTCCCGTTGTCGACGTACACCGAGGCGTACTGGAAGATCGACCTTCACAACCTCCTCCACTTTCTTCAACTTCGAATGGATTTTCATTCCCAACAAGAGATCAGGGCGTATGCGACAACCATAGGGGAGCAGATTGTCGCGAAGTGGGTACCTGTCGTATGGGAGGCGTTCGTCGACTACCGATTGCGCGCTGTCCAGTGGTCGCGTTTAGAGATCGAGATTGTGGCTTCTGTAATTGCTGGAACCGTCGATCATGCCTGCGAGTTGGCAGCTGAATCGGGTCTGCTACGTAAGAATGACCGTGGTGAGATGGTTCCGAATCGAGAACGTGCCGAACTCGAATCGAAACTTCAGAGAATCGGTCTATCGATTCCGTGGGCGTGATCGAAATGTGCTATTTCGAAAGGGGCGCCGTGAGAAGGTTCAATTTCGCTGACTTGGCTAGCTGCTGGGCAAGGCTCTTCATCAGGTCCTTGCCGTCAGCGTAGTTCGGCCACCCAACCACATTGACGTGTCGCGGCGGGTCGTCGTCCCGGATGGCTTTCAGCTTCTGATTTTGCACTGCTTCAACAGGAACGTCTGCCCTGCCATAGAGTCGCGGTTGAGGATGCTGCTCAAGCACGTTCCCACCGAGCGCCCAGATCTCGTCGTCGAGAAGGTTCGTGATCTGGTACACCGAGAGTTTCAGGTCCGGCGGAGGCATGAACGCTTCGGGCGTTGCGCGATTCTCCGTCCGCTTGAAGTGGTTCTTCTGCAACAAGAACCGCGCAAGTAGCTCGTTGGGATCTTTGAGCTCGAAATTGGAAGTTACGTTCGAACGACGGTCCTCCGTTCTTGGGCGCGCCGCTCGGAAAGTGATCCACTCGCCGCTCGGAAACTGATCCACCTGAGGGCCTGATTGGCGGACTTGCGGGGCTGTCGCGCTCCGGGGTCCGCTGGAGAGGATGCTCAAGGTGGACCAGGTACATGTCATTCGCCATAAGGTGCTGGTGGACGGTCGCTCACAGCGACAGGTTGCCAAGGAGTTTGGGATCTCGCGGGTCACGGTCCGCAAATATGTCGAGGGCGCGGTGCCGGTGCGGCGGGAGTCAGAGCCGCGGGCGCGCCCGGTGTGGGAGAAGGTCGGTGGCCGGATCGAGGCTCTGCTGGCCGCGTCGAAGGACTGGACGGGTGGCAAGCAGCAGCTCACCGCCACGCGCCTGCACGAGGTGCTGATCGGCGAAGGCCATCGGGTCGGGGCCTCGCTCGTCAAGGCGGCCGTCGCGGAGTGGAAGCGGCAGCGGCGCGAGGTCTTTGTGCCGCTGACCTATCGGCCGGGCGATCTCGCTGAGGTCGACTTCTTCGAGGTGCTCGTCGATCTCGACGGCACGCGCCGGAAGGCGTGGCTGTTCCTGATGCGGCTTATGTACTCCGGGCGCGACTTCGCGTGGATCTACGAGCGCCAAGATCAAGTCAGCTTCCTCGACGGCCACGTGCGGGCGTTTACGCACTTCGGGCGTGTGCCGGCGCGCCTCGCGTACGACAATCTGAGAGCGGCGGTCGTGCGCATCCTGGTGGGCGGGGAGCGGACGCTGACGCCTCGGTTTGCCGCGCTCGCCTCGTACTACCTCTTTGAGCCGTGCTTCTGTCGACCCGGCGAAGGGCATGACAAGGGTGGGGTCGAGAGCCGCGGGAAGGCCGTGCGGCGCCAAGCGCTGACCCCGATCCCGACGGCGCCGACGCTCGACGCGATCAATCAGGTGTTGCTCGCGCGGATGGACGCGCGCCTGACGACCGGCCGCGATGGCGCCGGCGAGACGATCGGAGCGCGCTTTGGGGTGGAAGGTCCGGCGATGCGCCCGGTACCGGCACCGTTTCTCGCCGAGGCCACGACGTTTGTCACCGTCTCTCCTCGGGCGCTCGTGCGGCTCGAGGGCGCGGTGTACTCGGTGCCGTGTCGCTGGGCCGGGCTTGATCTGGTCGCCCGTGTCGGGGCCACCACGATCACGATCGTCGGACGCGACGGCACGTCGATTCCACACCCGCGGAAACGCTTCGGTCAGCGGTCGATCGATTACCGGCACTATCTCCCTGAGCTGGCGAAGAAACCCCAAGCCGTGCGTCAGGTGCTGCCCGAGCTCCTGCGCGATCTGGGCGATCCGTTTCCGGCGGTGTGGGCGCACTTCCAGACGGCGCATCCCGAGCGAGAGGCCGCTCGGCTCTTCGCGAAGGTGCTCGGACAGATTGAAACGCAAGGGCTGGCCCACGTGGCGGCCACTGCCACCGGCGCGCTGATCACTGGGGCGCCGGTACTCCTGGCGCTGAAGCCGACCCTGGCGGCCACCACGCGCGAGGCCGTCGCGGTGCCCGCGGCGCTACGCGACGTCGAGATCGCGAGCGGCTGTGCCGCGGACTACGACGGCTGGCTGACGGAGGTGCCGGCATGAGCGCCGCCGCCCTCACGCGTGATCTCGTGCTCACGCACACGCGCGCGCTCAAGCTGCCGGGCATGGCCCGGACCTTTGAAGGTCTCGCCCGCCAAGCCCGCGACGCACACTGGCCGCACGAGGACTATCTCCAAGAGGTGCTCAGCGCAGAGCTCGCGTCTCGCCACGAGTCCGTGATCCGGCAGCGCTTGCGCGAGGCGCGCTTCCCCGAGGTGAAGACCCTCGACACGTTCGACTTTCCCGCGGCCGACGGTGTCAGCGCGACGCAGATTCATACGCTGGCCCGCGGTGAATGGGTGACCGCGCCCGAGAATCTGATCCTCGCCGGACCGATCGGTACCGGGAAGACGCATCTGGCGATCGCGCTCGGCGTCGAAGCGACCAAGCAGAAACGCCGCGTCCTCTTCACGCGCGCGGCCGACCTCGTGCGCCAGCTCCTGGAAGCCCGCGATGCGCGCGAGCTCACGCGCCTGCAGCAGCGGCTGCGACGAGTGGAAGTGCTGATCATTGACGAGCTCGGCTTCGTCCCCTTTGATCGCGTGGGCGGCGAGTTGCTCTTCAATCTGATCACCGATCGCTATGAGCGGCGGGCAACGGTCGTGACGACGAATCTCGCGTTTGCGGAATGGGTCACCGTCTTCGCCGGCGACGAAAAGCTCACCACGGCGCTGCTGGATCGGCTCGCCCACCATGCCACGGTGATCACGACCAAGGGGAAGAGTTATCGGATGCGGAAGCGGCGCGGCCCGGGGTAACCGC
>JGI25406J46586_10001691_pt1 | contig 10406 bp, 6 predicted proteins | sample TabmetS4T2R2_FD_46586 | JGI IMG/M metagenome (IMG submission 46586) | reverse complement strand
TGACCTCGTCCGACCACAATGGACAGACATACACGCTGACCGGACCAGAGCTGCTCACACTCGCCGACCAGGCGGCGGTGCTGTCTCGCGTCCTGAACCGCCCGGTGCGGACCGAGATCGTCTCGGCAACCCAGGCACATACTTCCATCGAGGAACTGTTCCGGGCCCATGGCCTGGACGCTGCCATCGTCGATGGTTATCTCGCCGCCCTCGAGTGGGGTAGAACCGGCGGCGCGGCCGTACTGACCGACGATATCCCCCGCATCCTCGGCCGTCCGGCGACCACGTTCGAGACGTGGGTCCGGGACCACGCGGACGGGTTCAACTCTTGAACTGGAACGCACTGCTTTCGACCCACCGGCCGGATGCGAGGTCGCCCAGCGCGGCCCAGACCTGCGTCGCGACCTGCTGACTCAGTATCCGACTCCTACCGGCTACGCACCACCAACCGACGGGACTCGGCCTGCCGAGTTCCGCCGGAAGTTTCCGCCTCGGCATCAACACTGAACGCTCGACGGTTTACATTCCCAGGTGTGGCAGAGGTAGTCGCCGGGCGCTACCGGTTGATGGAGCCGCTGGGCCGGGGCGGGATGGGTGTGGTGTGGCGTGCCCGCGACGAACTGCTCGACCGGGACGTCGCTGTCAAGGAGATCCACCGGCCTGGCAGCCTGGCCCCCGAGGACTCCCTCCCACAGCGGGCGTTACGAGAAGCCAGGGCGGCCGCGCGGCTGCGCCATCGGGGAATCATCATGGTGCACGACGTGGCGATCCACGACGGGCGGCCATGGATCGTCATGGAACTGATCAAGGGCCACTCGCTCGCCGAGGTGCTCGAACACGACAGCGTGCTACCAGAGCGACGGGCCGTCGAGATCGGGTTACGGGTGCTCGACGCACTCGACGCCGCACACCGCAACGGGATCCTGCACCGGGACGTGAAACCGGCGAACATCCTACTCGACGGTGATCGCGTCGTGCTGACAGACTTCGGCATCGCCGCAATGGACGGGGCCACCACCCTCACCGCCACCGGCCACCTCATCGGCTCACCCGAGTACATCGCACCCGAGCGGATCAACGGTCAGAAAGCCGGCCCCGCCGCCGACCTCTGGGCACTCGGCATCACCCTCTACACGATGGTCGCCGGCCACTCACCATTCCGCCGCAGCGACGTCCAGGCCACCTACGCCGCCGTGCTCACCGCCGATCCCGACCCACCACCCGGCTCAGACCTGCTCTGGCCCGCCATAGCCGGCCTGCTGCACAAAGACCCCACGCAACGCCTCACCGCCGAGCGTGCCGTCCCACTGCTGGCCGCCGTGACGAATGCCCCGCCGACGCCGACCAGGCCGGGCAGCGCGATTCCGGACAACGCACGAACAGTGCCCCTCACAAGGACGCCATCGAACGACACCGACATCCTCGCGCCAGGAAAACGCCACCGCCGCTGGATTGCCGTCCTCGCCCTACCGTTGGTACTGCTGCTCGCGATCAGCACGGCCGTCTGGTTGGCCTGGCCGCGAGGCGACACCCCAGCAAGCCCCGCCGCGCACCCGTCCTCCACGGCGACCTCAACACACCCCGCTCCCTCGACCAGCACGGACAACCCTCTACCGCCACCACCGGCCGGGTTCAGGATCGCCATCAATCCCGGGGTAGGCAGCCTTGCCGTGCCGCAAACGTGGGTGGACGTCGGCACACAAGGGTGGAGCAACCACCCGAACCTCGATCCGTCCCCGTTCGTCGCCGTGTACCTGTACATCGTCCCCGAAGAAGGAAAAACCCCCGTGACCGCACTGGCCGAAACGGAACAACAGATCCAGGCCGACCGCCCAGACGACCAGTACGAACGGATCAGGCTGACCGAACTGCCCACCCAGGACGTCAGCACGGCGGCCGAACTGGAGTACACCGCGCACAGGGGAACCTACGATCACGAACTGTTGCGCCACATCACTACCCCGAACGGGCGGGCCTACCTACTGATCTTCCAGGTCCGCTCCGACACAGCGGCGAACATGGCTCCTGACTGGTCGAACGCACAACCCACATTCACCACCATCCTCAACAGCTTCCGCCCAGGTCCCTGACAACACACAGAACTTCACCGCTGACCACCCCGCACAAGCGACCTGAACTTACCCCCGTCCGGGGTCATCCAGCGATTCGATCGCGTTCGTGGAGCAGATCAGTAGCTTCATTCAACAATAGTATTCTGGCATGCCACACAACACGGACCGGGCCGCCTCCCGGAGGAAACGGCCAGGTCAACCTGTCTAGCCCCGGCGGGATTGGAACCCGCGCTACCGCCTTGAGAGCGGATGGTAGCCAGTCTCGTCCTGGATCTGCTGGGCCCGTTTGCGGTTGTGGCCCGTATCGTCGAGTTCGCTACGGGTTTCGCTGATCCTGGCGAGTACGATCAGAGCGCGGCATTCAACGATTCGGTGGCCCATGTCCACGGCCAACGCAAGGGCTTCGGTCGATAGTGCATGCGCGGCGGACAGATCAGCGAGATCGCAGTGGTCCTCGGCCGAACCGACGAGGGCCATGGCCTGTTCCTTACGGTAGCCCTTCGTCTCCGCGACACGGAGCGCTTCTCTGTGGTAATAGAGGGCGTTCCTGGGTTGCCCGCAAACTTGATACGTGTTGCCGACGGAATCCAGGACGAGACAACACTCCTGCATGTTTGTGATCTCGCCGGTCTGCGCGAGCGCGCACTGCACATGTTTCATCGCTTCGGCCCGGTGTCCGGCGACGGCATGTGTGTGGGCCGCTTCCGCGTGAATCGTGGCGCCGCCATATCGGGTGCCGGTCTCCTGGTATGCGGCGACTGCGGCGGTGATATCAGTCAGCGCGAGGTCGTATTCACCTCGGAGTCGGTACGCTGCCGCACGGGTTTCCAGCAGCATTTTTGTCGAATGTCTTCGATGTTTCCGGTCTACGGCGAGACCCTCGTTGCCAACTTGGAGAGCCTCGTCCAGCCGACCTAGGCTCAGTAGCATCGAACAAAGATTCAACGCCGCGATGGCGATGAGGTTGGCCATGTCCAGTTGCCGAAGCCGGGCCATTCCCTTCCGGAGGTATTCGGCGCCGGTGGTGGACTCGCCGAGGCAGTGGTGACTCAGGCCGATGTTGCACAAGATCAGTGCTTCCGCGAGCGGGAACCGCTGCTGTGTGAATCGGGCCAGCGCGATTTTCTCATGTGACAACGCACCGAGCGGGTCTCCCAGCATTGCCATGGCGTTGGCGAGCATCAGCTCCATCACGCCCTCGGCCAGGAGTTCGCCGGCTTCCTGTGCGGCCTGTAGGCCGAGTAGGGCCGCGTCGCGCAGTTCGGATGTGTGCAGCCGCTGGTACAGGTAGGTGCGGATCGCGTCGGCGAGTTGCCAGGCGTACTCCGTGGGGCCGACGTCGGCAGCACGGCTGATCAACGCGATCATGTTGGCGCGCTCGGACTCCAGCCACTCCAGCGCCTGACGTTCGTCGGTGAACCGGTCGGTGTGTGGTGCCGGACGTGGCAGTCTTATGCGCGAGTCGTACTCGAACTGGACGGCGGCGTCCGCGGTGCGCAGGTACCAGTCGCACAGCCGTCGCCAGGCCACATCGTGTTCTGAGTCGGTTTCGGCCAGGCTGGCCGCATGCAGGCGGATAAGGTCGTGAAACAGATAACGCCCTGTGGTCGTGTGGCGCTGTATCAGGCTGGCTGCCGCGAGCTGTTCGAGTGTTCGAGCGGCCTGTTCGCCGGTGGTGTCGAGTAGTGCGGCGGCGGCCTCGGCGGTGAACTCACGTCCAGGCACCAGACCCAGGAGTCGGAACAGTCGTCGCGTTGTGGGCTCGAGTGACCGGTAGGACAGGTGGAACGCATGCCGGACCGCGGTTTGTGGGTCACCGATGACGGCCAGTTTGTCGAGCCGGTTACCAGACCGCAACTCGGCAACGTAGGCGGCCGCGGTCGTGTTGGGGCGAACGGCGATGTTGGCGGCGGCGATCCGCAATGCGAGCGGCAGATGTGCGCACAGTTCAGCCAACTCGGTGACCGAGTCGCGTTCTGTCTCGGTTCGCGCCGGCCCGAGGATCTGGGTGAGGAGGGCATTGGCATCACGCGGTGGCAGTACGTCGAGGTGAAGCCGTTGTGCCCCGTCGCGAGCGACCAGTCCGCCGAGCTGATCCCGGCTGGTCACCACCACGGCCGAGCCACTGCCACCAGGCAACAGCGGTCGTATCTGCTCGGCATTGGCCACGTTGTCGAGCACCAGCAGTATCCGTCTGTCCGTCAACAAGCTGCGATACCACGACGTGGCTGAATCCACGTCCGTCGGCATCTGTTCAGTAGGAGTCCCGAGCGCGCGTAGGAGCCTGACCAGTGCCTCCAGCGCGGACAGCGGCGAGTCTGACCCGTAGCCACGCATGTTCAGGTACAACTGCCCATCGGTGAACCGGTCGCGAACCTGATGTGCCCAGTGCACTGCCAGCGCGGTCTTCCCCACACCGGCCGTGCCGTCGAGCGCGAAGATCACCAGAGCTGGTCGCCCGCAGTTGGAGATGAGTTCGTCGAGCCTCGCCATTTCGACGTCTCGACCGACGAAACCGAACACGTCTGGCGGCAGTTGGCAAGGTGTCGGGACCGTAGTGGCTTGGGCCGTCGGACCAGTGCGCGGATCAAGGGTGTCGCGAGCGGATGTGAGATGCCGCCGATGCGCTGGATCCACGTCGAGCACATCGAGTAACCGACCGAGGACGTCGGCAGGCGGCAGCGTCGTGCCGTCGAGATAGGCGTACAGGCTGCTCGGCGATACCCCGACCGTGCGAGCCAATGCGGCCCGCTTCAACCTGCCACGCCGCTCAGCTACGACGAGCAGTTGTTTCAACGCAACACCAAGATCCTTCTTTGAAGCGAGCATGCCAACCCCCAGTGGCATCGAACCGGTGCCTGTCAGATCTACTCCAGAGTCCTCCAGATCGCTCCAGAGTTGCCCATGAACGCGTCTATTGATGATGAGATGAGTTTAGGGAATCGAACAGAAAGAAGATTCCATGAACGAATTGATGGCGCGGTCTCCGAGCGTTCAGCCATATCCCGTGAGTCGCGTTCAGCTCTGGTTGGCGGAGCTTCGAGGACTGCGGAGGTCAGCTGCCCACAGGGCATGATCTCCTCGGCGAATCCCGCATAACCGCGGGAGAGCAGGGGTTTCAATACTCCGTGTGGCGATCCGGTCGCTGCGGGAAGTCGGACGAGTTCGGTCTTGATATGAGTTCTCTCCGCGCACATGTGGCTCCCCTCAGCGGAGTTGATATTCCCCCCGACATGTCCGCTGAGCGCGGAATATACCGAACGAACGGCCTGCCGAGCAAGCAAGCTGGCGTCAATAGATCATCTGAGCAACCGCGACTCGGAGGTTAATTTGGTCCGAGACTGCACGCGGTAGCGTCCCCCTGACCAACGTGACATCTTGGTTTTTTGTTTGATCCAACGGGGGGAAGTGATGTCGGTTCGGTTCTTGTCGCGCGCGCCTTTTGGTGTGCGGATGGTCTCGTTGTCAGCGGTGAAATGGACTGTGTCGGCGAGAAGCCGGAAGGGCACACCGATGGGTGGGCGCGTCCCCGAGCTGCCGGCGGCGCTGTTTTGGTGAAGGTACGAAAGAGGGCCAACGGAACGTTCAAGGAGGATCTAACGGCATGTGGACCAAGAGGGTCTCGACCGTAGTGGCCATTGTGGCCGCTGTTGTACTAGCAGTTCCGAACGTTGGTATGGCCAGTATCCCTGACACCCACCACGCCACCACTGCACCTACAACGGGCGGCCGCACGACGCACGCCAGGCCTGGAATCATCGCGGACTCCGAGTCCTGCCCAGCCGGACTGCTAAGCCCCGTAGGCGACCGGGGCTCGTTGCTCATCCTTGATCGCTCGACTGCCGCACCACACACGAAAGAGCAAGAATCTCGCCTGATAGCCCATCAACTTTGATTTTTGAGGTGAATCTTTGTCCAGAACGCGTCGTAACTCTGCGCGATCGCACGCGGTCTCCACTACGACCACGCGCGGTTCGACCGTGTCTGGCAGAGCATCGTCGAGCGGGCGCCGCTACACCGGTACGGCCATGTGACCGCGCTGCAGTACTGGTGCGCCAAGTGGCACAGCTCCGAGAAGCAAATGTTCGCGTTTGCCGAACAGGGTGCCGAGAAGTCGCCGTCCCTGAGCGTGTTGCTGTTGCAGGCCGCGTCCGATTCGCACCGTCCAGACGTTTGGCAGCAGTCAAAAGTGCGGGACGCGCTGGAAATCCTGCTGCACTGGTTGGACACCGACGGCGCGCACGGTGTGCATGTGCTCGACGACCTCAGCTGGGCTGCAGTGGCCCTGGTGTGGAGTGGCCGCGCAGCCGAGGCCGTGCCGCTGTTCCGCCGGCTCGGCCCCCACTCGGGCGGCCCACCGTGGCAGATCATGGGTCCAGGCCCCTTCGTCTTCAACGGGTTCCGAACCAAGGCCTGCAAGACGGCGGGCACCTGGTTCCGAGTGACACCGAGCCGTGACGCGTACTCACTTAGCGCCATCACACCGCCGAACTACGGCACCGCCGCGCCCGCGCCGGACGCCGGCCTACGCAACCAGCCTTTCCACACCTTCGTCCAGAATCCAGATCTGGCTCCAGACCAACGTGGCCGAACCGAAACCCTACGTCTACGTATCTTCAACATCGCCGGCCGACTTGTCGTCACCAGTCGCCAACAACGACTCAGCGAACGATCGAGGCTAGTTCCCCGCGAGGGCGGGGCTGGTGAGGTTATCCGGTCCTCGTCCGGGTAGTGACCGGTTGCCGGACGCCTACGTAAACCTGAAAGCGTCTTTTGCGCAACAAAATATTTCCGACCAACGCGCCGGCGGATCCACATCGCATTCGACGTCACCTGAAGAAGTCGCAGAAGTCGAGCCAGTCATGATGTCATTTCGGCATTCCTGAATTCAGCGCATGGAACTGCGGACTGAAATTACGGCAAACAAAGGAGGTGGCAACGATGGTCGGCGATACATCAAGGATTCAGCTTGGGTGGCGCGCTGCTTATTGAGCGTCAGCTACCTGTCTCGCTGTCGTCGAGGGGAATTCTCAACACTCATCAAAGAAACCTATGGGGAAGATCCGTCATGGCTAGATTCAAGATCGCGCTTGCGATAAGTGCAATGTTGTTACTCCTGTTCTCATCCTCGCCCGTCGGGGTCACGGTAGAGAATATCGCCGGCGGGGCCGATAATTCCTGCTGCTTACCAGTAAGGCCATAGTAGTTGGTTGGGTGGCCGGGTTCGATGTAATCGAACCCGGCCACCTTCGCCACCGTACATCATTCGGGATGATCGTGGCATTGTTGGTTGTCGTGTTGTAACTGTGCGTATTCGGTGAGTGCGTCGGCTCTGGCTTGAGTTCCGTGGAGGTTTTCGCTGGCTGTGAGGGCTTGTTCGGCATAGGAGCGTGCTTGGCCTCTGTCTCCGGACAGTCGGTGTGTGTGGGCGAGGGTGGTGAGTGCCCATATCTCACCGAAGCGGTAGCCGACCTGTCGGGCGTAGACGAGTCCGCGGGTCATGAGTGTGATGGCTTGGTCGTAGTGGCCGAGGTCGATGTGTATTCGGGCAAGAATCTCGTGCACGTCGCATTGCCGGTAGTGGTCGCCGGTCTTTTCGTACCAGGCCAGCGCCTTTTCGATCATTCTGATCGCGTCGTCGGAGTGGCCGAGTTGGTGGCGCGCCTTGCCTATGTTGACCAGCGCGAATGCCTGGCCGATGGGCACTTCGATGTCGCGGGCGAGGTCGAGTTGCTGTTGGAGGTAGACAATGGCCTGGTCCGGGCGGTGTCCCGCGAGGTGGGTGTGGCCGAGGTTGCCCAGTGCGCGTTGTTCACCGAAGCGGTCGCCGATCTCGCGGCAGATCGCGAGCTCGGCCGTACTATGAGTGCAGGCTTGGTCCAGTTGACCGACGTGCTTCAGGTTCACCGCGAGGTTTCCGTGCGCGTAGGCGAGTGAGCGACGATCATCCAGACGCTCGGCCGCTGTGACGACGTCGTGCTGGAGACTGATTGTGTGCTGCAGGTCGTTGGCGCCCGAGTGCAGGTACCAGTGCAGGGTCAGCGCGAGTCCAACGGCGAGACGGGCGTGCTCGATGGGACCGAAACAAGTTTGCTGGATGACCGCGATCATGTTGCGGCGCTGATCGTCCAGCCACCGTTGCGCTTCGTCATGATCTGTCAACGGCGTGGGGGAGGCATCCACTTCGGGTGCCGGATGGTGGGCTCGGTGCGGATACACCAGCGCGTTGGCCCGGCGGGTGGTGGCGAGGTAGTGACTCAACAGGCGGGTGAATGTCGTGTGTTGTTCGTCTGGTGAGATGGTATCGGTGCCGAGTTCATGGGCGAACAGTTTGATCAGGTCGTGCATGTGGAACCAGCCCGGGGTGGTTTCCTCGACCAGGTGGGCGTCCACCAGGCGTTCAACGGTTCGATCGGCCTCTGCTGGCGAGGTGTCGAGCACCGTGGCCGCGAGGTGGATGTCGATGTCGGTGATGGGGAGCAGGCCGAACAGACACAGCGCTCGCGCCGCCTTCTGGTCGGTCGGGTTATCGCTGTCGTGGAGGGTGGTGTGGCTGACCGCGAGGCTGCTGCGCACCGCGATGTCGCCGGCGACGAGTTCGGAGAGCCGGTGCCGTTCGTCGGCGAGCCGATGAACTAGATCGCTTATGGCCCAGTTGGGGCGGGCGTTGAGCCGGGCTGCGGCCACGTGAAGCCCCAACGGGAGATAACCGCACAGTTTAGCCAGCCGTCGAGTGACTTCGGGTTCTGCGGCAGGCCGGGCATCCGAGATCAGCCCGTCGAGCATTGCGTAGGCCGTGTCCGCGGTGAGCGGGCCTACGTGAACATGTGTGGTGCCTTCCAGCGCCACTAAACGGGTTCGGCTGGTGATCAGCATGGTGCAGCCGGGTAGCAACGGTCGTACCTGAGCGGGGGTGGCGGCATTATCCAGCACGATTAGCAGCCGACGCTCGGTCACCACGGTGCGGAGCAACGCGGCAGCCTCCTCGACACCAGCCGGGATGTCGGTTCCGGCGACGCCCACTGCACGCAGCAGCTGGTGCAAAGCCTCAGGCGCGGACAGTGGTTTTACAGCGGGTGTGGCGCCCCGCAGGTTCACGTACAGCTGACCGTCAGGAAACCGGGATGTCGACAGGTGTGCCGCGTGTATGGCCAACGTCGACTTGCCCACACCTGCCGCACCATGGAGGACGACCACCGGGCTCGCAGTCGAAGCCGCGGCATCGGTCTCAAGCAATGTGGCCAGGGCAGTGACCTCACGCTCCCGGCCAACGAACACAGGTAGGTCACGCGGAAGCTGGCGCGGTGGCTGCCAAGCAGACATCGCAGGCATCGTGACCGCGCCCAAGGCCGCCACCAATTCGTCACGCTCCTCCGGCGCCAGTTCCAGGGCCTCGGCCAACCGACGCAACGAAAGAAGCTGCGGATTACGCCGAGCGCCGGTCTCCAGACCGCGGATGGTGCTGACCGACAGGCCCGAACGCTCAGCCAACGCTTCCTGGGTCAGCCCTGCGCGCATGCGCCATTGCCGCACCACCCTGCCGTGTTGGTCATCCACACCGCACCCCCACCTGCATGTCGCTCCCCGCACTCGGATGGTAACGCGTAACCGGTCACAAATAACTGGTTCGCGACCTGTTTCACCCAGTGCTGCCACCTCAGAATCGGACAAGCACTGAGCCAGTCAGTACACCCAGCGGTGACAGAAGAATTTCTCGTACTGCCAGACCGTCGGACTGGCAGCAGTCATATAACGGATGCGCGACGGCCACGGAACACGAGAGAAATGTAAGCGCGTCGCGAAGGAGCGTGAGCCGATTTGTCGGCTTGATTTATGGGGGTATGTAATGTCGCCATGGTTCTTGTCGCGCGCCCGTTTCGGTATGCGGGGGTTTTTGTTGTTGGCGGTGTCGTTGTTGATCGCGGGGTTGGTGGTGTGGGTGTCCTCGTCGGCACCGTCTCAGCGACCGTCGCAGTCGTCGGCGAACGAGGCGCCGGACACTGCGGCGGCTGTGGTCACGGCGGGGATGCGGGGGTCGCGGGTCGAGGTGGTGGACCAACGCACACCGACGCGGGCGGTGTACGCCAACCCGGACGGGACATTGACCGCGGAGCTGTCCGTGGTACCGACCCAGGTCAAACAGGGCGACAGGTGGGTTCCGGTGGACACCACGGTGGTTGCCCATGCTGATGGAACGGTGGGGCCGCGGGCAGCGGATGGGGGTCTGTCGCTGTCGGGTGGCGGAACGGCGGCCCCGCTGGCGCGTATGGTCAAGAACGGCAGGTCCGTCTCGTTGTACTGGCCGGGAAGGCTGCCGGCACCCACGGTGGACGG
>JGI25406J46586_10001680_pt1 | contig 10445 bp, 7 predicted proteins | sample TabmetS4T2R2_FD_46586 | JGI IMG/M metagenome (IMG submission 46586) | reverse complement strand
ATCTGCCTGATCGGCGCGATCTCGATTCCGCTGCTGGCGGTCGCGCAATATCCGATCATCGCGCCGCCCTCGATCTCGATCTCGACCAGCTATCCCGGCGCCTCGCCGGAAAACCTCTACNACAGCGTGACGCGGCTGATCGAGGAGGAGCTGAACGGCGCCTCCGGCATCCTCAACTTTGAATCCACCAGCGACTCGCTCGGCCAGGTCGAGATCATCGCCAATTTCGTGCCGGGCACGGAAACCAGTGCGGCGTCGGTTGAAGTTCAGAACCGCCTCAAGCGGGTCGAGGCGCGGCTGCCGCGCGCGGTGATCCAGCAGGGCATCCTGGTGGAGGAAGCCTCCAGCGCCGTGCTGCAGATCATCACGCTGCGCTCGACCGACGGCAGCCTCGACGAGGTCGCTCTCGGCGACTTCATGATCCGCAACATTCTCGGCGAGATCAGGCGCATTCGCGGCGTCGGCCGCGCCACGCTCTATTCCACCGAGCGCTCGTTGCGCATCTGGATCGATCCCGCAAAACTCGTCGGTTATGGGCTCACCGCCGACGACGTCAACAAGGCGATCGCAGCCCAGAATGCGCAGGTCGCTTCCGGCACCATCGGCGCCGAGCCGAGCACGCCGGACCAGAAGATTGCCGCGCAGGTGCTGGTCAAGGGCCAGCTCTCCTCGCCCGACGAATTCGGCACCATCATCCTGCGCGCCAATCCGGACGGTTCGACGGTGCGGCTGCGCGACGTCGCCCGCATCGAGATCGGCGGACTCTCTTACCAATTCCAGACCCGTCTCAACGGCAAGCCGACCGCCGGCCTGTCGGTGCTGCTGTCGCCGACCGGGAACGCGCTTGCCACCGCAAAAAAGATCGAAACCAAGATGAAGGAACTGTCAAAGTTCTTTCCGGCCAACATCGCCTATGACATTCCCTACAACATCACGCCCGTGGTGAAGGCCTCGATCGAGAAGGTGCTGATGACGCTGGTCGAGGCCGTCGTGCTGGTGTTCATCGTGATGTTCCTGTTCCTGCAGAACATCCGCTACACCATGATCCCCACCATCGTTGTGCCGGTGGCGCTGTTAGGTGCCTGCGCAGCACTGATGCTGACGGGCTACTCCATCAACATGCTCACCATGTTCGGCATGGTGCTGGCGGTCGGTATCCTGGTCGACGACGCCATCGTGGTCGTCGAGAACGTCGAGCGCATCATGGCCGAGGAGGGCCTGCCGCCGAAGGAGGCGACGCGCAAGGCGATGTCGCAGATCACCGGCGCCATCGTCGGCATCACGCTGGTGCTGGTGGCCGTGTTCCTGCCGATGGCATTTTTCCCCGGATCGGTCGGCATCATCTATCGCCAGTTCTCCGTCACCATGGTGGCGGCGATCTCCTTCTCCGCGCTGCTGGCGCTGTCGCTGACGCCAGCGCTGTGCGCGACGCTGCTGAAGCCCGTCGAAGCCGGCCATGGTCATGCGAAGCGAGGGGTGTTCGGCTTTTTCAACCGGCTGCTCGATTCCGGCTGCCATCATTATTCCCGCACGGTGCAGGGCTCGTTGAAGCGCACCGGCCGGCTGATGCTGATCTATGCCGCGCTGCTGGTCGGCCTGTCCTGGGCCTTCGTGCGGCTGCCCGGCGGCTTCCTGCCGGTCGACGACCAGGGCTTTATCACCACCGACGTGCAGACGCCGTCGGAGTCCTCCTATGGCCGCACCGAGGCTGCAGTGGAGAAGGTGGAAAAATATCTGCTCGAGCGTTCCGGCATCGAGAACGTCACCTTCCTCACCGGCTTCAGTTTCCTCGGCCAGGGCTTGAACACGGCGCAGGCCTTCATCTCGCTGAAGGACTGGTCGGAGCGCCCCCCGAAGGATTCCGCGGCCAACATCGTCGCCGACATCAACAAGAACCTCGCCTCGATCCGCGACGCGCGGATCACCGCGCTGCAGCCGCCGCCGATCGACAATCTCGGCAATTCCTCCGGCTTCTCGTTCCGCCTGCAGGACCGCGGCCAGAAGGGATTTACGGCGCTCTCCGCCGCGGCCGACCGGCTGGTGGCGGAAGCGAACGCAAGCCCGATCCTGCAGAAGGTCTATATCGAGGGCCTGCCGCCGGCGCCGCAGGTCAATCTGATGATTGACCGCGAAAAGGCCGGCGCCTTCGGCATCACCTTCGAGGACATCAACAACACCATCTCGACCAATCTCGGCTCGAACTACATCAACGACTTCCCGAACCGCGGCCGCATGCAGCGCGTGATCGTGCAGGCGGACGCGGCGAGCCGCATGAAGGCCGAGGACCTCCTGAACTACAACGTCAAGAACAGCCGCGGCCAGCTGGTGCCTTTCTCGGCCTTCGCCTCGGTCGAATGGTCGAAGGGCCCGACCCAGATATCCGGCTTCAACTATTATCCCGCCGTGCGCATCACCGGCGAGGCAAGACCCGGCTTTACCTCCGGCGACGCCATCAAGGAGATGGAGCGGCTGGCGGGCCACCTGCCGCGCGGCTTCGGCTATGACTGGACCGGGCAATCGCTGCAGGAAAAGCTGTCGGGTTCGCAGGCGCCGTTCCTGCTGGGTCTCTCGGTGCTGGTCGTGTTCCTGCTGCTTGCCGCGCTCTACGAGAGCTGGACCATCCCGCTCGCGGTGCTGCTCACCGTCCCTCTCGGCATCGCCGGCGCCGTGACGGCCGCAACCATGCGGGGGCTGCCCAACGACGTCTATTTCACCGTCGGCCTGATCACCATCATCGGCCTCGCAGCAAAAGACGCCATCCTCATCATCGAATTCGCAAAAGACCTGCGCGCGCAAGGCAAGCCGTTGATCGAGGCGACGATCGAAGCCTGTTCGCTGCGCTTCCGCCCGATCCTGATGACTGGCCTCGCCTTCGTCTGCGGCGTGCTGCCGATGGTGATCGCCCACGGCGCCGGCGGCGCCAGCCAACAGGCGCTGGGCACCAGCGTGATGGGCGGCATGATCGCCGTGGTGATCCTGGCGCTACTGATGGTGCCCGTGTTCTTCGTCAGCGTGCAGCGCACGCTGGCCGGTGATCGGGAGAAGGCGGAGAAGACGGCAGAGGGCGCGGGCAAGCATGCGCCGGCGGAGTAGCGGATCACTCCGTGCACGCTACCGCGTTCGCCGGCAAGCTCCTCGCCTCCTTCTCCGCCCCGATAAACAGAGGCAGACCTTCGCCGCAGCTGCCGCCGGTCTTTAGCCGCTCGCCGGCCTCGAAGCGCACCGAGAGCGCGTTCCGGCCGATCTTGCGGAATACGGAAATACTGCCGCCGTCGCAGTCGATGTAGCAGAATAGCGCCGGCATGATCCGATCAATAGAACCGTCGCTCCGCTCGCAGATGGCCGATGCTGACAAGAGCTCCTCGTCCCCCAGGCGGGCGTCGATCTGCAGCGAGTAACGCCAGTCGTAGAAGCTGCCGGCGCGCTCGTCTCGGAAGGGACGCTCGTCCGGCGAGAAATGAATCTTGAGCCGCATCGATTTCACTTCGCCGATACTGCGCTTGTCGCGCCGCGGCGAGGAAAGGTCGATCGGACGAGGAGGGTTGTAGTCGGCGGCGAAGCAGGTGGTGCCGCCGCGCTCAGGGAGAATCGGCTCAATGCGCCAGAGCAAAATTGCCAGCGCCAGGGCCGAGAAGATCGCTGCGACCGAGATCGCGAACTTGCGCATGCGGCGCTGCTCACAGCGGCTTTAATATCTTCACCAGCTCGGCGTGCACGAATTCATTGCCGCAGACGACGTGGCCCGTGGTCAGCGCGTTGTCGTGGCCGTCGATGCCGGAGATGATGCCGCCGGCTTCGCGCACCATGATCTGGCCGGCGGCGATGTCCCAGGGGCTCAGGTTGCGCTCCCAATAGCCGTCGAGGCGGCCGGCGGCGACGAAGGCCATGTCGAGCGATGCGGCGCCGAAGCGGCGGAAGCCGGCGACCTTATCCTGCAGTGCGCCGATCTCGGCACGCGCCTGCTCATGGTCGCCGCGGCCGATATGCGGCATGCCGCAAGCGATCACGCATTCGTTGAGCTTGCGCCGGCCGGCGACGCGCAGCCGCTGGTCGTTGAGGAAGGCGCCCTTGCCGCGCTCGGCGATGTAGAGCTCGTCATTCGCTGGGTTGTAGATCACGCCGGCAATGACAGTGCCTTCACGCGACAGCCCGATCGAGATCGCGAATTGCGGGATGCCGTGCAGGAAATTGGTGGTGCCGTCGAGCGGATCGACGATCCAGGTGTGGCTCTTGTCGGTCCCATCGCGCGTGCCGCCTTCCTCGCCGAGAAAGCCGTAGCCGGGCCGCGCTTTTGCGAGATCGGTGTAGAGCATCTCCTCGGCACGCTTGTCGGCGAGCGAGACGAAATTGGCCGGGCCCTTCAGCGACACCTGCAGATGCTCGATCTCGCCGAGGTCGCGCTTCAGGCTGCGGCCGGCGCGGCGCGCGGCCTTGACCATGACGTTGATGAGGGCGGAATAGAGCATGCAATCACAGGGGTGAAATGAGGGGAAAGGGCGGGCGTTGTGGCCTTGGGTGCCCTGCCGGGCCCGCCCCGTCAAGGCGGATCATTTGCCGCCGCCGAGCCATTTGCGCCCGGCTTCCTCGGCCTTGGCGCGGTCGGCGGCAGGCACATCGGCGAGGTACTCGTCGAGCTCGGGATCGCCCTTGCCGGAGGTCTTGGCGATCCAGTGCCATTTCAAGGCCTCGACCTTGTCCTGCTGCACGCCGGTCCCGAACGCGAGCACGCGCGCGAGGCGATTTTGCGCGATCGGGCTGTTCTGTTTGGCGGCCTTGCGCAGCAGCGCCACCGCGGCAGGCTGGTTCTTCGGCGTGCCGGACCCGTTGAACATCGCAATGGCATATTCGACCTCGGCATCGACATTGCCGGCGAGCGAGGCGGCCTGTAAGAGCCGCACCGCTTTCTCCGGATCCTTCTCGACGCCGGTGCCTTCCTTGTAGAAGGTCGCAAGCGCATATTGCGCCTCGGGATTGCCGGCATCGGCGGCGACGCGCAACAGCTCGGCGGCGCGGCGCACATCCTGCGGCAGGGTCTGGCCTTCGAGATACAGCAGCGCGAGATTATAGGCGGCCTTGGGGTTGCCGAGTTTTGCCGAGGAGGCGAGCAGCTTCACCGCTTCCTCGCGGTTCGTGGCGCCGCCGCGGCCGGAGAACCGCATCATCGCAAGCGCAAACATCGCCTCGCGGTCGCCGGCATCGGAGGCGCGCTTGTACCATTCGGCGGCCTTGGCGTAGTCGCGCTTGACGCCCATGGCGTTGGCATAGAGCTCGCCCAGCATGGTCATCGCCTTGGGATCGCCATTGTACTGCGCGCGGTTCATCGCCAGATCGAACGCGGTCTTGTACATGCCGCGCTGATAGGCGCCGTAGACCAGATCGACATTGGGGTCGTCGAACACGGAAGGCGGGGCTTGCGTGGTGGCGGGCGCAGGCGTCGCGGTCGGCGCGGCCTTTGGCGTCGCGGCAGGAGCTTTCTTTGCTGCCTTCGGCGCCTCCTTTTTCGCGGCAGGCGCTGGCTGTGCCTGCGCGAATGCGGCCTGCGTAAGCATCAGGCTCGCGGCAACGATCGCTATCGGCCGAAGCATATTCATCCGGCGCGGACTTTTCCGAATGCAGCGTGATGCGCTGCCTGGATCGCCTGTGCTGCGTCGGCCAGCGCGGCCTTGGCGCCGCGCGGATCGGCCCAGATGAAATCGCCGACCAGGACAAAATCCGCGCCGGCCGCGGCGAACTCGGAAGCCTCATGCAGCGAAGCGGCAAAGCCGACGCATGGCGGCTCGAACAGCTCGTCCCACCATTGCAGGCGCTCGGCGATCGCTTCCGACGAAGGCCGCTCGCCCGTCGCATCCGGCTCGCCGAACAGCACGTAATCCGCACCCAATTCGCCCGCGGCCATGGAATCATGGCGCGTTGCGAGCCCGCCGATCCCGGCAATGCGATCCGGCTTCAGCGACGGCAACGCCTCTTCCAGCGCCGCAATGCCGGTGACATGGGCGCCATCGGCGCCGGCACGCGCGACGAGTTCAACATGGCCGTCCACCAGCAACGCCGCACCGGCATTCTGCACGGCAGGCGCAAGCGCCTTGAGGCGCGAGATCATGCTGCGCTGGTCGGCCTGCTCCAGCCGCACCAGCACGGCGGCGACATCGGCGGCCGCCAGCAGCGCGGGCAGTTCCGCGACGAGTCGAGACGGATCGTCCACTTCAGGCGTCGCGAGATAGAGACGCGGCGCCGGGCGCGGCGGAGGGGTCTTGGCAGCCAAGCTCAAGCCACCTTTTTTTCCAGGCCGGACTCCCAGCTGCCCTTGCTGGCGAGACCGTTCATGTGCGCCCGGTGCGCAAAGGCGCGCTGGCCGGCCGCGACATTTTCCGACTTGCCGGACCATGCCTTCTGCGGCGCCGCCTGCAGGGCGCGGCCATAGGAGAAGGTCAGCTTCCACGGCAGGCCACCGATCTTGTTCATGGCGTCGAGGTGGGCGGTGGCCTCCTCGTCGCTCTGTCCGCCGGAGAGGAACGCGATGCCGGGCACCGCCGCCGGCACGCACGCCTTCAGCATCCGCACGGTCTTCTCGGCGACCTCGGCAACAGAAGCCTGCTTCGCGCACTTCTTGCCTGAGATCGCCATGTTCGGCTTCAGCACCATGCCTTCCAGCTCGACGCGCTGAACGCGCAATTCCTGGAACGTCTTGTTGAGCACGCGCTGGGTCACGTCGTAGCAGCGGTCGATGTCGTGATCGCCGTCCATCAAGACTTCCGGTTCGACGATCGGCACGATCTGCGCCGCCTGGCACAGCGCGGCATAGCGCGCCAGCGCGTGCGCATTGACGCTGATAGCGGTCATGGTGGGAATGCCGCTGCCGATATCGATCACGGTGCGCCATTTCGCAAAGCGCGCGCCGCGCTCGTAATATTTCTTCAGCCGCTCGGCGAGCTTGTCGAGCCCGACGGTGACGAGTTCGCCCGGACACTGCGGCAGCGGCTGCGTGCCCTCGTCGACCTTGATGCCGGGGATGGAGCCGGCCTGCTCGATCAACTTGACCAGCGGCGTGCCGTCCTTGGCGTTCTGCCAGATCGTCTCGTCATAGAGGATGACGCCGGAGATGTATTTGCTCATCGCCTCCGTCGAGCGGAACAGCATCTCGCGGTAGTCGCGGCGGTTGTCCTCGGTCGATTCGACCTTGATGGCGTCAAAGCGCTTCTTGATGGTGCCGGAGGATTCGTCGGCAGCCAGAATGCCCTTGCCCGGCGTGACCATGGCAACGGCGACTTTGTTGAGTTCGGTAAGGTTCATTGGACAATTCTCCCGGACGGAACGTGCTTTGACCGCCGAAAATAGACGGTTCTCGGGCAAAAGAGGAGATTTACGTTCGTCGCAGGGAGGGCAGGAAAACGGGGGAAATACGAGAGCCGGGCGCTCGGTTCACCTCTCCCCGCGTGCGGGGCGAGGTCGGATCGCATCGCCAGATGCGATCCGGGTGAGGGGGGCTCTCGGCGAAGCCATCTGTAACCGTCTTCGCGGAGACTCCCCCTTACCCCGACCTCTCCCCGCACGCGGGGAGAGGGAGGGAACCCTCACGCCGTCCGCGCGATCGCTACGCGACGCGGGGGTCGAGCTCGCCCTTGGCGTAGCGCTTGGCCATTTCGGCCGGGGTCAGCACCTTCTTGAACTTGCTGGCTTGCCCTGCGGTATTGAACTCCTGCAGGCGCTGCTTGCACAGTTTGGCCATCGCTTCCATCGCGGGCTTCAAATACTTGCGCGGATCGAACTCTTCGGGATTGTCCGTCAGAACTTTGCGGATCTGTCCGGTCATCGCCATGCGGTTGTCGGTATCGATGTTGATCTTGCGCACGCCGTTCTTGATGCCGCGCTGGATTTCCGACACTGGCACGCCCCAGGTCGGCTTCATCTTGCCGCCATTGGCGTTGATGATGTCCTGCAAATCCTGCGGCACCGAGGAGGAGCCGTGCATGACGAGATGCGTGTTCGGCAGCTTGCGGTGGATCTCCTCGATCACGTTCATCGCAAGAATGTCGCCGTCGGGCTTGCGGGTGAACTTGTAGGCGCCGTGCGAGGTGCCCATGGCGATCGCCAGCGCATCGACTTTTGTCTCTTTCACGAATTTGACAGCTTCATCCGGATTGGTCAGCAACTGGTCATGTGACAGCTTGCCTTCGGCGCCGTGGCCGTCTTCCTTGTCGCCCATGCCGGTTTCCAGCGAGCCGAGCACGCCGAGCTCGCCTTCCACGGAAATGCCGCCGAGATGGGCCATGTCGGTCACCTTGCGGGTGACGCCGACATTGTAATCCCAGTCGCCGGGCGTCTTGCCGTCGGCCTTCAGCGACCCGTCCATCATGACAGAGGTGAAGCCGGCCTGGATCGCGGTCATGCAGGTAGCGGGCTCGTTGCCGTGGTCGAGATGCACGCAGACCGGAATCTGCGGATAGATCTCGGTGACGGCATCCATCATGTGACGCAGCATCACGTCATTGGCGTAGGAGCGCGCGCCGCGCGAGGCCTGGATGATGACGGGCGCATCGAGTGTCGAGGCCGCGTCCATGATGGCGAGGGCCTGCTCCATGTTGTTGATGTTGAACGCGGGCACGCCGTAATCGTGTTCCGCCGCGTGATCGAGCAATTGACGCAACGTAATACGGGCCATGTGTCCTGTTCTCCGACTTTGTGCTGGCGCCAGGGAGGCGCACCGATGAGGCTGGTTAGCGCGCTCTTAGAACCTCGACGCCGGGCAATGGTTTCCCTTCCATCCATTCAAGAAACGCGCCACCCGCGGTCGATACGTAGGAAAAATCATGGCCGACGCCGGCCTGGTTGAGGGCCGCCACCGTGTCGCCGCCGCCGGCGACCGAAATCAGCTTCTTCGCCTTGGTGCGTGCGGCCGCATGGCGCGCGGCAATCATGGTGCCACGGTCGAACGGGGTCATCTCGAAAGCGCCGAGCGGGCCGTTCCACACCAGCGTGGCTGCATCGTCGATCGCGGCATGAATGCGCGAGATCGATTGCGGCCCGACGTCGAGGATCATGCCCTCGGCCGGGATCGCATCCAGCCCATAGGCATGCGAGGGCGAATTGGCCGCGAAGTGATAGGCGACCACGGCATCGACCGGCAGGATAATCGCGCAATTGGCGGCCGTTGCCTTCTCGACGATGCGCAGCGCCGTCGGCGCCAGATCTTTTTCGCACAGCGACTTGCCGACCGCGACGCCCTGCGCATGCAGGAACGTGTTGGCCATGCCGCCGCCAATCACGAGCGCATCGACCTTAGTGACGAGGTTCTCCAGCAGGTCGATCTTGGTCGAAACCTTGGCGCCGCCGATGATGGCGATCACAGGCTTGGTCGGCGCTTCCAGCGCCTTGCCGAGCGCATCAAGCTCGGCCTGCATGGTCCGGCCGGCATAGGCCGGCAGCTTGTGGCCGAGGCCTTCGGTCGAGGCATGCGCGCGATGCGCGGCGGAGAAGGCGTCGTTCACCCAGATGTCACCGAGTTTTGCCAGCTCCGCGACGAAGGCGGGATCGTTCTTTTCTTCTTCCTTGTGGAAGCGCGTGTTTTCCAGGCACAGGATGTCGCCATCCTTCATCGCAGCGATGGCCTTTGTGGCGGGCTCGCCGACGCAGTCATCGGCAAAGGCCACGGGCTTCTTGACCACTTTGGATAGCGCATCCGCCACCGGCTTCAGCGAGTCCTTGGCGTCGCGGCCCTTGGGCCGGCCGAAATGTGCGAGCAGGATGACCTTGCCACCTTTGTCGGAAATTTCCGTAATCGTCGGCGCGACGCGCTCCAGCCGGGTGGCGTCGGTGACGCGGCCGTTCTCCATGGGCACGTTGAGGTCGACGCGCAGCAGCACGCGCTTGCCCTTTACGTCGACGTCATCAAGGGTGCGGAAGCTTGCTGCCATAGGTCACCATCGTCTCAACGAATTACGGGGGGTGATGATCGGGCGGCGGAGAGAAGCCGGGATCGCCACTTCCATCGTCATCGCCGCGGTCCTTGACCTTCATGCCTCGTAGAAAACCGTAAGCGATCACGCCGATCAGTAGGACCACAGCCGCGATTCCGAGCCAGTGCGGAAGGCCCATGGGAGGCTGCCTTACAGCAGCTTGCCCATCGCGACGGCCACGTCGGCCATGCGGTTGGAGAAACCCCACTCGTTGTCGTACCAGGACATCACGCGCACCAGGTTGCCGTTCATGACCTTGGTCTGGTCCATGTGGAACGTCGAGGAATGCGGGTCGTGGTTGAAGTCGATCGAGACGTTCGGCGCGGTGGTGTAACCCAGAATGCCCTTGAGCTGCTGCTCGCTGGCGCGCTTCATCGCCTCGTTGATTTCCTTGGCGTCGGTGTTGCGCTTGGCGACGATCTTGAGGTCGATCACCGAGACGTTCGGCGTCGGCACGCGGATCGCGACGCCGTCGAGCTTGCCCTTCAGTTC
>JGI25406J46586_10001664_pt1 | contig 10499 bp, 12 predicted proteins | sample TabmetS4T2R2_FD_46586 | JGI IMG/M metagenome (IMG submission 46586) | reverse complement strand
CCAAGCCGTCACGCTCCTCGAACCCAGCCGAGCCCGCCGCCTCGCGATCGACACCGCGCTGTACGCCGCGTCGCTGGCCCGCGCCCGCCACATAGAACACGCGTGCGCGGTCGGCCGCCAAGCCGTCGACCACGCCGCTGGCATCGCCTCGTTCCGCAGCACTCACCGAATCGGCCTGATGATGGCCGAACTCCAGCCGCACGCCGACCTACCCGACGTGCGAGACCTGGCCGACTACGTCCGCACTCGGCTGCCAGCGGTCGTCACCGAGCAGGACCATTGAGCACAGCCCGGTAGGCGTCAAGCTCGGCGTCCAAGGCCGCCGCGAGGGCCGCACCAGACAGGTAGTGCCCGACGCCATCCAGCCTCAGCAGCCGTCCGTTCGCCAGCCCGTCAACCAACTCGGTTACATCATCGATCGGCGCGACCTCGTCCCGGTCGCCGTGGATGAGCAGCACTGGCCGCCGGATCGCCTGGGGCTGGATCTTCGCGTTGTCGTGGGTCAGCGTTGCCGCGTGCGGTCGTTGGAACCGCGGCGCCGTCACGGTCCACCGGTTCGGGTCCACGATCGCCGATCGCGCCACAGCGAGCGCGAACGGCCCGTCCTCACACACAGCGCGCAGAGCGGTGTAGCCGCCGGCGCTGGCGCCGGAGATGAACACCGCCCCAGCCCTCGCCCGGCCGGTAGCCACGAGGTGCAGGGCGGTGTTGCGGCAGTCCTCCACATCGACGGTTCCCCACCTACCGTCCAACGCCTGCCGGAACCCGCGCCCGTACCCGGTGCTGCCCTGGTAGTCGACATCGGCGACCGCGAACCCGCGCGCTGTGAAGAACTGCACCTCCCAGTCCAGCCGGTAATCAACGCCGTACGTCGGACCCGAGTGTGCTCGGACGATCAACGGCGCCGGACCACTCCAGCTCGCCGGCGGATAGAACAGCACCGTCACCTCACCGCCATCGGAGCCAACACGTAGCACCTCCGGCACCGACACCGGCGCATGCTCGTCCACCGCTCGCGTTCCCGGCCGGATCACGTCCAGGTCGTTGGAGCCGTCCGTGGCGACGAGCCCGATCTCCTGGGAGCGAGTCGGTGACGCACCGATCAACGCGAGCCGGTCGCCTACCGCCGCCAGAAACGGCTTGATGAAGGTGTACGGCACCTCGACTGGCCTAACCTCACCGTCGGGCTCGACGACCACCAAGCCGTGCCGAGGTCCATGCTGGACGGTCATGCCGATCCGGCCGCGTGGCAGCAGCACGTAGTTGGCGTACCCGGACTCCCACGGCGCCGCCGCGCACTCCGCCTCCATCGACGCCACCGGCTCGACGCTGCCGTCGTGCCACCTGTAGAGGTTCCACCAGCCCGATCGGTCGGACATGAAGTACAACGAGCCGTCCTCGGCCCACGTCGGCTGGAACGCCGACTCGCCTGGCCCGCCGGCAACGTGCACAGGCTCACTGAGCTGCCCATCCTGCTGGTAGTCGGCGGCCCACACCTCGCAGGAGTCCCACGGCATCACATCTCGGTCCCATTGCGCCCAGGCCAGCCGGCCAGCCCGGACCCTGGGCGAGGCGAGGAAGCCGCCTGTCAACCGCAGCACCCGTGGTGCCGTCGCCGCGAGGTCGATGGCCGCCAGCTGGTCTCCACGGTGGTCTTCTCGCACGCACAGCAACTCCTCCGGGGATCCAGCGAGGTCGCCATAGACATGCTTGGTGTCGGTCCGGACCGTGTCGCCGGTGATCTGCCCAGTCGAGGCGTCCACCGCAGCCGTTCCCGAGGGCAGGACGGCATACGGCCTTCCGCCGTAGGCGTGCAGGCTGCTGCCCACGCTTCCGGCGAGCTCAACAGAGCGGACGCCGAAGCCCTCCGCCGGGTGCCAGCTCATCACGACCGCACGGCCAAGCTGCGGCGATGACTCCACCCAGTAGAGCACCCCAGCCGCCGCAGTGAGCCAGTCGTACGAGGTGCCAGCCTCGGCCACCTGCTCAGCGGTCGGCATTGGTGTCACGCCGCCTCCTCGCCTCGATCGCGCCCCACCCTCCCATCTGATCACAACCCCGAGAACGGCAAAGTGCGACCAGGCACCCCGTGGCGGCCCGATGCGGACACCGTGCGCGTCCGCCCCAACGGTCTAGCGACGGACACACCACGACGGCGTGAATGGACGCCATGACCTCACCGCCGTACCCGCCGACAGGCTGCGGCGATGAGTGCCGGGCGGGATCGCCGGCAACGCACCGCTCCCACGCGCCGACGATTCCGCCCCAACCAAAACGAGGGCACGGGAGGCAGTGATGGTTCGACTCGGAGGCGGGTATGCCAGCACGTCGTGAGCCTGATCGGTCGTCGTTGCGGTCGCGTTGGCTGGGTTGCCGGTTGCGTGGACTTCGTGAGGACCGTGGTCTGACGCTGAAGTACGTCGCCAACTTCCTGGGTGTCGATTTCGCCGGGCTCGCCGGTCACGAGCACGGGCGGCAGGTGTTCGTGTTCGACAAGGTAGCCGCGCTGCTGGACCTGTACGGGGTCTACGACCGCGTCGAACGCGATCACCTGCTGGGGTTGGCGCGTCAGGTGTTCAGGTTGCCGCGGTGGCAGGACGACTTCGCCGGCCCGGAGCTGGATGTGTCCATGTTGGACTACCTGTGGCTGGAGTCGGTAGCACAGCAGGTCCGGTGCTATGGCCCGGTGCTGGCGCCGCCGCTGCTGCGGACGTCGGAGTACGCGGAGGCGGTCGTCCGCCGGGAGTTGAAGGACGCCTCGGACGCGCAGGTGGGCTGGTGGGTACGGGTGTACCGAGATCGGCAGCAGGCCCTGGACAACGGCCGGGTGACCAGCGTGCGAGCGGTGCTCGAGGAGTCGGTGCTGCGCCGCCCGGTCGGCGGTCCTGGCGGCACGCTGCCACGTCAGCTCGAGCACCTCGCCACGTTGGGCGGCAGCGGCGGTGGCCGGATGCAGGTGCGGGTGCTGCCGGCTGAGGCCGGCTACGTGCCCTGGGTCGATGGCTGGTTCACGGTGTTCGAGCTGCCCGAGCCGTATCCGCAGCGGGTGGCCTGCACCGGCCACGTCTGCGGCGTAGCTATCCATGAGGGCGCGGTGGCCGAGGAGTACGTGGGGATGTTCGACCAGCTCTGGGACGCCGCCGCGGTGAGCGGGTCGGCGGTGTTGAGCGGTCGTCTCGCTGACGGCCTACCGATCGAATCGACGAGTTGACAAAGGAGAGGGGCACGATTATGCCGACCAAACGGGAACAGTTCGTACAGACCATCCGCGCCCAATATCTAGGTGAACAGATGCGCCGCCTGCGGGAGGATCGTGGCCTGACACTGAAGTACATCGCCGCCCACCTCGGCGTCGAATTCAGCACGCTCGCCCGCTATGAGCGGGCGGAGTGGCCGTTCCGCCGGGACCACGTCATCGCGCTGCTGGACGTGTATGGCGTCTACGACGAGGTCCAACGCTCGCAGCTGATCGAACTGTCGCAGTCGGCGTGGCAGGTCAACCAGTGGCAGCCGATAAACAACCGCTACGACAGCCTGCTGCCGACCAATGGGAAGGCTTTGCTGCCAATCGATCCGTGGTGGTTGCAGGCCAAGGCGGAGGAGTTGTGCGTCTACGCCCCGCTGTTGGTCCCGGATGTGGTGCAGACCAGGGACTACGCCGAGACCATCGTGCGGCAGACCGTCTCGGATGGGCGGCGGGCCGATCAGATCGTCGCCCGGGTGATCAGCCGGCAGAATCAGCTGGAAGACCAGCCGCGCACCCGGTTGACGATCCTGCTGGAGGAGCAGGTCTTGCGCCGCCCTGTTGGTGGTCGGGCCGTGTTGCAGCAGCAGTTGGAGTTCCTGACTCGCACGGTAGAGCGGCCGCACGTGGACATCCGTGTGCTGCCCGACCGGACCGGCTGGCACCCCGGCCTGGATGGCGCGTTCACCGTGTGCGAGCTGCAGCGCCCCTACCCACCGGCCGCCCTGGTCGAGCACTTCACCGGCCGCCTGATGGTCGAGGCCACCGACGCCGACCGCTACGTGGACATCTTCACCAAGCTCAAGGCAACCGCCCTGGAACCGGTCCGTTCCGTCGAGCTCATCCAGGAGGCGGCCGACGACCTCTCCGGCGGCCGGTCAATCGGCACGGCTGGTCAGGAGGCAGAGTGATGCTCCCGGTCAACTCCGACGCCGCCAAGGCAGTCGTCACCGTGGCGGCACAGCGGATCGCGGCCTACGCCGATCGCCACAACATCCCGATCGACCAGGCCCAGTGCGAGGAAATCGCCGACGACCTCGTCCACGTGTATCAAGCGTTCTTCACCGGCCTCGCCCACGGCTCCCGGCCACCGGGCTGGGAGCAATCCGAGTAACACTCACCAGACCGGTCTGCCGCCGCCCGTGCCCTCACTCCCTGGCAGAGCCACCCCACGGGCGGCGGCAGACCCCTATCCGATCTTGGTGACGTCCTGCGTGCCAAGGTCGCCGCATACCGGCGCTTCGCGGTGCACTACCAAACCGAGGGCGCGCGGCAACGCTGGTCCGACTTGCGTTGGCATTGAGCAAGGAGGAAGTGATCCGGCGGGTGTACGCCCTAGCCAGGTAGGAGCCCGTAGGCGGCTCAGCAGATTTGGTCCGTGCTGTTCTTACGATCCGATTGGTAGGCACAGCACCGAGTCGGCGCTTAACACGGCGGAGACTTCGTTGGCGGGTGAGCCGGCTGACCCGCCGGTCCGATGCGGCCGGTCATGGCTGGCTCCGGTGGCCGATGCGGATGAGGAGTTCGTTGTCCTCATCGAAGGTGTCGTTGTCCTGGCTGACCGCGCAGGGCAGTCTTCGACGGGCTACCCGCAGCCCAGAAACTGTTGTCGCCGAAGATCGCCAACGGCGCCGTCCGGGGGCGACCTGGCCATCAAGCCATGCGTGCACCGCCGGCTGGTCGAGCCAGTGGAACGCACGGCAGATGGTCACGAGGTCGGCGCGCAGCCCCAGGGCGGGGTGAACTCCCTCGGCGGACCGGCGTTGCAGCACCATCCGTGTCCCTGCGAGTATCGCGGGGCACATGGCCGCCTCGGCGGCGGCGAGCATGTCCGCACCAGCGCCCTACACCGGGCGAAGATCGTCGGCGCGGACGCCGCCGCCACCATCACCGCGCTCACGCAGGCCGCCAACCCGGGACCGGCCGTGCTGGTGGACATCGGCTGTGGGCGGGGCACCACCACCGTCGGGTTGGCCTGTCAGCACCCCACAACTGGCATCGTCGCCGTGGACCAGTCGTCGGCCCTGCTGGCCGTCGTCCGGGATCGGCTACGCGCCCGGAATCGCCATGCCGGCCTCGCCGCCGCCGACTTCCACCACCTACCGCTCGCCTTTGCCAGCGCCGACCTGGCTGTAGCGGCGTTCTGCAAACGTTCCACACTGGCAACGCCGAGAACGCGATCACCGCAGCCGGCCTGCTCGTACGCATGGGCGTCGACCAGGAGCACACGTTCCGGTTCGCCAACCTGCTGCATCTGGCCGAGTACGCGGCCACCTGCCCGAAGTACCGGCTCGGCGACGAACTGACCCGCGTGCCGGGCCGGCTGGCCGCCGCGCTGCGCCGCCGTGTGCCCGACGCGCCGCTCACTGCCACGTCCACCGTCACCTACCTGGTCGCGGAACGCCCATGAGCCCGGCGGTGTTCGTCAAACGCTACGCCGACCCGTACGCGGCGCGGCCGCCGGTGCTCACCTGCGCTGGCTGGCACAGCTCGACAGCGGTGTGCGGCTCCCGTACCTGCACCCCGGCACCGGTACGCAGCTCACCTTCGAGCACCTCGACGGGCGACCACCGCGACCCTCCGACCTGACCAACCTGGCCGCCGTCCTGGGACGGCTGCACGGCACCGCGTACACCCGCGCCCTGCACACCGCGCGCCTCGACCGGCCATTCGTCACACCCGTCCTGCCTCACCATCCCGGACTTCCACAGCGGGCGCGGCACAGTCCTCACGGGTGTTGATCAAGGTGTCGAAAAGTGCGATACCAACCTCCCGTCCACCGGAATACCCGCTCGCGAAACACCACATGAACGTGCGATAGGGGTCTATTCAAGGAAATCACAAAGCCTTGGGTGCCCAGCCGATTACCGACTTGAAAGTATCAGGGTTAGCGAGCTCGGTGACGATGAGGTCGACATACTTCTGAGAGTAGAGATAGTCGTCGTGCGGCATGTCATACCGGCAATACTCAGGATGTGTCTGTTTTCGTCGTTTCCCGGTCGCACTATTGTCCGGCCTCACCTTGTAATGCTTCCAGGCTCGCGGGAACTCCGCAGAGGCGCTGAATCGCACGCCAAGCCCTTGCTGGATTGCAATGCAAGCTACTGACGGTTTCATCCAACCCAGGTTTGCGACGTCGCGGTCCTTGTCCCGCAGGATGACTCGACCGACGCGCTCAAGTGCTCGATACGCATCGAGTTCCTCGCCGACGAGTTCATCCTCGCGGACAAAGGACACCGCCAAATCGGCCTCGGTTTTTGGGGACCTCTTCTGTACGATCTCGATGCGAAGCTCAAACGCCTGATCATTCAGGACCTCGTCATCGAGATTCGCCCTGTAGTCGATGAAGAAGTCGCGTAGCCGCTTCGGGAGTCTGAGTTGAGCGCTAGCCATCGTCGCTGCACCCTCCCGGGAGAAGGTACTCAGCGCCACAGGGATATGGACTCGGTCTGCAATCGAGTAAGCGCTTCCGAAGTTGTCAACGATCTCCGCCTCGAAGTTCATGATGAGTGCCTGCGCAAATCCGGAGGCGGCAACCATCAGGCCCCGCTCGAATCGATGTTCGATCTTGTTGCGCAGCTGCACGGTGAGTTCGAGGTTTCGCCGGACGGGACTTTTAGGGGATGGCCATCGGAATTCGATACATTTCTGCAGTTCCCAGCTCTTTCGCTCGCCATCAACCTTTACGTATCGCCCGGTCTTGTGGTCTTTGTAGTGATACGGAGTCTTCGACTTGTCGAAACCAGCGTGGAGCAAGTAGAGCCATGCCACGTGCATGTGGACCAAGAAGCCCTCAAGCGGTCGCAGCGAGGTAGGGCTATTGTAGATTTCCACAGCAGTGAGCGCTTCAGCCTGCGCTGCCTTCAACGTGTGGTGCCATCGGGGGCGCGGTGCCATGGGCAGTCCTTGTTCGCACAGCTACGGCTTGAGGTCGTGGAGTTTGCGCCGCAGGCGGGAGTAGCGTGTCCAGTTGCTCTGCAGGTGGCTAAGCCTGCCGGCCACGATACCCGGAGCAACGCCAATGGCCTGGGCGATTTCGGCGGCGCGCCGCGCGGTGGTGCGCTCGGTGAGCTGGTCGGCGTACTCGTCAGGGATGAGCGCCGACGCGGCATACGCGTTGGCGGCGTTCTCCTGACCGTCGGCGTCGTCGCCGGACAGGTCGAGGTCGACGACCATCCGTCGCTTCGGGTGGAGGATCAGGTGTGCGGCCTCGTGGAAGAACGCGAACCAGAAGATGTCGTGAAAGCTGTACCGGCCGGACAGCAGGATCAGCGCCTTGGCAGGAGTGATCATCTTGGCCGCGCCGCAGGCCCGACAGCCGGGCAGGTCCCGCTCGAACTCCACGGCGACGCCGACCACGGCGCATTCTCGGCGCAGGCTGGCGAACGCTTCCCGGTCGGGCAGTAGTGTCAATCGGCGCAGGGTGGGTAGCAGCTGCGCGAATGCGACTGCATCGTATGGCTGACAAATGGTGTGCTCGGCTTGCCGTTCGCCGAGGCGTAGCCAGGCGGCGGTGGCGTAGGGGTCGGCGGTGGTGTGCTGGGCGCGGCGAAATCCGGTGGCGACCGGTTCAGCCCACATGCGTTCGTACGCCTCCGGGTCGGCGACCTGGAAGAACGCGAGCAGCCGCTCCAGCATCGTGATGTCGGAGTCGTTCGCGGAGAGCACGCCGCGGGCGATGAGCGCCGGTAGCGGGAATCGGCGCAACCAGCCGAGGTGATCGCGGGCCCATTCGCTCCGCGTTTTTTCTCGTGCGCGCTGGTCCTGGTGGTTGGCCTCCAATTGGTTCCAGAAGCTGGCGGGTGTGCCGAGAGTGCGTTCCAGACGCAGGGCCATGTCGAAGGTGAGGCTCGCTGTGCCCTTGATCACCTGGTTGACGTGCTTGGCGGAGAGGTTCATCCGGGCGGCGAGTTCAGCCTGGGTGAGGTCGCGGGCGGCGAGTTCGGCCTGCAGGATCTTCCCGGGCGGTTGCAGCCAGTCCGGCACAAACCCCGCCTGCAGGACAGCAGCGCCTTCCTGGCTGTAGATCGCGTAGTCCTGCGGGGCGACGCCGTCGCGTCCGGCCGGTACGGGGCTGGGGCGCTCCGGCGTCGGTGGGGCAGGCTGGTCGTCCATCAGGCCGGAACAGCGGCCGTCACGCTGATGCTGTCGATGACGATCACCTGGATGCGCTGGAACATGCTCTGCTCGTCGCCGTCGACGTCGGCCGACCCGGCGTGGATGCCCTCGAAGGCGACCTCGGCGCAGCCGTGCCGGACCACGACCTGAACGGCCTCACCAGTGACGCCAGCGATCCGCCGCATCTGGACGCTCGCCATCCGCGCGACCTCGGCGAGGTTCGCGGCGTTGAACAGCACCGTCAGCGCCAGCGCGACCATCTCCCACGCAGCGCCGAACGCCCGCCGAAGGGCATCAGAGCCGGCACACACCCTCCGGGTCGCGTCGGTGCGATGCAGGATCTGCACAGCCACTCCACACGGTAGATCTTGTAGTTCACCAATTCGGTAATGGTACCGCGACTTCTGGTGGACAGCAGTCAGGTTCGGTGCCCCAATGCGAAGTCCCTACGCCGAATGCGAGACCGATTCATATTTGGATCATCACCTGGCAAATCGCCTTGCGTGAAGGTCGGGCCAGGTGTACTAGTTGATGTCGACCATCTCGGTAATGAACAAGCTTGGTTAAGCCCAAGATCATATCGAGGTGGCAGTGGCGCGCCGACCCGGACCGCCACACCGATACGTGCAGACATGTCGAAGGAGCATGCGATGTCAGATGTGCAGACGCAGGAAGCCGACCGGGAGACCGACGGCGACGACGCCCGGGCGGCCGGCCACAAGTTCGAGATCATCGTCAACGGCCGGAAGAAGATCGTGGACCACCGCGTCCTGACCTTCGAAGAAGTGGTCCGGCTGGCGGGTTACTCGGAGCCGACCGACCCGAACGTCACGTTCACCGTCACCTACAGCCGGGCGGTGAAGCCGCAGCATGAGGGAATCCTCAGCGAGGGCGGCGAGGTCACCATCAAGCAGGGAACGATCTTCGATGTCACGCGCACTAATAAGTCGTAGTGACGACCTGCGGCGGTTACGCGACGAGGGCTACGAGGTGGCCATCGTCGACAACCGGCTCGTCCTCGAGCACGTCCCGTACGTGAACGCGGCCGGCGAGGTCCGCTTCGGCACCCTGGTGTCGGAGCTGAGCCTCGCCGGCGACCAGACCGTCCGACCGGGCGACCACGTCGCCCGGTTCGCCGGCGACGAACCCTGCGACCGCCACGGCCGCCCCCTCACCGCGCTAATCAACAGCAGCATCAACGAGCGCGTCGGCGACAGCGTCCACTTGCGCTACCTGTTCTCCAGCAAGCCGGAGGACGGCTACCGCGACTACCACCACAAGATAACGACGTACATCGCCATGCTGCAGGGCCATGCCGCCGCGCTCGACCCGACCGCGACTGCCCGCACCTACCAGGTGATCGAGAACGACGACCCCGACGCGGTCTTCCGCTATCTCGACACTGCCTCCAGCCGCGCCGGGATCAGCCACAGCACGGCGAGGCTGGCGCTCGACAAGGTCGGCATCATCGGACTCGGCGGCAGCGGAGCCTACATCCTCGACCACGTCGCCACGGTCCCGGTCCGGCAGATCCACCTCTTCGACGGCGACGCGTTCCTGCAGCACAACGCGTTTAGGGCGCCGGGCGCCGCGTCCATCGAGCAACTCCGCCGACGCCCGACCAAGGTGGCGTACTACGCCGAGATGTACTCGGTGATGCGCAACGGCATCGTCGCGCACCCGTACTACCTGGACGCGGACAACGTCGACGAGCTCGAGGCGATGACCTTCGTGTTTATCGCGATCGACGACGGGCCGCCCAAGCGGCACATCATCGCCGCGCTCGAGCAGTTCGGCGTTCCGTTCATCGACGTCGGCATGGGCCTGTACGACGTCGACGGCGCACTCGGCGGGGTCTTGCGCGTCACCACCAGCACACCCCAGCAGCGCGCCCACGTGCACGACCGCCGCCGCGTCCCATTCGACAACGCCGACCCGGACGACGAGTACGAACGCAACATCCAGACCGGCGACCTCAACAGCCTCAACGCAACCCTCGCCGTCATCCGGTGGCGCAAGCTCTACGGCTCGTACCTCGACCTCGGCCACGAGCACCACAGCACCTACACCATCGGCACCGGCGCCCTAACCGGGGACGATCACGCATGACACGCCGCACCACCATCCAGCACCAGTT
>JGI25406J46586_10001659_pt1 | contig 10512 bp, 8 predicted proteins | sample TabmetS4T2R2_FD_46586 | JGI IMG/M metagenome (IMG submission 46586) | reverse complement strand
AACCTCACTCCGGCTGACGACGATACTGGGCTGGCCGTGGGCGGCACCGGCAAGTACGTGCATACCCAGGTCCGCACTGTTGATGAGGTGCAGCAGCTGTGCCGCTGCTCCGTCGCGCCTATGCGCTTCAGGGAACCTGACAGCTGGCTCAGGAGGTCTGGACGGTCCTTAGGCGTCTCCAGGTGGGAGCCACTGGTCGTTGATCGGAGCATCGCCTCGACAAAGTCTTCCAGTCCGATTCTGATGGGCTAGGTATCGGGAGCACGCCAGAGCTCGTTCAGGGCTCGGCGTGAACATTCGGCTCGAGGAACTGGCTCTCGACGGGGAAGCCCAGCGTGCTGGCGGCGCGGTCGGCCGGGCACGCTGGGCCAGGTCGGGTCAGCGGACCAGCCGCAGGGTCAGCGGATACCGGTAGGGTTCGCCCTGGCTGGCCTTGACGGCCGCCAGCGAGGCCAGCACCACCCAGGCCACCACCCCGATGATCAGGAACGGGATGCCGACCAGCATCAACGCGGCGATCAGCAGCACCGTGCCGTAGAGGGCGATCGTGATGCCGAAGTTGAGCGCCTCGCGGCCGGCCTGGTCGATGAACGGGTCCCGGTCTCGGCGGGTCAGCCACACCGCTAGCGGCCCGATGACCGACCCGAAGGGCACGATGAGCCCGGCGAAGGTCGACAGATGCGCGGCCGCGGCGGTGGTGCGGGCCGACTCATCGACCGTTGCTGCGTGCATGGCGGGGTCGGCGGCGAGGGTGGCACCACAGCTGGGGCAGGTGGTTGCCTGCTCGTCCAGTCTGGCTGAGCAGGCCGGACAGCTCCTGGACATGCATTGCTCCTTGGTCGGCGCCCGGTTCTTTGGGGGCGCCTGTTGGACAGCATCGACGATAGGCGGCTCGGCCAGACCCGTCGTCGGTCCCCGGGTGACACTTGGCCCTCGGCCGGCAGGTGCAGCTGCAGCCCGCGGTCATCCCCCAGGAGGAGCCCAACTGGGCCCTACTGAGGCTCGGCGCTCGTGACCGGTTCTGCGGACTCAGCATGCCGCGTTCCGCTGGCGGTGATAGTCGACCACGGTGGCTGGGGAGCCAGGGTGGCCGTTGGAACCTCGCTATGCTTGGCGGACTCTGACCGAGGAGGCAACGTAGTGGCGGTCAAGCAAGTCCGTATCTCTGACCTGTCGGGTCTCCAGGTCACCGAAGAGCAGTTCGCCAAGCCGATCGTGCACCAGCACCCCCAATACCAGGGACCGATCACCCTGGATGTCCTGCCCGAGGACCTGGGGGAGCTGCCCGACAGCGACCAGTCCGTGTCCATCGAGGTCATCCACCCCGGCGACCGCAGCGGCCAGCGGGCGTTGTTGTCGGTGGAGCGGTTCAACCAGCTGGCCGCCGGCGCCGACATTCACGCCATCCTGATGAACGCCGTGGCCGCCCAAGAGCCGCAGCGCCCAGCCCAGCCCCGCCGGCGGACACGCGGCCGCGGGACAGGGGATGGCCAAGGCCGAGGTCGCCGCCAGGTCGAGTGGGGGCCGCCCCATCGTGGGCGGATCTCGCCCGAGGAGGCGGCCTGGGTGCGCGAGTCTCTGGATGAGGTCCAGCGGCTGCGCTCCGAGCGCGGGGTGCCGTTGCTGGATCCGGCCGACCCCAAGACCAAAGAGCGCTACGGGCTGTAAACCTGACGCTTCCGGCCCCGGACCGAGTCGACGTCTGGGCTGTATCGGATCCAGAAGCCCATGAGACGATGGCGGCGCGGGCCTCGTTTTCTGCGCCGCCATCGCCCAAGAGCCGGTCTTCNACTCTTCCAACCTCGGTGACCGAGCCGTCATCATGGCTGTCAGGTCACAGGAGGGGTTCGTCCGCGAGCTTGAGTCAGCTCAGTTGTCGCTGATGGGCAGGCTCTGCCAGCTCGCCTGACCGTAGAAGTTAAAGTAGTAGTCTAGGCGGTTGCTGGGGCCTCGCACCACCACGTCGGTCTCGTTGCTGGGGCGCTGGACCATGGCGGGGGCCGAGTAGCCGTTGCCCGACCCGCGGATCGATAGTGGGTTCCAGGTGCCGCGCCCGTTGGCGCTGTAGAAGAAGTTGAGCGTGTTGTTCTGCCCGACCGCTACTACGTCGACCTCACCGCCGGACCGCTGGATAACGGCTGGGCCCGTGATGCCGACATTGCTGCCGGCTATCGACACCCAGTTCCAGCTGCCTTGGCCGAAGGTATTCCAGTAGTAATCGAGCTTATTGACCGGCCCGACGACCGCGACACCGGTCTCGCCGCTGGTAGCGTTCTGGAACATCGCCGGCGCCGAGTAGGCCCGGTCAGCTGCTGTAATGTCGAGCTTGTTCCAACTCGACGACCCAAAGGCGTTGTACCAGTAGTCGAGGCTGTTGTCGGAGGCGACCACGACCACGTCGGTCTCGCCGTTGGAGCGCTGGACCACCGCTGGCGCCGACTTGGCGTAGCCGGTAGTGGTCACGATGGGCATCCACTGCCAGGTCGATTGGCCAAAGTTATTCCAGTAGTAGTCGAGCCTGCCGTTCGGACCGACCACGACCACATAAGTCTCGCCGTTGGAGCGCTGGACGACCGCCGGAGCCGAGTACGCCCGGTCGGCGACCGTGATGTCCAGCTTCTGCCAGTTCGGCGAACCGTGGGTGTTCCACCAGTAGTCGAGGCTGTTGTCGGAAGCCACGACCACAACATTGGTTTCGCCGTTGGAGCGCTGGACGACCGCTGGGGCCGATTTGGCGTACCCCGGACCGGCGACTTGCAGCGAATTCCAGGTGGATGAGCCGTAGCCGTTGTACCAGAACCTGAGGCTGCCGTCCGCACCGACCGCCACGACATCGGTCTCGCCGTTCGGCCGCTGGACAACCGCTGGGGCCGTCACCTCCTTGAGCAGGGGGGCAAGGGTCGTTGATGGAACGGTTCCGAACCGCCAGAAGTTGGCCTCCAAGCCGTACTTGCTCGCATGGCCAACAGGATTCCACTCGTGCTCAGATACCAACTCGGTATAACCCCAGTTGGAATCACGAACCACGAATGTGTTGGTTGCTGATGTGTTCGCGACGATGACGGCCGTATGCATCCCCGTATAGTACGTATTGCTATAGCGGTCCGTGGCCTTATTAAGTTGAATGAGGTCGCCTGGCCTCGCGCTGGCAGCATCGACAGGGATACCTCCGGCGTTCACGTAAGCACCCCAGTACGCACCATTAGCGCTCTCGTAGCCACCGATTCGGGCGTTAATGCCGTGACGGGCCAGAACGACATTCACAACGTTGGCCGCCCAGGGCTTGCATTGTCCGCCGTAACTTCCAATGGAATAACTACGTGCCTGGTTGGCAACCTCGGCGTTATCAAAGCTGTAGGCGGCAGATGCAGGAAGGGCAAATATGCTCATACATGTTATGGCCAAGGCGAAAGCGTAAGCTACGGTTGATAGAACTCGTCGCACTATCGGACCTCCGATAATTCGCATGATCTAACGACCTGGGAGCAGGATAATATTACTGCTGCCAGCCGTTCAAGGTGACTCCTGACCGAGCACTGCAGAGCGAGCATGGCTGCTTGCATAGACGAGAGCCGTTACCCATGCTGTGAGTCTGCGAAGAATTGCGACAATCGGTGAGCTTAGGCCCAACCCATCCCCCCATATGCCTACGTCATGCACGCTGGGACGTTACCGGTCCACCACAAGTCTGTCTGCCGCCGATACGCGCAGATCTACTGAATTAGCCCTTCAGCCGCCAGAATTATGCGACTGGTGGACAAAGCCTCATCCACTTGCACCAGTCAATGCCCTAGTGCAAATGGGGCAGATCGTCTTGAGTATGGTCGGGCTGACGTGCATCCCTGCCATCGCCTTCCCCTCCCTTCCGGTTGCCTTCCTGATTGCCCCGGTCGCAGCGGACTTCCAGTCCTTGCTTTGCTGATGAGCCGGTCGAGCCCGCCTGACGCTCCCCACGGAGGGTCCCCCGATCCCTTGCCAGCGGGCTCGACCGGCGACCTGCATGATTGCGCCGTCTAGGTCGTCGTAGCAGCGGAGAACTGCCCAATGCGCCCGGGGTCGAACTACCCCTGTTCGGAGTAGGCCATGAAGGTTCACGGTGCCTCCGTGGCTGTATCGAACAACTCACCAAGGAGCATCCACGCCGCCGTCCAAGTCTCGCGCTTGGGGATAGCGGTGAGCACGATGGTGACTTGGTTGTCGCCGACGCTAAGGTCCATGCCGGTGCCGGTCGGGGCCGTATCGGCAGTGTGGAGCCCGATCGCCGCAACTGCCGTGTCCCTAGTAGGTTGCAGACCTGCGGCCAGGACTGCGCGTTCCAGACCGGCACGTAGCAGTGGGGCGCTGGCCACGATCAACGCGCGGATTGGCGCTCCTGGATGACGGTCCATCCGCTTAGTCTGGTGGCGCCTGGCATGGGCACCAAGGGTAAAACTACCCCGGACGACCCCTACCGGTGGCTTCAAGATTGGGCCGAGCCGGGCGGATGCGGATCCACCGACAGCGCATGATCGGCCCAAGTTCAACGGCCTTGGCTGGGTTGCGCCATCCGGTTAGGCTCTTGCGGCGATCGTGTGGGGGGAGGGAGATGCCGGCCAACCGGATCGCGCATCCCAGGGGGTTGTCCGGGTGGATCACGGCCAGCCCGCTGCTTGGCGGCGGTAACGGCCACGCCACCCCACTGCCTCCTGGTGCTGGCGAGCCCGCCGTCGTGGCGGCGGTCGAGGGGGTCCCGGAGCGGGCGCGTGGCTGGTGGGCGCTTGGCGGTCTTGGCTATCGGGTGGTGTTGACCCCGTTCCTGATGGCCGGTGCGGTTGCGGCCTGGGGGTCGGCGGCCTCCCCGTATGTGTGGGCCCTGGCGGTGCTGCTGGTGGTGGATGTGGCGCTTCTGGCTGGTTTGGCAGCTGGCCGCCTCCGGCGGCTGTTGCGGTCCAACCTGTTCTTTGCCGCCGACATCCTGGTCGCGGTGGCCCTGAACCTGTGGATGAGCGCATCGGTGCCCCAGGGCAGCTTTGCGGTGGGTGGCCGGGACACCTTCTGGTGGTATGGGATCGGGACGGTCGGGTTGTGGACCGGGCTCCGCGGGGCCAGGACCGGCCTGGCGATGGTGGTCGGGGCGGGGCTGCTGCAGCTGGTGATGGTCCGGCTGAACGGCGCCACCCTGGGGCTGGTGGGCTGGATGCAGTTCCTCTGGCGCTATCTGTGGATGTGGACCGGCTTGGGCGTGGCCGTGGTGGTGATGCGCCTGGCGCGCTTGGGCGGCAACCAAGCCGTGCGGGCAGGACTGCGGGCAGGACAGGCGACCCAGCGTGCGGACATGCTGCGCGAGCTACATGACACGGTCCTGCAGACCCTGGAGGGGCTGGCCTTGCGGATCGGCAACGGCTCGCAGTCTCCAGAGGTCCGGCTGCGCGAAGCTCGAGCGATTGCCGCAGCGCAGGCTGAGGAGCTCCGGAAGGTGCTGTCGGAGGATCGAGCGGCCGCGCCGGCTGCCCTGGAGCTCCGACTACAGCGGCTCGCCGGGCAGCTGCAGCGGGACGGTCTCCGCATCGAGCTGGTGACCGCTCTGGGGCCTGCTCCCGAACTGCCCGGTGAGGTGCTGGACGCGATGGAGGGAGCGGTTCGCGAAGCGCTGACCAATGTCGTCAAGCACGCCGGCGTGGGCCGGGTCGTGGTGCAGGCTGCAGCTGCCGGCGACGGGATTGAGGTGACGGTCCGCGACCAGGGGCGTGGGTTCGACCCGGCCACGGTGACCGACGGCTATGGGATGGTCGGCTCGATCCGGGCGCGCATGGCCCAGGTGGGCGGGACCGCCGAGGTCTGGTCGGCACCCGGGAAGGGGACTCGCGTTCGGCTGCGCGTGGCCGCTGTGCCTCGACCGGCGTGGTCGTGGGTGGCCAGCCGGTGGGCCGGGGTCCTCACGGCCCGGTTCGCCCGTCAGCGGGCCCCAGGGTGGGGCAGCAGCGCGGCGGCGGATCCGGGTGCGCTGGCCGCCCAGACCTTTGGCTGGTTCGCGTTAGCCGTGCTTGGCTACCGGATCGCGGTGATCCCGCTGACGGCGGTGAACACCTTGGCCAACCTGCCAAGCCAGATCCCCTTGGGACCGCTGGCCGTGGTGTTGGGGGTGCTGCTGGTGGCCAATCTGGCCTTGCTGGCCGGCGGTGGGAGTGATCGGCCAGGGGGCCTGCTGGAATCGACTGCGCTGCTGCTGGTGGATACGGTGGTGGCGGTGGCTGTCAGTCTGTGGGTAAGCGTGGCCATGCCGGATGGCAGCTTCTATCTCATGGGCCATGACGTCTTCATGCCCTATGTGCTGGCGGTAGTGGTGCTGTGGACCACCCTGCGGGGGCTGCGCACCGGCGTTGTCTTGCTGGCCGGTGTGGCTGTGCTGGAGCTGGTGATGGGCCTGGTCAACGGCATCCCGCTCGACGCCGTGGGCTGGTCAGAGTTCCTCAACCGCTTCGCCACCGCCTGTCTGGCCGTTGCCCTGCCGCTGGTGGTGATGGACGCTGCTCGCCGCGGCGGTCGCCTCCAGGCGGCCGAGGGACTCCACGCCGGCCGAGCAACCGAGCGTGCCCGGCTACTGCGCGATACCCATGAGCGGGCGCTGCACACCCTGGAGACGATCGTGGCCCGGGCCGACGCCGTTGATGATTCGCCCATGGTGCGGGCGCGGGAGGTGCAGGCGCTGGCCCGCGGCCAGGCGGCTGAGCTGCGCGCCATCCTGCAAGCCGACCGCGGCCACGCCCTGGGGGGGCTGGCGGCCGGGTTGCGGGCGCTGGCCGGCCAGTCCCGCCGCGACGGCCTGGCCGTGGAGTTGGTCAGCAGCCAGCTGAGCAAAGAACCGGGCTCGGCGGCCGGGGCGGCCCTGCTTGCCGCGACCCACGAAGCACTCCTATGGGTCACGGCCGCGGAGGCGCGTCGGGTCGTCATTCGGGCCAGCAGCCGACCCGACGGTGTCCAGGTCACGGTCCGCGGCCATGGCGACGGCAACCGCCCTCAGGGTCCCGCCAAGCCCAGCGACCGCATCGGCCAGGAGCTGCGACGGGTCGGCGGCAAGGTGGAGACCTGGTCGGCCCCCGGGCGTGGCGCCAGAGTCACCTTGTGGGCGCCGGCATGATCCGGGTCGCGATCGTGGAGGACCACCCGGTCTTCCGCAAAGGCCTCATGCAGGTCGTCGAGGTCGCGCCGGGGCTGGAACTCGCCGGGGTGGCCCGCTCAGTCGACGACTTCGACACGTTACGGCTGAGCGGGGTGATTGTGCTGCTGGACCTGCAACTCCCAGGCAGCCGCCTGGAGGGCCCGGGCGCGGTGGCCCACCTTGTCGGCAGCGGCCACCAGGTCCTGGTCGTGTCCGCCTCCGAGCAACCAGCCGACGTCGTCCAGGCGATTGGGGCCGGGGCCCGTGGCTATCTCAGCAAGCAGGCCGAGGAGACCGAGATCCTGGGCGCCATCCAGGCCGTGGCTCAGGGACGCACCTATGTGTCGGCCACCTTGGCCGGCTATCTTCTGCTGGCCCCGATCCCGATCACCGCGCGGGAGCGAGAGATCCTGGAGTTGGTTGCCGGTGGGGAGACCGACCAGGACATCGCCGAGCAGCTCAGCATCAGCGTACGGACCGTCCACTCCCACCTGGACCGCATCCGCGACAAGACCGGCTCTCGCCGCCGAGCCGATCTCACCCGCTTGGCGATTGAGCGCGGCATCATTCCCCGCCGCTCCAAAGAGGGGTAATTCTCTCCCGCTGTCGCTAGGCATTCCTGCGCTGACTGCTCTCGCCTTCAACAGCGACGATTGGACCGTCATTTCGGCGCGCCCAGCGAGTTCCCGACTTGAGAGGAGGTTCGACCCTGGCACAAAGGCACTTACCGAACCGAGGCGAGCCGGCCTACGCCGATACGACGTGATTGGGGCTTCGAGGAGATCTCGGCCCTAGGCGCCGTGGAGTACTACCAGGACCGGTGGTCCGCATCAGTGATCCGGCCAACTCCGCAGCCGGGAATAGTGCCGACGAGTGATGACCTGAAGCCATCATCGCCACGAGACTTCGATGATTCGGCTGGAGGTAAATAGACTATCTCAACGGGGGGTATGCTCAACAAGAAGTATTCCTATTGCGGCGAGGCAAAATTGAGTGTGATCACCGCAGCGGCCACGGCTACTTCGGTAACGAGCCTTTTGGATCGCCAACCTGCGATCATTGCGACGGCAGGGGTATTAGTGTCGCAACGCTTGCGTACCTCTGACTGCCGCTGAGGCGTTTCCAAAGGAGACTGTTTACGAGGCTTGGCTGCAAGATGGGGCCACAACGCTATCTCGAGTTGGCCGACGAGGCGCGGACTGCCAAATCTAAGCTGGCCGGCGCTGCTGTTTAGCGCATTTCTGAAGAAACGAGTTGGGCAAGTAGCCGTTTTGGATCGTATACGACAGAGCATGCTAGGGCCCAAACTGGGCAAGCAGCTCGAGGAAGAGGGGGCGTCGTGTTTCAGCGTTCAGCACGAGCAACATCTCTCGCATCTCGCGGCGGGCCAAGACGGCCCCGCCACCTGACCATCGCCGTCCTGTCGGCACTCATTGCGTCCCTATTCACATTGGTCGCAAGCGCTCCGTCGGCGTTCGCCGGCAACGAGCCTCCGTTCGGCACGCTCCAAGTGGCTGGGAGCTCGTGGCTGCAGGGCGCCGGCGTCGTGGACAGGAACGGCGTCAACAGCTACTCCAACGGGGACACGAGCTACGTCAGCCGCGACTACAGCACCCCGGCCGTCGGCATGAGGTGGCAGTGCATCGAGCTGGCCCAGCGCCTCTACCAGGACAAAGGTTGGAGTTCCGGCCGCTGGGGCGTCAACGCCTACGGCATCTACGGGTTGGCCGGCTTCCAGAGCCACCCCAACAACGGTACCTACACGCCGGTACCGGGCGACATGATCATCCATGGCACGTCGGACCCCGGCCATGTGGCCATCGTCGACCGCATCAGCGGCAACACGCTGTACGCCGTCGAACAGAACGTCGCCAGCATCGCCAACAACAACGGTGTGGCGACTTACACCATCTCCAACGGGGTCCTGAGCCGGTCGGGACTGACGTTGCCGATTCGCGGCATCGTCCATGACCCAGACAACCCCAATACCAATAGCGCATCGGCGAGCCTCAACGCTCGTGACCTAGCCTTCGTGAAGTGGGCCCCTACCGGGTCGGGACGCATTGAGGTGCACACGGCCACCGCCGCCAGCGGGTACGCCGGCTTCGGTGTCCACGCGGCCACTCCGATCGGTGCTGGCGATACCAACGGCGTGTTCGATATGGCTGATGTCAACGCCGACGGGCGATCCGACCTGGTCTACATCAAGCGGCGGAACACCGGCTCCGGCCGGATCGAGGTCCACTGGGTGAACGCCGCCTCCGGCTACAGCAGCTTCGGTGGGAACATCGCCACCGTGTTCTCCGCCGCCGACGATCCCAACGGGTCATTCGAGATGGCCGACATGAACGGCGACGGCCGCGCCGACCTGGTCTTTACCAAGACCCGCAATACCGGCTCCGGCCGCATCGAGCTGCACTGGGCCGACGCCGCCAGCGGCTATGGCCGCTTTGGGGNCAACCTGGCCACCGCCTTCTCGCTCGCCGACGCCGGCAACGGCTACTTCCATCCTGCCGACATGAACGCCGACGGTCGGGTCGACCTGGCGTTCGTGAAGATCCGCAACACTGGTTCGGGTCGCATCGAGGTCCACTGGGCCAATGCCGCTGGCGGCTACGGCAGCTTCGGTGGAAACTTTGCCACCGCCCTCAGTGGTGCCGAGCGCGCCAATGGCTCGTTCGAGACCGTCGACATGAACGGTGACCGGCGCGCCGACTTGGTGTTCCTCAAGGACTACAACGTCGGTTCGGGCAGGATCGAGCTGCACTGGCTCGACGCTAGCGCCGGGTTCTCGAGGGTTACTTTCAGCGCCGCTACCGCCTTCTCAGCCGCTGAAGCCGGGCATGGCTTCTTCACGATGATGGCGTGATGCGAAGCGAGACAAACCGAGGAGGCCCCGGCCCGGTTGCCGGGGCCTCCCATTGAAGCTAGTCGGACAACAGTCCGTCAGGCTCACGGTGCAGCAGTCGATAGATCGACGGCTCCGGCAACTGGACCTCACGGAGCGTTACGGACTGTAAGCCGTGGCGCCAACCACCTTAGCGCTCGGGCTGCTGTGTGAGGCGAGAGGGAGGGGCCTGGCAGTTGTGGTCCTGCCGTATCTGAACACCGCCCAGGCCGAGCATCCCGCTCTGGCCGAAAGCATCGACCGCCTTCGCAGATCCGGTGTCCGCGTGTTGTTCGGCCCAGATGTGCTCCCGCTGCATCAACCGCGCCAGGGAAAGCGTGACCAGTTCCCCTGGCACCTCACTCTTCCCGCCATCAAGGAGGCTGTCCATCGCTCCCGGTTGGGTTGGACACCGGATAGGCAGGGGTGAAGATGGCCCTCATGACGGTGAACAACCACAACGAGCAGGGCAAGGACCACCGGTCGC
>JGI25406J46586_10001655_pt1 | contig 10521 bp, 7 predicted proteins | sample TabmetS4T2R2_FD_46586 | JGI IMG/M metagenome (IMG submission 46586) | reverse complement strand
TCGGCGCCCCCGACGTGCAGACCAACCAGGAGTTCACCCAGTCCATCGCCGGCGAGATCGACCAGCTTCTCACCGTCGTCTACGTGCTGCTGGTCCTGGCGATCGTGATCGCCCTCATGGGCATCGCCAACACCCTGTCGCTATCGATCCACGAGCGGACCCGCGAGCTCGGCCTGCTCCGGGCGGTCGGCCTGACCCGGGCCCAGACCCGGGCGATGGTGCGCTGGGAGTCGGTGATCGTGGCGCTGTTCGGCACCATCGGCGGCGTGGGCCTGGGCCTGTTCCTCGCCTGGGCGCTGGTGTCGGCCCTGGCCAGCGACGGCTTCACCTCGTTCGCCGTCCCGAGGCTGCCACTGGCCCTCGTGTTCGCGCTGGGTGCGCTGGTCGGGGTGCTGGCCGCCGTCCGCCCCGCCCACCGAGCCGCCCGCCTGAACGTGCTGTCCGCCGTCGCCTCGGAGTGACCGTCGCGACTGGGCCGCCGGCCTGCTGCATGCGACGGCGGGCGGCCCGGACCACTGCGGCGCTCTATCGGCATCTTGGTACGGTGGCCCAGGTCGCACCGCTTGGTGCGTACGGCAGCGCGCACGGGAGAGGGGCCAGGCAACGATGCAGGCGTCGGAGGTCCCGCGTGCCGTGGCTGCGGCCATGTCGACCGCCTCATCACTTGATCTGACAGTCGACGACGCGATCGTTCTTCATGACTCGAACAAGCTCACGCTGCGTCTGCTGCCTTGTGACGTCCTGGCCCGGGTGGCACCTAAGGCGCATCAGGTCGCGCAGTTCGAAATCGAGCTTGCTCGACGGCTCGCCGAATCCGGGAGCCCGGTGGCTGTTCTCGAGCCTCGAGTCGAGCCACGCGTCTACGAGCGTGATGGCTTCGTGGTCACGCTGTGGACCTACTACGAACCTGCGACGCCTCGAGAGGTCTCACCAGCCGACTACGCCGGTGCGCTCGGGCGGCTGCATGCCGACATGCGCAAGCTCGATGTCCCGACGCCGCACTTCACGGATCGAGTCGAGCAGGCCCAACAACTCGTGGCAAGCCGCGACCACACTCCGGCGCTCGCCGACGCGGACCGGGAGCTCCTTGGCGACACGTTACGAAGCCTGAGGCGAGTGATCGGCGAGCGCGGCGGCGCCGAACAGCTACTGCACGGCGAGCCGCACCCAGGCAACGTGCTCACCACGAAGAACGGGCTGCTGTTCATCGACCTCGAGACGTGTTGCCGTGGGCCTGTCGAATTCGACCTCGCCCATGCGCCCGAAGAAGTGAGCGAGCACTATCCGGGTGTCGATCAAGGCCTGCTACGCGAGTGCCGGATCCTCGTGCTGGCGATGATCACGACGTGGCGCTGGGATCGCGGCGACCAGCTCCCAAACGGGCGCCAGCTGGGCACAGCGTGGCTCAGCCAGATCCGAGCAGCGCTCGATCGCAACGGCCCGGATGCTTGAACTGGGGATCACGCGGTTCGCTTGCCCAGATGTGCTAATGGTCTACTGCTGGCGTGCGAGCAAGGGCAGCTTCCAGATAGCGCACCGGCAACTACAGGCAGGGGAGTCTCGAATGGATGGCACAGCGCCGCGACCGCTGATCCTCATCCGCGGGTTCGGCGGACCAGACGTCAGTGGGGAGCAGCGCAGCGCCTACCAGGGCTACAACGACGGCACCGTGTACCCCGGCCGACGGGGCGAGAACTACATCTATGAGGGCTTCTTGCTTCGCGCCCTCAAATCCGAGCGCTACCGCTACAACGACGCCACGAATGTCGTCGGCTACTACGCCGAGGCCGTCGACGCCCCAGAAGACCTGGCAGGATTCGACGTCAGCGATGTCAGAGGCACCGTGGTGATCGACCCCCGCACCGCCCAGCGCGTCCTCCGAGAGGGCACCGCCGGCACGATCTGGGTCTACCGCTACTACGATCTCACCCCACGGGCCTTGGAACGCTATGGGGAGGGACTGGTCACCCTCATCCGGCTCATCCAGACNGCTGCGCGACGCAACGACGAGGCGTTCCGCGGCGTCGACGTGGTCGCCCACAGCATGGGCGGGCTGGTGGTCCGCGANGCGCTGCGACTGCTCCACGAGCGCCAAGCGGGATCCGCCGGTGAGCTGATCCACCGCATCGTGACCCTCGGCACACCCCATCGGGGCATCGCCTTCCAGCGCACCCCTGGTTGGGTGTTGGAGCATCTGCCCAAGGTCGAGGAGGCAGCCAACGAGCTCGCCGCCTTCAACCCGGCCAGTACCCAATTCCGCAAGGTGGCCGACTGGTATCCGATCGAGCGGATCCTGACCGTGATTGGGACCAACTACCGCACGTACGGTGCGTCGGTCGCCTCCCTGGCCAACCGGTTGTCCAGCCTACTCGATGAGGGAAGTCTCCAGTACAACCGCAGCGATGGCCTGGTCAAGCAGGCCTCTGCGCAGCTGCCCGGCGCCCCCCGCACGTTCGTCCACAAGTGCCACGGTGGGCAGGACTCCCTCGTTACCTCGCGGGAGGCTTACGAGATCGCCATGCGGTTCTTCCACGGCTCCCACCGGGTGCGCCTGTGGCTGGACAGCGCACGGGTCCTGCGCGGCAAGGACTGGTTTGGCCGCAGCGAGTTCTACCTTGGCGTGTCGATCAAGCCCCGCTATGTCGACTTCGACCTGTTCTATCAGAGCCCCGAGGCCGAGAACTGCTATGGACCCTTCCATAAGGCGGACCTCTCCGATGGTCCACCGCCCCTGGCCGAGGAGCTCAGCAAGCCATTGGCGGAGCCGGGCGACAAGACCACCGGTTGGGCCGGGCCCAACCGGCTCATCTGGGAGGGCTGGGTCGACGCCGACGCCAAAGCCGACCCCGCCGCCCCGGGCCTGGTGTTCCGCCTGGACGTGTATCTGGGGGAACGCGACACCCGTGGCATCGGCTTCTCGGACAACGTCATCTTCCGCAAGCAATACTATGTCCAGGCGTTTCCTGGCGATCCGCTGGCGCTGTTCGTCCATACCGGCGAGGAGTACCTGTCCGCCAAGAATCCGGCCAGCCGCGACCAGCTCGAGGCCCTCGCCAGACCAGGTGCCCGTGCCGCGGTCCAGGCCCCGGTGGCAGCCCGCGAGGGTGGAGCTGGCGGGAGTGGATCATGGACCTTCGATGTCAGCGGTACCGGCTTCGAAGCAACCTTCCGGGTGGCTGTTGACCATGTCCAGGAGTAGCACTCACCTATCTCGATGGCTGAGCGATCGCCTGGCGAGGTCCCAGAGGCGTGTCCGGGCGGTTGGGTCTTCGACCTGGGGGTTCGGCTTCTCCTCGTGGCGTTGGTAGAAGTAGCGCCCGGTCGTGCCGGCGAGCTCGGGTGCGGTCAGCAACCAGAGGGGGGTGTCGACACCCTCGGCGAGCGGGCCGCCACCAGGACCGCCCATCTTGGTGGCGATCCAGCCGGGGCTACAGGCGTTGACGTCCACGCCCAGGTCCCGCCACCGCTCGCCCTGCTCCCGGGCCAGCATCACCAGCGCGATCTTGGACTGCGCGTACGGGCTGGCGTAGCGGGGCTCGTCCGGCTGCTCGAGGTCGACGCTGCCGCTGGCGTGGACCCCGGAGCTCATGTGCACGACCCCGGCCTCGCCCGGCCACCAGCGCCTCCTGGAGGCCCATGGTCAGCAGGAACGCTGAGAGGAAATTGACCTGCCAGGTCAGCTCGTGGCCGTCCTCGGTGCGCTCGCCCCGCGGCGGAGCCGTGCCGAAGCCAATGCCGGCGTTGTTGACCAGACCATGCAGCTCCCCAAAGCGCCCAGCGACGTCCTCGATGAGCGCCCGGACCTGGGCGAAGGAGGCCAGATCGCCGACCGCGATCTCCCCGCCAGCGATACGCTCGACCGCCGCAGCGGCCCGCTCGCGGCTGCGCCCGTGCACGATCACGCGCGCACCCCTCTCCAGCAGCCGCCGGGCCAGCTCCTGCCCGATCCCCGCCGTCGCCCCGGTCACCAGCACCGTCCCATCCATCCGGCCATCCTCCACCGGGTAGCGGTCAGCCTGCCAGCCTTGCGCTCAGGGGGTGTCGCGGACGAAGCTCGACTCGCCGCCGGACGCCTCGTCGATGAGGCGGAGCACCTCGATGCCGGCCGCGGCCGTCAGCTCCCAGGTCACGGTCCGTGGGGACCTCTGGACCTCCTTGAAGGGTGCGGCGGGGGAGCTGGGGGGGTCGCGACGGAACTGGGCCTCCAGCGGTTCCAGCCGCATGCTCGACCCGCTCACGTCGACCACGCCGGTCTCCTCCAGCAGGAAGGTTGGCCCACCCGCCTGCTGAAGGATGCCGGTGAACCGGTAGGTGCCGTCGGCGTGGAATTCGTACCGGAATCCCGAGCGGCTGCCCGGCCCGCCGGTCCACGCGCCAACCAGCTCGTCGGGGACGTAGCCCCCGGCGGCGGGCGGCGGCTCCTCCTCGGTGGTCACCGTCGGGTCGACCTCGGTCGGGACGGGGTCGGTGGTGGTCTGGGGCTCCGGCTCCGCCTGGGCGGTTGTCTGGAGCGGCGCGTCGGTGGCCTCTTGGCCGCCGTCGCTCCTGCAGCCCGACAGGAGAAGCACCCCAGCCACCACCAGCAGCAGCATCCTGTGAGAGCCCGTCTGCCGAAGCGTGATGAACACTGCCGTCCCCCTCCGCCGCACAGTCCACGCAAATTAGTCCCTTAGTCTGACCCGTCTGGTAGATGCATGCTTGTGACGATCGGCACAGATAGGCTGTGATATCGGACACAGACTGACCGGCATAGTTGCGATGAATGTTAGCCTCGGGTGCGGGGTCGCCCTGCCAGACCGACCAGAAGGGGGGGTCGATATCATGACCGTGAGCAGCGGTGTGCAGTTGCCACCGGAGGCGGAGAACGAGCTGGTCACCGAGTTGGCGCGGCTCGTGCTGGAACGGGCCGCCCCCGAGGAGCTGGTGCTGTTCTCCGATACCGCCGAGGAATACTTCACCGATCCGCAGGCGGTGCTGGACCCCAATCGCCGCGACGAGGCGCTCGGTTTCGGACTCGACGTCGCCATGCTCACCCCCTATGTCCTCGCCGTGGCGGCGCCAGTGATCCACTTTCTGGCGTCCACCGTCGCCGAGGCCGTCAGTCGGGAGGCCAAGCCAATGGTGGCCCGCCTGGTACGCCGCCTGCTCCGTCAGCCAGCTCCGGCGCCAGAGCCAGCCGGAGAGGCGCCGCCCCAGCTCACGACCGAGCAGGCACGGCAGGTCCGCGAGCTCGCCTACCAGCACGCCAAACGTCTCGGCCTGGACGAGGACCAGGCAGTGCTGCTGGCCGACTCGATGGTCGGTCGCCTGGTCGTGGGATGAGCCGTGACCTCCCAGGGGGCCCGTCCCGCCGCGCCCGCCCCACCTGACCGGCCGCGGCCGGACGTCCTGGCCTACCCGTCCCCGACCACCTCGCGCTTCCTGATCTTCCTCGTCGCGCTCCTCAGCGCGGGGATGTTCGTAGGGACCTGGGTCCACAACCAGCTCATCTTTGATGACTGGTTCGCGGTGGTGGCTCGATGTGAGCAGGAGGCGCTCGCGCAGACGGCCGCCCAGCCCTCCCTTGAAGGCGCCATCGCGCACGAGAACGCGGCCGCACGTTGCCGGGCGGCCGCAGACCAGCGCCGAGCTATGTTCGCCTTCGGGGGAGCGGGCGCCGCGGGCGCGGCCGGGCTGGTCGTGCTCTACCTGGTCCCGAGCGTGATCGAGCGGCGCCGCCGGCTCCGGCCAGCGGTGCCGGGCCTGGCGCCGGCCGGCGAACGGATCGCCGCCTTGGCCTTCGCGGCCGGACTGGCACGCCCTCCGGCCCTGATGCTGGGAACAGCGGCGCAGCGGGACGGCTTCAGCTACGGCACCCCCGGGCGATACCGGATCGCCCTGCCCCGGGCGGTCGCCGTCCGCTGGCGCAGCGCCTCGCTGTTCGATCCCCTGGTCCGCCACGAGCTGGCCCACATCGCCCACCGCGACGTGGCGCTGGCCTGGCTGGCCCGCTCGGTCTGGTATGCGCTGGCGCCGCTGCTCGCCGTTCCGCTGGCGGTCTCGCTGCTGTCCAGCGACCGGTCGATCGTAGCTGACTACCTGTGGCGGGCCGCCCTGCTCGCGGGCGTCGTCCAGCTGGTGTCGACCGCGCTGCTGCGCTCGCGCGAGTGCGACGCCGACCTGCGGGCGGCACGGGGAATGGGTGGGCCCGAGGCGGTCGCGGCCGTCGTCGCCCAGGTGCGCCAACCCGACGCGGCACCGTGGTACCGGCGGCTGCTTGCCAACCACCCGCCGCCGACCAGGCGCCTGGCCGTGCTGCAGCGGCCCGAGCTGGTCGCCGAGGTCACGTTCCTGGACGGCTTCACCGCGGCGTTTCTGGCCACGCTGACCTTCCCGTTGATCGAACAGGTCTCGGTGACCTTTCTGATGGGCAGCGGCCGCAGTGACCTGGCCAAGGTCGCTGCCGCCCTGCTGGCCGGGCCGCTACTGGGCGGCTCGGTCGGGCTGGGGCTGTGGCGCGCGGCCCTCGTCCAGCGGGTCGCGGGCGGCCCGACGCGGCCGGGGCCAGTCGCGATTGGCGTCGCTGCCGGGTTCGTGCTCGGGCAGGTCGCCTCCCTCGCCCAGACCGGCACCGGTGCGCTCGGCGGGGTCACCCACCCGCCGATGCTCGCGGTCATTGCGCTGGCTGGGCTGGGCGCCACGGTGCTCGCCGCCGGGCTCGGGGAGCTGTGGGCCGACGCCGCGCCGGCGCTGCGACACCCGCGCAGCTCCTGGATCGTGGCCCTGGCCGTGAGCTCGGTGGTGTTCGCGACGGTGCTGTGGGCAGCCAGCTCCTTGGAGCTGGCGCTCGACCAGGGCGGCTGGCTGGTCGCCCGGCTATGGCTGGTCACCGTGCTCGGATCGTGGCCGACGTTGGGGGCGGTGNCCACCCTGGCCGTCGCGGCCGCCTGGGCGCTGGGCATCTCCCGGCAGGGTGGCAGGCCCCCAGCCTGGTTGCTCGAAGGCGGTGCCCCACAGCCATGGCCGACTCCCCGCCGCGCCGGCCTGGCCGGCGCCGTCGTCCCCGCCGTGGCCGGCGGGATCGTAGGCGCCGGGGCGATCGTCGGCTTCCGTGCCCTGGCCGGTCCTCCGCCATCCGACGCGGCCGGGCTGCAGCGCTTCTACACCTATGTCTGGGTGGCGGCGGCGACCGGCGCGGCGATAACGCTCGCCTCGGCGCTGCTGCTTCCTCGCCGGGGGGTAGGCGTGGGAGCCCTGGCCGGTCCCCTGGCGTCGATGATCGCGGTGGTCGGCCTGCTCGCCATGACGATCGCGCTCGGCGGCGACCTCAACCCGGGCTTCGTCACCTCGACGGTCCGGTTCCCCCTTGCTCTCGGGCTGGTCCTGGCCGTCCTGCTCGCACCGGCCGGTCTGCTCGCCTGGCACCAGGAACCTCGGTCGGCACGGACCTGGCTGGCGGCGGCAGCGCTCAGCCTGGTCGCCGTCCTGGCGGTGGTCGGCGGACGAGACGCCCTCACGCGCGACCAGGCGATCCCGGTCCCCGACACCGGCGGCCTGGATCAGCAGGTGGCCCAGGCCGAGCTGGCCGGGTATGCCGCAGTTGCCACCGACCTGATGGGACGATCCCGGGAGGTGCAGGCCAGGGCGGTTGCGCTGGCCAGCGACCCGACACTCGACGATCCGGCTCGGGCCGCTCGCATCCGCGCCGAGGTGGTCGCGCCCCTGCGGGAGTTGCTCCACAACGCCGAGGCATACCAGCCACCCACGCCCAGAATCGGGTCGGTCCACCTCGCCAGTGTGGCCTTCCTGCGGGCAGCGGCAGAGGGGTACGAGACGTTCGCGNCCGCCCTCGAGANCGGCGACGCCNCCCTCGGCGCCGCCGTCCCGGCCCAGCTCGANGAGGCCGGACGCCACTTCGACCGCTGGTACGCCGGCCTAACCGACTTGATGGCCGCCGCCGGCATGCCCGTCGACCAGGCGACCGGAACGACCCGCCAGCCCGGCACCGCGGTCGGCGGCCCGTCCCAGCAGGCCTCGACGACCACTCTGGCGAGCGCGCCTCCGGCAGAGCTCACCGCGAACGCCAAGGCAGAGGCCTCCGAGACCGCACCCGACAGCATCGACGACGGCGGCAACCCGGTCAGCTACGACGCCTCCAACCTGATCGACGGTGACTCGTCGACCGCCTGGAGGGTCGAGGGCAGCGGCCAGGGCGCGGCCGTCGGCATCAAGCTGCCGGTACCGGCCCACATCACCCGGGTCGGTCTCATCCCCGGCTATGCCAAAACCGACCCGGCCAGCGGCAAGGACCGCTTCGGAGAGAACCGCCGAATCCGTGAGGTCCGCTGGCACTTCAGCGACGGCACGATCATCGGCCAGCGCTTCCAGGATCGGCCGACCATGCAGCGAATCACCGTCGAGGTCACCGCCAGCTGGGTGCTGGTCGAAATCGTCGCCACCCTCCCGGGCGATNCTGACCATGACTACACCGCAATCTCCGAGCTCTCACTGGTCGGGAGAACCTGACCCAGTCCCACGAACGCGAAGGCAATCAGGGCACCACCAGCCTACGGATCTGGCGGTTGGGGGTTCGAATCCCTCGCGGCACGCTAACGAATCCGCAGCTCAGCGGCCCTATAACTGGGCTACTGGCACGTTGCATAGCCCGGCGCGGTGGGCGCAGGGGACCTCATGTCGACCCGACGCACGCGGGGTGCGTACCCCTGTCTTCATGGGTTGAGCCATCGGTGCTGGCTATGCCCCCCTCGGGGGAGTGGAGCGGCCAGGCCGAGTGGTGCGCTTCGCGCGATTGATTCATCGGCGGTCCGCGCCGCCTCTGGCGGCAATCCCAGGCCGACCCGCAATGCCACCGAGGGTGGCAGCCGGCCGCGCCGCATCACTGCGCCCTCCCGACCCATGGCAAGCAGCCCTGACCTGCATGTCGCCGAGCGTGGGTACAGTCGCACGATGAGCCTGGAGAACCTTCCCGCTGACCTCCCTCCGGGCCAGCTGGTGACCCCCCAGCCCAGGTTCGGCCCCCGCTGGTCCGGTGGGCCGGTCTGCTGGGCATCCCAGCAGCCCCTCCCAGACGCCCCCCAGCAGTGGGCACGGCTCCAGGCGATCCAGGACCGCACCGGGCTGCGGCCCATCCTGTTCTGGCCCGGCGGCGCCCGGGAACCCTGCCGCCCTGGCGAGATCGACGCGCTGGACGCCGAGACAATCCTGCTGCGGGAATGGCGCGCCCTGGAGCGGCTGCGCCAGCAGGGCCTGTTTGATCCTGAGCAGCATCGGGCAATGCTGGCCGACATCCCCGAGGACGTCGACGTCGACATCCCATACGACCCTGGCCCGCCGTTTGCTACCTGGCCGGGCCTGACCCCTCCAGGAACCGGCGGGCGGGACCCGGAGGTCGTGGCCCGCGAGGTCGTCGGGCGCCAGCTCCTGCCCCGCATGCTGACCTTCGCGCAGACCGACATCTACCTGGGGCTGGTCCCAGCCGCCCGCAGCGCCGACATCCCCGCCCTCATCGGCTGGACCGGGGCGGCCAACGCCCTGTGGGTGGCGGAGTTGTCGGCGGTGCTCCGCTCCTGGGAGCAACGGTTCGGCGCCCGCGTGGTGGCGCTGCTTGACAACCTGTACGTCTCCATCGCCGCCCCGCCGCTGCGCTGGAACCACGCCGAGCATCTGGCGCTGGAACACCTGCTGGTGTGCTCGGACAACCTGTACAACATGGTGAACGCAACCTTCCCCGGGTATGTCGACCGCCTCCTCGGTGCCGACTTGTGGTCGTTCTGGTGGGACTAGCACAGGCCCCTCGGGGGAGTGGAGCGGCCGCGCCGGGTGGTGCGCTTCGCGCGATCGATCCATGCGGCGCGGCCGCGCCTGTGGGCGGGCCTTCGGCCGGCGCCGCCTTCGGCGACAGTCTGATCCTGCCCTGGTTGCCACCCAGGGTGGACGGCATGGCTGAGGCCGCGACACCTCCTGGTGAGCGTGGCAGATCAGTCCAGCAGCCGCCGCGTCCCTAGTGGCACGCGCCAACTGTCGGCAAATGCCCCGTCGATCCGGGCCTGCGACGCCGCGTCGCCCTCGGTCGGCTGCTGGAACACCCTGCCCTGGGGAGTGCTGAGATCGTTGCGCCGATCGCCGTCCGCATTACCAAGCAGGCCGCGCACCGGGCCGCGCTGTTGCTCCGGGGCCATGATCCGAAACTCGAAATCCAGCGAGTCGGACTCTTCTGCGTTGACGCTCAGCTCGGCCAGGTCGGTCCAGGTCATTCGGTAGCGTTTGCCGGTCCGCTCGACCGTGGCCCCGCCCGGCACCGGCGCCGAGCCGTCGACCAGCGCCAGCGGGCGGTCGTTGACACGCAGTTGCGGCTCCAACCCGGCGCGGATGGCGATGTGATCGCCGCCCCGCCTGACCGCCAGGGCCGTCAGCAGGATGTGGCGCTGCCCGGCGTCGGTCCGAGCCTCCAGGCGTCCCTGCACCTCCATGTCCGCCTGGGGTAGCTCGGCGACCACGAAGTCGCCGACCGCCCTCAACGAG
>JGI25406J46586_10001633_pt1 | contig 10575 bp, 5 predicted proteins | sample TabmetS4T2R2_FD_46586 | JGI IMG/M metagenome (IMG submission 46586) | reverse complement strand
ACTGACGAAGAGGCTCGAACTGCCCGGCGCGTTGACCGCGCTCGCGACCGCCGACATCAACCGGCGCGACGGCTTGACGGACGTGCTGGCCGGCGTCGTCAACGGGCGGGGCGCACGCGCGCTCGTGTTCGCCGGGCCGCACGGCGCGCTTCAGGCCGCGCCCGAAAGTATCAAGCTGCCCGCGCCCGCGCGCGCGTTTGCCGCCGGCCACTTCGACGAGCGTTACGAGACGGACTTCGCCGTCGCCGCCGGGCGCGAACTGCTCGTCGTGCACGGGCGCGACCGCAGAGACTGGACGGACGTGGCGGCGTTGCGCGCGGACGTGCCCGCGCCCAGGCTCGACCGTTACGGCTTCGCGGGCGAGATACGCGCGCTCGCGGCGGGCGACTTCGACGCCGACGGGCAGACCGACTTGGCGCTGCTGTTCACGACCGGCGAGTTGCAACTCTTCACGCGCCGAGCGGCGACAGGCGAGNCGGCGGCGCGCGCGGCCGGCGGCTGGCACGGCACGCCTTTCATGCCGGGCAACTGGACGGGCGCGACCGNGCTGCTCAGCGCNCGCGTGTCCGCGAGCGCGGCCGACGATCTCTTGCTGCTGGACGACGCCAACAGACAACTGCACGTCGTCGCGGCCGACACGCGGCGGCGGTCGTCAACCGCGCCGNCCGCGCCGCGTCGCGTCGCCACCGCGCTCGACGTGACGGGCACGCCGGTCGCCGTGCTGCCCATGCGGCTCGACGCCGACGCNTTGACCGATCTCGTCGTGCTCAGAAGCGGCGNGACCGCGCCGACCGTCGCGCTGACCGCGCCGCGGGAGAACGACGCCAACGCCGCCGCCTTCTCGCCGCAGTTCGCCACCTTCTCGAACACGACCTCGATCAACATCACGAGCAGTTTCTCGCCGCCCGACAAGGCGACGCCGTACCCCTCGAACATCAACGTCTCGGGCCAGTCGGGGCTGATCGACAAGGTGCGCGTACGGCTCAACAATCTGAGCGGCAGTAGCTCGGAAGGCTTAGACGTGATGGTCGTCGGGCCGGCGGGGCAGAAGGCCCTGTTGATGTCGGACATCGGCTCGTGCTGCGTCATCAGCAACGCGACCTTGACGTTCGCCGACGACGCGCAGATAGCCCTCGGCAACATACGGATCATCTCCGGCACGTACCTGCCGAGCGAAGCGCCCAACACGCCCGACACCTTCCCCGCGCCCGCGCCCGCCGGCCCCTACGCGACGACGCTCTCGACCTTCAACGGCACAGACCCGAACGGCACTTGGAGCTTGTACGCCGTCAACGACAGTTTCTTCGGCAGCTTCAACGGCCAGATCGCGGGCGGCTGGACGCTCTACTTCGGCGACCCGCTGCCCACGACCTTCGTCGTCACGAACACGAACGACAGCGGCGCAGGCTCGCTCCGCCAGGCCATCCTCGACGCCAACGCGAATTTCGGCGCGGACATCATCAACTTTCAGATCGGCAGCGGCCCGCAGACCATCGCGCCCACTTCGCCCCTGCCCAACATCACCGAGGCAGTAACGATTGACGGCACGAGCCAGCCGGGCTACGCCGGCACGCCCGTCGTCGAAGTGGACGGCGTCAACGCCGGCTCGTTCGCCGGTCAGATCGCGGGCGGTCTGTTCCTGAAGGGCGGGCGCAGCGTCGTGCGCGGTCTCCTGCTCACGCGCTTCGAGAACAGCGCCGTCGCCATGGATCAGGGCACGGACAACATCATCGAAGGCAACTTCATCGGCACGAACTTCGGCGGCACGGCCGCGAAGGGCAACTTCACGGCCATCACCATCGAGTCGACGGGCAACCTGGTCGGCGGNACGANCGCGGCNGCGCGCAACCTGATCTCCGGCAACACGAGCGCCGTGCTCATCGGCAGTTCCGGGCTGGCGGGCAATCTGGTGCAGGGCAACTTCATCGGCACTGACGTGACCGGCACGCTCAAGCTGAGCAACACGTACCCCGGCGTGGACACGAACCTCGCGCCCGGCTCGCCGAACAACACGGTCGGCGGCACGACGGCCGGCGCGCGCAACGTCATCGGCGGCGGCACGTTCGGCGCGGTCGAGCTGTCCTACACCGGCTCGCAGGGCAATCTCATCCAAGGCAACTACCTCGGCGTGAACGTCAACGGCACGGGCGCGGTGGCCAACGGCGAGGGCGTCGAGATGGACAGCGGCGCGCAGAACAACACCGTGGGCGGCACGACCGCCGCGGCGCGCAATATTATTTCGGGCAACACGTTCGGCGGCGTCCAACTCGGCCAATCAATTTCCAACAGCGGCTCAGCAAGCGTCTCAGCCGTCAACCTGGTGCAGGGTAATTACATCGGCACGAAGGCCGACGGCGCGAGCGCCTTGGCAAACGGCTTCGCGGGCGTGCGCGTGCCTGCGAACGCCGACAATAATCAGGTGGTCAACAACCGCATCGCCTTCAACAACGGCGATGGCGTCCAGATCACAAACACGAGCGACCCAAGGGACACACCCGGCATCGAGGAGGTGATTTACGATAACGAGATCTTTGCCAACACCGATCTCGGCATAGACCTCGGCGCGTCGGGCATCACGCCCAACGATCCGCAGGACACGGACGGCGGCGCGAACCTGCAACAGAACTTCCCCGTGCTCACTTCCATCGGCCCGCCCGCCGAACCGCCGGGCGGGGCGGACGCGCCGGAGGCCATCAGCCCGCAGGCGACCGTCACGGTCAACGGCACGCTCAACAGCACGCCGAACGCTACGTTTTTCATCAACTGGTTCTTCAGCACCGACCAGCAGTGCACGAATAATCAACCGGCGACCCGCCCGCTCGCCTACGGCAAGCTGGGGCCCATCACTTCCGACGGGCAGGGCAACGCGCCGTTCAGCTTCCCGTTCAGCTTCCCGCCGGGCGTCACCTCCGGCGTCATCAACGCGACGGCCACGGACGCGCAGAACAACACCTCAGAGTTCTCCGCCTGCCTGCCNGTGGTGTCTCCGCCGCCGGGGACGCTCCAGTTCGGCGCGGCCACTTTCAGCGCGGGCGAGGGCGGCGGCGGCGCACTGATCACGGTGACGCGCGCGGGCGGCAGCGGCGGGGCGGTCTCGGTCGCCTACGCGACGGCGAACGGCAGCGCCACGGCGGGCAGCGACTACACGGGCGTGTCGGGCACGCTCGCATGGGCGGACGGCGACGCCGCCGCCAAGTCTTTCAGCGTCCCCATCACGAACGACCAACTGGTTGAGGGGAATGAAACGGTCAACCTCACGCTCAGCAACCCGACCGGGGGCGCGACGCTCGGCACACAGACGACGGCCGTGCTGACCATCGTGGATGACGATCAGGCTTCACTGCGGATCGACACGCTGAGCCGCGCCGCAGGGCAGACCACGGGCGGGCAATCGCTCANGCTCACAGGCTCGTTCGCCGGGCTGTCGTCGGTGACGTTAGGCGGGGTCAANGCCGCCTGGGACTTCACACACGCGGGCGGCGACGNGAGCAGCGTCACGGTCATCACGCCGCCGCACGCCGTCGGCGCGGCGGACATCGTGCTGACGCCCACCGCAGGCAGCACCTACACGAAGCCGAACGCCTTCGCCTACCTGCCGGCCACGTTCACCGACGACACGCTGGTAATCGGCGTCACGCCCATGCGGGCGCAGCACGTCACGGAGTTGCGCCAGGCGGCGGACGCCTTGCGGGCGGTCGCGGGTCTGCCGGCCGCACAGTGGACTGACCCTGTGCTGCTCGGCGTGCCCGTCAAGGCGGCGCACGTCACGGAGTTGCGCGCTTACCTTGAACAGGCGGCGCAGGCGCTGGGCTACCCGGCGGCGCAGTACACAGACCCGGCGCTCGTCGGCGTGCCCATCAAGCGCGTGCACATAGAAGAGTTGCGCCAGCGCGTCAGAGCCATCGCCGGGTGACGGGCGGCACGGGCCCGCCCGTGCTTAACCGACTCGGCATAGCCTTCAGGAATGGAAGGAGAAGTTATGAGTACCTTTCGCAGCCCCGTCGCCGCGTTGCTGCTCGCACTCGCGTGCGCCGCCGCGGCCCACGCGCAGCAGCCCGCACCGGCCGCCGCTAAACCACCCGCCCCGTCCGACGCGGCGGTGAAGGAAAATCCGGCCGCCGCCGCCGCGGGCAGCGTCGTGCCGCTGGCGGCGGGCACGGGCACGTCGGGGCGCATCGCCAAGTGGGCAGAGACGGGCGGCAGCGGCACGCTCGGCGACTCGCTCCTGGGCGAGACGGCGCTCGGCATCGAGGTGCGCGCGCCCGCGGCCGGCGCGGGCGTCAACCCGTCGCTCTTGAACGCGAGCAACGTTGCCAACTTCGCCCAGTTCCAGTTCTACCCGGTGACGGGGCCGAACTCGAACATGTCGTTCGCCGTCATCCCGCGCGGGTCGGGCTTCCCAAACAACCGCGCGCAGTTCTCCATCTTCAAGACGGACTTCCTCGCCGACTCGACCAACTACGAGTTCGCGAGCATGCGGGCGCGGGACACGGACTTCGTGCTGGGGAGCGGGCGGAGCGGGGCGGGACAGGTTCTACCGTTCATGCTGGCGGCCGGCTTCCTCTCCGACAACCAGACGAACAACGGGCAGTTGTTCCTGGCGACGAACGGCAACGTCGGGGTGGGCACGACCGCGCCGCAGAGTAAGCTGGACGTGACGGGCAACTTGCAGGTCACGGGCAANGCCGTCGTCACCGGCAACATCGCGGCGAAATACCAGGACGTGGCCGAGTGGGTGCCGGCGCGNGGGCGGTTGGCGGCGGGCACGGTCGTCAGCCTCGACACGACGCGCCGCAACGGTGTCACCGCATCGGCGCGGGCTTACGACACGCGCGTGGCCGGGGTGGTGTCGGCGCAGCCCGGCGTGATCCTGGGCGAAGGCGGCGCGGATAAGGTGCTGGTGGCTGCGACCGGCAGGGTGCGTGTCAGGGTGGACGCGACGCGCGCGCCAATCAGGGTGGGCGACTTGCTGGTGACGAGCAGCAAATCGGGCGTCGCCATGAAGTCGCGCCCCGTGCGCGTGGGCGGCGTGACGCTGCACCGCCCCGGCACGATCATCGGCAAAGCACTAGAGCCGCTGGCGCACGGCGAGGGCGAGATTCTCGTGCTCCTGAGTTTGCAGTAGGAGCGACTAGAGGCGGTCAGGCGTGGGCAGCATGTGTGCGTGCGGATGCACACATGCTGCCCACGCCTTTATGATGTCTCGTTGATTCGTGCGACCCCTCGACGGGGCTGAAGTCCCGCGCAATTTTATAGCGTGTGGGCGCGCGGCGGGCAAAAAGTCATGGTTTGCGCCGTGCGCGCGCGGCACGTTACACTGTGCCTTCTTTGTCGGGGTACAGTGATGGGTAAACGCGGACGAGCACAGAGTTTCATGGAGTATGCGGCGGCGCGTGCGCTGCTGGGCACGCTCGGCGCGCTGCCGCGCCCGGCCGCCGTCGCCGCCGGGCGCGCGCTGGGGCGGCTCGCCTACACGTTCGGCGGCGGACTCCGGCGCACGGGCCGGATCAACCTGCGCCTCGCTTTCCCCGACCTGAGCGAGTCGGAGCGGGAGAAAATCCTGCGCGGCTGCTACGACAGTCTGGGGCGGACGCTCGGCGAGTTCAGCCGGTTTCCGCGTGCGACCCGCGANAGTCTGCGCGAGATGATTGACTATGACCCCGTGGGCTTGAGCCACCTGCGCGCGGCTGAGGCGGCGGGGCGCGGCGTCATCTTCCTGACCGGCCACCTGGGCGGGTGGGAGGTGCTCAGCTTCGGCTGGTCGGCGCTGGAATACCCGATCAACTTCATCGTGCGCCCGCTCGACAATCCGCGCGTGGAAGAGTTGATCGAGGGCATCAGGACTCGTTTCGGCAACACGGCCATCAGCAAGACCTCGGCCGCGCGGCAGGCCCTGCGCGTCCTGCGCTCCGGCGGCACGCTCGGCATCCTCGCCGACCTCAACACGCAGGCCAAAGAGGGCGTCTTCGTGCCTTTCTTCGGCCACCTCGCCTGTACGACCACCGGCGCGGCCCTACTCGCCCTGCGCGCCGACGCCATCGTCATCCCCACGTGCGCCGTGTGGGACAAAAAGCGCGGGCGCTACTTCTTCCACGGCGACCCGCCGGTCGAGCTTGTGCGCACGGGCGACGAGAAGCGCGACATCGAGATAAACACGGCGAACTTCACCGCCGCCATCGAGCGCATGATCCGCGCCTACCCGGAGCAGTGGCTCTGGATTCACAAGCGCTGGCACACGCGCCCCGCGGGCGAACCAAGCCCTTACCGGCGGCAGCCCGGAGCCGAAGAANCACCNCGCCTCGCCCTCTCGCCCGTCGANAGCGAACTTTCTGACCGCCGGCTGTAAAATTTTACACGGCCTTAAGTGTTGTGTTCTCGGCGTTTAAGTCCGAAGCGCGGATTATGTTACGGAAGTGTGGAGAAAATTTGTAAATTTATGCTTGACAGTCACGAAGACTTGGTGTAATTTCCCACACGTTGATAAGCAATCAACTTCTGAACGTTCTTTGGTAAATGGGAGTGGACGTTGCGGGCTTTCTGGCGGGCGGTTAAGGCTTAAGAGTTTTTAAGTTTTCTGCCGAGCAACAGCAATTTTATCTCGCCCGTACCAACGCACCGCCGATAACGCCGGGTCGCACGTAAGTGGCGATCTCCAGCATTTGTCAACGCCACCCTGAATCTCCGAGCCTGCCCAAAAGTTTCAGCCTCGCCAGTCCCCCAAACTGGCGAGGCTCCTTCTCTTTCTGGCCAAAATTATTCCGTGCGCGAGCACGCGGCGTGATANCCGGCCNCCTGTCTCCAAGTCTTCATCCACTACATCGCCAGCCCGCCGTCCACCTGTATGACCTGGCCGGTGATGTAACGCGCGGCGGGCGAGAGCAGGAAGCAGGCGATCTGCGCGATCTCTTCCGGCTCGGCAAAACGGCCGAGCGGAATCTGTTCGAGCAGTTTAGCGCGGTAAGCTTCGTCCAGCGCGCCCGACATCTCCGTCGCCACCAAGCCGAGGGCGAGCGCGTTCACCGTCACCTTGCGGCTCGCCACCTCCCTCGCCAGCGCCTTCGTCAGCCCGAACATGCCGGCCTTTGATGCCGAGTAGTTCGACTGCCCGGCCATGCCGACCACGCCGCTGATTGACGAGACATTCAGCACGGAGCCGCCTTCTTCCTGCCTGAGCATGACGCGCAGGGCGGCGCGCGCGAAGTTCCACGCGCCTTTCAGGTTCGTGTCCATGACGGCGTCCCAGTCGTCCTCCTTCATGCGCAGGATCAGGTTGTCGCGCGTGATGCCGGCGTTGTTGACGAGGAAATCTATGCGCCCGAAAGCCTCTCTGGTCTGCTTGACCATCTCGGCGGCGGCGTCCGTCCGCGCGACATTGCACTGCGTCGCCAGCACGCCGACGCCGAGGGATTCAATCTCCCGCTTTAACCCTTCCGCCGCCTCCGCGCTCTGCGCATAATTAAACGCGACGGCCGCGCCGCGCCGCGCCAGCTCAAGCGCGATGGCCCGCCCGATGCCACGCGTCGCGCCCGTCACGATGGCCGCGCGCCCCGAAAAAGGTTTCTGTTCGACGCTCAAGAGTCTTCACCCTCCGTTCAACGGCAGACGCCGGATGTCATCATGTGTGGTCAACTGTCTGGGCACGCGCAGGCCGATGACCAAACGGCGGGTGCCTAACCTGCGAGCGATAGCCCAAAGCGCGTTACAACTCGGCGCAATATAGCAGAGCTTTATTCTCGGCCGTTAGGATACGGGCNNGCACCCGTGTTTGCCCGCGGCGTATTTTTATTGTAAAGATTCAGGCGCAACTCTTCCGGCATCGTGAGGCTTAAACGGAGACCGGCCTACGTCGGTGGCGGCGCTTTAGGCGGATATAAATGTACGAGGAGAAGGAGGGGCCTTTGAAGTTAATCGTGCTCGGGGCAGGTTACGCCACACGTCTCTACCCGCTCACGCTGAACCAGCCGAAGCCGCTGCTCGCCGTCGCCGGCAAGCCGATGATCGAGCACGTGCTGGACAACCTGACGCCCATTCGGGACATAGACCACATCTACGTCGTCACCAACGCCAAGTTCGTCGGGCACTTCCAACGTTGGGCGGATGGCTACGGGGGCGCACACGGCGGCCCCGCCGNCACCATCATCAACGATCACTCCACCGACGACTCGAACAAACTCGGCGCCATTGGCGACCTGAATCTCGTGCTGAACGAGGGACGGATTGACGACGACATCATCGTCGTCGCCGGGGACAATCTTTTCAACCACAGCCTCGCCGCGTTCGGCGAGTTCTGCCGCACGCATAACGCGCCCGTNTTGGGCGTTTACGACGTGGGCGACCTGGCCGAGATCAAAAAGTACAATTCCATCGAAGTGGACGAGGGCGGGCGGATCACTTTCTTCCAGGAGAAGCCGGCCGAGCCTAAGAGCACGCTCACCGGCATCGCCCTCTACTATTACCCGAAGTCGGCGCTGCCGCTCATCCGGCAGTATCTTGCGGAAGGCAACAACCCCGACCAGCCGGGCCGGCTCGTGCAGTGGCTCTACCCGCGCACGCCGTTCTACACCTGGCGCGTGCCCGGCATCTGGTACGATGTCGGCTCGAAGGAGACGCTGGAGGAGGCCAACCGAATTTTCGCGCAGCCCGGTCGCGGCGACTGAGCGGCGCGACGCAAAGCTTACGACGGCAAATGCTCGATCTAAACTACGTCCGCGAAAATCTGGAGCGCGTCCGCGCGGCGCTCGAAGCGCGCGGCTTCCCCACCGCGACGCTCGACGACTTCGCGCGCCTGGACGCGGAGCGCCGCCGCGCGATCTCCGAGTCTGATCGTCTGAACGCNGAGCGCAACGCGGCGAGCCGCGAGATCGGCGCGCTGATGAAGGCGGGGCAGAGGGACGANGCGGACGCGCGGCGTCGCGCCGTCGGCGAACTGAAGGAGCGCATCGCGGANCTNGACCGCGCGCGCGACGACGCGGAGGCGCGCATGCGCGANTTGCTCTCGACCGTCCCGAACGTGCANGACGAGAGCGTGCCCGTCGGCGCGGACGAGACGGCGAACGCGGAGGTGCGGCGCTGGGGCGACGCGCCCAGGTTCGACTTCGAGCCGCAGGATCATGTTGACTTAGGCACGCGGCTCGGCATCCTCGATCTTGAACGCGCCGCCAAGATCGCCAGCGCGCGCTTCGCCATTCTCAAAGGCGCGGGCGCGAAGTTGGAGCGCGCGCTCATCAATTTCATGCTCGACNTNCACACCGCCGAGCACGGCTACGAGGAGACGCTGCCGCCCTTCATCGTCAACGCCGACTCGCTCTTCGGCACGGCGCAACTGCCAAAGTTCGAGGCCGACCTGTTCAAGCTGCGCGACGACCGCGGACTCTACCTCATCCCGACCGCAGAAGTGCCGGTCACGAACATCTACCGCGAGGAGATTCTGGACGAGACGCAACTGCCGCAGAAGTTCGTCGCCTACACGCCCTGCTTCCGCTCGGAGGCGGGCAGTTACGGGCGCGACACGCGCGGCGTCATCCGCCAGCACCAGTTTGACAAGGTCGAACTGGTCAAGCTCGCGCGCCCCGAAGACTCTTACGCGGAGTTGGAATCGCTGACGCAGAACGCCGAAACGATCTTGCGGAAGCTCGGTCTACACTACCGCGTCGTGACACTCTCGACCGGCGACCTGGGATTCGCATCCGCCAAGACCTACGACATAGAGGTCTGGCTGCCGTCGCAGAACACGTTCCGCGAAATCTCCTCCTGCTCAAACTTCGAGTCGTTCCAGGCGCGGCGCGCACAAATCCGCTTCCGCCGGCAGGCGGGCGGCAAGCCCGAATACGTCCACACGCTCAACGGCTCAGGTCTCGCCGTCGGGCGCACGTGGCTCGCGATTCTGGAAAACTACCAACAGGCGGACGGCTCGGTCGTCATCCCCGAAGCGTTACGGCCGTACATGGGCGGGATGGAGAAGATAGAAGGCAGTAGGCAGTAAGCAGACAACATCAGATTGCTCCGCGCGTCTTCAGCCCCGATAGGGGCGATTGACAATAGCCCAGCACTTAAGTGCTGGGAAAGACCAAGTAACATATTGAGTCCCGTAGGGACGACTGAAGCTATCGAACGCGATGCTCAGTCGTCCCTACGGGACTCAATGTTTTCTATCCGGCTTTGACCCAGCACTTAAGTGCTGGGCTATTGTCAGAACGTCCCTACGGAACGGCCCTTATGCTGACGTGCCTCATAACCACTCATTCCTCACTTGATCTCAATGTCGAACGGCAGCATCGCCATGATCTCGCCGCGCTGCATGCGGTCGAGGACGGCGGCGTAGCGGAGCGTGCGGCGCACGTCTGCGGGGAGTGCTGCGAGGGCGGCGCGTTGTTGGGCGGCGGCGATGCTGGCGCTGTCGTCGTCGTTGCTGAAGAACTGGCCCAAGATGGTGCGCGGCGCAGGCAGGACGACGCGGCGCACGCCGCGGTCGGCCGGAATGTTGGCTAACTGTTTGGCGACTTCGATGGCGCGGTCGAGGCCGCCGAACTCGTCCACCAGCCCATTCTCCTTCGCCTGCGCGCCCATCCAGACGCG
>JGI25406J46586_10001628_pt1 | contig 10596 bp, 7 predicted proteins | sample TabmetS4T2R2_FD_46586 | JGI IMG/M metagenome (IMG submission 46586) | reverse complement strand
CGCTGGCGGCTTCAATGTGTCGCCCGCACGGTTTCCGCCCTGTCGTCGCATTGACTCTCGAGCAGCCTGGCGCGGTGGCGGCGTCGCCCGTGAGCGCCAGCGGAGGTCGATCATCACGTTCATGAGCACCGTACTGGTTCCCGATTGTCAGGCGGCCGTCAACGCTCGTCGCGCCGATCTCGGCGGTATCGATGGCGTCTCGCGGCGGTTCTCCCGCGAGTTCTCGATCGAGATGTGCCGGCGGGCGCTGCGCATCCGCGCGTTCGAATATCAGGTCGGAGCGGCACGCGATCGCAATGAGTTTGTCATTCCGATCTACCTCGCGGTCGGCAGCGAGTTCATCGCGGCGGCACTGTCGATGGTCGTGCCGGGTTTCCAGATCTTTGCTCAGCACCGCGCGCACGGNTACTACCTTGCGTTTGGCGCAGCGCCCGAGGCNCTGCGAGACGAGTTGAGAGGCCTGNCCAGTGGGTGCGCCGGGGGAATGTCGGGGTCCAATGCGATCCAGGCGCCGGAGATTTCGATGTTCGGCCACAGCGGCCTGATGGGCGAGCAGGTGCCGATTGCCGTCGGCGCCGCGTACGCATCGGGGCGCCCGACGCTCACCGTGTGCGGCGACGCCTCGGTAGAGGAGGACTACATCTACCCGTCGCTGGGCTGGGCGGCAACGCGCAAGCTGCCGATGCTGTTCGTCTGCGAAGACAACGACCTGAGCATCCTCACGCCTGTGGCGACACGGCGCTCGTGGTCGGCGGTCGACGTGGCACGCGGTGTCGGTCTGGAAGCGATCGATATCGCCGACGACCCGTGGCTGATCGCGCATCACGTCCGATCGCTCGGCACGCGTATGCCGGCGTTCGTGAACATCCGGACGGTCCGCGTCCTCTGGCATGCCGGGACGGGGCAGGACGGTCCACCGGCGTGGGACCGTTATCAGCTGGTCAAGGAGGAGATGGCGCGCCTCGGGTGCGCCGCCGATTTCGCGGAAGCCGAAGCCGCGGCGCAGGCATGGGCTCGCTCCCTATGGACATGACCACTGCAGACACGATCAAAGCCATCACCCGTAATCACCTGACCAACCACGGCGGCCTGCTTCTCGGGCAGTGCGTGACGGCGGTCGGCTGGATTGGCGGTACGGTGCCGGACTGCGACGGGATCGTCGAGATCCCGATGACCGATGTTGCCGGGCCTGGGTTCGCGGTGGGATGCGCGCTCATGGGACGACGGCCGATCTTCGTCGTTCGCTATCAGGGCTTCATGTGGCTGAACTCGAGCTCGCTCGTCAACTACGCCGCGCGATCGAAGCAGATCTGGGGAAAGCCCGCGCCAATCTTCATCCGCGCGATTGCGATGGAAGGCAACGGTATCGGTCACACGGCATCGTCGTCGCTGCACAGCCTGTTCATGCACGCGCCAGGGCTGCCGGTGGCGGCTCCGATGACCCCCGGCGAGTACCGGGCGGTCTGGGAGTACTTCATCGAGCACGACGATCCCGTCTACGTGAGTGAGCATCGCCGCAGCTTCAGCCTTCGCGAGGAGATGCCAGACCGCACGTCATCGGATGCGCGCATCACGGTGATCGCGATCTCGGCGGCCCGCCTCAATGCGCTCGATGCCGTGCGTGCGCTCGCCAGCGAGGGTCTGCACGCCGACCTGTTCAATCCCGTGTGGCTGAAGCCGTTTACACCGTCGCCGGAGATGGTCGCCAGCCTCGAGCGCACAGGCGTAGGGCTCGTCGTCGACACCGACTTCGAGCTATGTGGCGCGTCGCAATCTATCGCCTACGAGTTGATGCACAGGACCGGCGTCCCCGTTCATGCGCTCGCCATTGAAGACCGTGTGTGTGGGGCGGCGCCGGCCACGGAGAACGTGACACCGTCGGTCGATGCCATCGCGGCGCGAATCCGATCGCTTGCGTCCGGCGGCAAAGCCCGCGCCTGTGTCCCAGATCGCCGTCTTGACGGCTTGCTATGTGGAGAGTACCGATGAATGCCCGGCCCCTGGACCTGCTGTTGGTGAACGCGCCCGGAAAGGCGCACGTCTACCAGTCGCTTGCGACTGATCTGGCGGCGTACGAGCCGCCAATCTGGGCAACGCTGATTGCCGGTTATGTGCGGCGCGCCGGCTACGGTGTTGCGATCCTCGACGCTGAAGCCCTTCGCATGACGATCGACGAGACCGCCCGTGCCATCGTCGACTGCAAGCCGCGTCTGACGGTGTTCACCGTCTATGGTCAACAGCCGTCGGCGTCCACACAGTGCATGCCAGCGGCCGGCGCCGTGTGCCGCCAGGTCAAGGCGCTCGACCAGTCGCTGCCGACGTTGTTTCTTGGCACACACCCCTCGGCACTGCCCGAGCGGACGCTGCTCGACGAGGCGACCGACTTCGTGTGTGAAGGCGAGGGTCCCTTGACGATCCTGGCCATTCTGGAGGCCTTTTCGTCCTCCGCGCCCGCTTTCGACCGCGTGCCAGGCCTGTGGTACCGCGACAAGTACTTCACGCGACATACCCCGCCCGCTGCGACGATCAAGGACTTGAGCACGCTTGCCGGGATGGCGTGGGACCTGCTGCCGATGGCGGCCTATCGCGCGCACAACTGGCACTGCTTCGATCACGTCGACCAGCGGAGCGGCTACGCCTCGATCTACACCAGCTTCGGTTGTCCGTATCGCTGTACGTTCTGCTGCATCAACGCGCCGTTCGGTGGATCGAGCATCCGCTACTTCAGCCCCGAGCTGATCATCCGCGAGATCGACGAGCTGGTGCAGAAGTACGGCGTACGCAATCTGAAGATTGCCGACGAGATGTTCGTGTTGAATCAGCAGCACGTGCTCGGTCTCTGCGATCTGCTGATCGAGCGCAATTATGGCCTGAACATCTGGGCGTACGCGCGGATCGACACGGTTCACGAGAAGTTCCTGGACAGGCTCAAGCGCGCCGGGTTCAACTGGCTGGGCATCGGTATCGAGTCGGCCAGCAAGTTCGTACGCGACGGCGTGGACAAGGGGCGCTTCAGCGACGAGAAGATTGCCGGCATCGTGAACCGCATCCGGCAGGCGGGTATCTACGTCGGCGCCAACTATATCTTCGGTCTGCCCGACGACACGCTCGAGACGATGCAGAACACGCTCGACATGGCGCTCGAGCTCAACACCGAGTGGGCCAACTTCTATTCGGCGATGGCCTATCCGGGTTCCGCGCTCCATGCGACCGCGTCCTCGCAACAGGTCGTGCTCCCCGAACACCCAGGGGGGCCGGGCTGGATCGGATACTCGCAGCACGCGTATGAAACGCTGCCGCTGTCGACGGCAGCGGTGCCGGCCGGCGCCGTGCTGTCGTTCAGGGATCACGCATTCGACGCGTATTTCCGCAGCGAGCGCTATCGCGCGATGATGCTCGCCACGTTCGGGCCGACGGCAGTGGCGCACGTGGACGCGATGGCGACGCACACGCTGCGGCGCAAGTACGCGGTACCGTTCGCGCAGTCTTCGCAGACAGCGCCTGTCCTCGCCAACTGACGTGTGCCGCTAGTCCCAGGGGACTTAGACGCATGAGCATGAGCGACGCTCCGCGCATCAGCGTGTTGATGAACTCGCGGAATGCTCCGCAGTTCCTGCCCGCTGCGATCCGATCCGTCCTCTGGCAGTCGGAGCCGCGTCTCGAGCTCATTCTGTGCGAGGCCAGCGACGGTGAAGAGGGCGTGCAGATCGCGAGAGCATTCGATGATCCGCGGCTCATCGTGGTCCGTGACGCCGACCGTCTCGGGTGGGCGCACGGCGTCAACCTGTCATGGGCGCACAGCCGCGGGAAGTACGTGGCCTTCATAGCGGGTGACGACGTGATGCATCCGCGGTGCCTGGAGCGAATGGCGGCGGCAATCGAGGAGTCGGGTCACGGCACGGCCGTCGTGCCGGTGCGCGCGATCGACGAGCGCGGTGTCCCCACNGGCAGGACCATCCGTGTTCCGGAGAACGTGCGGTCGGAGCCNACCTGGGTCCGCGAGTTCGAGCGTAACCACATCATCTTCGCGCTGACGCGGCGCGACTGCCTTCCGGTGCCGGTCATCGACGAAAGCATTCGCGGCGTTGGCGGCGACTTTCACCTCTGGCTCCGCCTCGTCGAGAAGGGAACGGGCTTCTGCTACGTCGACGAGCTGCTGTTCGATTACCGCGTGCACGGTGGATCGCTCGTCGCGCAGGAGGCGGACACACGGGCCGATATGGCTGCCGTCCTCGCGCGGTTCAGTGATGAGACGATCACGCAGTGCTATCGACGCGCCGGCTGTGACGAACAGGCGATAGACGAAGCCCGCCTCTGGATTACGATCGCGCGCCGCGATTGGCCGCGGGCATTGACGCTGGCCGGCGCGCTGCAGGTTCGAATGCCTGCCGACCGGCGCTGGCAGTTCCAGGCGGCGACGCTCCGCCTGCTGCTCGGCTCCGACGCCGACGCGCGCGCGGCGCTGCAATCAGTGGTCGACGCGACGAATGTTCCCGAAGGGTGGAACAACCTTGGCGTCGCCCTCTTCCGATGCGGGGAGCGGCGGTCGGCGTTCAATTCGTTCAAGCGCGCCCTCGACCTGTGGCCGATGTATGCGGATGCGCGCCGCAACCTCGAGGCCGACGTGCCGGCATGGGTGACCGAGCGCCCGTTGCGTCCACTCGATCAAATCGTTCGCTGAGCGATACAATCCGCGCACTCACTGAAAGGAGTCGCGCATGAATATTCGACGGATCGCCCTGGCGGCTGTCGTGGCCTGGCTCGTCTCCCTCGCGATCGGTGTCTTCGTCAACGACTACCTCTTCGCCGGAATGATTGCGGCCAACGGCGCCGCGCTGCGACCGGAGTCCGCAATCACTGCGAATCTGCNNATCGGTCTCGGCGTTCTGCTCATCGCGTTCTTTGCGCTGGCCTNTGCCTACGCCAAGGGCTACGAGGGCGGCGGCATCGTCGAAGGCGTGCGCTNCGGCGTGACCATCGGCGTCATCATCGTCGGCTTCGGCACGGTGTGGATGTGGGTGATGTTCCCGCTCAACGCGCAGTTCGGCGTGGCGATGATGGTCGACTCGATCGTCGAGGCCGCCATCTATGGCGCGATCATCGGCGCGGTCTACAAGCCCTCGTCTGTGGCAGTTCCGCGGCGAGCCGCGGTGTAAATTCAAAATTCAAAAGTCAAAATGCAAACCCGGCACGGCTTGCGGTACACGGGTGGAACGCGCCACGCCTTTTGCCCNGTCGGCGCTCCAAGAAAGTGTTTGCATTTTGCATTTTGCGTTTTGCATTACTACGATCGCCATTCATGGCGAGCGTAGCCGATANACCCAAAGGCGGACTGGAGGACGTCGTTGCGACGTCCTCNGCCATCTGTTATCTCGACGGCGATCGCGGCGTCCTCGCGTATTGCGGGTACGACATCCACGATCTCGCGAAATCNGCAACATTCGAAGAAGTCTGCTACCTGCTGTGGCGTCGGCGGCTGCCGACGCGAGCGGAGCTGGGCGATCTGCAGTCGCAGCTGGCGGCGGCGCGGTCTCTGCCCGAGCCGATCCTCCGTCTGATGCGCAGCCTGCCGCCGGTCGACGGGATGGACGCGCTTCGGACGGTGACGTCGGCGCTCGCGCATTACGACGCCGAGGCCAACGACGCGTCGCCGCAGGCGCAATATCGCAAAGCCATCCGCTTGACGGCGCAGACCGGAACGATCGTCGCAACGTGGGGACGGCTGCAGGCGGGCGGCGGACCGATCGCCCCGGATCCGGTGATGAGCCACGCCGCGAACTTTCTCTACATGCTCACCGGCGAGCGGCCCAATGCCACGGCCATTCGTGCGTTCGATGTCGCATTGATCCTGCACGCGGATCATGAGTTGAACGCATCGACGTTTGCCGGGCGTGTCGCAGCCGCGACGCTCACGGATGTCTATTCAGCGGTGGTTGCCGCGATCGGCACGCTCAAAGGACCGCTGCACGGCGGGGCCAACGCGGAAGTGATGAAGATGCTGCTCGACCTGGGTCAGACGGCGACCGGCGAGCGCGTCGAGGAGTTCGTGCGCGGCAAATTCGCGCGCAAGGAGAAGATCCCCGGGTTNGGCCATCGTGTCTATCGGACGGAGGATCCGCGNGCCACGCATCTACGCCAGATGTCGCGCGACCTCGGCAAGCGCGCCGGCAGCACCGCCTGGTTCGACATCTCNCAGCGCATCGANGCGCTCGTGAAGTCGGAGAAGAAGCTCAATCCNAACGTCGACTTCTACTCGGCGTCGACCTACTACACGCTCGGAATTCCGATCGACCTTTACACGCCGATCTTCGCCGTGAGCCGCATGTCGGGATGGACGGCGCATATCCTCGAGCAGTACGCGAACAACCGACTGATTCGCCCGCGCGCCGACTACATCGGACCTGAGTACCCGCAGCGTTTCACGCCGCTCGAGCAGCGCTGACGCGTCCTGCGCCTGTCCCGGTCGACGTTGCCGCATGTCTGGCGCGGCGTCCGTGGGTGTTCAGCTGCGTACCGGTGAGCATCTCTTCGAGATGGGCAAGCTTCGACAGCGTCAGATTGGCCTGCCCGGCGAGCTGCGTGCTGGCAGCGGCGCTTTCCTCGGCGCTCGCCGCCGTGCGTTGGGTGCCGCTTTGGATTTGCGCGACCGCCTGCGTGACCTGATCGATCCCCTGTGATTGCTGGCGACTCGCCTCGCTCACCTGATCGACGATGGTCTTCACCTTGCGGACGGCTTCGGTGATCGCACCGACACGTGCCGCGACCTGCTCGACGTTTCGGCTTCCCTGCTGCGTCTTGTGAATGGAATCCTCGATCAATCCCGCGGTGCTGCGCGCCGCCTCCGCCGAGCGCTGCGCCAGACCGCGGACCTCGTCGGCCACGACGGCGAAACCCAGACCAGCTTCCCCGGCACGGGCGGCTTCAACGGAGGCGTTCAACGCCAGCAGATTGGTCTGGAACGCGATCTCGTCGATCGCCTTCATGATGCGCGAGACCTGGTCGCTCGATTGCCGGATGCCGTTCATCGACTCGACCATCTGGTCGAGCATGTCGTGGGAGCCGTCGACAAGCGCGCGCGTCTCCTGCATCAGCGTCGCGGCGCGGCCCGACTGTTCGGCGTTGACGTGGGTCATCGCCGCGATTTCCTCGAGCGACGCCGACGTCTGCTCGAGCGACGTCGTCTGGTTGCTGGCGGCGTGCGCGATCGCCTGTGCCGACTGCGACACCACGCCGGCGGTCGACATGACGTCGCGCGCTCCGTCGCCGAGCTCGCGGCCCATCGCCGCCAGCGGTCGTGTGATGCTGCGCCCGATGACGAAGGCAATGCCCACTGCGCCGATCCAGGCGAGGCTGCTGAGTGCCAACGTCCACGCGCGAGCCTGGACGAACGCACCGCGCCGCGCCTGCAGCAGGACATCGAGCGCGTCGACCGCAGGTGTCCACGCGGCGAAGCTCGCTTTGTGCGCTTGCCTGCCCGTTGCGAGAATGGCGGCGAGGTCGGCTTGCTCCGCCGGCGCGGCTGCTGCTGCGCGCAGCGCGATGATGAGCCCACGGGCCGCGTTGGCGTACTCGTCCGCGGCGGGTTTCAGTGTCTGCTGCAACGTGTCGCTCCTGCCGTAGAAGTTGCCGTCTTCGTTCAGCGCCGTATCGACGTCACCCATGATTCGAACGACGTCGGCTTCTTCGAGCAGAGACGCCTGTGCTGCAAGTTGAATCTGTTCCGCCGGCGTCAGCGTTCGCCGATCGCCGAGTCCCTGCACGAGCGTGAGGATGGATGCGATCCGATCCTGAGTCTGCGGAAACGCCACCAGCGTCGCATCCATCGTGTAGTACGAATCGAGGTCAGGATCGAGGATCAGATTCGACGTGTCGCCGGCATGCGTGATCATCGTCCGGATGTCGGCGATCAGGTGGCGATCCACCTCCGCCACGGCTACGGCGGACACGTGCTGGGCGGCGGCGGCGCGTGACGTCTCCTTCACCGTGCTCCATTCACCACGAACAGTCTCGACGCGGACGTGCTCGCGCTTGCGCTGACCGAGGCCTTCAGGTGTGAACTGCAATGCCTCGCCGATGCGCGCGTCGACCTCGGCCAGAGCGTCGAAGGCGGCGTCGACACGCGTTTCGACGTCCGTGCGGGCGGCGCCGTCGGCCTGTGGCGCCGCGGCAATCAACTGATGCTCGGTGATGCCTGCGAGTAGGCGCTCGAGAGGACGCTGATATTCGTCCCCGTGCATCTCGAGCTCCGCCGTGCGGATGTCGCCGTTGACGCTCGAGGCCAGTAACAGCAGCATCGGCGCGATTGGCAGCGTGAACGCCGCACCGATGACCAGAAGTCGCCTGGAGATGGGGACGCGGTCGATGAGGGCGGTGACGCTCTTCATACTTCTGCCTTCGACGACGAGCGCACGCCGGCCACTCCCGACGTAAACGCGCCCGTTCTGTGNAGAATCGGCGCCTGTCGGCCTCCTCTTGAGTGCACACCGCGACACGACNCCNGGGGCGGTCAATGCATCGACTGCTGCCCCTTGCCGCAGCGTGACGGTTCCGAGTTGATCTGAGGCGACTGCTACAATGGAATGTTCGTACCTGATGGATCAACGGTATATCCGGAACTTTTCGATCATCGCGCATATCGACCATGGCAAGTCGACGTTGGCGGATCGCTTCCTCGAGCTCACCGGCGCCCTGCAGGCGCGGGAGATGGAAGCCCAGGTCCTCGACGCCATGGATCTCGAGCGGGAGCGCGGGATCACGATCAAGGCGCATCCCGTCCGTCTGAACTACACGACGCGCGACGGGCAGCCCTACGTCCTCAATCTGATCGACACACCAGGGCACGTCGACTTCAGCTACGAGGTCACGCGCTCGCTGGCCGCGTGCGAAGGCGCGCTGCTGCTCGTCGACGCGTCGCAGGGTGTCGAGGCGCAGACGCTGGCCAACGCCTACCTGGCGGTCGACAACAACCTCGAGATCATCCCGGTCATCAACAAGATCGACCTCCCGAGCGCGCAGCCGGACGAGTGCAAGCGGCAGATCGAGGACATCATCGGCCTCGACGCGTCGACCGCGATTCTCGCCAGCGCCAAAGAGGGCACTGGCACGCAGGACATCCTCGAGGCGATCGTTCAGCGCTTTCATCCACCCGTCGGTGATCCGGACGCTCCGCTCAAGGCGCTCATCTTCGATTCCTGGTACGACCCGTATCGCGGGGTGGTCATCGTCGTTCGCGTGATCGACGGCGTGCTGAAGACGAAGATGAAGGTGCGCCTGATGGCGACCGCGCAGGACTACGAGGTCGACGACCTCGGCGTTTTCTCACCCAAAGCGCTGCCAGTCCCGGAGCTCGGCGTCGGTGAAGTCGGCTTCCTCGTCGCGAACATCAAGCGCGTGGCGGACGCGAAGATCGGCGACACGGTTACCGAAATTGCGCGCCCGACGACCGAGCCGTTCCCAGGCTTCAAGGAACTGAAGCCGATGGTCTTCGCCGGGTTGTATCCGGTCGAGAGCCATCAATACGGCGAGCTGCGCGAAGCGCTCGAGAAGCTCCGTCTGAACGACGCGTCGTTCTTCTACGAGCCGGAAACGTCCGCGGCGCTCGGCTTCGGGTTTCGCTGCGGGTTCCTCGGCCTGCTGCACATGGAGATCGTGCAGGAGCGTCTCGAGCGCGAATACGACATGGACCTGGTCACCACTGCGCCGGGCGTGCTGTATCGCGTGACGACCACCGATGGCGAGGTGCTCGAGATCGACAGCCCGGCCAAGCTGCCGGATGCCGGATCGATCGCGAAGCTCGAAGAGCCGATCATCATCGCGATGATCCTCACGCCGTCCGAGTTCGTCGGTCCGATCCTGCAGCTCTGTCAGGACAAGCGCGGCATTCAGAAGAAGCTCGAATACCTGAAGTCGGATCGCGTGCTGATCACCTACGAGCTGCCGTTCAACGAAGTCGTCCTCGACTTCTACGACAAGCTGAAGACGATGTCGCGCGGGTATGCGTCGCTGGATTACCACGTGACCGGCTTCTGGGAGTCGCCGCTGGTCAAGATGGACATTCTCGTCAACGGCGACCCGGTCGATGCGCTGTCGATCATCGTCCATCGTGACGCCGCCTACGATCGCGGACGGGCGCTGGCCTCGAAGATGCGGGAGCTCATCCCGCGTCAGATGTTCGAGATCGCGATCCAGGCGTCGATCGGCAACCGCGTCATTGCGCGCGAGAGCGTGAAGGCGCTGCGCAAGAACGTCCTGGCGAAGTGCTACGGCGGCGACATCACGCGCAAGCGCAAGCTGCTCGAAAAGCAGAAGGAAGGGAAGAAGCGGATGAAGCGCGTCGGCCGCGTCGAGATCCCGCAGGAAGCCTTCCTGGCCGTATTGAAGGTAGGGACGGAGTAGGCTGGACCGTCGCGGCCTGGTATCGCCGATGCGGCGCGAACCTCTCCGATCAGGTGATGCGGCGCGGACCTTTATGGTCCGCGTTCGATGTAATAGGCTTTTACCGTGGCTCAGAGCAGAAGTGCCGTCGCAGTCGGAAAAGTCAAGGCCGAGGCAAAGCTGGCGGCCGAGGCCGTGGCCTACCGCAAATCGACCGCGCGT
>JGI25406J46586_10001607_pt1 | contig 10657 bp, 7 predicted proteins | sample TabmetS4T2R2_FD_46586 | JGI IMG/M metagenome (IMG submission 46586) | reverse complement strand
CAGGATCACCTGATAGCCCGGCTGAGCGGGGCGGGGCAGCGGCGGGCGAGCCAGGAACCGGATGACCTCGCGGACGTCGGCGCCGCCCGCGAGTTCGGGACGCATGGCCTCGATGGCGGCGGTCAAACCACGCCGATCGCGCGGTGGGTCCGGTATCCCGAGGGCCACGGCGACGTCCGCCATCTCGCCGACGTACGCGTCGGCGTCGACCCGCCCGCCGGACAACGCCTGATAGGCGACCAGCATCGAGTCGATCAACCCGGCGTGCACCCATAGCAGCAGGTGCGGATCGCCGGCCGCATACGGGCGGCCGTCGTCGGCGTGGCCGGTGACGCGTTCGTGGGTGCGCCGGACGGCGGCAACGGCGGCCATCGCCTGGCGCGAGCTGCCGTACGTGGTGGTCGTGAGAAAGCGGTTGGTTCGATGCAGGCGGCCGAGGGCGTCGTCCCGGTAGTCCGAATGCTGCAGGACACCGGCCAGCGCGAGCGGGTGCAGCGATTGCAGGAGTAGCGCGCGTACGCCGCCGACCAGCGTCGTCACCGAACCGTGCACCTGCCAGACGGCGCTGCCCGGCCCGAACCAGCCGGCGTCACCGGGCTGCTCCAGGGCGCGTACCCAGCCGGGCGGCTGCTCGGAACCGGACAGCATGCGACGGAACCCGCGCACGAGCGTGCCCCGGCCCGGAATCGGCGGGACCAGCACGGAAGACGCCCTCCCCGATCGTGAAAGATCCGTCGGCTCACGACCGACGGATCCTTCACAGTAACCGGGCTACTCGCGGTAGAAGGAGTCCAGGACCTCGGCGTACTCCTGCTCGACGACGCGGCGCTTCAGCTTCAGCGACGGCGTGAGCTGACCCGCCTCCACGGTCAGGTCGCGGTCCAGGATCTCGAACTTCTTGATCGTCTCCCACTTGCCGAGCCGGCTGTTGAGCTGCTCGATGTACCCCTCGACGGTGGACCGCATCTGCGGTGAGGTCGCCAGTTCGGCATAGGCGGCGTCCGCCCGGCCCACCTTCTGCGCCCACACCTTCACCGCGTCGGGATCCAGCGCGACGAGCGCGCTCACGAACTTGCGGCCCTCGCCGTGAACGATGATCTGGCTGGCCAGCGGGCAGATCGCCTTGAACTCGGTCTCGATGACCTGCGGGGCGACGTACTTCCCGCCGGATGTCTTGATGAGGTCCTTCTTGCGATCAGTGATCTTGAGGTTTCCCTTGGCGGTGATGTGCCCGACGTCGCCGGTGCGCAGCCAGCCGTNCTCGGTCAGCACCTCGGCGGTCGCCGCATCGAGGTGGTGGTAGCCCTGCATGATCCCTGGGCCCTTGAGCAGGATCTCGCCGTCATCCGCGATCTTCACCGACGTGCCGGGCATCGGCTGGCCCACCGTGCCGAACTCGTAGTTGTCCGGACGGTTCACGAAGGTCCCGGCCGCGGACTCGGTCAGGCCGTAGCCCTCCAGGACGAGCATCCCCACCGCGTGGAACCACTCCGCGACCTCGCCGGACAGCGCCGCGGACCCGGAGATGAAGAAGCGGATGCGGCCGCCGAACCGCTCCCGGATGGTGCTGAACACCAGACGATCCGCCAGCCGGTGTTGGACGGCGAGCAGCCCGTTCGGCTGCCTGCCCTGCTGCTTGAGCCGGGACACCCGCCGCCCGACGTCGATCGCCCAGTTGAAGATGCGCAGCTTCGCGCCGCCTTCGGCGTTCACCCGGGCCACCACCCCGGCGTACACCTTCTCGAAGATGCGCGGAGCCCCCGCCATCGTGGTCGGGCGCACCTCAGGCAGGTTCACGATGATCCGGTCCACGGCGCCGTCGACGACGCCGGCATGACCGACTGCTATCGCGCTGGAGAGCAGCGTCTTGCCGAACGAGTGCGACATCGGCAACCAGAGGTACCCGACGTCCGCCTCGTCCACCAGGCCGATCGCGATCGTGGCCAGACCCTCATAGACCCAGCTGCTGTGCGACAGCCGGACGCCCTTGGGCCGGCCGGTCGTACCGGAGGTGTAGATCAGGGTCGCAAGCTGGTGCGGCTTGACGCCGGCCGTCGCGTCCTTCACGGCATCCGGGTGCGCGGCAAGGTGGCTGCGGCCGAGCTGGCGCAGATCCGCCAGCGTGAGGACGCTGTCGCCGGGGCGCGCCGCGTCGTCGGGCGTGCCGTCGATGAGCACGATCCGCTCCAGCGTGCCGGTCCCCTCGAGCTTCGCGAGCTGATGGAGGTTCTCCACGATGGCGAAGCGACTGCCGGAGTCGGTGACGATGTGCCGAACGTCCTCGATCGTCGACGTCGGGTAGACGGTGGTGGTGGCACCGCCGGCGCACAGGATCCCGAGATCGCTCATGATCCACTCGACCCTGGTGCCGGACGCGATGGCGACGCGGTCCTCGGGGGCGAGTCCGACGGCAAGCAGGCCGGCGGCGATCTCGCTGACGATCGCGCCGGTCTCGGCCCAGGTGTACGACGTCCAGTGGCCCGTTCCGTCGTTGCCGCGCAGCGCCTCGCGCGTGGGCGACTTGGCCACCCGGTCCATGAACATGGCGGCGAGCGAGTGCGGAGCCGTCTCCTGGAGCTTGGCGAAGGCGGCCTCCTCCGCGTCACTCGCGCGACAGCGAGCTGCGGTGGTGGCCGAGGCGGTGGCGTCCATGGGCGTGCCCCTTTCGTCCGGGCATGTGACAGACGTCACCTTAGACGGCGCGCCGTCCGTGGTCAGCAGAACGCTACCTAGGAGTACGTCACAGCACAGCTATCTGCGGTTCTTCTCCCCGCCGGCGGCGGTTTCACTGGACAGAGCTGCGATGAAGGCTTCCTGCGGGACCTCGACCCGGCCCACCATCTTCATCCGCTTCTTCCCCTCCTTCTGCTTCTCCAGGAGCTTCCGCTTGCGGGTGATGTCGCCGCCGTAGCACTTCGCCAGGACGTCCTTGCGCATGGCCCGGATGTTCTCCCGGGCGATGACGCGGGACCCGATCGCCGCCTGGATCGGCACCTCGAACTGCTGCCGCGGGATCAACTCCTTGAGCTTGCCCGCCATGGCTACCCCGTAGGAGTAGGCCTTGTCCTTGTGCACGATGGCGCTGAACGCGTCCACGGTTTCGCCCTGCAGCAAGATGTCGACCTTCACCAGTTCGGCGACCTGATCGCCGTCCGGCTCGTAGTCCAGTGACGCGTACCCGCGGGTGCGCGACTTCAGCTGGTCGAAGAAGTCAAACACGATCTCGGCGAGCGGCAGCGAGTAGCGCANCTCCACCCGATCCTCGGACAGGTAGTCCATNCCGCGCAGCGCGCCGCGCCGCTGCTGGCACAACTCCATGATCGAGCCGATGTAGTCGCTCGGCGCCAGGACAGTGGCCCGCACGACGGGCTCACGAACCTCCGCCACCTTGCCCGACGGGTATTCCGACGGGTTGGTCACCGTGACCCGGGCGCCGTCCTCCATGGTCACGTCGTAGACGACGTTGGGCGCCGTGGAGATCAGGTCGAGGTCGAACTCGCGCTCCAGCCGCTCGCGAACGATCTCCAGGTGGAGCAGGCCGAGGAAGCCGCAGCGAAACCCGAACCCGAGCGCGGCGGAGGTCTCCGGCTCGTACACCAGCGCGGCGTCGTTCAGCTTGAGCTTGTCCAGGGCGTCGCGCAGCGCGGGGTAGTCGGAGCCGTCGATCGGGTACAGCCCGGAGAAGACCATGGGTTTCGGATCGCGGTAGCCGCTGAGCGCCTGCGCAGCGGGCTTGGCGGCGTTGGTGACGGTGTCGCCGACCTTGGACTGGCGGACGTCCTTCACCCCGGTGATCAGGTAGCCGACCTCGCCGGCACCCAGACCCGGAGAGGGCACCGGCTCCGGCGAGATGACGCCGATCTCCAGCAGCTCGTGCGTGGCCCGGGTCGACATCATCGCGATGCGCTCGCGAGCCGACAGGTGACCGTCGATGACGCGCACATATGTGACGACGCCGCGGTACGTGTCGTACACCGAGTCGAAGATCATCGCACGGGCCGGGCCCGCGGAGTCGCCGACCGGCGCGGGGAACTGGCGGACGATCTCGTCCAGCAGGTGCTCGACCCCCTCGCCGGTCTTGCCCGAGACCCGCAGGCAGTCCCCGGGCGCGCAGCCGATCAGGTGTGCGAGCTCCTCGGCGTATTTGTCGGGCTGCGCGGCGGGCAGGTCGATCTTGTTGAGGACCGGGATGACGTGCAGGTCGTTCTCCAGGGCCAGGTACAGGTTGGCCAGCGTCTGAGCCTCGATCCCCTGCGCGGCGTCGACAAGCAGCACCGCACCCTCGCAGGCGGCGAGCGAGCGGGACACCTCGTACGTGAAGTCGACATGCCCGGGCGTGTCGATCATGTTGAGGGTGTACGTGGTGCCGTCGGTCTCCCACGGCATCCGGACGGCCTGGGACTTGATCGTGATGCCACGCTCGCGCTCGATGTCCATCCGGTCGAGGTACTGGGCACGCATCTGCCGCTCGTCCACCACACCGGTGATCTGCAGCATTCGGTCGGCCAGCGTCGACTTGCCATGGTCGATGTGGGCGATGATGCAGAAGTTCCGGATCAGCTCCGGAGGCGTGGCGGACGGCCCGTGCGCCGTGCGAGCCCTCGGGGACACGTAGCAGCTACCTCATTCGTCGGGGGAGTCGCCGACGGTGACTCTCGGCGTTCGTCGAGCCTACCCGGGCGTTCGTCGAGCCTACCCGGGCGTTCGTCGAGAGTGTCTGCTCGTCGACCCTTTCCCTGGGGTCGATCAAGCAATCCGGGTCCAGGGCCTGCATCCGGATTGCTTGATCGACCCCGGATTGCTTGATCGNCGCGAAGGGGGTGGAGGCGCAGTCCGGGGAGGCGGGATGCAGGTCAGGCGAGGCGGGTGACCTCGACCGACACGAACATGGACGAGTCGGACGGCCCGGCGTAGATGCCCTTGAGGGGCGTCACGTCGGTGTAGTCCCGTCCGCGCGCTACGACGACGTGATCGGCGCCGGCGGGGGTGAGGCTGGTGGGGTCGAAACCCACCCAGTCCCCCGCCCACCACTCGACCCAGGCGTGGCTCTCCCCCTGGACCGTGTCACCGATGGCGGCGTCCGGCTTCGGGTGCAGATAACCGGACACGTACCGCGCCGGGATGCCGAGGCTGCGCAGCGCCCCGAGGCTGAGGTGGGCGAAGTCCTGGCACACGCCCTTGCGGGTCTCCCATACCTCCGCGGCGGACGTCGAGACGGCGGTGACCCCGGGCACATAGTCGACGGCCTCTCGGAGCCGCTCGCAGATGAACCGCGCGGTCGCGTCCGGGGCGTGCCCGCTTTCCGCCTCCCGCGCCAGCGCGGCGACCTCCTCGCTGGGCTCGCTGACCGGCGACTGCATGAGGTACTCCGACATCCCGTCGGTCACCTCGGCGCGGGCGAGGTCCGCCCACGCCAGACCCGCGGCGTCAGCGGGCACCGGATGCACCTCCACGGTGCTGCTGCTCACGACCGACATCTCNCGGTGCGGCACCAGCACGTCGAACGCCGTGACCTGCGAGCCCCAGTAGTCGCGGTAGNTGTAGGTCCACGTCACCGGTTCGACGGCGACCCGTGCGGCGAACACGGTCTGGGCCGGTGTCGTCACGGGCGTCATGCGCGCCTCGTTGTACGACGCGGCGACGAGCCCGTCGTACCGGAAGCCGGTCCGGTGCACGATCCGCAGCCGCCGGACGCCGGTCGGAGTGGTCACAGGATCTCCTCCTCCAGCCAGGCCGTGGTGGCGGGCCGAGGGAAGTACCGGCGCGCCACGGCGTCGCTGGCCATGGAGCAGGCCCGCTGCACCTTCTCCATCTCGTTGGGCAGGTCGCCGAGCACCTCGTCCAGGCTGCGGTACTCCAGGCTGGTGCGCGCGCGGCCCAGTGCGCGGCGTGCGCGATCGCTCACCCCGGCCCGCTCCGGAACGGGCGCTAGGTCTTCCAGGCATTCCTCGGCCTGCTGCAGCGCGTGCCGGACCGACCGCGGGAACAGCCGGTCGAGCAGCAGGAATTCCGCCGCCCGCTCGTCGCTGGCAAGGCCGCGGTAGGTGCGCACATAGCTCTCATGCGCGCCACAGGAGCGCAGCAGCGTCGTCCACGCCGGGATGCTGCCCGCGATGGCGCTGGTCGCCACCAGCCGTGCGGTCATGTCGGCCCGCTCGATGCTCCGACCGAGCACCAGAAACCGCCACGCGTCGTCGCGGCTCATCGTGGCCTCGGCGATGCCCGCCACGAGCGCGGCCCGCTCACTCACCCAGGTGAAGAACAGGTGGGACGTCGTGGCGCGGCGCCGGGCCGGGTTGATCCCGATCCACGTGGTGTTGATGCACTCCCACAGTGTCGAGGAGACGGTCTCGCGGGCCCGGCGCGCGTTCTCCCGCGCGGCACCGAGCGAACCGATGATCGAGCTGGGGTTGGCGGCGTCGTAGGCGAGCCGCGCCAGCACGGTCTCTCTGGTCACCCGCTCCGGCAGCCGGTCGGCCTGCTCGCCGTGCCCGTTCGCCGACGCGTCCTGCGACGGCGCGCCGTCCACCCCCATGACGGACAGCAGCGCCCGGCAAGCCGACGACTCCTCGATCCAGGGATCCTCCAGGAGCAGCTGCAGGTGGACGTCGAGGATCCGCGCCGTGTCGTCAGCGCGCTCGATGTAGCGCCCGATCCAGAACAGCGACTCCGCGATGCGACTCAGCACGGCATGCCGCCGCTTCCGCGCGTCCCCCCGTGCACCCGCTGCTGTTGCTGCTGTTGCTGCTGCTGTTGCTGCTGTTGCTGTTGGACGGCCCCCGAGTCGTCCGGCGCGAGGTCGGGGCCGGACATGGCCACCACACGCGAGCCGTCGGCCAGTGCGCTGTGCCGTGCACCCTCCGCGGCGTCGAGCGCCGCGGACAGCACCCACGTGTCCTTCGACCCACCGCCCTGCGAGCTGTTGACCACCAACTGCCCCGCCGGCAGAGCCACCCGGGTCAGCCCACCGGGCAGGACCCAGATGTTGTGCCCGTCGTTCACGGCGAACGGACGCAGGTCGACGTGCCGTGGCTGGAGGTCGCCTTCGATCAGCGTCGGCACGGTGGACAGCATGACCACCGGCTGCGCGATCCACCCCCGCGGGTCGGCCAGCACGCGGGTCCGCAGCTCGGAGAGGACCGTCCTCGTCGCCGTGGGCCCGATGACGAGACCCTTGCCACCCGCGCCGTCGACCGGCTTGAGCACGAGCTCGTCGAGCCGATCGATGGCGTAGGAGAGGTCGTCCGGCTCGTCCAGGCGGTAGGTCGGAACGTTCTGCAGGATGGGTTCCTCGCCCAGGTAGAAGCGCACGAGGTCGGGCACGTAGCTGTAGAGCAGCTTGTCGTCCGCGACGCCGTTGCCGATGGCGTTGGCGATCGTGACGTGTCCGGCCCGCGCGGCGTTCACCAGCCCGGGGCAGCCGAGGAGAGAGTCGGCCCGGAACTGCACCGGGTCGAGGAAGTCGTCGTCCACGCGCCGGTAGATGACGTCGACCGGTTGCTCGCCGCCGGTAGTGCGCATCCGGACCCGGCCGCCGGAGCAGATCAGATCACGGCCCTCGACGAGCTCCACACCCATGGTGCGAGCCAGGAGCGCGTGCTCGAAGTAGGCACTGTTGTAGATACCGGGGGTGAGCACCACGACGGTGGGATCGCTGATCCCCGACGGCGCCGAGGCACGCAGCGCGGCCAGCAGGCGCCGCGGGTATTCCGAGACCGGGCGGATCCGGTGCGTCGCGAACGCCTCGGGGAAGACGGTCGTCATGGCGTGCCGATTCGCCATGACGTAGCTGACACCGGATGGCACCCGGACGTTGTCCTCCAGTACCCGGAAGCGGCCCTGCTCGTCCCGGATGAGGTCCACGCCGGCGACATGGATCCGCACGCCGTTGGCCGGCTCGATGCCGGCGGCGACGCGCTGGAAGTGCGACGACGACGCGACGACCCGGCGCGGCACGACGCCGGCCTGGACCGCCTCGCCCGGCCCGTACACGTCGGCCAGGAACGCCTCCAGCGTCTTGACCCGCTGGGCCACCCCGGCTTCGATCTCGGTCCACTCGTGCGCGGCAATCACCCGCGGCACGATGTCCAGCGGGAACGGGCGCTCCTCCCCGTGCACGTCGAACGTCACGCCCTGGTCGAGGAACGAGCGGGCCAGCGCATCGGCCCGACCCCGCAGCTCCGCGGCGGTGAGCCGCTGCAGGGTCTCGTGCATCGCCGCGTACGGGGGCCGTGGGCTGTCGAGATCGGAGAGCATCTCGTCCCATGCAGCGCCAAGGCGGTAGTCGTCGAAAAGATCCGCCATAACGAAACCGTATCGGGAGCAGGTCACGCAGACATTACGCAGCCGGTGTGATCCTTCCGGCCGACCCATGCCCGATGTCGAGAACGCGCCCGCGCCATTCGTCGTGCCGCTGAAGGATGAGCCGAGGAGGAGGAGTCATGAAGTACGTGATGCTGGTCTGCGTGGACGAGAACGTCGAGCGTAACGCCGACCCGACCGAGTGGGTCGAGGAGATGGAACGACGGGGTATCCGGCAGTGGGGCAGTCGGCTGCGCCCGGTGCGCGACTCGACCACGGTGCAGGTGCGTGACGGAGAGGTCCTGGTGGCCGACGGTCCGTTCGCGGAAACCAAGGAGCAGATCGGGGGGATCGACATCCTGGAGTGTGCCGACCTGGACGAGGCNATCCAGATCGCCGCGAAGCATCCCGCAGCCGCCTTCGGCACCCTCGAGCTGCGCCCCCTGTGGGAAGGGCGGTTCTGGGAGGAGTGAATGCCGAGGAGTCCGTGGTCGCCGCCTACCGGGCGGAGCGCGCCAAGGTCCTGGCGACACTCATCCACCTCACCGGTGACTGGGACCTGGCCGAGGAGTGCGTCCAGGACGCCTTCGAGACCGCCCTGGTGCGATGGGCGGAGGACGGCGTGCCGCGCCGGCCCGGGGCCTGGTTGACCACGACCGCCCGCAACCGGGCCCTGGACCGGTTGCGCCGCAGCACGGTCGAAGCGGCCAAGCTGCGCGATTCCATCGTGCTTCAGGAGGCCGAGAACGAGGAGTGGAGCGACGAGCGGCTGCGGCTGATCTTCACGTGTTGCCACCCCGCGCTGTCCCTCGACGCCCGCGTCGCGCTCACGCTGCGGACTGTCGCGGGCCTGTCCACCGACGAGATCGCCCGCGCGTTCCTGACGCCCCCGGCAACGATGGCGCAGCGGCTGTTCCGGGCCAAGCGGAAGATCCGGGAGGCCGGCATCCCGTATCGGATCCCTCCGCCCGATCTCTTGCCCGAGCGGCTCACCGGCGTGCTCGCCGTCGTGTACCTGCTGTTCAACGAGGGGTACTCGGGACGGCCGGAACTGGCCGAGGACGCGATCCGGCTAGGCCGGCTCCTGGTCCAGCTGATGCCTACCGAGACCGAGGCCCGCGGTCTGCTCGCGCTGATGCTGTTGCACCATGCGCGCCGGGACGCGCGCACGGACGGCGCCGGAGACCTGGTTCCGCTGGAGGAGCAGGACAGGAAACGCTGGGATCGCGGGCTCATCGACGAGGGGGTCCGCCTGCTCAGCGGCACCCCGACGCAGTACCAACTGCAGGCGGCGATCGCGGCCTGCCACGCGACCGCGCCCACCCCCGACAGCACCGACTGGCAGCGGATCGCCGCTCTGTACGGGCAGTTGGCGCAGATCACCCCCTCACCCGTTGTCGAGCTGAACCGTGCCGTCGCGGTGGCGATGGCCAGCGGTCCGCAGGCGGGCCTGGCGCTCGTCGACTCACTGGCGGCGTCCGGGACCCTCAGCGGCTACCACCTGCTTCCCGCCACGCGCGCGGACCTGCTGCGCCGACTGGGTCGGCTCGACGAGGCCGGCACGGCCTACCAGCAGGCGCTCGCCCTGACCACGGGTGAGGCCGAGCGACGATTCCTGCGCCGCCGCATCACGGAGGTCACGTCCGAGACACAGCACGGCTCGTGACTGTCGAGAATCTCCCGCCGCCGTTCGTCGTGGGGGTGGATCCGCTGCAGGGTCCATCGACGAGCGGAGGACACAGTCATGACGATCCAGGACCTGAGCTTCCCGGTTCTTCCCGAAGTGCGGGCCGGGACGCCGGGGCGATGGCCCGCGACCGCCGTCTTCTTCCTCAACGGGCTCACGCTGTCGACGTACATCGTCCGGATGCCCTCCCTGAAGGATCAGCACCAGCTGAGTGACGGCCAACTCGGTGCCATCGGCGTGCTCTTCGCGGTGTCAGCGCTGACCTGCATGCAATTCGTCGGTCCCCTGGTGGCGCGGGTGGGCAGCCGGCCCGTGCTCCGGGCGTCGCTGCTCGTCATGCCGGTGATGCTGGTGCTTGTCGGCGTCGTAGGCGGGCCGATCGGGTTGGCGGCAGCGGTGACGGTGCTGGGCGCGGTGCACGGGGTGACGGATGCGGCGATGAACGCGCACGCCGTCACGGTGGAGCGGCTCGGCGCGCGCCCGATTCTCAACGGTTGCCACGCGGCCTGGAGTCTCAGCGCTGTGATCGCGTCGCTCGCGACGGGTGTCCTCGCGCACCGCGGCGTCCCGGTGACGGTCCATTTCACCGTCGCCGCGGCAGTGCTGCTGGCCGGCGGGCTCGCACTCGGGCCGCTGCTGCTGCCCGCAGCGGCGGACCGTCTCGCGCCG
>JGI25406J46586_10001604_pt1 | contig 10675 bp, 8 predicted proteins | sample TabmetS4T2R2_FD_46586 | JGI IMG/M metagenome (IMG submission 46586) | reverse complement strand
ATATATGAAATGCGTGAGTAGGAACTCATATCCGGGCGTAGGTCCACCATAATTTGCAGCGTTTCAATAGCTTCTGCATATTGACCCAACTCTATTTGCGCATCGGCAATCACACCATACGCATAGGTTCGGTCTGGGTTGAGCTCTCTGGCGCGTTCACCCCACTCAAGCGCGGCATGAAACTGGTGACGTGCCAGTGCCAGAGTCCCCATGCCGCTGACGGTGGCATAATCGTCGGAATGGTGCTCAAGAGTTTTCGTAAGTGCTTCTTCTACTTTTTGATAGTAAGAAGGGTCACTGGTCTCACGCGCTTTCTGAAGATACGCGAAACCCAGCTGGGTATAGGATTGCCAGTCATTCGGATTCTCACGCAGCAAGCCATGTAATGTTTGTATTTGTTCATCCACAGATGTACCCACGCGCGAGGCATTTTCAATAGGATATTCTCCATTTCCATCAAAGCCGACTGTGACTGCGCGCCTGGAGGCTAACCCCCATGACACAGCGATTGCGAAAAGAATAATTACCGAGAAAATAATTACGCGATTGAGATTTCGATTTTGAGCCAGTGTTTGCATGACAGCCTCTTTGGTCGAGAGTGAGTCGGAACTGTTCCCGACTCACTCATCAAATTCTTGCTCTTACAAATTACGGATTCCCATGCACGTGGTCGCGTCCATCCCAAGGTGTAGGAATGAACGGGAATGTGTCCGGCAGAGGCATATCATTCTCATTCACGTTGTCACCTGCACCAGCCGCGATGTAATTGGGTCCACCGACAACTTGAACAGCAATGTCGGTCACATCGTCAATTGGGCGGCGACCGTTGGGCCAGCCTGCATTATCACCAGCCAGAACGGTAAGACGCTCCTGGTCGGCAAGCGCTGTAGGTTCAACGCTGATATTTAACCGCAACAGTTCGGAGAGTTTTTTGTCGTCTGGCGAATATTTCAGCAGGATATTCACCAAGTCCGTGCGGTTAAAGGCTGCAAGAGTGGTATCCGCAGGGGCAGGTGGATTCGGCTGGCAGTTGGCATCCCCGAATGGTGTACAGCCGGTGTCCAGCCCCACCACAAGCTGAAGCGCGAGCGCAAGGCGCGGCTTCAGATAGTAACCGAGGAACCGCTGCTCTTTGGACGGATCCAGCGAATTCCAGCGATCTTTGTCCACGGTACCGATAATGGTCTCGTTCACCAGTGGGTTAGCCAGACGCTGCACCTGTACCCAGCGGCCGCTGCCTTGGCGGCGCTCTTTATCGTCATCATCATCACGCATGACATTTGTGCTGCGGCGATAGGTATTAGCATAGGCTCCCAATGTTGGGAACTCCGTATCGGACGGACCTTTACCATCCTTGGTCAGCCATGACGACGGCACTTCGAGCGCGATCGTGTGGACATTAAAGCCAGACAACTGGTCTACACCGGGGGCCCGCAAATTCAGGGTGTCGAATACAGCTCCTAGGTCAATGTAAAACGGGTCATCGCGCTGGCCTGCAAAGACACGCGCTCCGTCACCCAGATCGTAAATACCTTGCTGAACGAGTGATTCGTAATCGGGCATAGTGCGTGGACCAACGTTAGAAGGCACTGCAAACAAGCCTCTTNCCTAGCACAGTGCGTTTATTACCACGTACCATCGTCACCGTGTAGGTCTGGCGCAAACCAAGCCCTTCTGAACCAGCGCCATCGAGAGCCGTGATCGGCCCTGGCACCGCGACATACGAAAGGAACAAGCCCAGGTCCTTCACGACGCCGCGGAATTCGGTCTTGAATTGGATCTCGAAGCGGACATCGTCGGCTTTGCCATCCATGTTGTTGTCAATGTTGAATGCATATAACACTGTCGGGTCAAAGTTGTAGTAATTAGGCCCAGCACTGGGTTCTTCTCCAGGTATGACGTCCATGATCAATACGATCTTATCGTCATTCCCTTCTTCGTAACTGCGGAACATGAAGAAATCTGTGATATCCGCATTGGGGTCCATGGAGATGAGGGGTGCCTCGCGGTGGCTGGCGGCTTGTGTAGCAGAGGGCGCCAGGCCCACGACGAGGGCAAGAACCATCAAACCCACGAACGCTGTATAGGAAAATCTACGCATTGTTAACTCCTCTTTCTAATTGAAGGAAAATCCTTCTGAAATGTTTTGATTTATACAAGTTTGAATTGAATAATTTAGAAGTAATTGGGCATAGGCACCTCCAATTGAAAAATTGCCGGCCGCTAGCATTCATATGGTATTACGCAGGCTGATTTGTTTTGCATTTATGCAAATTGAAATCAATGTTCATTGTGAACAAAACAAGAAACCTTCCGATCTTTTATCGAAAGGCCTCTGTTGGATAGGTATGATGAATTTAAACTATTCGAGTCCGCCCAACATCACAATATCACCGGTAGGTTGCACACTTCCTGCTTCCGGCTCGATGGATACACCAATTGCATCATAGGAATCGGGTATGACAGCCTGAGAGACTTGCAAGACGGCCCTGCCTTCTTCATTCACCTCAAACAAGCCAGCTGCGATAGGAGTATCTCCCTGGATCAACCAGAATTCATAGACCTTTCCCGCTTCCAATTGCTTCAAGCCAGATACAACCAACACAGCAGATCCTGTTTCTGAATCTGCAAGAAATCGACCATGCGCTTGAGGTTGGTGATCTGTGCCAGATATGAGGAAAACTTGAGAATTTGGGGAGGCAAGTTGCGCCAACACAACACGCTGCGCTGCAATTTCCCTTTGAAGTAATGCAGTCTGTTCTTGCAAGCGCGCCAATTCATTCCTCATGGAGATAGCCCAGGCGCTCACCGCAAGGGTAATAAACAAACTCAACAGAGCCACTACCTGTGGCAGGAATTGACCCGCCCGAGGCAGAAGCGAGTTCATAAAACGAGACCAGCCCGACTCCTCTCTTGGAGGAGGTGTAAATCTTTTTTGCGCATCCGCATGGACTCGATCCATTAACGTTTGTTTTAACGCTGGAGGCGGCTCCAGCGGTTCTGACATATAGGGCAAGGCGGAGGCGGTANGGATCATCTCTTCGAGTCTGAGGCGCGCCTCGGGGTCCGAAGCAANATAGTCATCCACCTGCTTACGTTCAGCTTCAGTTACCACACCCAGTGCGTAGAAAGTAAAAAGCTCTTCGATGTTTTCGTCCATTCTAGTCTTCAAATCCTTGCAATTGCAGTTCGTCACGTAATTTCTGCAATGCCAGTCTCGCGCGAGTATGTACTGTGCCCAGAGGCTCACCAGTAGCCTGGGCAATTTCCTGCCGGGTCATGCCGCGAAAATATGCCAGCTCAATCACGTAGCGTTGCTCATCCGGCAGGCTTTCAATTGCAGCGCGCATCTGTTGATGTTTGAGCCTGAGCCATGCAGTTTCAGGGACATCGAGAGATGGATCTGCAGTTTGCTCGATCATTCGATCTGACTCATCTGCAGGTTGCACTTGAGTTCGCCGCCGCCTTAGCATATCTATGGATAAATTCCTGGCGATACCAAAAAACCAACTGGTAAATGCACCGCGTTGGTTCTGAAACAGATCAGCTTTACGCCAGACGCGCCAGAAAGTTTCTTGAAGAACCTCCTCCGCAAGAGCCTGATCTCCAGTTATTTTCAGAGCGAGCCCCAGACCTGCCGCAGCATAACGGTCATAAAGCATCTCATACGCGGTAGTATCGCCGCGTGCAACTTGCGCGATCAATTGCTCGTCGCTCCACTCCTTGATAANCATGGCTGGCTTAACAAAAACCTGCATTCATAATAGTATACGCATCAAGCATGAAAATGAATCTCTGATGNGTTGAGAGCATTATACTTGAACAGGGTAGTCATATTGTAGGGCAATACTNAATAGGAGAGGCTTTAAAAATCTATGACGCAAATTCTTTACGGTCCACGGCTTGGTAAAGAAGGAAATTTACGTTTGCAAAGAAAACCTTNAGAGATTGTCTGAAAACTATAGTAGATGTCATTCTGAGCGACCGACGGGAACGAAGAATCTCTCCTGCCGATGGGAGTCTTCCTTGCAACTCGGAGATTCTTCGCCGCTTCGCGGCTCAGAATGACAAGGCAAGACACTATATTTTGACTTTTCAGACAGCTTGTTAGCTGGACTTTATCCATTCAATTGTCCATTTTGAGCTATGTAAACATGCTTATTTCAAGGGTAATTTTCACTGCAAAGGGATTTTTTTCAATGTCCCTTCCACTTTCGAAGTTTGAAAAGCCGTGCGCAAAGCTGCCACAATCCTATTTTTACCCGTAAAGTAGCACTAACGTGAGTGTTCAAATGGATAAAGTCCAGGTTAGGGTCTAAACTTCAAAATACTCCTCGAGAGGGATGCAATCAATTCAAAAGCTACTTACAATCCAGAACTAAAAAATTGAATACGGAATCAAGTATCCGCATCCTTAGTAAGTCAGGCTTGCTGCGAAGCACCCTGGTGAGGGTAGCCTGACGCTTTTTTGTAATACGCTGATTGGCGGTGGCGGGTTGTCCCTTTCGGGGACGCTGCGCAGCAAGCCCGCCCAACTACATCGAAACAGGAGAGACGATCGATGGATATCAAAAAGGGTTCACGAATTGCAGTGATCGGCGCTGGCATCTCAGGCATTGCATCCGCAAACATCCTCAAGAAAAATGGGTATCAAGCCATTGTTTTTGAAAAATTTGACAAGCTGGGTGGAGTGTGGTCAACAGCCTATCCGGAAATTCATCTCCAAAATATTTACAATCAATATCATTTATCCGATTTCGATTGGCCGTTCAAACCTGACCTGCATCCCACGGGCGATCAAATCATGAGATATCTCACGGCGGCTGTAGATCATCTCAAATTGGATATTCGCTTGAAACATGAAGTCCTCGAATTAAAAGAAGGAACGGACGGCTGGCTCGTTCGCTATAAGAACCAGAGCGGCATTCATGAGGAATCTTTCGACTATGCCATTATTGCGGCCGGTCAATATACAGATGGGAAGAACAATCCACACTTTATTGATCAGGAACTATTCAACGGCAAAATTGTCACCGAACGCGATATTACTTCATTGGATATTTTCAATGGGAAGCGCGTGGTCGTCGTCGGCTATGGCAAGAGCGCATTGGATATGGCCACCCTAGCCGCTGAACGAAGCGCACAGGTGCATCACGTTTTTCGCTCAGCAAACTGGCTCATTCCAGAATGGATTCTAGGTGCTCATTTCACCTATGCATTATTCACCCGCTTTGGGAACATCATGATGACAAGTTGGGCGCAACCTACAGCTATGGAGCGCTTCCTTCACAACCGAATTCCATTTGTCATTTCCAGCTTCTGGGATTTTATCCAATCCATTGTGTTATTTCAATTGAATCGCAACAGCAAAGGAAAAGATAACGCTGCGAAGGAAAGGTTGAACGTTCTTATACCTGAACACAAAATTCTCATGGATTTCCGTTCGTCAGGCGCGTTAGGGCCCGAGAATTATTATCCGTTGGTGGCAGAAGGAAAAATATTGCCCTATCACTCCGAAATCGAATGTTTTTCACATGACTCAATTCAATTGAAGAATGGCCGGGTCATTCCCTGTGACGTGGTCGTTTTATCAGTAGGATACCTCACCCCTAGCTTCCCATTCCTGCCTGAAAAATATCGGGCACTGCTCGAAGCAGAAAAAGACGGGACACAACTGTACCGACACTTGATCCATCCACGAATCCCGAGGCTGGCTTTTGCTGGCTTCAACCACGGATACATGCATGTGCCTTCGGTTGAAATCGGCACGCAGTGGCTTTGCGCTTATCTGCGTGGTGAACTCGAGCTTCCCTCTATTGAAGAAATGGAGCGAAGTATCGAGCACATCCGCAATTGGAAACGAGAAAACATCAAGTTTGAAAATGCGCGTTCCAGCGCGGTCAGCACGCGCTTTCAACAATATATAGATATCCTGCTCAAGGAACTGGATGTATCTCCTTATCGAAAGTTGCCCAATGTTTTTGCGGAGATTTTTAGCCGGTATAAGGCATCTGACTACAAAGGTATTTACGAGGAGTATGAACGCGCAAAAGCAAAACGGACTACTCCGCTGAAGACCCTTCCGCTAGACACCTAGGCAATAAAAACATGACGGTTTTCAGGAAAAGCTGTTAGCGCACCTTACAAGCTGAAACTCCGGTGGAACGCTGCGATAAATCTAAACAAGCGGCTTTGAGCTGTAATCTCGTCCAATGCTTTCATATATTTTCTCTTCTCGAAGGCAAACGGCCCCAGGCCAGAGTAGTCAAATGGATTCCACCCCAACTCTAATGCGATAGCCTCTGGTACCCACGGGCTTGGGCTATTGATACTTAGCCAGGGACTTTTAATCTCTCGCCACACGACAACTTTTTTATATATAGTGATCTTTGCCATGAGGCAATTACACTCTTCAAAGGTGCAGGTGCATGTCAATAACACACTATAAGGACGAGATTGCAAACCAAGAAATTCATTGCGAAAATCATAGCTGTATCTAAGATCATGTCCTAAATAATGTGAGTGAGATGGTTCGTCACCGCGCAGAATCCTATTTCGCTGCTCGATCCGATCGACCAGCGAAATCAAGTTCTGATTGTTGATATAGATGCTAATTGTGGGAAAGCGAAAGCCGAAAACCTCATCAACATAATCTTCGACGATAAACTTTATAGTATCCATTTTTTACTCCGTCCAAAAGCTTGAGATTTTAGCCAATGGTCGCGTTTAGGCGCGGAGAAACACCAATTGACTATTTGCCTCTAGTTTCTCTAGTGAAAATGGATAGTTGTTTTAGATTATGGCGGCTTCACTGAAAACTATTATACTCTTGTCCACCAAACGCCCGTACATTCAGGCAGAATCACAAGTCCCTCCGTGCGGATTCGATTTGCTAATTCGTCGCCGAAGAAGAATCCAACCAATTCGGCCGCTTCGTCTAACGATTCAAATTGATAATCAGTTCGGATCCATTTATTTTGGAATCCATTATTATCCAGCCACTGATACGTCGGCCCAACATGTTCCAAACGAACAGGTGATTCATCCCCAGTGCCCAACGATTCCAAAAGAATGATCATCCCATTTTCTCGCAAGACGCGGCGCATTTCAGTTAGCCACTTATCTAATTCTATATTTCCATTTTCTTGATTCCAAACTGAAAGATAACTCACACTCCAGCCAGAGACAACCAGATCAGCGGAATGATCTTCGACAGGCAATTGTCGATGGTCTGCAACATCCACCTGCCAGTTGGAGCACCCACTGGCAATCAATCTCTCGCGGCAAACCCGCAGCATTTCTTCAGAGGCGTCAAAGGCGTGGATAAACTTCACGCGCGGCGCCAGCAGGAGGGTGAGGCGTCCGGTCCCCGCGCCGATGTCCAGGACATCCAAGCCATCCACATTGATAATTTCGTCAATCGCACGAGGGATATTTCCCTGAAAATCCTCCCGTGAAATCAGCGCTTCATAGCGGTCGCCATCGGTTTGGTAGATTTTTCTCTGCCGGTCAGACATGACCTGTTCTCCAAAAATAGTTCTTTAGGGTGGTGTCAATCCAACTGTGACTTGGTAGATTATAAGACACTCCAATTTCTGGATGCAGAAATGAAACTCAATTTCCCAAATCAAACTATATTTCGAACCTGTCTTACACTGGTTCTCAACTCTATATTAATTTCCTGCGGAATACAGCCTACCATCTCTACTCCAACCTCAACCCCAACTTCAACTTTAGTCCCCCCACAGCACACAGACGCAAAACNAGCGCCACTAACTGATGAGTCTCCTCTATTCAAAGCAGGTTTGAGTTACAGTGACGCCTCTGGAGATATGGAGATCAGCTTTCTTGATGTCGTGGCCTTTCAAGCCACGGTCAATGAGGAGTCGGAAACCCTCGAAGTCCTCCTGCATATGCGCGATGTTCCCTCGACCGCCCCGCGTGGACAAGTCAAAAACCTGATTGAGTATTCTTGGTCAATTTTTGTTTATCTGGATCCTTCAAAAGTTAATCCAGGGGATATTCCAGGAGATTTTTACTTTGCTCTGAACCCAAATTCTTCCTCGCCAGCAAGTGGAAGTCTAACACCCATAGCAGGCGAATCTGTCAATGTTCCAATTAACGAACTTTTCGAAAACAAAAACGTGTACAGGTCCTCAGGCGCGAATGTAGGAATATTAGATGTAATTGCTAATCCGGATTTAGATACCATTCTATTAAAGGGCCGTGTACCCGGCATTAAGTCCAATGCAGGGTTTAGTTTTGCCATGACTTACTATGATGGTACACAGGATAGACCTGACAACTTTATTCCTAATGACGCCCCAGTGTTCAAAGCCGGTCAGAGTTACAGCGATACATCCGGCGATATGGAAGTCAGTTTTCTTGATGTGGTCGGCTTTCAAGCGGCGGTCAATGAGGAATTAGAACTTGTCGAAGTCGTACTCCAGATGCGCGATGTTCCAGCCACCGCGACGCGCCGGCAGATGAGAAATGTGGCAGAGTATTCATCAAGAATTGCGATCTTCCTTGATCCCTCGACGTACAATGCAATAAATGCAAGGGCAGACTATTATTTGATCTTATGGACACTTGCCGCAGATCCACCATCGGGTCGGGGACAGGGGTCTGAAATCCTGACACCAAGACCCAGTGAGCCCGAAACTGTTCCGATCAACCAGCTTTGGGATGAAAAATTCATCAATAACAATAAGGGCGACTATATCGGAAACCTGGAGGCAGTTGCCGATCCCGATCTAGATACAATCACCTTGAAAGCACGTATCCCTGGCATCACATCGGATGCAGCATTTAGTTTTTTCACATTTTCGTACCCTACGGGAAAAGATTTTCCTGACTCTAGTATCTCGTCGGAGACGGCAAATCTTTCAACCCCGCTTCCCTTTGTCACTCAAGCCGTAGTCGCCTCTACTCCTTCAATAATCGACAATGACATGCAACTCATCCCGGCTGGGAAGGTACGCGCCTATCCGGGTCCTAAACATTATGCTGGCGATGTGTTGACCTTTGAAGTTCAAACGGACGGCAACTTCGGTGACGAGACTGTTGACATTTCCATGACTCTCGACGATAACCCACCTACCGAAGTTTCTGCCACATCGAATTTCATGAATTTACTGTTACCACTTGCGCTTGACACGACTGATCTCAGTGGACAGCACATGCTCAAATTTACAACACCAGATGGACGTCTGAACGAAACGTATTCATTTGAAGTATTACCAGCGGATCAACGGCCGGCAAATGAAGAAGATGCAGCATGGATGGTTAACGAAACGGCCTGCTGCAAACTACACTACATCACGGAAACCGCCGCAGCGCGGGATATCGATTTCATCGCGGAGCATTTTCAACAAGCTGCCGAGGACTTTGCGACAATCACCGGGGCCACTATCGACCCGAAATTGGATGTTTACATCATGGATCGCATTTGGGGTAACGGTGGGTTTGGCGGTAACGGAGAACTGGTTATCTCTTATACGGACCGTTATTACGGTCCCACGATCGGCGGCATAGGGCTAGAAACTCTGGCACGCCATGAATTTTCTCACGCGACTGACATCGCTGCGGCTTCTGTTGGTGATGGAATTGAATTCAATTATGAGGGTATGGCCGTATACATCGCTGGCGGTCACTACAAACCCGAACCTTTGGCACAGCGTGGTGCAGCCTTGTTTGACCTTGGCTATTATGTGCCCGTAGGACAATACTTGCAACAACATGAACTCGCTTATCTCTATCCGGCCGCGATGCTTACTTATATTGTCGAAACGTATGGGGAAGACAAATTGTGGGAGTTCTTTGGCGCGGATACTAATACTTCGGATGNACAGCCATTACCTCTTGGTGATGCTATCCAAACGACATTTGGAATCTCAATGAATGAGTTCGATCAAGCTTTCCGAGACTGGCTTGAAAGNAAGGATCCTGGCGAACAACTGGAAGATCTGCGCTTGACGATTGAACTTCAAGACCTGCGGCGCCAATATCAGGATACATATGCACCACCGCCNTACTTTCTCCTTGCTAAGGCAGAAGATGCAGTCGCCCGTCCGGAATATGTACCTGTTGTGATGCGCGAGGCAAATGCCGCGCCAAATATGGCTGTTGAATTAATTATTGCCGATGGGCAACAGGCAATTTTGGATGGTGATTACCCAAAGGCAGAAGAAATAATAGAAATCCTCCAGAAAATCGTATCCACTGGTAAATTTGAAGATGCATTGGCAAAAGATTATCTTGATATCGCCTTGACGCTTGAAGAAGCCGGCTACGAAATTGTAGCTCTACATCTTCAAGGCGACCGAGCGACGGCCCAAGTCACAATGGCGCCGCCTACCTTAAGCAGCGTGGAACTAGAGAAGGTTGATGGTATTTGGCAGGTGAAACCTTAGAAGAACCCAATCAGGTCAGTTTCCCTTGGCTTCTAAATGGAGTTTATTATGTTAAGAAAGGTCCAGTTTTACGTTCACCTAACTTTATTGATTTTTCTGCTGACTTCCTGCTCACTTATGCCCACCCCCACACCCTCGTCAATCCCATCCACTTTGCCAGCAACCAATATCGCACCGACAAAAACCGGTAACGGGGGTTCTCTGTTTGAAGCAGGACGCCGCTACTACGACAACTCAGGAGATATAGAGGTCAGTTTTCT
>JGI25406J46586_10001603_pt1 | contig 10681 bp, 5 predicted proteins | sample TabmetS4T2R2_FD_46586 | JGI IMG/M metagenome (IMG submission 46586) | reverse complement strand
CAAGTAGATTATAAGCTTGGTTAGCGAGATAATGATACATTGAATTGCGGGCATCACTGAATTGTATCCAACCTTGCAATACATCAAATTCTTTCTGAGAATAAACTGCTTCATGCACAAACAAAATGCAGAAAATAATTACGAAGAATTTCTTGGAGAAATACAATCTTATATTCATAAGAAAGCAGTTGTTCAAATTTATTTTTTTCTTTGGAGTTATTGTTTGCGATTTCTTTCGTGGGACTTGAGTAACTCGGGGGACTTGAGCGAGGAGAGAAACTTTGTTCCACCAGTCCCATTTGTCCCACCATGATAACTGCATTTAGCATGAACGCTACAGCTCAATTAAAAACCGAACGTTGAAGAGAGTGACACAACAGACGATGCCATATAAACTACTGCCGGTCTCATAAAAAAATCTTCTTACAAAATTTATGATACTTCTACTTCAACAACTTCAATAACTCGAGTCGTACTCTATCATAGTCATCTCCATGTTCTGACCATGGCACTGCATCATTCATAGAAACTTCGCTCAATGCTTTTGGAACAACTTTATTGATGAGCGCAATCACTTTTTCTCTTCCTACTTTTTGTTCTGCCATCCACATGATNGCNGCATCCTGTTGTCCGCGCCTGATATTNTTNAAACGAATCGAAGGCAATATCCTGTTTAANCCNCGATCTTCNTCGGGATAATAAGGCATTCNTCCNGGATAAAACAAAATGCCATCNCCATTGCCAAANTCCATTTGATCGTTTATAAAAGTGAGCGGGTTGTTGAAAATGTTTTGATGCAAATGTTTTTTAGGTCCTTGCAANTTGTGATNCCANGCTGTGCTGTGCCATATAAAATGCGTGTTGATTCCATACTTATACAAAATCCAACTGTTTACACGCAAATCAACTGCTGCACCTTCCAATATAACCGAACCATAACGCGGACGGTTTCCATTATAAAACCAATGATCGCCGCCGCTCTTTCGTATTTGTGGCAACACATTTAAATCAACGCCGTTGTAACCAGCCCAAATATCAATATCGTTTTTGAGCTTTTCATTGTAAGCCGTTGTTGTAAACACCGGCAACTTTTTACCGCTGCCTTCATTGGTGTGCACCCAATTTGCACGCTCTTGCAACCAAATAAATCTGGCAGAGTCGGGCTCGTCTGTTGCATACCAATAATATTTTACGTTGGGCGCANTTTTTTGAAACCAATCAACCCAAAGATTTNCTTGCTGTTGCACACTCTCTTTTGTATCGCCCATCACTCTTGAACCATACATGCCAATGGGAAAAATTTTTTCACGAACACCTTCGCCATTTCCATGATAACCATTTGCAGGAGTGAACGCAGAACCATCAAAATATTTTTTGTAGTTCTTCATCACCGTTTCATCAAAAGGAGATTCATTTGCATGAAAGCCGCCTGCAAGTGTAATGCGATGACGATGCGCTTCAAACTTCAGCATCTTCTCTACCTCCTGCGAAGGCATGCCCGGAAAATAATCATTTACTTCAGATGAATAAACCCAAATCGTTGCTCTGTCTTCATCGGATAAATAGTAAGGCAGCAACGTTATTTGCAAAGGAATTTCAGCAAAGGGTTTTCCCGATTGTAAGACAGTTACGTTTCCATAATAATCTTCTGCCGGAAAATTTTTCTGATCACGTGGCAATTCAACATCAATCCAAAAACCTTGATTTTGATTTGCGCCAATGTCAACCGGAAAACCGCCTCTGCCTTGGATGGCATCAGTTGGAATTAATGCATCAGGAATCCAGCCCGTCATTTTTTTTGGCGCTGCAGCCGGTGAGCCATAAAACCAGTTGGGCGCCGTAGAATCTTTTACATGCAAATAATGTTCTGTAAAAACTTCAATCGTGCCATTAATGCCGTGCTTCAATGTGTTGCCGCCAATGGTTTTTCCTGAAGTCTTGTTTGTTGGATTGGTAACGGAAACTTCAATGCCTTTTGCAGAATCATTACCTGTTTCAATAATGATTTGAAANGCGAGCACTTCATTGAAAAGACCTTTTAAATGAATTGTTTTTCCATCCCATNTAAGATTTCCTTTTTTTGATGGATGGTTAAGATCATCTCGAAAAACTTTTTCTCCATCACCCAATGCCCAAACATTTTTTACTTGACATGTTGCAATAGCAGGAATAAAAACAGAGGCGAGTATGATGCAGGTTGTGATTTGTTTAGTCATGATGCTGTTAATCGTTTTGAAAGTTTTTTATGAGCCGAACTGTTGTAGAAAAATTAAGCTTTGTTGCGTCGCACTCTTCAACGCCATGTTCTTTTTTGAGCAACCCACCCCTGCCCCTCCAAGGAGGGGATACCGGCTTTCGATTCTTTCATCAAATTCAACAAGTAATTTTATCGTTTGTGATTCCATGCAACAAGGCTTCGCAATCGAAATTACTTTGATGACATTTACAATCGTACATCTCATGAATTTCCGTCAATTTTTTTGCTTGCAGCTTGCAGCCCACAACTTGCAGCTCATCTTAATATCCCGGATTTTGTGTTAACTCCGGATTTAACTGTATGTCGTTATCAGGAATAGGAAACAAATAATCAGCGTCGGAAAAATTTTGTTGAATTGATGNAATGCTTTTTTCTTTCAATATCCTTTTTCTTATAAGATCGAACCAGCGATCAAATTCAAAACACAATTCCTGATTTCTTTCTTCAATAACTGCGGCATCAAATGCTTCTTTAGACAGAGAAGTTGTAAGTCTTGGATGTTGAGGATTATCAACATAACCGTTGGCACGATCTATCACGTGATTAACTGCATCAACTGCTTCCTGTGTAGGGTCACCATTTGCCATGTTTGCCGCTTCTGCATAAATCAGCAACACATCAGCAAAACGGATAACAGGCATATTCATTACTGAAGAATAATTATCAAAATCATCCTGATTATCGTACATAAATTTTTTGATGAAAGGTCGTTGCTCATCGCTCCATTGCTGGTAAGGAACACCGTCTATCTCTGTAAGCAGATAAGCATCCTTGCGTGGCGATTCAGGATATTGTTGCTCCCACTCTGGTTGCACACTTATGTCACCCCATCCACCCAACAAACCGGGACGATAAATTTGCGGATCGGTATTGATGTCTTCGTAATTTGAATTGTAGCTCCACATTATTTCGGGACCATATTTTGTTGCAGTACTAAAGACATCATGAATATCGTGAACAAGTGAATAAACACCTTCATCCATTACCTGCTTTGCATATTCTGCTGCTTTTTGATAATTGCTTACATCATTCAAAGGTGCTGTTGCCATTGTTACGTAAGCCTTTGCCAGCAAGCCTTTTGCTGTGCCGCTTGTTGGGCGACCCTGCTCTGTTGACTCTCTTGTGGCAGGAAGTTTATTAGCTGCTTCGGTAAAATCATCAACGATTAATTGATAAACATCCGCAACAGGAGAACGCGTAATTTTTGCATTTACAGGATCTTGCGTATCCTCTGTAACCAGAGGCAAATCACCAAACATTCTCACCAACATAAAATAATTATAGCCTCTTAAAAATCTTGCTTCAGCCATTAACTGATCAATAACATCGGGTTCTGTGGTGTTTGCGAGATTTCCTTTTTTCATTGCGCTGATAGCAGCATTCAAATTCAAAATAGCAGCATAGTGTGCATTCCATAAATCGCTTCCCCAATTGTGTTCAATCACAAGATCACCGCCATAATACTGATCATCATTTACAAAATTCCCCTGACCATATCCATAACCACCCCAATAATCCCACAGATAATTCATAGAAGCTGCAAAGGATGCTTCAACCTGCGATTGTGTTGTATAAAAATTTTCGGGTGTGATAAAACTCTTAGGTTTCTCATCTAATTTTTTACAAGAAGCTGTGAGAATGATAACTCCAAAGAGCAGCAAGATGAAGTTGTATGAGAATTTACTTTTCATAAAATTTTTTTTGTGTTCAACAAGTTTTAGAATGAAACATTCAGTCCGAAAGTGTAGATTTTACAAGGAGGGTAGTTGCTGAAATCAACACCAATTTGCGCGTCGTTGCCGTTGTAAGAACTTACTTCAGGATCGTACCCTTTGTATTTTGTAATGGTGATTAAATTGGTTCCGCTCGCATAAATTCTTACATTGCTTAATTTGATTCTGCTAACAATTGATCTTGGAACAGTATATGATAACGTAATATTTTTCAAACGAACATAAGATGCATCTTCAACCCAACGCTGAATACGCTGATCAGAGCCTATTGCAACAGTGCTTGTCAATCCAGCCTCTTCGCGTGTTTTCTGATCAATGAAAGCAGGAACATCTGTGTTTTGATGCTCGGGTGTCCATCTGTCTAAAAGAGCGGTGCTTGTTCCTTCGGCAGGGTTCTCCAAGCGAATTCTATTCATGTCGAATAAATCATTTCCTTTTGTTCCTTGTATAAGAAAATTCAGCTCAAAATTTTTGTAGTTGAAAGTGTTGTTCCATCCAAAAATAAAATCAGGAAAAGCATTGCCGATAACAGTGAAATCTTCGAGGTCTATTTTACCATCATGATTTTTATCTCTGTATTTTGGATCGCCGGGCAGTTGACCATAAGCNGCAGCNTNTTTTTCTTCAGTNGTTTTCCATGTGCCTTCATAACCGTAGCCATACATCTGCCCGAAAGGTTCTCCAACAACCAGATACATGAACGGCGTGTTCACACTATAACCACCTTTCGTTGTTCTATATCCAAGCATATCAACATCACCTAAATTCAAAACTTTATTTCTGTTACCGGAAATATTAAATGCAGAATTCCATCTTACAATTCCTGTTAACGGTGTACCGCTTATTTCAAATTCAAGTCCTTTGTTTTGAACAGAGCCAACGTTATCAATTATACTCGTGAAGCCTGTATAACCCGGCAATGTTCTTGGCATCAACAAATCTTCCGTTTTCTTTTTATAATAATCTGCCGAAACATTTAAGCGACCATTNAAGAGNGAGAAATCAATTCCAAAATCAATTTGAGTTGTAGTTTCCCATTTTAGAGATGGATTAGCAGCATTAGCAATGTAGAAACCAAGATCGGTTGTTTCAGTTCCGTTGTAAGGATAATTTGCNCCNGAACTNATCTTNGATAAAGTTTGATAAGGGCTGATAGCCTGATTGCCCGTGATGCCCCAGCTTGCTCTCAATTTTAAATCAGAAAAGATATTGAGATTCTTAATGAAATCTTCCTGTGATGCTCTCCATGCCACAGACGCCGAAGGGAAATAACCCCACTTGTTATTCGCACCAAAAACAGATGAACCATCTGCGCGATAACTTGCAGTAAGCAAATATTTATCTGCAAAAACATAATTGATTCTTCCGAGATAAGAATTCAAAACCCGCTCTGTTAAAAAAGAAGAAGGGTTTACAATGTTAGCGCCTGCCAAATCGAAAACACCGGTTTGATCAACAAGAAAATCACTTGCACGAACAGAAGAAACATTGTACTTCGAATATTGTTGTTCAGCAACGGCAGTAACGGTAAGATGGTGTTGTTTAAATATTTTATCGTAGGTTAAAATATTCGAATTCTGATAACGCGAATTTGTTTCTTCATCTACAATTCCTAAACCGGTGTTCTGTCTTCCTTCATACGTTTTTTGATTGTAGTANGTGCGGTTGTTTACATTTTCTATAATTGCGCCACCGGTTATTCGCAATGTAANANCACTCAAAATTTTAAATTCGAGATAAGCATTGATCGCATTGCGGTTGGTGTTGTTATCAAGGAGAGGTTCTTTTGCACTTGCAAGCGGATTCCATGTATCGGGAACACCATAACCGGGCGGATGCACCCAGTAATTACCTGCAGAATCATATACAGGTTCTGTTGCGGGCCAACGCGGTGCAACGTTTACAGCATTACCGAGAAAACTAACATCAGCACTTCCAAATGGCGGCGAGTTGCCAGATTCTTTTGTGCCAACCCAATTCAATCCTGCACTCACCCAACTTGCAATATCTGTTTTTAAATTGGTGCGAAGCGAGTATCTTTTATAACCTGAATTTACAAGAATACCATCCTGATTTAAGTATCCGCCGGAGATAAGATATTTTACATTATCAGTTCCGCCGCTGATAGAGAGTTCATGATCCTGAATTGGTGCGGTTCGATAAATAACATCCTGCCAATCGGTGCTGTGTGTTTTATAATAATCAATTTGAGCATCAGAAAAAATAGGAACAGGTGTAGCGCCGCTGCCATTTCGTGTAAGTGCATAAGCATTTGCCGTTTCAGCGAATTCAGCGGCATTCATTACACCGAGTTTATCTCTTAATTGTTGAATACCGTAGCTATAGCTATAACTTACATTAGGCTTTCCTTTTTTTCCAAGTTTAGTGGTGATTAAAATAACGCCATTGGCGCCTTGTGATCCATAAATCGCAGTTGCAGAAGCATCTTTTAAAACTTCAATAGATTCAATGTCGTTTGGATTCAAAGAATTTAAGTTACCACCTTGCAAACCATCAATCACGATTAGTGCATTGTTGCCACCGTTGATTGAGTTCATACCTCTTACACGAATTGTTGTGTTTCCGCCCGGTGCTCCATCTGTATTCAAAACAAAAACACCTGCAGCACGACCTTGTAAAGCCTGATCAACCCGCTGTGTAGAAAGTTGTGTGATATCTCCGCCTTTAATAGAACTAATGGCACCGGTAAGATCACTCTTTTTTTGATGACCATATCCAATCACCACTACCTCATCTAATTTNGCNGCNCTTTTTGTAAGGGTAATGATGATATTTGTTTGAGTTGGTTGAACAACAAATTCATTATTTAAATAACCGATTGACGTAACAACAAGTGTAGTTCGTTGTTGAGTAATGCTGAGAGAAAATGAACCATCAGCACCGGCGGCAATGGAACGCGATGTACCTTTTACAGAAATAGTTGCCCCTGAAACGGGAAGGCTGTCATCGGCAGAAATTACTTTGCCGGTAAGTGTTTTAGTTTGAGTCATTGCTTTAACACAGAGCATGCAACAACAAAGCAATAGTGTGGCTTTTAGCGTTTTCATCATATGGCATTTTGAGTATCGAAAGGTTACATTAACAAGAGTTTCAGAGGGTCTTGTCTCGTTATTTGTCAGGGCAATTTGGGATTTTATTTCATCTGAAAAAACAACAAGCAATCGTAAGAGTGTGTAAATATGCTACACAAACGTTTGAAATGATTATGCAAACGTTTGTGCTAATTTTGATACCCCATAACCCCCTAAAGGCGGTATTGATGACACCAAATTGTTAACGAATGCTTGCTTGTTGTATGAGGATTTGTTTGTAAAAGACTTAACTATTTATTATAACCCGGCAAACAGGCTTAATATAAACACATGCAAAAGAAACTTCCGACGATAAAAGAAATTGCGAAGCGATTGAACATCTCAGTTTCAACTGTATCACGTGCCTTGCATGAACATCCGAGTATTGGATTAAGAACAAGAATGCGTGTGCAGCAACTTGCAAAGGAATTAAATTATGAGCCCAATCAAAGAGCAATATTTTTTCAACAGAGTAAAACTTTTACCATTGGCGTTTTATTGCCGGAACTGTCCGAAGCATTTTTTTCTTCCGCAATAAGTGGAATTGAAGATGCAGCACATAAAAGAGACTATACAGTGCTGCTTGCTCAATCGCATGATGACGAAGAGCGGGAAAAAAAAATTCTTGAAACAATGAAGAAACACAGAGTAGATGGCGTGTTGATGTCGCTGGGTAAAAATATTTCGAACTATGATCATATTCACAATCTGAAGAATTATGGCATTCCTGTTGTTTTTTTCGACAGGATACCNAAGCTNTNNAACATTCATTATGTTATTGCCGATGTGCAGGCAGGTACCAAAGAGGCAGTGGATTTTTTATTGAAAAAGGGTCATCGCAAAATCGGAATGATTAATGGGCCGGAAACTTTATTGGCTTCACACCAACGTGTGCAGGGATACATTGATGCTTTTCAAAAACACAGGTTAAAGTTTGATCCTTTGTTTATTTTCTCTTCCAATCTTACTGCACAAAATACAGANGAAGCAATGGAACATTTATTATCGTTAAAAAGAAAACCAACAGCGATTGTGACATTCAATGATTATGTGGCGCTCGATGCAATAAAGTATGCGAAAAAAATGCATCTTGAGATTAATAAAGATATTTCCTTTGTAAGCTTTGCCAATCTGCCTTTTATCCATTATCTCGATTCACCACCATTGGCTTCGGTTGAGCAATATCCGTATTTACAGGGAGAAAAAGCTACTGAAATTTTACTTGGTCTTATAGCGGCAGATATTGATGAAGAAAATAGTGAAACTGTTTCTTATCAAAAAATAGTTGTACAGCCTAAGCTTGTTGTGTTTGAAGAAGAGTGAAGTATTTAAAATACTAATATCTTAGGTGGTGGTGCACCAATTGCAAATAAAACGTTGAAGAGTGCAAAGCAACGAATGTCCAATCAATAGCAGCACTGTCAATCACACAAAAAGATTCTTTTCACCTAACTATTTTTTTGTTTACAAAAAGCAATTCAAAACGCAATTGATCATAATCGTTTCCAATGCTCTTACTACCGAACTGCATCTTGCGTAGCACTTCACCCATGATTAGATCAAATACTGTGTTACTAAGTGTTTTCAAAAAAGGAATTCACCATTTGTATAATTAAACAACAGATTTCAAACAATTTGTTTTAAATTACAAAACGAGTATCTTTATACTGTAACTTTTGAGCTTGTTAATTCGTATTCGCACTATTTAATAAAGACCAGAGCTAACTGAAACGATTGCCCGGTACATTAACTGTTTTATTGCTTGTTTCATAATTACAATTCATTTTTTGTGCGTGTAAAAATTATTGATAAAAGCATTCTATTAAATGGCTACTTGATACAGTAAGATATTTTTCGAAATGTCTCTCATATTACTCACCAATAAACTAACTGCTTATGTCAAAAACGAAACACCTTTTGACTTTACTGTTATTGTGTTGGAGTATGGTTCTGTTTGCGCAGGACCGCACAATAAAAGGTAAAGTGAATTCTTCATCAAACGTTCCATTATCGGGAGCATCAGTTGTAATAAAAGGAAAAACAACAGGCACAATAACAGATAACCAAGGTTCCTTTACTTTAAATGTACCTGCGGGACCGGTAACACTTGTAATATCCTCAATAGGATACTCCAATATAGAACAAACAGTTCCTGCAGATGTGTCAGATGTCACCATTACACTTACAGAAAATAATGCAGTGCTTGGTGAGGTGGTTGTTACGGCTTTGGGTATAACAAGACAAAAAAGAGCTTTGGGTTATTCGGTGCAAGAAATTAAAGGTGATAAAATCACACTTGCAAGAGAAAACAATTTGGCGAACAGCTTGTCTGGAAAAATTGCAGGACTTCAGATAAGCCCTACAGGGAATGGTCCTGGCGGTTCTACAAGAATAATCATTAGAGGAAATAACTCTCTTGGTGGTAACAATCAACCATTAATTGTTGTAGATGGGATTCCAATGGAAAATGAACAAACCGCTACCGGACAAAGTGAGTATGGTTCGTTTGACCGTGGCGATGGGATTTCACAAATAAATCCTGATGACATTGAAAATGTTTCTGTATTAAAGGGACCAGCCGCTGCGGCGCTTTATGGAAACAGAGGTGGTAATGGTGTAATTCTCATAACTACAAAAAAAGGTACGGCTGCAAAGGGATTAGGCATTTCATTAAATTCAAATTACCAGATTGAAANGCCGCTTTTATATCCTGATATGCAAAACGTTTATGGGCAGGGCACTAACGGTGACTTTAAAGTAGATGCACAAGGCAGTTGGGGACCAAAAATAGAAGGACAGCAGGTAACTGATTGGACTGGCAAAACAGTCACATTTTACGCAGATCCTGACGACCTTAAAAATTTTCTTCAAACAGGAAGATCAACCGCACATTCAGTAGAATTAACAGGCGGCAGCAGCACATCAAACTTTCGTTTAGGCTTCACCAATTTTGAAAACAAAGGTCTTTTGCCTACATCGTGGATAAGAAGAAACCAGGTTACTCTAAGAATGGGCTCACAAGTGAATAAATTTTTAACTGCAGATATAAAAGTTAGTTATACAAAACAAGACGCGCATAACCGTCCACAAACCTCAGGCAGTCCCTCAAATATTTTTTCTCAATACACAGCAAACATACCACGAACTGTTCATCTTGCTGACATGTGGCCGTATAAAGACAGTGATGGTGTACAAATATTGTGGTTGCCCTCCGCTTACAGCACGTTGAGAAACCCCTACTGGGTATTATACGAAGATTTCACTGAAGATCATACAGACAGATTGCTATCAATGGTTTCCTTGAATTTTAAATTAACTCCATGGCTAAACCTGATGTTGAGACATGGAATGGATTACAGAAACACCTTGGAACAACAATTGAGAGCCTATGGGATAGATGGTGGTTTGGATAAGCCAAACTTTAATTCCAACTATTATGAGGGTAGAGAGAGGAGAGTGGAAACTGATGCTGATTTTCTGTTAGCTGCAAATAAGTCATTTGGAGATTGGTCGTTTGGTTTAAGTGTTGGCGGTAACAGATTGGATGAAAGCTTCCATGTTATTGGAGCAAACACGGGCATACTTGATTTCCCGGGTGC
>JGI25406J46586_10001601_pt1 | contig 10682 bp, 14 predicted proteins | sample TabmetS4T2R2_FD_46586 | JGI IMG/M metagenome (IMG submission 46586) | reverse complement strand
CCTAGAACCGGTGAGCATCTCCGGCGGTCGCAGTCTCACGAACACGGCAGCCCCGCCGATGTGGTTCCGCTCCTTGAGCGGCCCGCCACCCCTAGTAAGCGGCGCTGGCGAAACACTTACGCATCGTCTGACGACACCGAGTCACTGGCGACAGTGTCTGGCCAACTCGCTTCGGACGGCCTCCAGGACAAGCTTGCGGCGATGGTCGAGACGCTCTACCGCCAGTTCGGTGGCGCACTGTTCGGTCATGTACTTTATCTGACGGGCAATGACCGCCAGTGGGCCGAAGATGTGGTGCACGAGACCTTTCTGCGCGCGATGACGAATGCAGAGCGACTTGATCGGGAACCAGCCATGATTCGCGCTTGGCTATACACAGTCGCGCGCCGCATCGTCATCGACGGTAGGCGGAGCCACAGTGTGCGTCCTGGGGAGGTGAACGTTGCACCGCTGGAAGCCACGCCGATGCTGGACACACCGGAGACCCGAACATCGTGAGGTGCTGGAGATATCTGCGGAAACGGTCGATTAAGGACCTTGCCCGCGACGTTTATCTGTCACCACACACTGCGGTCCTTGCAGCACGTTCTACATGATCAGGAACAGGTATCGCACACGATCAAGCGCTGTTGAAAGGTCGCCCAACCACGTGCAGGGGTACCGGACATAGCGTTCGCCACCGCAGGTCCAAGTCGTTCACGGTGACCCGATTGACAACGGTTGGGGCGTCTCTTAACCGGACGACACGCCGGGCGAGCCGGTTGCGCCTCACCCGGCGTGTCGTATCTGGTCTCGGCGGTGAGTCGACTATGCGGCTGGTGCCGGTGTTTCGGCGGTCCCGTCGCCCTCGTCGCCGAACAGGTCGATGAGGCGCTGTCGCCAGGGTTCAGGCAGGCTCACGATCAGCAGTCGAACCGCTGCGCGCTGGTCACCGGTTAGCATCGGGCGGTCGTCCGCCGGTTGATCGACCGGCTTCCAGAGCAACCGCCCAACGCTCGTGGCCACGTCGCGACGGATGGCCGCAATGATGTGTTGATAACGAGCGGCCATAGCGGTTGACGACCAACCCATGATGCCCATCACTGTGCGATCTGGGATGCCGAGTAGCAGCAGCACGGTTGCAGCGGTGTGGCGTGCATCGTGAAGCCTGCGTTCCGGCACACTGGCGCGTTCCAAGAGCCGCTTCCACTCGGTGTAGTCAGTCCGAGGGTTCAACGGTTCGCCACGAGGTGTGGTGAACACGTAGCCGGTCTCCCGCCACATGTCGGCCGCCACCTCTCGCTCACGCTCCTGCTCGCGCTGGTGCGCCTTCAGCATGGCTACCAGCTCGTCGGGGAGGCCGACGCCACGCTTGCCCGCCTTGGACTTTGTGCCTGCGGTTTCCGCCCGGAGCGGGATCCGGTCGGGGCAGTGACCGCCGAACTTGTGCCCGCACGGCGTCGAGCACCCATGTTGCCACTTCGGTCGTAGCCGGCTCCGTCGAACGATCAAGGTTCCCGCGTCCAGGTCGATGTCCGACCACATGAGCCCGAGAGCTTCACCTTGCCGCAGCCCGAGAGCGAGAGCGACCGCCCATCGAGCACTGTTGCGGTTTTCCTGCGCTGCTTCCAGGAGGTGCATGACTTCCTCGACCGAGCACGGTTCGACCTCTTCTTCGTCGACCTTCGGCGGCTTGGCCAAGATAGCCGGATTCTTCGTAATCTTCTCTCGGCGCTTGGCTTCGTTCAGTGCTGCCCGAATAGTCCGGTGTACCTGGTGAACCCGACCCGGTTTTGCGCCGGCCTTCGCCATTTTGCGGTACAGCGACTCAAGGTATTCGGCCTCCAGTTTGTGGAGCTTGTGGGCGCCAATTCCAGGGATCAGGTGGACCCGCACGGCCACGTCGTACGCGGTCCATGCGTTCTCGGTCAACACTGGCGGGGCGACGATGTTCGTTAGCCAGTGCGTCAGCCATCCCTCAACGGTCCAGGTTTCTCCGGCCTTGCGCGTCGTGCCTGCGTCCCGCTCCTTCTCCCACTTGCCGACCTGCTCGACGACCTTCTTCTTGTTCTTCGACATCGTGTGCCGACGGTCCGGCGAACCGTTGTCCTTCACACCGACGGTTACCCGGCCGTGCCAGTATCCATCTTTTCCGAGATAGATGCTCGACCGGCCGTTTGGGTTGCGCGTCTTCTTCTCGCTACTCATGAGTTTCATCGCTTTCAATGAGTCGGGCGGCAAATTCCCTAACCGCGGAGACAGGAACTCGACGGAGCTTCCCGATTCGCACAGAACCGAGGTCACCACTTCGGACCAGTTGCCATGCCAGCGTGCGGCCAATGCCAAGTTGCTCGGCGGCTTCTTCAACTGTTAACAAAGTGCGTTGCGGCGCAGACGGAGCCTTGCCGGCTTCGGGTTCGGGCTGTTCGGTCAGCAGTTCCGCCAACTGGCCGATTAACGCTGCGATTTCGGCTGCTCGCTTGTTTGTCACGGTGACCCCCTGTGCTGTGTGGAGAGGTGTCCCGGTCGTCCCATGCGTCCCGACGCTGGTACGGCTGGGACGGCTTGTGGCTCCGGGACGATCAAGTCGGCCCAGGGCTGCGGGATGTGCTCAGGGCAGTAGCGGGTCCAGGCGTCGGTGAAATCGGCTCGTCGATAGCCCTTGGCCTGCGTCGCATCGGGGAAGCGGATGTTGCCCGGACGGATGTCGAACTCGCGCAGGAGCGCGCTGAGCTTGGCCGGCGTGAGTCCGGCAGGGCCGTAATCGGCCCACGGAGCATCTGGGTCGGCTTTCAGCCGGTCGAGTAGGACGGCCGTGGGTAGCACGGACTCGTCGCCGAACGCAGAGCGGCAGTCGGCCAGCAGGCGCACTCGGTTGGACGCCTGCGTGTTGTCTTCGGCCTCAGCGGTGAGGGTGACCACGGCGGCCCGTGCGCGTTCCGGCCAGTGGCCGCCAGCGTGGTCGGCTACCGTGACGAGGGGTTCCCAGGTGTCGGCCGCGCGGTCCTCGACCGGCATCCGCGGCTCGGCTCGCTCCAGTGTCGCCAGATCAGCGCGCAGCCACCGTGTGAGCCGCAAGGCCAGTGTGTGCAGGCCAGGACGGTCGCGACGGTGCCTATACGGGACGGCCTGTTCACCCGGGGCGCGACGTCGCATGCGGATGACCACGGCGCGGTCCTCGATGGTGTCCGGCATGGCTCCGATGCCGGCCAGTGCCGCCATGGCGAAGGTAGGGATGGTGACGACCTGGTTGCTTGCCTGGTCGTAGCGCACGGCAGGACGGTTGCGCTGGTGACCGGCGTTGAGCAGGCCGCGGAGACCTTCGTTGCTGTCGGCCTTCGGACCGAAGATCGTGTCGGCCTCGTCGACGAGCATGGTGGGCGGGTCGTCGGTGATCGACCGGTACACGGCGGCTGGTGACGCGTTGACGGTGATCAGCGGTCGGTGGCAGGTCGCCTCGACGATGTCGAGCAGGCGGGACTTTCCGCACCGCTTCTCCGGTCCTCGGATGACCAGTCGCGGTGCGTGCGCCCACGCAGGTTGTGCGTGGGTTGCGGCGATCCACAGCGTGACCGCGTCGGCAGCCTGCGGTGACGGGAGCACGACGTACTCGGTTAGAGCCGCGCGCACTGCGTCCAGCAGGTCGGCACCTCGGGTCGCGGTCATGCTTGGCTCCTGGCAGCAAGGTCGTCCAGGAGGTGTTCAAGCCGCTCGGCGGCGTCGACAAGGCCACGGCTGCGACCGGTCAGCCTCTCGTTGCCGTGCTGGTCGACGGTGTACGTCAGCGATCCGCGCAGCTCGCGGACGAAGTCCAGGAGCACGGCGGCTGACACGACGTACCGACGCGCCTCCGCGCGGATCAACAGCCGGAGATGGTCGCGGTCCCACTCGTCCAGCGCGGCGTCCTCGCCGGCGTCGGTGGGCGGGTGTGCGACCGCGCCACGCCATCCGCACTCGCAGTGCGCGCGGTAGCCGTGGAACTCGCGAGTTGCGTAGGTCCACGTGCTGGTCTCGGTGCCATCCGGCAGGAGTCGCGCCGCGTAGCCCTCGTGGTCGTGGTAGCCGACCGCGTCGGCGTAGGGGCCGCAGTAGACAGTTCCCATTGGACGATCCCTTCTCAGCGGTGGCGGCGGTTGTTGATGCCGCGGTACACACGGCGGAAGGTGTTCCAGAGGCGTCGGCCGAGACGTAGGCGTAGGCCGGTCCCGTCGCAGGCTCGACACAGGCGGATGCCGCCGAGTAGGCCGGCCATCTGGCCAGAGCCGCAGCAGCCGCGGCACGCCTTGTACGGCCAGTGCGCACACGAGGCGATGTAACCGAACGTGATGATCGCCGTGAAGATGACAAGAACGTCAGCAGGTGGAGCGAGGGTGTTCATGTTGGCCTCCGTGGCCAGTCCTTGAGCGCAGGGACACCAAGGTCGCTAGCGGCTAGTGTCCTGGTCAGAGCTGGAATTGATTGCTAGCGGAGGTGCTAGCGCTAGCGGGGTGGGCTGCTAGCGCTAGCGGCCGCTCAGGGGTCAGGAGCCGCCCCGTCGTCGGTTACGTTCTGCGATTGCGACCTTGAGATCGGCGTGCTTTGGACCGCGCCGGGTGACCGGCTTGCCGTTGATCCGCCGTCCGATCTGATCGACCTTCACCCCGAAGGTGTCCAGTACCGCCGTGAGCTGCGCGGGCTTCCATCCCGTGTAGACATCCGCGCGGTACTTGGTGAGACGTTCGATCAACGTCTCGTTCCACACCGCGTCCTCGCCGGACGGCCACACGATGGCCACATCGGACAGCACGTCGTACGACGGACCGGCATCTCGGGTCTGCGTGCCAGGGTCAGGCATCGTGCCGGCCTTGGTCCGCGCGGCGATGGCACGGGCGACGACCTTCGCGGCGTCCTCGTTGTTGACGTAGAACGCGTGCCGGGCGCCCGGCTTGCCGAGACCGGACAGGATTCCCCAACCGGCCTCGGTGACCGGCTCGAACACCGTCGCGCGGTAGCCGTTCTTGTAGGCCGACGTCCCCAAGATCATGTCGTTCGCGGTCTGGTCGGCCACCGACAGGCAGAACCGGGTGTTGACGTTGCGTGTGATTCCCGTGGGCAGGCTGTCCTTGTCCGGGATCTGGGTACCGAGCAGCAGGATCACACCCAATGCCCGGCCCAGCTTGATGACCTTCTCCGCCATCTCGGCGGCGTTCTTGCCGAACGTGGACCGGATCAGTTCCTGGATCTCGTCGACGAACACCACCAACGGGTGCACGCCCGAACCCTTCAGCGTGGCCAGTTCTGGCGTGACCTTGTTCTCGGGCGCCTTCCCGAGGTCGGCGTAGTACGCGATCCGCTCGGAACGATGCCGGCACTCGTCGTGCAGCCACACGAACATCCGGGCGCAGCGCTCCAAGGTGTCGTCGTCGAACCCGTTGCCATACTCGGCGCAGATGGGCTCGAGCGCCTTGAAGTCACCGACTCCCTTCAGCTCGTATCCGCGAATCTCCACACGCGAGTCCAGGGCAGCCGCCAGGACCTTCAGCCGCAGCGCGAACGTCTTGCCCGAACCAGGCTGGCCACCGTCGAGCCAGTTGCGGTACATCAACTCCGCGTCGATGACGTCCAAGCGCGGCGTCGTGGCGAACGGGAACGGCTTGAAGATGTCGACTTTCCCTTCGCGGAGCAGAGGCCACGCTGGTTGCCGCATCTGCGACGCCGGCTCATGGCCGACCCACAGCGCCAGACGGCCCGTGTGTCCGGGTGCCGGCTCCGGCCATACCTGATCAAGGGGCAGGCGCAAGCCCGAAGCAAGCCGGCCACGGCGGGCACACACGTCGCCGGCCTCGACGCCGTACGGCAGGTCGACGATGGCCATGTGACCAGGGCCGTCCCGATGGATCTCCTGCGGGAAGCTGATCGCGTTGGCGTCCTTCGCGACCGCGGAGTTGATCGCGCTGAGCTGCACGCTCAGCAGTGCCCGGCGTACCAGTTCTGCGGTGAGCTTCCGGTACGCCTTGCCCTCCGTCACGCGATCGGTGATCGGCCGGTCTGCCGGCCGACCCGCCAACGCGAGCAGCACGATCCCCACGACCGCGGCAAGCCACCAGCCGACAGCCGGCACGGCATCGGACGCGAACACCAGGGCGGGGACCCCGACCACCGTGGCGAACGCGACGAGGAACCAGCGCCAGCGGGACTCCTGCTGTCGCTGCATGTCGAGCTTCAGCCAGGTTGCCGCGTCGTCGCGGCTGGCCGCGGACTGTCGCAGTGAGTAGTTGCCCTCCTCCGCAGTAGCCCACCGGGCCAATCGGCCCAGGACTCGCACCGCACCTTTCGGGGCGTACATGGTGACCTTGCCGACGTACTTCGGCACGCGCACTGCGTAGAAGGCCACGACGTACACGGCCTGGTTCAGGATCCACCTGACCGTTGCCCGGACGTTCTTCCTGCCGCGCAGCCACGTGGGGATGATCGGACGCCGCTGCGTCCGACGTGGGCGGAATCCGCGCCGTTCGTCCGGCGGGTCGACCGGTCCCCCGAGGCCAGGACGATCATCGACGATCGACTCCTGGTCCTCGTACGCCTCGGCATCCTCCTGGCGTGTAAACGGCAGCACCTTGCCGCCGTCGTCGTTCGAGTCGGCGCTCATCGCGCACCCTCCGGTCCGACCTGTTGCGGCTGCTGCAGATGCACCAGGGCGGCACCGAACCCGAGCACGACCACTGGAAGACACGACACGACAGCGGTGATCAGCCACGGAGCGGCCTTCATCTCCGCAGCTGTCATCAGGTGGTACGCGATCTGCCCCAGACCGCCGAGTACGAACGCCGCGATGGCGCTGCGCTTGGCGAATCGCCGTGCACGTGCCGGACTCGCATCCGACAACCACACCCGGAGTGCGTACGCGGCGTACGTCTCCATCCCGATCGGCAGCGTGATCGCGGAGTTGATCGTGAAGCTGTCGGCGATCCCCGGCAGCGGACGCACGGATCCGAACCCCGCCAGCTCGCCCACGCCGACCCATGCGGACCAGATCGCGACGAACGCGGGTGCGGCCAGAAGGATCACGGGCCATCGAGACACCGAACGCACGGTCGGAAGCGGTTCCCGGTCGCTGGTTCCGGTGTGCGCCGGCGCGGGGCGCCACCGGTCCCGTACCTGTCGAGTGTTCGAGAGCTTCCGGGATGCCGACGTGTCCGGTTCCCCAGTGCCGTTGACCGGCGCGGACGGGTCCGGCTGGAACTCGGCGGGACTCGGTTGTGGATGCTCCCGCGGAACCAGGTCCGATTCAGTGGGGTCCGGTTCCGGTGCGGTGGGATCGAAGCCCGTCTCGTCGAGTACTCGCAGCACCTCCTTCGCGCGCTCGGCGCGGATGTGCAACGCGGCCTTCAGCCGGTTCTGCGATGGGATCTCCCCTAGTTCACGCGCCAGGAGCTGAGCTTGCGGAACCAGTTCCGCGATTCGCTTGGGGTACGCGCTGGTCACCACCGCTCACCTCCTACCTGGACGTGGTTGGGCATCATGGATGTCTCCTGATGTCATCTCGTGGCTGTTCGGGAGACCCGGACCGGTGGAGGTTCTTGGCGGAATAGCCGCCGGTCCGGGGCGTGGTCAGGCCGCTTCTCCCCCGCTGGGCGTGGCGTTCGACGTCTCGACGTCGCCCCGCAGCGGGACGACGGACGCGGCCTCGTGCTCGTGCTCGTCGAGTTCGTCCAGGTCCACCGGTTCGATGCCGGACTCGACGAGCAAGGCGTCGATGTCCGTCTCGGACAGGCCGTCGGGTGAGTAGTAGCTGTTGTCGATGGACTCGCTGGGCAGGGAGATCGAGCCACGAACGGAACCGTGCTTCATGATGATCCCTTCAATATCTTAAGACAAATTCTCTGTCGCAGACGTTAGATGTCGGATGTCTCAAACGTCAAGCGGTGTCGCAAGACGCGGTAGGCTGGCGATGTGGCTGACCAGGGCGAAGACGACGACGGCAAACGCTTCGCAAGCCGCCGAGTGGCCGATGCGCTCAAGACGGAGATCGAGGCGGGCACATACGAGGTCGGCACTGCCCTACCGCCGTACCGGCAGATCGCGTCACACCACGGCGTGGCCGTGAACACCGCGATGGCGGCTGTTCGCCTACTTGCCGAAGAGGGCTACGTGACGAGCAAGCCCAACGCCGGCAGCTACGTCCGCGACCGAACAAACCAAGCCGATCCTGAGCAGGAGCTACGCGCGTTGCGCGCTGAACTTGGGGAGCTGCGGAATCAGGTGCGCCAGGCCGGCGGGCAGCTGGCCGCGATCGAGGCTCGTCTGTCGGCGCTGTCGGACGCGGCCGCACGGCTGGAAGACCTGACCAGGAAGTAGCCCGCGCTACCCGAAGACTTCCCGCAGGAAGGCGCTGATCCCGTCGACCACAGTGCCGAGCCACCGGAAGGCGCTCGTCACCCAGGTTGCCGCATCGGTGGGGTGCTTGATCACCAGAGCCAGCACCGCGCACAGCACGAGCAGGCCCACAACCTTGCCCGCGGCACCGCCGGTCTTCACTGGAAATGCGTTCTTAGCCATTGCCGTCTCCTTTGCAGAAACTGACGTCGATCAAGCTTTCATGTCTTAGGGACATTAGTGTCCCTTTCTCGGGATATTAATGTTCCATGGTGAGTGAGCAGACCCGAAATCACCGCCGAAACGGGCTGATCCGGGGCCTACGAAATCGTTCTCGCGCTACCCTCCGGCTACAGAAGGAGCACGGAGGAGTACGTGTCGGAGGATTGGACGGCGGTCTCCCGAGCAATCAATGAGCGATTGGCTGAACTGGGTTTGAACCAGCGGGAGCTGATCGAACGGTCGCGCCTGTCCAAAGGTGTCGTCAGTCAGCTCATGCGCAACGTGACGCCTCAGCCCCGACGCAGTGTCCGCACACTCGAAGCCCTGTCCACCGCACTGGACTGGCACCCGCAGCACCTGTCCGCCGTGGTGGCCGGCCGTGAGCCACCCTCCGTGAGCGAGCCGGTCTACCGGCCGGAGGACGTCCCAGCGCGCCTGGCGGCGATCGAGCACCAGTTGCGGGAGATCACCGATCGACTCGACGAGATGCGCTTGATACGAAAGCAGCTCGACGAGATGCGCGCCGTGGTCGAAAACGCTCTCCCGAACCGCGACGGGCTTTCCCGGTGAGGTCTTGAAATGCCTGCCTTTCATGCCTCTAAGTCAACGTCACCAGCACCGAATTTCCCATGCGGTGGCAGTGCGGTGATGATGCGGTGGCAGTGCGGTTGCCTGCTCAGGAGCTGCTGACAATGGACACGGTCGACACCTGGACAGGGCGCCTAGCGTGTGCATTGCAGGAAGCGTCCGTAACCACGCAGGCCCCAGGTGGACGCGCCCACTTCCTCTCCGACAGGTGCGTCCGCCCGCTCCAAATCCCCGTCGGCCGGCTCGCCGGCATTGGGCCGGCCGACGGGCCTTGCCTCGAACGTCGCCGGAAAGTAGGGCGCCAGCACGCTCCGTGGGCGGCTCGGCTGGGCGGAGCCGTCACACCCCGACGATCCGCAGACCTTCGTGCTCGGCGAAGTCCTTGAAGTCCTTCACGTTCAAGGTGGCTAACGGCAGGTCGTAGTACAAGCAGCAGGCGGCCACCCACATGTCGTTCTGCGGACGAGGGCGACCACGGCCCTGTGCATGGGCGGCGATGGCGCCCCAGGTGCGGGCTACGTCCTGGATCTCGTCGTTGTACGGCAGGACCAGGACGTTGCTCAGCCAGGCGTCCAGGCGGCGGCGGTAGGCAAGGCCCCACTGGCGATTGACGGACCACTTGGTCAGCTCTGCCAGCGTGACGAAGGTGATGCACAGCTGGTTGTGGAGGATGGCCTCGACGATGGGCGGTGGTAGGTCGCGGCGCTTGAACGCGTTGGACGTAACGTCGGTGTCCAGGACGACGAAGCTCACGGGCTACCCGAGGTCGGCGCGTCGGGCGGCGTAGGTGTCGCGAAGGAACTCGTCCAACTCCTCGTCGGTGTCGAACACGTCGCATGCAAGGTCGTCCATCGACTCGATCGGTCGTACGCCCCTACGGCGTGCCAGCTCGTCGAGAGACACCCGACCGGGTGGACGGGCGGGCACGTGGTCCGTGTGATCGCTGCTCGTGGTCATCAACACCTCCTCGATCCCAGTGTCGCACGGCAGCAGGTAGCCGTCATCCTGCCCAGGTCGGACCGGTCTTGCGGCCCGCTGTCCGTAGTCTCAGTTCTAGTCTCATTCATCCGCGTTCGAGTTCGTACGGGTGACCACCAGCAAGCGGCTGAGCAGCCAAAACACCTGCGGCGACACACGTCGAACGGTGGGTCGCAGACCTCGAAAGCGCGTGAGGGTTCACGCCCTCCGTGGGTTCAAATCCCACCGCTACCGCTCGGCGACGGTGACGTGTGCCCACGGAGAGCGTGGGCCTCGTCGCCTCGCCTTTTCTTTGGGGGTGCGACCCCCAAACCCCGCCCGGCGGGGCTCCGGCCCCCCGGACCCCCCGTCCTGGGGTTTCGGGCTTCGCGTTCGTGTGGGTTGGTCCGCTTTTGGCGGGGTTCTTGACTTGTGGTTGTCCTCTCGCGTGGCTCCCCACTGCGCGGACCCACACGGCCCAGCCCTCTCTCGTTGGTTGCCCACTCGGCGTTGCCCACTCGGCGTTGCCCACTCGGCGTTGCCCACTCGACGCGGCTCCCACTCGGCGTTGCCCACTCGGC
>JGI25406J46586_10001600_pt1 | contig 10686 bp, 19 predicted proteins | sample TabmetS4T2R2_FD_46586 | JGI IMG/M metagenome (IMG submission 46586) | reverse complement strand
CGCGTTGAGCCGTCGTCAAAGCCACGTACCATATTTAACCGGCTCGAAGTTACGTCAATGTAGGTAAACTACAACGATTACGTGACACTAGGGCGTGTTTCATAAGGGCATACCCGGCCTGCGGCGGGCCGAGGCGGCGTCCGGCGGCACCGGACGGAAGGCCACATACAACACCGTTACGATGGCCTAGAGCAGGCCGCTAACATGCCCGTGACCTGCTCAAACGCATGATCAGGTTGTGCAGGCTGCTCTGTGTTATGTTTCACTATCTGCAAGCCGCTACCGTCCTAATACATAAGACGGCAATCTCATTTGCTGGGAGCTACCGCCGTGCCTCGACCGGGGTAGGTCACCACAAGACCCTCATCCCTGAGGATGTCCAGCGCTGCCCGTACGGTGTCCCGAGCTAGCTCAAACTCTTGCTGCAAATGGGTTTCGCTCGGTATGAGTTTGCCGGGTTGGTACTGCCCGGATTCGATTCGGGCGCGCAGGATGTCAGCAAGCTGCCGGTACAGCGGCTCTCCTGACTCCCTGTCGATCATGAGGCTGATCATCGCAGTCGGTACCCGTCCGCGTACCGTCATCCCTGGGTACACCTAGGTGTAGACAGGTTCATACAGGCAGAGCTAGCTTGGGGGTTCCAAGACAAGCGAGAGCCCCCCGCTGACGCATGACTGACGCGGAGGGCTCCCTACCGGTAAAGGAGCTACCGGCGTGGAAGACCATACCAGCGCCACAGGGCAGGCTGTGTGCCTGTTCTGTACCGGCGCACTACGGCTAGTTGAGGACACCCCTCCGCCGTTCTATGAGCATGTAGAAGCTCCGTCGGATGGGCACGTGCCCGTACCCGTATTGCCAAACAAGGAATACGTTTCACCGTTCGAACGGCAGCGTTACCACTACGGCAATAGTGCGGGGCTGTGATGGGTGAGCCTGAGAAATTCGATGAGGTCAGCGAGCCTCACGAAAAGCTAGGCCAAAAGGAGCTAGCCAAGGAGTACGCAAAGCGCATCTTCGCGGTAGACATCGAGCGTGACGGCATTGACGAAATCATCAATCTACGCGATGAGGCAGCGGTAATGGGTTTCGGCGGATTGCTAAACCTCGCCATCATTGACTACTTCGAAACCAACATCATGCGGCTGATGTCTCACGGCCGGAAGGACAAATGAGTAACCAATGATTTAGCCCAAACAAAAAGCCCCTGATTTGGCCTCGTGAGCCGTCTCAGGGGCTTTTTGCTGTTCTAGGGGTGTCCTCGGGTACCCCGGACCCGTGTTCGTGCCTCAGTTTTGCGTTGAACGGGCCGCGCGTGCCTCTCTGGTCTGTTCGTACCGCCGTGCCGTGTAGCTCGACATCACGCTACCAACGATTGACTTGACTAGCTTCCGCTCCGTCTTGTCATCAAGGTAATAGACCTCAGTGCCGAATACATAAAATCCGCTCATCGGATTCCCTCTCCGTCCCTAGGCCACTGCCATCCGTCATAGGGGCAAAACCAAATCCCGTTCTCTTTTGACTGCAAAGGCTCGCCATCGTTGGGGCACGCTTCCGGGGGAGCCATCTTCCTCGCTAGGTGCTCTTGTGCGTTCTCTTCCATGATGCTGCGCAACTGATCCCAACTCATAACGCACGCACCCTAGGAGGATCGCTCTCCGGAGTTACCATGTCTTGCGCCCGGCGGTTGAGCTTTTCCATTTCCATCTGCCGGTCCTCCGGAGTCATATTCCGCCACTTGTGCACAGGAATATGCATCGGGTACGGGTAGCCGGGGCAATTGAGTTTCTTGCCCGTGGTCTGCCCGGTCCACTCGTGAGCCTCATGGGTGCGTAGCGAGCCACACAAATCACTTGGCTGAGGCTCGCGGATTGCAGGCCAATCGCCGTCATCGAAAAACATTGCACTCTTGGCATCCATGGCTCACTCCTGAGGCCACGCCGCCGTGAATTCCCGGATGGCTTCCGCTACCGCCAGGATCGCGAGCACATGAGCCTGAGTGAACATTGACGCGCTAGTCCCGTCACGCTTACTTGCCGTGTCCAACTTTGCAATTGCCATGTTGGCTAGGTGCTCAGAATTGGGTCGCGGATCTTCCTCTGTTGCCTCCGACTCATCGACTTCATCCGGAGTCGAGTCCACTTCAAAAGGGTCGTCAACAGTCCTTTTACGAGTAGCCATTTCAATTCCCTCCCGAGATTACGAAGTGGTTGCCTTGAGAACGACATAGGGGCTCAGCGTGGCGCCACCGTTCTCCGGAGTGATAGCGCTAGGAAGCCAGGGCCGCCCGTCAACGCGCTCAATCATTCGCATGGCAGTCTCGTCACGGTCAAACCTAATGTGCTCAGAGGTACGGAGCTGCATAGCCATCCGGTCTCCGATGAGGTATTCCCCTAAATCAACAAACGAGAGGTCACCCTCACTGCCAAGTGCCCGAGCATGCTCCGTGTAGAAAATCGGGCGGCCGAACAGGGTCACCGGAACATTGTCCGACGCGTTGATAACGAACATCGATGAGCCGCCGGTACCAATGGTCTTTACCATGTTGAACAGTTGCGGAATGGTGGAGTTGCTGGCAATCCAAACCGCATTACCAAGGCTGGCCGGGATCATACGCGAGAACATGTCAACCACATCTTCGTAAGAGATTTGGCTCACGACGTCTCGGGGCACCTGAATTCGGCCTTCAGCGTTCAGCACGCCCAGGGGCTCACCCGTACCGTTGCCCTGAATGAAATACCGGTCCTCATTGAACGCCACAGCGCCCGGCAGTCGCCTACCGAGCCAAACGGTCAGCGCGGGTGCATCGTCAACCAACTCATTTGGAATGTGCGTGTACCAATATGCCTTGTTAGCGCCAAGCTTGACCTTGCCAAAGTGAGGCTCAGTAACCGCAAGTTGCTCACTTTCACCCGCCCAGCCGAATGTAATACCGCCGTAAACAGACGTGGCACGGCTGGTCTCATCGGTGGTTGGCACGCTGAGGCTAAGCGACGTCATCGGGTACACCGTTGCTCGCGGCCGGACAATAGCGCTCTCAAGAGCCAGCGAGAGAATATCCGCGCGTTGCTGTTCCGGAACCAGGAAGCCACCCTTAGACGGAATGGTCTCGCTCATCGCGTTTTGCAGGTCGACGTACTTAGCCATGCGACGCTTACCGGCAGCATCCAATGAATTGTCAGCGTGCCGGATGATGTCTTGGAAGAAAGCGCCGAGGTTCATTCGGCTGATTTCCTCATCTTTGTCGAGTGGGGCGCCCGGTGCCGTTGGGTTGTACCCATTCGGATCTAATCCCGTAATGAAGGCCCGTAATCGATTCTTCCGCACGCTAGGGTCAGCAGCGTCATGCAAACCCATTCGCCGCACATCGACATTGTGAACGCCACCCTCGCGGAGCATGCGGAACATTTCCGCCTCAGCCATGCTGGCCACTTGCTCAGTCACGTCTGTGTTATTGGCGGCGTAGTTCTGTGCGTAACCCTGAATGAATTGGTGCATGGCGTCAGGACCACCCTCTAGTAGCGCCTGCATCCGGCGCTTATCCATCAGGATTTCCTGTAACCCGCTAGAACTAGTAGGAATTCGGTTGCGTGTAGCCATTACATTTCCAATCTTCGAAGAAGGGTTGGCGTAGGTGGTACGCCTACGGAATCCTTACCTTGCTTTCTGGTCTAGGCGAGCGAGCCTCAAGGTCCGGACCCTCGGGTCGTTTGGCGCCGGATTCCGCTAGCCGCGTATTGTGCACCCCGCCCGCCGTTTGTGGCAAGGATTTCGCTCATTTCCATGCGGCCTATTCGCCCGTAGCATTGCCATTCCCATAGGAGCCCGCGGGTCCATTGTGGACAGTCGGTTATCTGACCTAGCGAGCATTTTCCGCCGGGGTGTTGGGCTTTTACCAATCCCATTCCCAGAGGACACGCCCATTCCCTCCATTGCCCTCTGGGTCGGTTACTAGCCATTTGGTGAATAGGGGGGTGCCCGGTGGGCTCCACCCCTTCATTGCGCGCTCTCTGATGCGCTCAGCCTCGCTGGGAACGTACACAGGGCATTTCCGCCCGCATGTGCAGCCCGAGGTGTCATCGTTGAATGGGTTCCGCCGTGTGGCGTGCGGATTGCCAATGTGGATTGTGATTACCCTGCCGTGGAAGGTTCTCTGTCGGGGTGGCCGAGGTAATGCATTTCGAGATTTTGAATGACCCTTTCTGTGAAGGTGCGTCCGCAAATCGCGTTTAGCCACTGAAGACTTTTTCATTCCTCTCATTCCATTTCTTCATTTGAATTCCTCTATCTCCACAATAGACTTCCGCGTAAGTCCAATGTGCATGATCCATAACGCCCTGACCTGGGAATACATTCAAGATCCAATGGCATTTACACTTGTCCAATGTAGAATCGGATTCAGTGAGTCCACAATCGACAGCTCTCCAAGTGGATCTTGACACCCCTCGTACGCTGGGAAAACTCCTCCGCCCCGGCGTGGCTGTCAGTCACCATGAGGTCCGGCCGTATGCCATCGACGGTATTGCATTTGCCCTGGTAGCGAGCTTGCTTGGGGCCAGGAAATGAGTTGTTACCTTCACTGTCAGGTGCGAGCCGCCGTCACTTTTAGCTATTAGCCCTGCATATGGACCTAACTCCTACTACGCCAGTAGGCAATTATGTCCAATGTGGAGCGAATTGATAATTGTATTGATGGTTATGCATTTCGATCGCATTTTGGGGTTGACATTCGAGAAGGGGGCGATAACCCTCCTACGGGGACGTAGTCCCCTAGGAGGGTTATCGTTCCCCAGAATCTCAACCCCGTCATGTCACCCGAGCTAAAGGTTCCTGAGCGGTATTGTGCCAGTCGCCGAATAGACCGCCACTATTGCAGCCACCCGCGCTCTTTCATGCGCCACATATTCCTTCTCAGTACGCACAAACGCCTCATTGTCTCTATCCGCCACCGTTCCGCGCTTTGACGCCACAGCCGCCTTTCTCCGGGCTATTTCTAATCGTATCCGCGTGAGAGCTTCTCTGCGGAGTGCCCTATTCATCTTCTCTACTTCCTCGGGCGTTGGTTTCTCACTCATTACCATTCCTTTCCTAACTCGACATTTACTCTCTCTACCTCATAGCCAATTCGTTGCAGCTCAGCTATACGACAATGCTCACTGTGCCTAGCACCTTTCTTGCCGTATTTTGCTTTGCATTCGGGGCACACGACGCTAGCCTTTGACCTACTACGCGACTTCATTTTCAAATGCCTTCCTATTTAGATTCGCTGAGTGACGTACCTTCCGTCACAAGCGTCACAGTGTCACAAATCGAGAGTTTGCCCTGCTCAGCACGTGTGACAGGTTGTGTGACGACTTCGTGAGGCCATCTGTCACACCAAGCGACACAGCCCGTACGCTGCTGAAACTCTGGATTTGTGACGCTGTGACAGTTGTGACAGCTAGTGTGCGGGTAGGTCCAATACCATTTCGATAAATGACTCTAAGTCAGTGCGTTTGTATCCTCGATATTGCTCGCGTTTGCCTTTGACCATCGGAGGGCTGACTCTTTCCGGTCGTACTTCAAATGGCCTAAGCATCCTCGACAATCCGTGTTGGCTGAGTCTTCGTGATTTGCCTTCCATTTCATTCCATGGCGATAGCTTTAGCTCTAACAACCACTCGACTAGGTTTTGACTTCGCACGTACGTTCCGTTTTTATGTGTTTCAAGGAATGTCTTGATGTCGGTGGCGAGTTTGGCCTGTATGTCGTCTTCGCTCGCTGCCTTTGCTGCATTTGCAGTCATTACCTTTGCGGCTTCAATCGCTAGTTTTAGCTTTCTAGGTCCGGCGAGTTGAGCAACAATTAGCAGGGGCTCCCAAATCTCCTCGGCCCGGTCATTTCCCAAATCAATCTCTGGACCGTCCGCCGGTACCTCTTTGATTGACTTCCGCCAAGCAACAATCTTTCGCTTTAAGGCGCCCAACTCTTCACGTTCACGCTTTTTGAATTTCTCCACTGTTCCCGGCCTAGACCGTTGGAAGTTCACATGAATAGACCGGTCGGTCAGGGTGTCCGGCATGTTGCCTATACCACTGAGAGCCGCAAAGCAGAACGTATGAAAATGGATCGTATATTTGTTCGAGTTGTCCCGCCGTGATACATACTCGCCTCGCTTATAACCAGCGTTGAGGATTCCCCTAAGTTGCATAGTGTTATCAGAGGGGTTGGCGTGAAAGATGTTGTCTTGTTCATCCAATAGCAGCGTTGGAGGTCTCGCAGAGGACCCCTTTTCCGGGAATTCCCGAAACAGACTCGCGGCGGTTGTGTTAACGGTGCTTTTCGGTTTGAAGGCGAGGCAGGCAAACACTTCCATCTGACGGGTCTTCCCTGAACGCTTTTGACCACTGGTAGCAACGTACCTTGGCGCATAGTCCAGAGCATTCACGAAGTGAGTAGCCACTACCCAAAGCGTGGTAGCCACGCGGGCATGCCAACTTGGATAGCTATTGAATCTGCCTAGTGTTTCGTATACCTCAGTCAGTAGTGCGTCTCCATCAATCACCTTCCTAGCACGGGTCGTCATTAGAAAACTCCACACCTTCAACTAGTTTCCGAGAGATCATGTCGTACCACTGGTCAGCACGCGGACGGGTACCGGCACGGTGGTACCCAGAGCTATAGAGCCTGCCCAACTGTCTTAGCGCTCTCCTGATGCCTCTGTGGCCTTTGTAGGCCGCTTGGAATAGCCCTGCTATGGCTGTCCAACCTTCATCGTTGAGGCCATCCTCAGCCGCTATGCAACCCTCAAAACGCTTTTGCATTGTCCGAATGTATTTCCTGATGTCCGGGCATGGTTCGACATCAGGCAACCGACGCAGCTCCTGGCGTACCTGAGCGAGCGGTACCCCGGTGGGTTCCCCGGGTGCCAGCACAGCCGGTTTCGAGCCGCTACGCAGCTCTGAGAGCCACCTACGGGGCAAGTCTGGAATCTCGGCAGGCTCCGGTATCCAACGGTCATAGAGCTTGCCGCCTAACCCGTGGTACCACTCATACCGAGATTGGGTTTCCGGATGCACGCTTGGCGCAACAATTACATACCGATGGGTGTGTTGTATTACCTTGATGCCGTTGATTTGCGCTTGCCACTTGGTACCGGCCGGAACGCAGAACAATAGCTTTCCGCCCTTACCGCCCCGAGCATCAGCATTCCATGTTTTCGGTAGTGCCCCTAGCTCAGACTCCAGACGCTTTAGCCGCTCCATATCTCCGCTATATGCATCGACATCTAGAGCAATCATGCTGTCGGGTAATCGGAGAGCTACATTGGCTTTTGGGTATTGTTTGCGCCACTCCTCAATCTGTGCCTCTGTCGCGTCGGGGTATCTGCCCGACACCTCGGATACCAAGAGGGTTTTACCGTTCACTGGGAGGGGTGAATAGCCAATACCGGAGTAGACGTGTGCCGCTTCAAGATACGGCTTGACAACAATTTGAGCCTGTGTCATGGTGGGCTTTCCAATCAGAGGTAGCGGAACGGACAGCCCGAGTCATCAATGGCCTTGGAGAAGCTAAAGACGACTCGGGCTTTCCTATTGCCATATGGGGTTTGGGTTAGTCTTCGTCGTACTCGTCATCTTCGTCTTCGTATCCAATCTCCCTATCGCTCTCAGCGTCGTATTCCGCCATGTCGTCTAACTCCTCCGGAGTGGCGTCATCCCATTCCTCATGAGGAATGGTCAATAGAATCTCTACGTCTGAGCGCGGTTCCTCGGGCACAAGTCTTCCGCCTTCACTAGGAATACTCATTTCGCTTCCTCTCCCTTTCGCTTTACCTGGTTAGGCTCAAATGCTTGTCTTGCCTGGATTGCCTCTACCATTAGCTTTCGCATGATGTAGCTGCGAGACATGCGGGTGTTCACTGCCTCGCGTGCGATCCAACGGTGCAGCTTTGGCGGAAGCTCTAGGTTGACCCTGATTTTCGGCTCTGACGTCATGACGCTTTCTCATTCCGGTGTCGGTCCATTGCGATTCGGCTCAAGTGGTTGTCACGGCGCATCATGGCTCGCCTCTCTAATTGCCTTGCGTTTAACACAATGCCCTGCCGGTCGGCTTGAGCCTGTACCTCCTTTCTAAAGCGATTGAGTAATCCCTCTGCACCCTTAGCGCCATTACGCCTAGGGTCATTAGCAGGGTTGGAGTTAGCCACTCTCGCACCCATACGGCCTCGACGCTTACGGAATGCCCTGCAATCTAGGCAGGGGCATTTGTTCTTACCTAGTAGCTCATCGTGCGTTGACATCTCAGATCCTCCTCAGAATCGTCGGCACACACCATTTTCCGGCCCGTTGATTCAGGAAGTCCGATCTGCCCGTTTTGGTTCTACAGTGGAATGATCTTGCCTATGGCCCAATGGGGAAGATTTTTTGTGGCCTGCCTCACACCTGCATACACGCCCCTGTCGGCGTGCCCGTAGACGCAGAAACCCCGTGATCTTTACGCGAGCTAGATGCTACGTGACCTGCTGAAACGCTCCGGAGGACATAGCTTGGGAATACGCCAGCCTCGCACGGTGTTACCTGAGCGAAGCTCAGGCCAGAGGCGGCACCGATATCCGAGAAGAGAGAGACCCGCCCAAAGCCTCTGTAAGCGTCTGAGCGGGTCTGAGCCCTACCGGTCTAGGGTCGAGCCCTGTTAGCGGCTCTACGGCTTTTCTAGGGCCTTCCGCAGAGCCATCCTCGCCAACTGATAGCGCATCGCGTCGATCAGCCCCCGACGCCTGGTCTCGCGACTGATGGTCGAGTAGTGCTGACGGGCGTACGCCTGTAGCTCCGCCGTGGTCATCTTGTCAAACCGGTCAGGCTCCGCCACGTGGTCAGTCATCACGTTGTAATGGCGGTATTGACTAACGGCAGGGCTCCAATAGGTTTCGTCACCACAGTGCAGGCAGCGAGGGAAATACTGGTGAACGCTCATGCTGCGTACCGCCCCATCACGTTGAGCCGCCGAGTCTCCTCAATGGCAAGCTCTTCCTTTGCCGTTTCCGTGTACCGGTGGAGCTGCTGAGGGTTGCTCCACCCTGCCTTGCTCATCAGGGCTCGCTCGCTACCGCCAGCGCGGAGCCATTCCACAGCCGCTGAATGTCTAAGCACATGTGGATGGAAATCGATAAGGCCAGCGTCCCGCCCACGTGCCTTTAGCATCTTGTATAGCCCCTCGTACTTGAATGAGTTGCCCCGTACCGGCAACCAAAACTCAGGACTACCGGCCAACCGGTGGCGCCTACGCCGTAGCTCATATTTGCTGAGCGCACCATTCGTTTTGTCTCCGAAACTAGTACGCCTACCCTTGCCGCCCTTACCGCGCTCGATAGTGGCGGTACCGGAGTCCAAATCGATTCCATCGGGGTACCGGATCGAAATGGTTTCATTGGCTCGCGCCGTAGTGTCGAGCATGAACAGAACGATTGCGTAGTCTCGGATGTCTACGAATTCTTTTGACTTTCCGTTGCCGCACGCTTTGAGTAGCCGCTCAATCTCGTCCTGGTCAAGGTGCCGCACGTTCTTTTGGTCTTGCTTGACCCTGCCCATTCCCAATAGCTCATCGCGCGGAATCTCTTCCTCATCGGCCAGCCACGCTGAGAACAGACGTAGCGGAGACTGGCGAGTCTGAGCGGTTGCAGGCTCCAAACCCATTTCATTCAAGAGGTAATCCGTAAAGCCGCGAACGTTGTCACGACTCAAGGCAGGGTCAATTGCATTTGCGAGGCACCAAGCGGCGAACCGACGTATGCCAGTCTCGTATACCTCAACGGTGTTCTTGCTCTTTCCATCGCTCTTGAGAGAGCGAATCCAGTAGGCCAGAAGCTCTAGCAGGGTGTCATGCGTCATGGGCCGGAGCGTAGCCATGCAGGCCGCTTCTGTCCCGTGGCCGTTATCTTCACCGTGTGCAGGCCGCTATAACGCGATCTTGGCATCGTCCCTGCGTACGGCCCATTTGCTACCCTCAGCTAGGGCGAGATACAACACCGGTATGCGACCTTCCGCCCGGCACCCCCGGACGCCGCCTCGGCCCGACCGACCCTTATGAGACCCGCCCTAGAGGCGCACGCCGAGCAGGGCGTCGACCGTGCGCGCCATCAGCGCCGGGGCCTCCGCGTCGTCGGAGGAGCCGCCGCCGGCCAGGGCGCGGTCGGCCCAGTCGTCTACCAGTGCCAGCGCGCCGGGAGTGTCCAGGTCGTCGGCGACCCTGGCGCGTACCCCGGCCAGGAGATCGGCCCCCGACGGGCCGGTGGCGGCCGCGGCGGCCGCGCGCCACCTGGCCAGCCGCTGCTCCGCGGTCTTGAGCAGGTCGTCGGTCCAGAGGCGGTCGGCGCGGTAGTGGTCGGCGACCAGCGCGAGGCGCAGGGCCATCGGGTCGACGCCGTCGGCGCGCAGCCGGGACACGAAGACCAGGTTGCCCTTGGACTTCGACATCTTCTCGCCGTCGAGGCCGATCATGCCGGCGTGCGCGTAGTGCCGCGCGAACGGTGCCTTGCCGGTCAGCGTCTCGGCGTGCGCGGCGGAGCACTCGTGGTGGGGGAAGAGCAGGTCGTTGCCGCCGCCCTGCACGTCGATCGTCTCGCCGAGCAGGTCGAGCGCGATCGACGCGCACTCGATGTGCCAGCCGGGCCGGCCCGGCCCGAACGCCCCGCCCGCCCACGCCGGCTCG
>JGI25406J46586_10001592_pt1 | contig 10723 bp, 9 predicted proteins | sample TabmetS4T2R2_FD_46586 | JGI IMG/M metagenome (IMG submission 46586) | reverse complement strand
CCGGATCCTGGTCTCGCTTTCCTCCGCGGGGTGGAGCAGCCCGGTAGCTCGTCAGGCTCATAACCTGAAGGTCACAGGTTCAAATCCTGTCCCCGCATCCATCTTGACTTGCTCCAGAACGGCGCCGGCCACCAGGTCGGCGCCGTTCTGCGTTCCGGCACCCTCGGCCAGCCGCAGGATGGCGGCCAGGTTCCCATGCCCTTGAAGAGCCCGCTGACACCGTGCGGAACGCTATTGCATCTGGGCAGAATCCAAGGTTGCGCGGGTTGTTGGCGGACGCTTCGACCAGACATAGCCGCGCCGCCCACGCTCGTAGCCATAGTGGAACAGCGCCCGCATGTATGTCTGGTCGAAGGGTTCCTTCAACTCGGTCGTGAAGTCCGCGCCAATATAGGCGAGGTTGAAATCGATGCCGTCTCGCTGTGTCGCATCATACATCCGGATCACATCGTTGAAGCCACTGGTGAAGATCATTGTCGAGATGGCTCGGCCGACGATGCCGAACACGCGGCGATCCACGGAAGCCCAGTCGGGATCCAGCCGCGCATTGCGGAGTACATAAGCCCGCACCTCGCGCACCCTCACGCCACGATGTCGCCGCTCGGCACGCGCTTCACCGACGGCACGAGGATACAGGAAGGCCTGGGCAAATGCCCCGCCGTCAACATGCATCTCCTGGTGTCGTTCGCCGTCGACCTCGACATCGATCATCACCGGGGGGAAGGCGCCGGGGACGGCTGCTGACGCAAGCAGGATACGGCGCACTAGGTCGAGCGCGCGGGGATGGCCGCTCTTCGCAATGGCTCCGATATTCCAGACGACGGGGACCTGCGCGTCGAGGTTGGTGGTCCCAATCAGAAGCAGTCTCCCCTGATCATACGCAGTGCCGATCTCCGCCAGCATCGTCTCGTTCAGGTGACGCGAGATGGTCCGAAACAGTGGCAGGGTATCGGACAGTGCATCCTCGAACAGCACGGTGAGATAGCTGCGAGCCTCCGCCACGTCCCGCAGCGTGATGTTGGTGTACACGTCGCGTAGGGCCCCGTCATAGCGTGGACCGAGGAAGGCAAACGGAGCGGTGAGTGCGCCGGTGCTGACGCCGGTAACCAGGTTGAACTCGGGGCGAGTTCCGGTTTCCGACCAGCCACAGAGCAACCCGGCACCGAAGGCTCCATTCTCGCCGCCGCCCGAAACGGAGAGCAAGGTCGCGACCGGCAGCCGCGCGGTTGCAGGCAAGCCGCGCGCTGCGCGTTCGCGCTGCTGCGCGGCAACAAACTCGTCATCGACGCCTGCCGCCCCTTGCAGGAAATAGAAGCGCTCATTCGGAACGCCGAGCACCGTCGCCGTGGTAAACTGGCCTCGTGGCACGGCGGTGCCCCTGCTGCGGACAGAACAACCCGGCGCCCCCAGGGCTGTCCCGGAACAGACCAGTGCCGCGCGGATGAGGGTTCGGCGGTTGCACTGCTGTGATCGTAAATCTGCAATCATCGACATTTCCTCGGCTCGCGGCGCGATCTGCTTCGATGCGATGTCCCGCGTCCTCCCACCCGCGCCGCAAGTGGCAGGCTAGTTGTCGTCATCGCCAAGGTAGGAGACGCCATCGAGAATTCGATCCAGTTGCGCGGCACGACGCTCCAGGCCCGCTCGCACCACAGATGCGCGCCGCTCGAACTCGGAACGCATGCCTCCTTCCAGGCGTGAGGCCTGTGCGCGCAGCACGGCGACCTTGGCGCTGCCCTCACGGCGGAGGCCGGATGCGAGGGCCCGCGCATTCGACATCGCCCGCTTCAGATCCTCCGATCGTCGCTTTCGGGCCGTTGCCAGCTCCTCGGCGAGGTGCGTAGCTCGACTGCTTGCATCGTGGAGCCGCGCCATTTCGCTTCGCAGCGCGGCGATCTCCTCGGCGAGTCGCTGCTCGGCGACCGTGCCCAGGATCAGCTGACGAAACACGCGCCCCCCAAGGGCCGCCGCGCCTTGCTCTGCATCCCGATGGTGATCCCCTTCCACTTCGGCGATGACAGCGGCTCCGCTCGGCCGCAGGGTCCGCGAGACCCGCTCGAGGAGATCGGCGTCGAGGCCAGCTTCCGCGAGCTCGTGGACTGCGCTGACCACCCCCGAGGGCACGGTGCGGGACGCCACGCTGAGGCTTCCGCTCAGCAGCATCATCAATGCCCCGATCGCGGCGGCTGTCGCCGGTGCGGCAGTGCTGTCCGCCAGGGCCATTGGTTCGATGATTACGAGGTCGCGCCCGATGCGCCCCAGGACGGCCATGCCGTAGATGGTCAGCTTGCACTCAGCATGGAGCGCACGAAGCATTGCGGCGCCGGCGCGCGCGCATTGCGGGTCCTTGAACGATGCCACGATCAGGGCACTCATTCTGCCGCCACGGGCATCACGGTACCCGGCGCCCCGCTCCGCCTTCGCGGGCGGCCTCTGGCCGGAGATGAAGTATGAAACGGAGACGCGCCCATTGGCCGGAGCGCGACGACCTGTAGCAGGAGAGTCGCTGCCGTAAGGCGCCGCCCCAGCGGCCTTTGCAAGTGTCGGCAGGAACGCAAAGTCGGGGCACGGCCCGGGCGGCACCAGCATCGCGTCATTGCGGCTGGGCGCGACCCGCCTGCACCCCGCGCTCATAGGCGCGCTGCTCGCCCTGCTTGTGTCGGTCATAAAGATAGCCGCCTGCCGCGCCGACACCCGCGCCGATCAAAGCGCCCCAGCCGGAATCGCCGGTGAGCGAACCGATGGCCAAGCCACTCACGGCGCCAATCCCGGCGCCGGTCAGTGTACGGCGGCTTGTGTCGCTCATATCAGCGCATGCGCCCAGGCTGACCAACAAGGCCAATGCGAGCAGCCGGGTCCGGGTCATCTCCAATCTCCCTGCCTGGCCCCGGTCAGCGCGACCGTGGACGGCTTTCCCTTTGGGGGCACGGGTATGTCTCGTGNGCCCAGCGCGCGAGACCATCCACGGCGCGATCGCTCCCATATTGCGGATGCGCATTGGCCCAGGCGGCAAATGCCGCCGCCACCTGTGAGCGCGTCGGGGGCGGTGATGGCGGACAGAAGAGGGGGGCGCGGCCGGAACCCGGCTGGGTGATCACAGCGTGATACTGGCCCGCGCCTTGGAGGAAGCCGTGACAGAATGCACTCGCGGCCTGGTACTCGGGCGAGGCGGAGGTGGCGCCGCAGAGTGCGGCGAGATCGGCAGTCGTGTTGGCCTGGAATGCCGCTCTCGGCAAGGCGGCCACGGGGGGCGACCCCGATTGAGACAAGGACGGTGTCGCGCTGCCAGCCAGAATGGTCGACAGTACGACCACCGTCGTACCTGGGTGCGCAGATCGGCCCATCTCTCCTCACTCCGGTCAGACAGGACGTCTTCGAGAGCAGTCCTTCGAGTTCAGGCGAAACGCGAGGCGCTGTCCCACGCCGCCATGTCCTTCTTCGAGCCTACGAGGTGCGCATCCCAGCTGCTAAGACTTACCGCTATCAATAAAATGCAGCTGTGCAACGCTCGCGCACTGGCCGGGCCCCGTTCGAGGCTGTCGCGTATTCCGACTGCTCTCCGCATTCATGCCAATCCGAACGAGAGTCCCGCGCCTGTCTGGCGAACCGCCGCCGACGATGCGTGCTCGTGCCGCGGGGCGTCGGGGTGCGGAGGACAGATGAGGGTCAGGACCCGAAGGGGCGGTTCGGCCCCTGCGCGCGCCAAGCCTCCAGCAGCGTGAAGGCNACCGCGATCAGNGCGGGACCGATGAACAGCCCGAGGAACCCGAAGGAGACGAACCCGCCGAAGACGCCGAGCACNACNAGGGTGAGCGGCATNGTCATGCCGCGGCCGATGAGCCAAGGCCGGATCACGTTGTCGCTCGCCGATACGAGGATGAGGCCCCAGACGATCATGAAGGTCCCCCAGACGTCTCCGGCGTGGCGGAACAGCCACCACGCCGCGCCGCCCCAGACAACGGAGATCAGGATCTGGCCGATCTGGCTGATCGCCAGCACCAGCACCAGGAAGCCCAACACGCCGGGCGCCGGCACGCCGGCCAGCGCCGCGCCCGCCGCCATGAACAAGGCCTGGATGATCGCGGTGCCTACCACCCCATAGGCCACGCTGCGCAACGCACCGCCGGCGCTCTCGAGCGCACGCACCGCGGTGAACCCACCGAGCCGCTGCGCCAGATCTCTCAACGCATCCGCTACCGCGTCGCCGCGCATCCAAAACATGGCGGCGATCACGAGCGCCAGCAGCAGCTGCAGCATGCTGTCGGCCATGGCCTGTGCCGCCGTCAGCACGGATTGGCGAATCCAGTCCGCATAGGGCTCCAGCAGGACGCGCAGATCGCCGCCTGCCCGCGCCGCCTCGCCCCAGAGCCGCGACAGCTTCTCGCCGATCAGGGGCAATCCCGCGAGCCCGCTCGGAGGCTGTGCGGAGAGCGAGGCCAAAGCTGTCTCGAAGTTGCGTGCGCCCTCCGCGATGCGCAGCGCCAGGCGCGGCGCGGCCACGAGCGCAGGCAGTCCGACCAGGCCGATGACCGCCAGGGACAGAACGAGGGCCGCCATGCCGCGGGACAAGCGGAGCCGCAGCAAGGCCGAGCGCAACGGCCAGGTGGCGATGGCGAGCACCGCGGCAAACAGGAGCGCGGTCGCGAAGGGCCGCAGCACGGCGAGCACNCCGGCCAGCAGGGCCGCGACGAGGAGCAGGGCGGTGAAGCGCTCGATCAGGAGAAGGGTGGACGGGCCNTCCCTTGGAGCGTCCTGCGNCGCGAGCGGGGCAGCCGACGCGCNGCCTCGTCCAGGCAGTTCATCCACCAGCGGCCTCCCTGCCATCAGGCGGTCATCCCACGACCGGCATTTCGGGCACGGTCTGGTCGACCAACAGCGGAGCCTCGGTGGCCGCGATGATCTGCTCGACGGACACCCCGGGCGCGCGCTCGCGCAGCACGAGCCCGCTCTCCGTCGGAGCGATGACGGCGAGATCGGTGACCACAAGGGTGACGGGCCGCGCCGCGGTGGCGGGCAGGGTCAGCTCGGGCACGATCTTCGACTGTCCGCGGGCGCTGTGCACCATGGCGACCACCACGCGCCGCGCGCCGGAGACGAGATCCATGGCGCCGCCCATGCCAGCCACCATCCTGCCGGGCACCTTCCAGTTCGCAAGCCGGCCGCTGGCATCGACCTGCAAGCCGCCCAGCACCGTCATGTCGAGATGGCCGCCACGGATGAAAGCGAAGGACGTGGCGCTGTCGAAGCTGCACGCCCCCGGCAGAACCGAGACGAAGCCGCCGCCCGCATCCGTCAGATAGGGATCCTCCATGCCCTCGGGCGGCGGCGCGACGAAGCCGATGATGCCGTTCTCGCCCTGGAACGCCACCCTGACGCCCGGAGGGACGTAGTTGGCGACGAGCGTCGGAAGCCCGATGCCGAGATTCACCAGCGTGCGGTCATGCAGCTCCTGGGCGACCCGACGCGCGATGAGTTCCTTCGCGTCCACCTCACAGTCTCCTCTGCACGAGGTAATCGACGAGAACACCCGAGGTGCGGACCTGATCGGGCGGGATGACGCCGACCGGAACCACCTCCTCCGCTTCCGCGATCACGCAATCGGCGGCCATGGCCATGACCGGATTGAAGTTGGTCGCGGTGAGGCGATAGGTGAGGTTGAAGTAGTGGTCGGCCTCATGCGCGTGGATCAGGGCGAAGCCCGCGCGCAGCGGCAGCTCAAGCAGGTACTCCCGCCCGTCGGCCTCGATCACGCGCTTGCCCTCGGCGGCCGCCGTTCCTATCCCGGTCGGCGTGAGGACGCCGCCGAGACCCGCACCGCCCGCCCGGATGCGCTCGGCCAGGGTCCCCTGCGGCACCAGCTCCACCTGCAGTTCCTGATCGAGCATCAGGCGCTGCGTCACGGGATTGGTGCCGATATGGGAGACGACGACCCGGGCGACACAGCCGCCGTCGATGAGCTTCCCGATGCCGATGCCCGGGCGTGCGGTGTCGTTGGCGATGACCGTGAGGCCGCGCGCGCGGCGGGCGACCAGCGCATCGACGAGCCGGTCGGGCGTGCCCACGGCGAGAAAGCCCCCGATCATGATGCTGGCCCCGTCCGGGATCAGCTGTGCCGCTTCGTCAGCCTTGATCGCCGAGCGCATGCTGGTCCTCGCGTACACTGGAGGTCGGTGCCAGCCTGCTGCCGGTCACGCGGCGCAACGCCGTCAATACCGCTTCACGCCAACGACGCCGCCGCCGCTCCGGGCAGGCACGCCCTCTCTCGCTCACATCCTTCGACGCTAGAGCAGGCGTTCGGCGCAGTCCCTGCCAAACACTATCAGAAATCGTCCTGCGCGGATCGGAGCAGCGCGGTGTCCACGCTATTCCGCGACCCTCTCCCAGCCTTGCTCGGGGTCGAACGAGGCGATGCTGCGAGCGATCTGCGCGGTTTCGGGCCCCAGATTCCGCTGATAGATCACGCCGGCGTGGCTGACCAGGAAGGTTTGGATGCCGGAGACACCGTATCGGGCGGGTGTCGCGATCACGCCGAAGCCCCCGATCATCTGGCCATTCACGACGTAGTCCATGGCGCCGCCAGGCGCGCTCGGCCCTTGCGATTCCAGGATGCGGAACAGGTAGCCGTGGAACGGCCGCGGTTCGTCGCCGCGGGAGGGCGCGGCGCCGTATCCGCCGGCGGCTGCCGCCATCAGCGGGCCGAGCGGACTTTCCGGCTCGCCCGCTGCACTCGGCCAGTACAGGCCGTCATGCGTTCCGGGTGTCGAGAAGAAGCGCCGGGCATAGGCGCTGAACGCGCCCCGTCGGCCGGTGGTCCGCGCGTACTCATCCTGCGCCCGGACGATCTCGCGCAGCACCTCGATGGTGTCGAGCTCGTTCCGCCCGATCCGGCGATCCACGAGCTCCTGCACGCCCTCTCGCGCGTCGAAGCGCCATATGCCGCCGCGCCGCACCATCGGAATCGGGAGTGGCCAGCGATCGTGCCCAACTTGCAGCAAGGCGCGATCCGGGCTCGGCCTCAGGATTTCCGCCTGCTCCGCATAGGCGGTTGCGAAGCGCAGGCGCGCCGCGCGATCCGCGGCCGGGTCGCCGGAACGGACCAGCCGCCGCGCCTGTTCGCCGAGCACCCGCAGAAGGCGCTGCTCGTCATGGGCCCGCGCCGCGCCGGCCATCGCCGCGAAGCCTTCCTCGGGCGAGCGGAAGCCCTGGGGTTGGATCGGAGGCGGGCGCCGCACCTCCTCCGCCGAGGTCGCCGGCCCTGGCTCCGCCTCGGTCGCCGGCGCGGTCTGGGCCGCCGCCGTCCCGGACAGGAAAGCGGCGAGGCTGCCGGCGAGGACCAGGCCGCGAACCGCGATCATCGGCCCCGCCTCCCACCACCACCGCCTCGTCCACCGCCACCAAAGCCGCCCGCGGCGCGGCCACCGCCGCCGAAGCTGCCGGCGCTTGCGGCACGGCCGCCGCCGCCGAAATTGCCGGCGCTCGCGGCACGGCCGCCGCCGCCCCCGAAGCCACCGCGCTCGAAACCTCCGCCTCCGGCCCCGCGACCGCCCTGAGGCAGTTGAGCGACCTGCGATTGACGGCTGAACTGCCCGCGTTGGGAGGCGGCACGCACATCGCCGCCCTGGCCCATGCCCTGGAATCCCTGCGGTCCGCCCCGTCCGCCGCCATCGAAGCGACGCTCTGCCCCACCAATCGCCGGACGTCCGCTCTGGCTGTGGGCCAGGCCGCCAGGCTGCCGCGCGGCGCCGATGCCTGGTCTGGCGCCGGCTGCGGCGCCTGCCCTTCCGCGGTCGCCGAGGCGATCACCCCGTTGCCCGGCGCTGCCGCCGCGGTCGCCGAGCCCGCCGCGGTCGCCGAGCCCACCACGGTCGCCGAGCCCGCCCCGGTCGCCGATGCCGCCGCGATCGCCAGGCCCGCCCCGGTCGCCGAGCCCGCCGCGATCTCCGAGCCCACCGCGGTTCCCGAGCCCACCCCGGTCGCCGATGCCGCCGCGCTCGCCAAGCCCGCCGCGGTCGCCGATGCCGCCGCGCTCGCCAAGTCCACCGCGATCCGGCTGCTGGATGCGGCCGCGGAACTCGTCGCGTGCGGCCCCGCGATCCGGCCGGTCTCCCTGGAAGCGGTTGCGGACCTCATCCCCGCGATAGGCGACGCCCTGGCGATGGAGTGAGTTGTGCTGCCAGCGGTTCCCGACATTCCCGACATTCGTGCGGTCGATGTTCCGCACCCGGTCGGCATTGATGTTGATGTCGCCGCCCCCCCATCCAGGACTCGCCCATCCCCACATGGAGCCGACCATGGCAACGCCGCCCGCGAAGGCCATGCCGGTCAGCAGGGCGCTGCCCAGCCCCCAGCCGACGGGCGGCGGATAATAGGCCGGCGGATAGGAGGGATAGGGCCAGGAGCCATACACGACCGAAGGGTCGTAGGCCGGCACATAGACCTGGTCCGACTGCGCCGGCTCGATGGTGATGATCTGTTCCGGCGGCGGGGCGGTCACGACGGCCGCCGTCCCCTGGGCGGCTGGTGCGCCGGTCGCCGCAGGCGCCGGCGCCGGGGCCGGTGCGGCGACATTCTGCGTGACGGTGACGGTCTGCTGCGGACCGCTCTGCAGATGGCCCGCGCGCTGCGCCCGCGCGCGCAGCGCCTGGACGGCGTTCAGCACATCCTGCTGCTGCGCGAGCACCGCATCCCCGACCTGCTGCGTCCATTCCAGCTGGTCGTTCATCATTCTCAGCACGTCGGGGAATGGCACCAGCGACTTCACGCTGGCATCCCACGGCTCGCCTTGCAGGGCCTGCACAAGCGCATCCCCGCGCAGGGACGCGTTCTGCCCGCGCGCCAGCCAACGCTGGGCCTGCACGACCTCGAGCGGATAGGTTGCCGCCATGAGCAACTGCACCAGCAAGGCATCGGGGTAGAGCGCGACGGGTGCCAGCATCTGCTCCAATTGGGCCTGGCTCAGCCGCTGCTCGCCGGTTCTTGCGGCGGCAGGCTGCGACGCCGCCGGGGCGCCCGCCGGAGCCCGCTGTGCCCTGGCGCCGCCGGAGGGCCAGGCCATCAGGACGACGAAACCGAAGCTGGCGGCGAGGCATAGCGCCAAGGTGTTGCGCCAGCCTGGCAAAGTGGTGTCGCCGCGTCTGCGCATGGCTTTCCTCTGCCAGACGTCACCGAAGTCGGACCGCGTGGTCGTGACTCTCTTAGCGTCGCGTCTTGCTTACGACGTGACTCTCTTAGCACGTGACTCTCTTAGCAAAGGTGGTGCTCGGATGCGGCGACGAACGCTGTCAGGAATCTGCACCCGGATCGCCGATCCAGCCCAGTTCGCGCAACTCAGGCATCCGCTATACCGGAGCGGATCGACAGCAAGGCCGGCAGCCGGTCGGCGTTCGACGCCATCAGCAGCGCTACGGGATCCCGCCGGTGCGGCGACGATTTCCATACCCCGTGGCTCTCGGGGGATTTTCCGGTGGAGCGCCTTGCCCTGCGTGCGCCGCTCATCCGCAGGGAGCAGCCGGGAGGCGGACGGCGGTTGTTGCATCGCGGTCATTCTCCTTCACGGCGGCGGGGTCTGCGCAGGGGCGACACGGGTGCCGCCACGGCGGCCCTAGGCGCCAGGCATCTCCGAGCCGGCGGATCTGGGCGCCAGGCCGTCCTCCGCGCGTGGCGCCGACGCTGTCCGTGCGGGGCGTCGTCCCGTCAAACGCGCCTTCGCTGCTTCGCGCAGCCACTGGAACAGGACATAGAGCATCGGGATCATGAAGATTCCGATGGTGGAGGCTGCCAGCATGCCCCAGAACACCGGCGTGCCGACCGCGCGTCGGCTGATCTCCGACGCCCCGCTCGCCACCACCAGCGGATACAGGCCGAGGATGAAAGCGAAGCTTGTCATCATGACGGCGCGGAAACGCAGCCTGGCGCCGAGCACCGCCGCCTCCTGGATGGACTTGCCGTGCTCCCGCTGTTCCTTCGCAAACTCGATGATGAGGATGCCGTTCTTGGCCGCCAGCGCGATCAGCACGACGATCCCGATCTGCGCATAGAGGTCCATCGCCAGGCCGGACGACCCGATCGAGGCGACGGCGCCGAGCACGCCCACGGCGACCGAGAGCAGCACCGGCACCGGGATGGTCCAGCTCTCGTAGAGCCCGACGAGGAAGAGGAAGGCGAACAGGACTGCGAGGCCAAGGATGATGCTGGTCTGTCCCGCCGCCTGCTTCTCCTGGAAGGCGGTGCCGGTCCATTGATATCCGTAGCCACGCGGCAGGGTTTCGCGGCTCACACGTTCCATCGCGGCCAGCGCATCGCCGGAGCTGCGGCCCGCCGCCGGCTCGCCGTTGACGATCAGGCTTCGCACATTGTTGTAGCGGACGACCGTCTGCGGGCCGAACTCGATCCTTGCTTCCGCCACGGCGCGCACCGAGACCATCTGCCCCTGCGCATTGCGCAGATGGACGCGGTAGATGTCGGGGACTGCCAGACGATCCCGCGCCTCGGCCTGGATATTGACCTGCCAGGTGCGGCCGAACAGGTTGAAGTCATTGACATAGGCGCTGCCCAGCGCCGCCTGCAGGGCGGCGAAGACGTCGCCGACCTCGACGCCGAGCACCTGCGCCTTGTCGCGGTCGATGTCGAGAAAGACCGATGGCGTGTTGGCGGCGTAGGTGGAGAAGACGCGCTGCAAAGCGGCATCCTGGTTGGCGGCAAGGACGAGAGCGCGCATGACCCC
>JGI25406J46586_10001589_pt1 | contig 10728 bp, 7 predicted proteins | sample TabmetS4T2R2_FD_46586 | JGI IMG/M metagenome (IMG submission 46586) | reverse complement strand
CGTGCTGTTCGGCCTGATCGTGCTGATCGCGCCGGGTGCGGGTGCGCTCGGCCTGATCTGGGCGATCGCCGCCTATTCGATCGTGTTCGGCATCAGCTTCATCGCACTGTCGCTGCGGCTGAAGAACCACCGGCACGAGGTGGCCGCGGCCTAGCGCGGCCCGCACCTCGCCGCTTTGGCGAGTTCCCGCTTGCGACGCGATACTCGCCCAAGCCGGCTCGATCTGCTATGGCAGCAAAACGCATCGGCGGCGCGGTCGCAACAAGGTTATGTTCCCGCGCTACTGATCGGGGCCTGTTTCGTTTCCGGACTTGTCTTGCAGAAAATGCGTTTCGCGATGGTTGTCATGATGCTGGCGGGTGGTTCGTGATGCACATGCCAGCCGAAGCCGGGTACGAAAACGCCGCGCCGGAAAAGCGTGACCGGGTCATTCCGCTGCGCAAGTCCGACATCATCGACGGGCTGATCGCAGAAGGCCGGCTCGACGAAGCCGACCAGGCGAAGTTCAGGCAATTGGCCCGCATGCTCGGCGCCATCCTGCACTACGAATATCTCGAAGAGCTCGATCGGCTGCGCGAGACCTATTTCTACTTCGATCCGGAGATCGACCCGCACGAGTTCGGTTCGGCCAAGGATCTGAACGCGGCCTACCAGCAATTGAGCGATGAATTCGTCCGCGTCATGACGGACGCCAACTTCATCGAGGTTTCGCATGCGGAGATCGCAACAGCCTTTGCCGAAGGCGCCCGGGTGCGGGTAAAGATCAAGGCGCCGGTCGAGGATTATCGCGACGTCCGCATGTTCCGCCGCGGGCACCACATGGAGACGATCAAGGTGCCGGTCTGGTTCGGCCTGCGCCGGCGGCCGCTCGAGATCATGGTCTATGACGACGTTGTGCTGATGGTGGCGACCAAGCCGGACGGCATGAGTTCAGGCGATGTCCGCCGGGCCTTATTGAGTGCAAGGCGCGGCGGACAGAAGGTCCGCAGCGGCGCGGTGCTGTTCAAGTATTTTCGGCACATCGCGCGCGCCGATCTCAAGGCGCTGTTCCCCAACGTACGTGTCGTCAGGAGCCTCATGGACCACCTCATGCTGGGCGTGCCGGCGGTTCTCGGCGGCGTGCCGATCCTGATCAAGCTGGCATCGACCATGACGGTGCTGTTTCTGGTCGCCGGCTTCTATCTCGGCCTGTCCGGCACGATCCACGACAAGGACATGGAACAGGCATTGGCCGCGCTCAGCGGATTGCTCGCGCTCGGCGCCTTCCTGCTCCGGCAATGGGGAAATTTCCACCGCCAGTCGCTGATCCACCAGAAGCAACTCACCGACAACGTCTACTACCGCAACGTCAACAACAATTCCGGCATCTTCACCTATCTGATCGGCGAGGCCGAGGACCAGGACTGGAAAGAGGTGCTGCTTGCCTATTACGGCCTGCTGACCGAAACCGGGCCCGTCACGCGCGACGTGCTCGATGCGCGTATCGAGGCGCTGCTGGCGCGCGCGATCGGCGTCTCCGCCGATTTCGACGTCGACCACGCGCTGTCAAGGTTGCGAGGCTACGATCTCGTGATCGAAATGGACGGCGGCCTCGTGGCAGTGCCGCTTTCCGACGCTATGGCGCGGCTCGCCCGCGAGTGGAAGGGACTCTTGGGGACGGCTGCAACCTGACGCCTGGCCACCGCGCCGGTCGAATGCGCCAGCTTTCCATAGCCGCCGCAGGCCGGTACGATGTGCTGAACCGTGGGCATCGGTCCGGCAAAGGGCTATCGGATGAGGCGGCGTGAATTCGTTCGGCTGATCGGCGGCGCGGCAGTCGCATGGCCCCTTGCTGCGCGAGGTCAGCAATCGGGCAAATCTCCGGTCATCGGCTTTCTGGTGGCGGGAACGCAGGCCTCGCACGGCGCGTGGGTTGCGGGATTCGCGCAGCGGCTGGCCGAGCTTGGCTGGACCGAAGGCCGTAACGTCACGATCGAATACCGCTGGGCGGCAGGGGAGAACCAGCGCATGGCGGACTTCGCCGCCGAATTCGTCCAACGCAAGGTCGATGTCATCGTCACGTCGGCGAACGGCGTGAGGATCGCCAGGCAAGCCACCTCAAGCGTTCCGATCGTCGCCGCCGCCTTCGCCGATCCTATTGCCGCAGGCCTGGCCGACAGCCTGGCCCGGCCCGGCGGCAATGTCACAGGCCTGACGGTTCAGCCGAGCGATCTAAGCAGCAAGCGCATCGGTCTGTTGCGCGAAATCATTCCGAATTTCCGTCACTTCTCCGCGCTCGCCAATGTGGCCATTTCGCCGGAGATCGCAGGAATTCGGACGGCGGCTTCGGCGTTGAACGTCGAGGCCAATATCCTGGAGATTCGTACGGCCGAGGACATCGCTCCGGCACTCGCGACGCTCAAGGGGTGCACCGACGCACTATATGTCGTGAGCGAACCGCTCGTGAACGCCAACCGGGCCCAGATCATCGAGATGGTCACGGCTGAGAAAATTCCGACCATCTTCGGTTTCAGGGAGTTCGTCGACGCCGGGGGCCTGATGTCCTACGGGCCGAATTTCCCGGACCTGTTCCGGCGTGCCGCTGACTTCGCCGACAAGATCCTGCGCGGGGCCAAGCCTGGTGACTTGCCGATTCAGCAGCCCGTCAAGTTCGACCTGATCCTCAATTTGAGGGCGGCCAAGGCAATCGGATTGAAGATTCCGGAGTCGTTTCAGCTCCTCGCCGACGAGGTGATCGAGTAAGCCCGCGCGCCTCAGCGCAGGCCGGCGTTGATCTTGTCCAGCGCCGCNGAGCCGGGGCAGAGCGCCTTTTCGTCCAGCGNGTTCAGCGGCGTCTCGACGGTGTCGAGATGGGCGTGGAGGTCTTCGGCTTCCGGATCGACATAAAGCAGCCCGGTGACGATCTGNCCCTTGGCCGCGTGCTTCTGCAGGAACGCCATCGCGCCGACGCGATCGTGCGCATCGTANTCGGCGTCGAGCTTGCGCAGCGCGAGCTTGGTGCCGTCGTGCTGNTCGACCACCTGCACCGTGCCCGGCGCNTANTCGACCGTGATCGGGTCGCGGCCGGTGAGCACGTCNAGGCGATTTACCGCGTCATTGTGCTCGCGCACATAGTCAAAACTNTTGGTGGAGCCGGCGTGATTGTTGAAGGCGATGCAGGGGCTGATCACGTCGATGAAGGCCGCGCCCTTGTGGCTGATGGCAGCCGCAATCAACGGCACCAGTTGCGTCTTGTCGCCCGAGAAGCTGCGGGCGACAAAGGTCGCGCCAAGCTGCAACGCGATCGCCACCAGGTCGATCGCGTGGTCGGTGTTGGTCACGCCCTTTTTCGACTTCGAGCCGAAGTCGGCGGTGGCGGAGAATTGTCCCTTGGTCAGGCCGTACACGCCGTTGTTCTCGACGATGTAGGTCATGTTGACGCCGCGCCGGATCGAATGCGCGAACTGGCCGAATCCGATCGACGCGGAGTCGCCGTCGCCGGAAACGCCGAGATAGATCAGATCGCGGTTGGCGAGGTTGGCGCCGGTGAGCACCGACGGCATCCGCCCATGCACCGAGTTGAAGCCATGCGAATTGCCGAGGAAATAGTCCGGCGTTTTCGAGGAGCAGCCGATGCCGGAAATCTTTGCGACTCTATGCGGCTCGATCGACAGCTCATAGCAGGCTTCGATGATCGAGGCGGTGATCGAGTCGTGGCCGCAGCCGGCGCACAGCGTCGAGATCTTTCCTTCGTAATCGCGATGGGTGTAGCCCAGCGCGTTCTTCGGCAGGCCCGGATGATGGAATTTCGGCTTGGCGATGTAGGTCATGCGATGGTTTTTGTTGGTTGCGGAACGCGACAGCCTTCTTACCCGATCCGTCACTAAATTGATACAGTATCGGAGAGGCTGGCTGTGTGCCGGTTGCGATTGCAACGGCATTCCGGCACCTCTTTTCGCAGTGCAATAATCTGGTTCAATCACTCGCCTTCTTGCGCAGGCCTAGCCGCTTTCGCGCAGCACCAGTTCGAAGCCGAGATCGATGCGGCGCTCGCCGCCGCGCTCGAGCGTCAGCGTGGCGGCGGTGCGGCCGATCGCATCGCCATGCACGCTGATGGTGGAGAGTTTTGGCGAGATCAGCCGTCCCATTTCGAGATCGCCGAGGCCGACGACGGCGACCGGTTGTTCCGACGCCGGCCCATCGCGCGATAGTCCGGCCGCGCGCAGGCCCGACAGGAAGCCGATCGCATGCGCGTCATTGGCGGCGAACACGGCATCGACGCCGGGCAGCCTCGCATGCGCGGCGACGCTGCCGGTGGCGTTGCGATCGAGGATCAGCCGCCGCGGCGGCTGCAGTCCGCTCGCCTCCGCTTGCGACTGGAAGCCGAGCCAACGCCGGGTCGCGCGCGGATCGTCGCCGCCGATGAAGGCGAGATGCTGCCGGCCCTGCGCGATGAAGTGGCGCGCCACCGCAACGCCAGCCTGATAATTGTCGAACCCCGCCACCGCGTCGATCGGATCGGGCGGCAGCTCCCAGGTCTCGACGATCGGAATGCGCGCATGGCGGAGCAGGCGGTTGCCGTCCTCCGTCGCGGGTGAGCCGACCATGATGATGGCCTCCGGCCGCCGCGACAGCAGCGCCGCCAGCATGCGGTCCTCGCGATCAGCGTCGTAGCGCGATTGCGCCAGGATCACGGAGAAGCCGAGCGGCTCGAGCTTGTCGGACAGGCCCTGCACGGTGTCGGCAAAGATCGAGTTGGCGATCGTCGGGACCAGCACGCCGACGGAGTTGGTCTTCGCGCTGGCCAGCGCGCCGGCCACCAGGTTCGGCACATAGCCGAGCTCGCGCATCACCTTCTCGATCCGCGCGCGGGTGTCCGGGGCGACGACGTCGGGCGTCCGCAGCACCCGGCTGACGGTAATCGAGGAGACGCCGGCCCGCTTGGCCACCGCCGACAGGGTCGGGGGAAGCTCCTCGGGGGCGGTTTCGGTATCGGTCGATTCGGAACTCATCGGGCACGAATTCTGCACGATTCCGGCTTGCTCATCCAGAATGTAAGCGCTAACATTTGACATGACAGCGCTAACATGGCAAATGGCAGCGCTAACATTCTACGAAGGAAATTCCAGGGAAGGAAAGCGACAGCATGATCTCTGACGAAATGGTCCAAGCCTACCGCCGCGACGGGGTGATCGTGGTCCCGGAGGTGCTCGACACGGACACCTTGGCGAAAATCCGCAGCGTGCTCGCTGAACTCGTAGCCGGCGCTGCCAGCGTGACCGAGCACACCGAGGTCTACGACCTCGAGCCCGGGCACACCCCGGAGACTCCGCGGGTCCGCCGCATCAAGGCGCCGCACAAGGTGCACCCGATCTTCGACGAGATCGTTCGCAGCGAGCCCGTTATCTCAATCTTGAAAAAGCTGATCGGCCCCGGCCTGCGCCTGCACGGCGCCAAGCTCAACATGAAGTCCGCGCAATATGGCTCGCCGGTCGAGTGGCATCAGGACTGGGCGTTCTATCCGCATACCAATGACGATATCTTGGCGATCGGCGTGCTGCTTGACGATTGCGATCTGGAAAATGGTCCGATGCTGGTCACGCCGGGCTCGCACACCGGGCCAACGATGTGGGACCACCATGGCGAGGACGGACACTTCGCCGGCCTGATCGATCCGGATCTGATCCAGGACGAGATTGCGCGCGCCGTGCCCTGCATGGGCAAGGCCGGCAGCATGTCGTTCCATCATGTGCGCGCGCTGCACGGCTCGGCGCTCAACACCTCCGATCGCCCGCGCAACCTCTTGCTCTATGAAGTGGCCGCCAGCGATGCCTGGCCGCTGATGGGCGTCAAGGATTTTGACGAGTTCAATAGCCGCCTCTTGGCCGGAGGACCGGTGATCGCGCCCCGCATGATCGACGTGCCGGTGCGCATGCCGCTGCCGCCGGCCAAGCGCCAGGGCTCGATCTACGAAACGCAGTCCGCGTCAAAGAAAACCTATTTCACGCGCGCTGCCTGACGACTTCGACGCCCGCGGGACCAACTCCCGCGGGCTTCGCACTTCAAGAACCTAAAAACAAAGCAAACTAGGGACGGGAAACAATGACCGAGATCAAAGCCGGCGCAGCCGGCCAATCGCGCTTACGGGTGATCCTTGCCGCGAGCGTCGGCTCCGCGCTCGAATGGTATGACTTCTTCCTTTATGGCACCGCCGCCGCGCTGGTGTTCGGCGAGCTGTTCTTTCCCAAGAGCGATCCGGTCGTCGGCACGCTGCTGTCGTTCCTGACTTTTGGCGTCGGCTTCGTGGTCCGTCCGATCGGCGGCATCCTGTTCGGCATCATGGGCGATCGCTTCGGCCGCAAGCCCGTGCTGGTCGCAACGCTGTTGATGATTGGTGTCGGCACCACCCTGATCGGCGTGCTGCCGACCTACAACCAGATCGGCATCTGGGCGCCCTTGCTGCTGGTTGCCATGCGCGTGGTCCAGGGCCTCGGTGCCGGCGCCGAATATGGCGGCGCGGTGATCTATCTCGTGGAGAATGCGCCGGCAAAGCACCGCGGTTTCTGGGGCGGTTTTGCGCCGCTCGGCGTCTCCGTCGGCAATTTGCTCGCCGCCGGCGCCTTCGCGCTCGTCACCATGCTGCCGCGCGAGGAAATGCTGAGCTGGGGCTGGCGGCTGCCGTTCCTGGCAAGCTTCCTGCTGATCCTGGTCGGCATCTATGTCCGCCTGCGCGTCACCGAGACGCCCGTCTTCACCGAGGCGGTCGTTGCCACCGGCAAGGTCGAGAAGAATCCGGCGATGGAGGTGTTGCGCCACCATCCGCGCAACTTCTTTGTCGTGCTCGGCGCGCGGATGGCCGAGAACGGGCTTGGCTATTTCTTCCCGGTGTTCGGGCTCAGCTACGTCATCAACACGGTTGGCGTGCCGAAATCGGAAGCGCTCAGCGCGTTGATGCTGGCTTTCACCATCGAGCTGTTTGCGATCCTCGGCTGGGCGGCGCTGTCCGACCGCATCGGCCGGCGGCCGGTCTATCTGTTCGGCGCGCTGTGCGGCGTCGCGCTGGCGTTTCCGTTCTTCTGGATGGTCGGCACCAAGGAATGGATCTGGATCGCGATCGCCTTCATCCTGGCGCGCGCCGTGGTGACGGCCGCGATGTTCGGGCCGCAGGCGGCTTACTTCGCCGAGCTGTTCCCGCCGCAGCGGCGTTTTGCCGGCTTTGCGTTTGCGCGCGAGCTCGGCTCGCTGCTCGCGGGCGGGCCGGCGCCGTTCGTCGCCGCCGCACTGGTCGCCGCCTACGGCAGCTGGTGGCCGGTTGCCTGCTACGCGATCTTCCTGTCGATGTGCACGGTGATCGCGATCTGGGTCGGCCCGGAGACCTACCAGGAGGACATCACGACCGAGACCGCGGCGCAGAGTGATCTGGCCGTGGCGGTGCCGAAGCCGGCCTGACGCGTGGCGCAAAAGCTTCGCGTTCTGCAGTCGCTCTGGGCGATGGAGCGGCGGCTGGCCGACGAGCCGGAATGGCCGCTGCAAACCCAGCTCGCGATGATCCGCGATGCCGGGTTTGACGGCGCCGGCGTGCGCTTCATCGACCCGGCCTTCGCCGCGGAGGTGACAAGCTTCCTGCGCGCGCACGGCCTGATCTGGCAGGCGCAATGCTATCCCAAATGCGTGGACGACCTGAAACCGGTGCTGGAGCTGGTCGCGCGGCTTGGCGCCGATCACGTCAATCTGCAGCCGGACGTGCGTCCGCTGCATCTTGTGGATTGCATTCCCTTCCTTGAAGGCTGGCGGCGTCTCGCCGACGAAGCCGGTGTGGCGGTACATGTCGAAACGCACCGCGACCGCATGACCACCGATCTGTTCTTCACCCTGCAACTCTTGGATTGTTTCCCGGACCTGCGGCTGACCGCCGATCTCTCGCACTATCTGGTCGGCCGCGAATTCGCCTGGCCGGTCGACGGCACCAACCACGCGTTGATGCATCGCATCCTCGACAATTCGTGGGGCATTCACGGCCGCGTCGCGAGCCGCGAGCAGGTGCAAATCTCGCTCGGCTTTCCGCAGCATCAGGGCTGGGTCAGCCTGTTCATGCAGTGGTGGGAATACGGCATCCGCTCCTGGAAGCGGCGCGCCGGCCCGGACGCGACACTCACATTCCTTTGCGAGCTTGGCCCGCCACCCTATGCCATCACCGGCCCCGACGGCCGCGAGCTTTCCGACCGTTGGCAGGAGGCGCTGGTCATGAAGGACATGATCCGCGCCTTGTGGGACCGCATTAGCGCCGACTGAGGATTGCGATTCCGGCGCCATTGCGAGATGCTGCGGCTGCAGCCTGCCATAGCCACAACCGGCTGTGGTCACGGTCCTTGCGCACTCGCGAGGGCGACAACAGCGTTTTTCAACCCCGTCGGAATGATTCTGAATTTCACAATATGTCCTTGACAATTACGCAAATCAGAATTATATTCCCGCCATCCCGTGTCGCTGAGGGGCGTATCATGATCGCCACGACACGTAGGCGCGGGTGGCGATGGGCCGCGGCCGGCGTCAGGGTGATATCTTCACCCGGCGAAACGTCAGCAGCGGCCGGTGAAATCGTGTGGTCCTGGCGCCGCGACCCTGGCGTCTATCCGGCCCGCCCGTGCGGGCTCGGCAACGGTGACAAAAAAGGCCGCTCACCGGGGAGAGCACGTATAAGCCGTCAAACCATTGCGCGGGGAAAGCCGGGATGTCTCGGCTGTACCTGTCAAAGCCGTGTGCATCTTTCTACTACCATGCGCACACGGTGCTACGGGCGCAGCCAGCGCCCGGCTTTCCCTGCGCCCTCTTCAAGCAAGAGGGAGCAACGAAGATGCAAAACCCGGGCAAACCGTGCCGCGGGAATGCTGTTGGTTGTTTGAAATCTGAATCAGCAAACTCACTGTCGTCCCGGCAAGCGAAGCGCGACCCGGGACCCATAACCACAGGACGACGTTTTGCGAAGGCTGGAGCGCCAGCCTACTTCAACAATTGTGGCCTGTGGTTATGGGTCCCGGCTTTTCGCCGGGACGACCTCGCGGAGGGACTTACGTCACTGCCTTGCGCAGCGGGGTGACCTTGAGGTGATCCTGGTGGTCGCCGATCGCATTGGCAATGAAGCGCGCCGTAATCGGCGTGCCGTCGTAATGCAGGATCGGCACCAGCCGCACCGGGTCGATGCCGTTCTCGTTGACGATCAGTTGGCGTAGCTGGCCGTCGCGGTTCTGCTCGACGACGTAAACGAAATCGTGGTCGGCAATAAAACTGGCGACGCTGGAATGGAACGGGAAGGCGCGCACGCGCAGGCGGTCGAGGTGATGGCCCTTCGCCTCGAGGAGGCCGATCGCTTCGTCCATCGCCGGCGCGGTCGAGCCGAAATAGATCACGCCATACTTGGTAGGCTTGGCCGCGTTGGCCTGCAGCGGCCGCGGCACCATGTCCTGCGCGGTCTCGAACTTGCGCACCAGCCGCTGCATGTTGTCGACATAAACGGCGCCTTCCTCCGAATAGCGCGCGTAGCGGTCGCGCGAGGTGCCGCGGGTGAAGTAAGAACCCTTGGTCGGATGGGTGCCGGGATAGGTGCGGAATGGGATGCCGTCGCCGTCGACGTCGAGATAGCGGCCGAAGTCGCGGCCTTCCTCCAGCATCTCCGCCGTCATGACCTTGCCGCGGTCGTACTGCCGGGCGTCATCCCACTTCAGCGGGCGGCAGAGGCGATGGTTCATGCCGATGTCGAGGTCGAGCATCAGGAAAATCGTGGTCTGCAGCCGCTCGGCAAGATCGAACGACTGCGCCGCGAATTCGAAGGCTTCCGCCGGATCCTCGGGAAACAGCAGCACGTGCTTGGTGTCGCCGTGCGAAGCGTAGGCACACGCAATGATGTCGCATTGCTGCGTGCGCGTCGGCATGCCGGTCGACGGGCCGGCGCGCTGGATGTTCATGATCACGGCCGGGATTTCCGCAAAATACGAGAGGCCGATGAATTCCGTCATCAGCGAAATGCCGGGGCCGGAGGTCGCGGTGAAGGCGCGGGCGCCGTTCCAGGAGGCGCCGATCACGATGCCGATCGAGGCAAGCTCGTCCTCGCCCTGCACGATGGCGTATTTCGCCTTGCCGGTCTCGGGATCATGACGCAGCTTCTTGCAGTGGCTGGTAAAAGCCTCCGCCACCGACGACGACGGCGTTATCGGATACCAGGCGCAGACAGTGGCGCCGCCATAGACCGCGCCGAGCGCAGCCGCGCTGTTGCCTTCCATGAAGATGCGGTCGCCGACCTTGTCGGCCTTCTTCACGCGCAGCCCGATCGGGCACTTCAGATTCTGCAGCGCCCAGTCGCGGCCGAGATGCAGCGCGTGGACGTTGGAGGACAGCAGCTTCTCCTTGCCCTTGTACTGCTCGCTGATCAGCTGCTCGATCAGCTTGGGGTCCATCTCGAGCAGGGCGGACAGCGCACCGAGATAGATGATGTTCTTGAACAGCTGGCGCTGGCGCGGATCATTATAGGTCGAGTTGGTGATGGCGGTCAGCGGCACGCCGATCACGTTGATGTCGGCGCGGAATTTCGTCGACGGCATCGGCTTGGTGGAATCGTAGAACAGATAGCCGCCAGGCTCGATCGAGGCGACGTCCTTGTCCCAGGTCTGCGGATTCATCGCCACCATCAGGTCGACGCCGCCGCGGGCGCCGAGATGGCCCGCTTCCGTCACGCGCACCTCGTACCAGGTCGGC